>Ga0224552_1000018_pt1 | contig 55008 bp, 45 predicted proteins | sample 714S215metaG_FD_179907 | JGI IMG/M metagenome (GOLD analysis project Ga0224552, IMG submission 179907) | Peat soil microbial communities from Stordalen Mire, Sweden - 717 S2 1-5 | ecosystem: Environmental > Terrestrial > Soil > Wetlands > Peat | place: Sweden: Norrbotten County, Stordalen Mire... | reverse complement strand
TAGCTGCCCACCGAGCGCGTGGTGTTGATCTCCACCAGCTCGCGATACAGCTCGCGAAACGCGCTCTCCTGCGCCGAGCGCAGCCCGGCCGTGCCGGTCATCGGCAGCAGCAACGCCGCCAAGGCCGCCAAGGCCGCGCGGGCCGGCGTCGATCGGAATCCCTTGTGCATGGTGTATCGCCTACTTGATCGCCCACATCCCGAGCGAGCCCAGGCTCGCGGCCAGCTGCAGCCGCGCCGTGCGCCATTCGAGCTGCGCGTGGATGCGCTGCTGCTCGGCGGCGGCGAGGGTCGCCTGCGAGTTCAGCAATTCGAGGATGTTGCCGACGCCGGACTGGTAGCGCTGCGAGGCGGCCTCGAAGGCCTGGCGGGCGCTTTGCAGCACGATGTCGGTGTTGTTCAGATTCTCGGTGTCGGTCTGCAGCAGCTGATAATTCGACCACACGCCGAGGGACACCTGCTGCTGCGCATCGCGCAGCGCCTGTTCCTGCGCATCGGCGGCGGCCTGCGCCTGGCGGATTTTGTAATCCTGATTGAAGCCGGAGAACAGCGGCACCTGCAGCGTGAGGCCGATGGAGCTCGAATGGCTCACCGACGGATAATCGAGGGTGCCCACCGTGGCGTTGAGCGGCTGGCTGGAGCGATCCAGCGAGCCGGCCACGCCGAGCTTGGGCAGCCCTTCGGCGCGCACCACACGCACGTTCTCGAGCGCGGCCTGCCACTGCGCCTTGGCGGCGACCACGGAGGGATGCGAGGCCGTGGCTTCATCGAGCAGATCACGCACCGCATGCACGAAGCGTGCGTCCGGCTGCGCGCTCTGATCCATGGGCGGCATGCTGAGCGCATAGTCCGGCGACAGGCTCATGTCCACCGCCAGCGTGCCGAGCGCCAGCCGATAGGCGCCCTCGGCGGCGGCACGCTCGTACACCGCCTGCGCATACGCCGTGTTGGCCTGATATTGATCCGTCACCGGCACCACGCCCGACTTGTAGCGGGCGCCCGCGGCATCGAAGTTCTTCTGCGAGAAGTTCTCGATGCGCCGGGCCGATTCCACCTTGGCGGCCGCCGCCTGCGCCGCATAGTAGTCGCGCGCCGTGGCGGCGAACACCGACTGCAGGATGGCGTTTTGATTGGCCTGCGCCGCGAGCAGCAACTGCTTGCCGTTCTTCACCGCCGCCGAGCGGCCGCCGAAGTCGTACAGCACCCAGGCGAGCTGCAGCGACTCGAGGTTGACGTTCTGCGAGTAATCCGAATTCAGGCCGGGCGCGGCGGTCACCTCGGTGCGGTTGCGGTCATGGCCCGCGGCGGCCGAGCCGTCCAGCGTGGGCAGGTAGGCGGATTTGGCCTGGCCCAGGCCGGCGGCCGCCGCCTTCACCGCGGCCCAGGCGCCGCGGGTCTTCGGGCTCTCGCACAGCGTGCGCTCGATGGCCTCGAACAAGGTGAGCGGCGAGGGCACCGGGCCGCGGCGGCAGGCATCGCCGTCATTCAGCAGCGGCTGGGCCGCATCCTTCGAGATCCCGGCCTCGGTGTTGAACACATCGCTCGCGGCAAGGCCCGGCAGGCCGAGGCACAGCGACAGCAGCAGCGCGCCAAGGCCGATCGGACGCAGGGGCGATCTCGATTCGAAGTTTCCGGTGGTCAACGCTCGGCTCCTGTTTTTATAGGGAGTCACGCTAACGCAATCCTTGCGCCGTGGCCAGACCCGGGGTCGCCGGCTGCTCGGGCGGGCGGCGACCGGCCGCCAGGGTGCCGATGAGCTCGGTCCAGCGCGGCAATATGTAACCCTCGAGATCGAAATAGCGGATCGCCGTCGCGCGCGCCGCGTCGCGCAGGGCCTGCATGCGGTCGGCATGTTCCAGCACCTCCTCCACCCGGTCGCAAAGCTGGCCGCCGGAGAAAAAATCCACGGTCAGTCCGTTCTGCCGGTCGGCGAGCACCTCGAGCACCGGTGCGGTGGCCGAGCCCACCACCAGACAGCCCGCCGCCAGCGCCTCGATGAACGACCAGGACAGCACGAACGGATAGCTGAGGTACACGTGCACCGAGGAGACCTGCAGCAGATTCAAGTACAGCTTGGGGGACAGGTGGCCGAGGAAGTGCACCCGCGAGGCATCCAGGCGCGAGCCGAGCTCGGCCTGCAGCAGCTTCACGTACGAACCGCCGCCCGGCAGCGGCTCGCCATAACTGATGCCGCCGCCGCCGGCGATCAGCACCTTGGCCCTGGGCCGGCGCTTGAGCAGTTCGGGCAGCGCGCGCATGAACACATGAAAGCCGCGGTAGGGCTCGAGATTGCGGGCCGCGAAGGTGATGATCTCATCCTCGCGGCTCACCCGGATCCCGTCGCGCGCGAGCTCGAGCCAGGCGTTGGGATCGGGGCGCACCTGCGCCGTGTCCACGCCTTCGTGCAGCAGGCTGATGCCGGACTGCATGGCCGCGGGGAACAGGCTTCTCTGCCAGGCGGTGGCGGTGTGGCCCCAGTCGCAGGCGGCGAAGCTCAGGCGGTTGATGGCATTGCGCACCTTCAGGCGCGCCCCGTCATCCTCGCGCGCCGGCGCGAACTCCGGATCGAAGCCGACATCCGCGCCGCGCGCGTGATAGAAGAACTCGAAATTCGCGAGCAGCGGAATCTCCGGGAACACGTCCTTCACGAACAGCGTCTCGCCCCAGCCGGCATGTCCCACCAGCAAGTCCGGGACGATGCCGTCCGCCTTCAGCCGCCGGCACACCGCCGCCACCGCCGCGCCGCTGCGCACCGCCTGGTCGAAGGCGCCCACATATGGATGCACCTGCGCCGCGCCGGCGGCCTCCGGCTTGTAGATGAGCTTGATCACGCGCGGCAGCTGCAGCTGCGCCGCCTGGGTGATGAAATACACCCGGTTGTGCGGCACTTCGGCCAGGCGGCGCGCGATGTGCACGTACTGCGCCGGGAAATTCTGGTGGATGAAGACGACGATCATGCCCTTGGGATCACAGCTCGAGCGCGGCCATCAACGCCTCGCGCCGGCCGGTGCCGCCCGACACCTCGCGCAGCGCGAGTGCGGCGAGCTCTAAGTTGCTGCGCCGGCGCAGCGCGATCTCGGCGAAGCCGGCGCCGTTCAGCCGCTCGAGGAACAGCGTGGGGGTGAAGCCGCAGCGATGCGCCATGGCGGCATCGCCCGCGGCGATCGCCGGCCCGAAGCCCCACAGCATGTCATGCGCCGTCACCGGACCGGCGGCGGACTGATAGATGACCTCGTGCAGGCGGTCCGTGCCGATCCACTCGGCGATCGCCTGGATGTCGGGCACGATGATGCCGGCGAAGCCGCCGGGGCGCAGCACCCGGCGGAACTCCGCGAGCGCCACCGGCACCTCGTGCGCGAACAGATGCTCCACGCAGTGCGCCGACCACACCGCATCGACACTCGCCGTGGCAAGCGCCGACAGATCGGTGATGCTCGCCACGATATCCGGATTGACACGCGCGTTCACGTCCACGCGGATCTGCTGCCAACCGGCAAAATACCCGGGCACGGGCGAATCGGCGTGGCCCGCGCCGGCATTGAGCAGCACCGGCATGGATCACACGCCCGACACGGCGAGTTCGATGGCCACCAGCGGATCGCCCGGGGATGCCGAGCGGCACAGTCCTTCGCTCAACGGTCCGATCACATTGCCGCTCAGGAATTGGCCGGCATAGAGGCAGTGGTAGCGTGCGGCGGCGGCCTCGTTGATGCGCACCGCGAAGGCGACCAGCGGCGTGCCCGTGCCGCGATTGCCGGCGAGCGCGCCGCCCGACAGCCAGCCGGTCTCGTGGCCCGCTTCGGTGATGGCGCAGTATTCGATCAGATCCGCACCGCTCCCGCCGCCGGTGGAGGCCACCGCCGCAAAACCCTCGATCCACAGATTCTCGGCCGGGCGGCCGGCCCAGCCGCCGGAGAACTCCAGATCGCCGAGATAGGGCACGTGCACCAGGGTGCTGATATGCGGCACCTGCACGCTGCCGGGGGGCACCGGCGCCTGCAGCGGCGGGGGTGCGGCGGGGATCGCCGGCAACGCGGGGCCCGGCGCGTCCAGCCGGCGCACGTCGATGGACAGCACCGGCGAGTCGGGCGCGCGGATCGAAGTCAGGAGCAGCGCCGCGCTGCCGCCGCTGATTTTCACCGTCACCACATCGGCACTGCCGGTGAGCCAGCGATCGAGCGTCGAGGGTGCGCACAGGAATTCGATGCTGCCGGCCGAGCGCATGGGCGCGGGGGCCACCTGCAGCGCGGGCAGCGCGAGCTCGCCGCTGCGGGTGGCGCCGCCGCCCGTCACGGTGAAGGCGTAGATGCCCACCGGCAGATTCAGGAGCTGCACGCTCGCGCCGATGGGCACCTCGGGCGTCGCACCGCGGCTGCTCGCGCCCACGGCGCTGCCGGCGGCGGACAGCGTGCCGGTGGCTGCAGGTTCGGGATGGCTCGACATGCTGTCCGCAGCGTACCGCAACAGCGTGTCATTGATCACCTGCGCCGTCGCAGTTGGCGGCAACAGCACGCCGGTGGCAGCAGCGCGCAGGCGTTCGGCCACTGCGCCGAGATCGAAGGCCACCACCGGCACATTATGTGAAAGCACATGCGTGAGCGTGTAGCACCAGGTCTCCGGGCCCACCGTGGGAAAGAGCGCCAGATCGGCGCGCTCGCGCTCGAGCAGCGCCGCTGCCTCCTCCTCGCGATACGGTCCGGTGATGAACACGCGGCCGGTGTCGATGAGCGGTGCATCCTCGCGGGTGAAGCCGATGACCACGAATTGCAGCGGCAGGCTTCGCGCTGCGGCGTCGCGCGCACACTCGAGCAGCACCGCATGCCCCTTCTGGGTGTTGATGCCGCCCATCAGCACCACCTTGAGCGGCGCATCCGGCGCGCGTGCGCGCCGCCTCGCCGCGGCCGGCGGCGGCGGCGCCTCCCAGGGCTCAACCTCGATGGCCAGTGCCGGGAAATACCGCAAGAATCTCTGGCGCACGTCCTGGGTGGGCGCGACGATGCGCGCGGCCTGCCCGAGCAGCCGCTCGCTGCGGTCGCGCAGCTGCGCCACGGACAAAGGCTCCCCGAGGGCCGAGCCGTTTTGCTGCACGCAGGCCTCGCACGCCGCGAGCGCTGGCTCGCCGCAGTAGCGGCCGGCGCTGTCGAGGAAGGACACGCGCGGACAGATCCAGGTGTAGTCGTGCAGGTGCACCGCATACGGCACACCCAGGCCCGCGATCATCTCGAGCGTCGCACTGCCGAGGCCGAGAAAATGATGGATCTCGATCGCCGCGAGCCGCAGCTCGAGCAGCAGCAGCCTGAGGGCCTGCGCCTCGCGCGGCAGCTCGTACAGCAGGTGCTCGAAGTCCCCCGTCGCGCCGCTGCCGGCGGCATGGACCACCGTCACCACCACCCAGCCCGGATGGCGCGGATCCTCATCGGCGCGCAGCGTCAACACCGTGTGGCCGGCCGCACTCAAGGCCGCCTGGCGCAGGTCCACATGGCGCTGCACCCCGCCCGCCAGATCCAGGCTCAGCAGCAGCACGGGTTTGGGGGCGCCGCGCAGTCGCCGCTCGTCGATGGCACGCTTCGATTCGCGCAGGCTGTCGGCGTCCACGAACTCGCGGATGAGCTCATCGTAGCCGGGATGCCGGTGATTGATCACCCGCCGGTTGCGGGTGGTGAGAAGCTCGCGGCTGCGGCCGAAGGAGCGCGCGCCGGCGTGCCGCACGAACACGCCGGTGGCCGCGACATGGCGCCAGCCGCGGCGCCGCGCCCGCAGGCAAAAGTCGTTCTCCTCGCCATAGCCCTTGCCGAAACCGCGCTCGTCGAACTCGCCCACCTCCTCGAGGCAGCGGCGGCGCACGTACAGGCAGAAACCCACCCCCACCGGAATGTCGAGGGTCTTGCCGGCGTTGACCACGCGCGCGATGCGGTCGATGTCGGCGGCCTCGGCCGAACTCAAGGGCTGCGAACGGCGCAGCTGATAGCTCACGATGGAGGCGGCTTCGCCCAGGGGCGTGGCCGTGCCGATGGCGTCGCGGGCATAGGCCGCAGCCTGCAGCCGTTCGAGCCATCCCTCGAACACTTCGGTGTCGGCATTGAGCAGCACCACGTCGCGCTGCGGGTGCACCTGCAGGCCGCGATTGATCGCGCCCGGAAATCCGAGATTGGCCTCGTTGCGCAGCAAGGTGATGCAGCCCTCGGCGGCGAGCTCATCGAGCGCAGCGCGCAGGCGCAGATCCGGGGTGGCATCATCGACCACCGTGAGCGTGCCCAAGGTGGCCGGCGTGGTGGCGAGCACGCTGCGCAGGCAGGCGAGCGTGTCCTCCAAGCCCGAATACACCGGCACGATGATGTTGACCCGCGGCGGCGGGGCGGCATCCAAGCGCGCGCGCGCCTGCTTCGACAGCCGCTTCGCGGGCCGCGGCGGCGGCTCGGCGATGGGCGCGGCCGGCGGCTGGATGCGTTGCAAGGGGCTGCCGGCGAGTTCGCTCACACGGCCATCCGGCAGCAGCGCCGCCACCCCCACATCGCCCCTGCGCGCGGCCGCGACCGCCGGCACCTCGAGGGCAAAGGGGGAGCGGCCGGCACCCGTCGGTTCGACCTCGAAGCGCTCGCTCTGCCCGTCCTGGCTTACCACCAAGGTGACGGGTGCGCGCGCATTCCAGTCCATCCGCACCTCGCCCTTGAGACGCGAGCCCTCGAGCACCACCCAGCCGGATACGCCGAAGTCCGGCGGCCAGGGCAGCGCCGAGCCGAGCAGTGGCTGGGATCCCACCCGCACGCTGAGCGCACCGGCGCCGGTGGGCGCGGCGCGCACGAAGCTTACCGGCACGCCGGGCGCCCCGGCCGGACTCACATGCCCGAGGCTCTGGCCGCCCTGCTCGATCAGCGCCAGGCCGCCGGCGCGGATTTCGCCCACGAGGTTCAGCTGCGAATCGATGCCCACCCAGCCGGGATGGCGCGCGCCATGCTGACGCCACAGGCGCGAGACGGCGGGGATGAGACCGGCGATGGAATCCACCGCGGTGCCGGCGAGCAGGCGCTCGGCGGTCGCGAACGCCTCGTCGATGAACCCGGCGCGTGCGGCGGCATCGATCGTGAGCACCCCGCTGTCCGGATCCTCGCGCCCGTGCAGCGCCGCGAGTGCAAGACGCGCCTCGCCCGCCTGCAGCAGCGCGCGCGCATACACCAGAGTGGCGGTGGGATGATCGGGCGCCAGGCGCCGGGCCGAATCCGCCAGACGCAGCGCGTCCAGATAGCGCCGCTCGTCAGTGGCGGCGGCGACGCCTTCGAACAATACCGTGAGGCGGCTGTCCTCGACGCTCAAGGCGGCTCACCACAGCGGCTGTCAATGTTTCAGATCGTGCGTGGAAATTCCGGTCAGGGTGATGCTGGTCTTGTCGGGCATCGTGATCTTGATGCCGGCCTTGACCACCGGGGTCTCGGTCTTGACGCTCGCGGCGGTGACACCGGCGATGTTGATGGTGTCGCCGCTCAGGTTCAAAGTGCCGGACTTCGAGGACGCCGTGCTGCTCAGCTCGCCCTTGGCGAAGGCCGAACCGGCCACCACCGTGTCGCTGCCGATGGCGTTGATCGAGGCACTCAGGCCGCTGCCCACGCCGCCGGCAAAGGTATCGCTGCCGATGCTCTGAATCTTGTCCAAGCTGACCGTGCCGCCGCTCAACGTGGCGCTGCTCAGTCCGCCGCCCAATACCGAGGAGATGCCGCTGGTGGCGCCGTACGCCTGCCCGAGCTTGTTCAAGGCGCTGAGGGCGGCAAGGCGTTCCGTGGGGGTGAGGGTGGCGGCCGTGGGCATACCGGCTCGCACCTGATAATGCTGCGTCCCGCCGCAGATGGTCGCCATTTCCATTTAGATACCGTCTCCCTTCACTACGCACTCATCCCTGACGGAGCCGTGACCTCTCAGCGGTGAGCCCCCACGCACCTCGAATGAATCAGATCAATCCTGATTGACAATTCTTTTCTAAGTCGATCTGTGATGCGTTCAATATCTCGGAATACTGGAATGCGGTCAAGCGCTATTTCGAATTTATTTTCGCCGCCGCGATTTTTTCGCTCTCACCGCCGAGTCGCCGCGCGATTTCTGTTGCTGGCCGCGCAATTTTTTTTGCGACCTAAGAACGCCGTGCACCAACATCGACTTTGCATTATGTCAGCTCGCCCACTTCTGGGGCACGCGCTGGGTTATCGCTTTAACCGGCCTGGGTGATGGTCGCGGCCGGGTTCACCGTGTCGGCGGGCGTCTCGAGCGCCGCGAGCGCCGCGCTGGCGGCCTCATGACCCTGCGCCGCGGCGCGCGCGAACCAGGCGATGGCGGCGGCGCGATCCGGCGCGCAGCCGCGGCCGTCGCGATAGCACAGCGCCACCCGGCATTGTGCCGCCGCATCGCCGGCGGCGGCGGCGGTCAGCCACAAGCCGAACATTTCGCTTTGCGCCGCCGGCGAGGGAGTCGGATTCTGATCGAGGGCATTGGCGAGCAGCGCGATCGCACCCACATGGCCCGCGCCGGCGGCGCGCCGATACCAGGCCTCGGCTTCGACGAGCTTGGGCGGCCCGAACAGGCCGAGGCGGCAACAATCGCCCATCCACGCCTGCGCATCGGCGCTGCCGGCGAGCGCGGCCGCCTCGATGCGCGCGCGCGCGCCCAAGGCATCCCCCGGAACGCCCCGGCCCTCGAGGCTGAGCAAGCCCCACTGATAGTCCGCGTCCGCATGGCCGCGCTGCGCGGCGGCCTGAAAATGCCGCGCCGCTTCGGCGAAGTCCTGCGGCACCCCCTGGCCGAGCTTGTACAGCGATCCCAAGTTGTACAGCGCATCCAGATTGCCGCGATCGGCGGCATGGCGCAGCCAGTCGGCGGCCACGGCGAAGTTCGGCTCCGCGCCGATCCCTTGCGCGTGCAGCGAGGCGAGCAGCGTGAAGGCCTCGGGCCGCGCCTGGCTGCCGGCCGCCTTCAGCCAGCGCGCCGCCTCGGTGGCATCCTGCGGCACGCCGCGGCCGAACAGATACAGCTCGGCGAGCGCGCTCGCGGCGCGCGGATTGCCGGCCTCGGCCGCCTCGCGCAGCAGCGCCGAGGCTTCCACGCCGTCATCCTCCGGGCTCTCGAGCTGCATCTGCGCGAGCGCGCAGGCGGCTTCCTGATGGCCGCGCACCTGCGCCCGGCGCAGCCAGGTTTCGGCGCTGCCGGTGTCGCGCGCGACGCCGGTGGCCTGCCAGTGGATCATGCCGAGCAGATACATGGCCGGCACATAGTCCTTGGCGGCCGAGCGGGTCAGGTATTCGACCGCGGCCTTGGGATCCGCGGCCACGCCCTCGCCGTGCAGCAGCAATTTGCCGTAGCCGTACTCGGCGATGGCGTTGCCGGCCTGCGCGGCGCGCGCGAGCCACGCGGCCGCCTTGGCGTAATCCGCCGGGCGATCCTCGCCGCCGGCATGCAACAGCCCGAGGCCGAGGTAGCCGACCGCCTCGCCTTGCACCGCGGCCGCGGTAAACCAGCGCTCGGCCTCCACCGGATCGCGCGCCGTGCCCAATCCCAACGCCAGTTGATTGGCGAGGCGCGCCTGGGCGGCGGGGGAGCCCTGCGCCGCGGCCAGGCGGTTCCAACGCAGCGCCTCGACGAAATCCTGGCGCACCGACACGCCCTCGGGGAAGAACTGCGACAGCGTGCCCTCGAGGCGCGCATCGGCGCCGGGCTCGCCGGGATCCAGGGCGGTGACGCCCGCGGGCTTGGGCGGATCGATGAAATAGATGAGCCCGAGACGCGCCTGCGCCGGCAGGTGGCCCGCTTCGCCCGCCGCGCGATACCAGCGCACCGCATCGGGCAGGCTTTGCACCACCCCTTCGGCCCGCTCATACACCTGGCCGAGGCGAAATTGCGCCGCCGGGTCGCCCGTGGCCGCCAGTTCCTTCAAGTGCGTAAAGGCGCGCTCGGACCAGCCCGCCGCGAGCTCGCGCTCCAGCGCCGCGAGCTGCACCGCCGGCTCGCGCCGCCCCCATCGAAACCAGTCCTTGAGCCGCATGGCTACGGCTCCCGCATGGCCTCCGCACCCGAGCGCAGCATGCCACCCAACAGGTACCAGAGAATGGTGCGCTTGCCCACCACGATGTCGGCCTCCACCGTCATCCCGGGGCTCATGCGGAAGTTCTTCGCCACGTCGTGCAATTTGAGCGAGGTGATCTTGATGCGGGTGTCGAAATACGGCGTGCGCGCGCTGCCGGCGGCCGTCCCCGGCGCGGTGAGCGCATCCTGGCTCGAGGCCTCGGTGAAGGCATCCTGGCTGATGGTCTTGACCACCCCCTCGCCGGTGCCGTGCTCGAGAAACTTGTAGGCCGTGAATTTGATGGTCACCGGATCGCCCACCTTGACGAAGCCGATGTCCTGGGAATCGATCTGCGCCGCCACCTCGAGCGGCGCATCCACCGGCACCAGGGAGAACAGCGGCTGCGCGTCCACCGCGATCGCGCCGGCCGACAGGTTCGGCACCTTGACCACGATGGCATTCTGCGGTGCCACGAGGTTCACCAGATCGCTCAGGCGGCGCGCCTTGGCGAGATCCTGCTTGGCGGCATCCAGGGAATCCTGGGTGGTGGCAAGGGCGGTGAGATTCTCCTCGTGCCACTTGTCGATGAACTGCTTGCGTTGCTGGCGCAGGGATTCGAGCAGGTGCAAACCCGAGGCGAGCGCGGTCTTGCTCTGTGCCAGATCGCTCGACAGGGTGACCCGCTGGTTTTGGGCGTTGAGCAATTCCAACTGGCTCACGTAGCCGTTCTTGGCAAGATCCGCATTCATGTGCTCCATCTTGGCGGCGATGGCGAGGCGCGCCTCATCGTCGGTGACCTTCTGCTGGTAGCCCGACACCTGCGCCTCGGTGCTGTTGATGCGCTGGTCGAAGTCGCTCACCCCGGAGGCGTATTCGGTGCGCCGCTGCTGCCAGATCGAGGACTGCAGGGTGTCGTAGGAGTTGTCGGCGGAAGCCGGCAGCGGCGTGCCGGCGGCCTCGGACTGCATGCGCCGCAGCTGCGCCTGCAGGCTCTGGATCTTCTGCTGCAGGTTGGTCAGATCCGCGGTGGCGAAGGTCGGATCGCAGGTGGCGAGGATCTGGCCCTTCTTCACCACATCGCCCACGGAGACCATGATGCGGCTGATGATGGCCTTCTCCATGGGCTGCACGGTGATGGTGCCGGTGATGGGCAGCAGGCGCCCGGGGGCATTGACCACGCGCTCGAGCTTGAAGATCGAGATGAAGATGACGAGCGCCGTGACCAGCGCGGCGAGCACGTACAGCAGGCCGCGATCGGCCACGGGAAACGGCTGGCCGATGACCTCCGCGGTGGCGGATTCGAATTGCAGCCGGCCTGCGGCCGGGTCACGCGGGGGCCGTAGGACGACCGGAAGTGCGGGCATGGGCGTTCTTGGGATCCATGTGGCGGTTCTGTTGGTACCACAGCGACTGATAGATGTCGCAGCGCTGCAGCAGTTCCTCGTGCTTGCCGACATCGTAGAACTTGCCGCGCTCCAGCACCAGGATGGCATCGGCCGTCATCAGCGAGGACAGGCGGTGGGAGATGATGATCACCGTGCGGCCCGCGGCGATGCGCATGAGATTGGCGTTGACGATGGCCTCGCTCTCGGCATCGAGCGCACTCGTCGCCTCATCCAGGATCAGGATCTGCGGATCCACCAGCAGCGCGCGCGCGATGGCGAGCCGCTGGCGCTGGCCGCCGGAGAAGTTCACCGCGCCCTCCTCCACCTCGGTGTCGTAGCCCTTCTCCAGGCGTTCGATGAACTCCTCGGCGCCGGCCATCTGCGCCGCACGCACGATCACCTCCATGCCGGCATTGGGCCGCGGCGCGGAAATGTTGTCGCGGATGGTGCCGCTGAACAGGAAATTCTCCTGCGGCACCACGCCGATGCTGGAGCGCAGGTGATCGAGGTCGATCTGGCGCAGGTCCATGCCGTCGATCTTGATCGTACCCTGGTATTCGCGATTGAGGCCCTGCAGCAACCGGGTCACCGTGGTCTTGCCCGAGCCGCTTCGGCCCATCACACCGAAAATGGTGCCGCGCGGGATCTCGAAGGACACCTCGTTCAGGGCATAGGCCGCCGTCGGCGAGTAGCGGAAGCGCACCTCGTCGAAGATCACATGGCCGCTGATGGGCAGCCGCAACCCCGTGCCCGTGCGCCCTTCCTCCGGCGGCTGATTCATCACCGAGGCCACCTCGCCGAGCGCGCCGCGCGCATCCTCGAAGGCATTGAGCATGCCGGCCATGGACACGATGGGGCCGGTGACCCGGCCCGCCAGCATGGCGAAGGCGATCACCGTGCCCGCGGTGGTGCCGTCCGGATCGGTGAGCGCCATGTAGCAGCCGATGATGATGGTGCCGCTGTAGATCATGCGCTCCAGCGGCATCACCAGGGTCTGCGGCCAGTTGCTGATGCGGTCGAGGTCGCGATGCGTCTCGATCACCTTGGCCACCCGCCGATCGCGCTGGAAGCGCTTCAGGCCCTCGAGGCACAGCGACTTGACCGTGCGGATGCCGTAGATGGTCTCGATCATGTGCGAGCCCATGGCCTGTTCGGCGGCGATGACCCGGCCGGTGCGCCGGCCGACCTCCGGCAGGAAGGCGATGTAGATCCCGAGGATCCCGAACGCCAGCCCGAGCACGTAGAAGGTCAGTTTCCAATTCAGATAGAAGAGCACCGGCAGCAGCACCAGCAGGGTCACGCTGTCGAGCAGCGTGCCGAACACCTGCATCATGATGAAGCTGCGCACCTTCCAGATCTGGCCGATCTTGCCGCTGATCACGCCGGTGGGCGTCTTCTCGAAATACGACATCTTGAGGTTGATCAGCTTGTCGAACACATGCAGGTTGATGCGTGCATCGATGCGCGAGCTCGCGATCAAAATCATGAGCCGCCGCAGATAGCCGAAGGTGGTCTCGAACAGCGTGACGGCGATCAGCGCCACGGTGATCACGCCTAAGGTGGAGAAGCTCTTGTAGTTGATGACCCGGTCGAGCACCACCATCACGATCATCACCGGGAAGAGCGCGAGCAGGCTCATGAAAATCGCGGCCACGGAGATGTCGCGCACCAGCCGGCGCTCCAGCACGAACTGGCCGAGGAGCCAGGAGAAGCCGAACGGCTTGTCCTGATCGGTGATCTTCCAGCGCCGCGACAGCAGCATGAGCTCGCCGTTCCAGCTCTCGAACAGGCGCGGCTCGTCCACCAGCACGGTGGTGCCCGTGGCCGACCCCGGATCCTCGATCAGCGCGAGCTTCACCCCGTCCTGATCGTGCACCTTCTCGAGGATCAGCGCCTTGCCCTGCGGCAGCAGCATGATGGCAGGCAGGGAGTCGGCGAGCCCGGCGAGTTCGCCGCGCTGGATTCGGGCTGCCTTGGCCTGCAAGCCGGCGCGCTCGGCCATTTTCGACAGCAGCGCCGGCGCGGGCTCGGGCCCCTCGAATTGATGCGCGCGGATCAGCTCCTCGGCGCTGTACTCCAGGCCATGGTGGCGGGCCACGCGTACCAGCGCGGCCACCGCCGTACTGTCCGCCTGCGTTGCCGCTGCCTGGCTCAAATCCCTAACGCTCCGTTATGTCGCCCGCCCGCGCACGCTCAGGCAAAAACTGTAGCAGAATGTTCGCCTCCGGGACGAAATAACCCGCGCTGTGCCGGCTACCCGATCGGGTCGACGACCTCGACGCCCTGGAAGCGATGAAAATCCGCATCGTGAGTGACGATCTGGCGCACGCCGTGCTCTCGCATGAGCACGATGGTGTGCGCGTCATGAAATATGCTGCCGCTCAGATGGGGCATTTCCTCGATCAGTTGGGAGAGTATGTCGGCGTGCCGAAGAGTCGGCTCGAGCAGACTGAACCCCGGCGCACTCAATAAAGATGTGATGAACAGCCACGCCTGCCCGCTGGCCCAGGGTGCCCGCATGACGCGAGGGTGGGTCGTGACGCGTAGGAATTCATAAACAATGGGCCAGGTCGAATACCAAGCTTCCGCCTTGCGGCGTTGATTCTCGAGCCAGCCGCGGCACGCGCCATGAAAGGGCGAATCGAGATCCGCTGCGTAGATGAGCACATTGGTGTCGACGACCAGCACCGCGAACTTCAGCGCCTGTCCATCGCCTCGTGCAACGCATCACGATTGGCGATGTCAACGAGCGTCCCGCCGCTGCGAAAGCTGGGCAGCGGCTCGAACGAGCTCGGGCGCCGCTGCTCGCGAAAAAGCGTCCGCAGCGCCGTTTCCACCAGGTCAGACATGGTCCGCCCCTGACGCAGCGCTTCCTGCTTGAGTTGGGCCATGACCGTATCGTCGATATTCAGCGTCGTTTTCATAGAGGATATGTTTATATGGCAAGGACCGCCATATTACCATACGAGCTGCGGCAACGAGCCCCGGGTGTTCACGGCGGCGCCTTGAGCCGGTCGAAGGGCCGCGCGTGGCGCTCGAAGTGCGGATTGTAGAAGGGGTCCAAGTCCACGATCAGCGCCCAGCGCGCCCGGAACAGCGCCGCCTCGCTCTTCTGGCGCGCGAGCTTGGCCTGGGACAGGTCGTAGCCGCGCGACTTGGACTCGAAGTGATACAGCACCGCGAACGGATCGTAGAGCACGCGATAGCCGGCGCGCATCACGCGCAGGCAAAAATCCACGTCGTTGAAGGCCACCGGCAGATGCACCTCATCGAAGCCGCCGAGCTCGCGGAACAGCTCGCGCCGGGTGGCGAGGCAGGCGCCGGTCACGGCCGCGGCGCCGCGCTGCAGATGGCTGCGGCCGAAATAGCCGCCGCGCTCCGGGGCTTCGCCGGAGGATTCATGGCCCGCCACGCCTTCCACCCCGAGCACCACCCCGGCATGTTGCAGCGTGCCATCCTCGTACAACAGGCGCGCGCCCACGGCGCCCACTTCGGGACGCAGCGCATTGGCGGTGAGCTCCGCGCACCAGTCCTCGGACAGGGCCACGGTGTCGTTGTTGAGGAAAATGAGCACGTCGCCGCGCGCGGCCTGCGCCGCGAAATTGTTGATGGCCGACCAGTTGAAGGCGCCTTCGTAGCGCAGCACCCGCACCGGCGAGGTGGCGGCGAGGCGCGCCAGATACTCATGGGTTGAGCCCTCGACGCTGTCGTTGTCGACGATGAGGAGCTCGATCGGCCCGGGATAATGCGCGGCGGTGCGCAGCAGGCTGTCGATGCACGGGCCGAGCAGATCCAGCCGGTCGCGGGTGGGCACGATGATGGACACGCGCGGCGCGGCGGCGGGCAGCTGCCAGCGCACGCGCGTGGCGAACGGGCGCGCAGCGCCGAACGGGTCGGCATGCGCCTCGGCGCTCGCCGCGGCGCCGCAGCGATCCAGATGTGCCTGCACCACCTGCACGATGGTGCTCTGCAGGCCGGCGGCATGCGCCGGATCGTGTGATACCGAGCCCGGGGTCACCCGCCAGTGGTACAGGATCTTCGGCACGTGGCGGATCTCGTGCGCGGTGAGTTGCTGCGAGGCGCGCAGCAGCAGATCGTGATCCTGCGCCCCGTCGATGCCGGTGTGCAGGGTGCCCACCGCATCCAGCACGTCGCGGCGCAGCACCACCAGGTGACAGAGGTAATTCAGCGACAGGAGCAGATCCGGATCGAAGTCCGGCTTGAAGAACGGCGTGTGATGAATCAGCCGGCCAAACGCGTTCTCCTCGATGCGGTCCTCGTCCGAGTACACCAGTCCATAGCGGTGCTCCTGCAGCGCGCGCACCACTTCGTACAGCGCCTCGGGCGCGAGCAGATCGTCGTGATCCAGGAAGGCGATGTACTCGCCGCGCGCCGCGGCGATGCCGCGATTGGTGTTGCCGGCGATGCCGGCGCGCTCGCCGGCCTCGAGTACGCGCAGGCGCTCATCGGCATGGCGGCGCAGCAGCGCCCGAAAGGCCTCGCTCGGCGCCGAGGCATCGTCGGTGACGATGAGTTCGAAATGATCATAGCTTTGCTCGCTGACGCTGCGCAGCGCGGCATCGAGCAGCCGTAGATCGGAATTGAAGGTGGGCAGCACCACCGAGATGAGCGGCCGGTAGGCGAAGCGTGCGCCGTCCACCTTCTGTGCCGCCAGGGCGTCGGCGGCCGGCCGATAAAAGCGCTCCCAGTAATCCCCGTAGGCATCGAGCGGCACGCTCGCGAGGCGCTCGAGATCCGGCAGACGCGCCTCGATGCGCTGCAGCAGTTCGCGCAGCTGCACGAGCTCGCGGCGCGTCGCCGACAGCACATCGAGGCCGCGGGTGGCATCCGCCTCGATCGGCAGGCTCACGCCGATGCGCTCCCGCGACAGCGCGTCGATGACGATGAGTGCGCGGCCGCCCTCGAAGCTTGAGCGGCGCGCGGCCGGGACGCGGAAGGTGAAGCCGCAGCGCCCATCCCCGCCCACGGCTTCCTGCACGTCGGCGCGCGGTTCCCCGCAGGTGACGGCGCCGATGAACAGCGAATCGGCATACAGTTCGAGCGGCACCGGCACATTGCGATCGCAGAGGTCGACCGCCCAGCCGCGGATCTCGAGCGAGGAGGCGGCATCGATGGCGCCGATCACGGCGCGGGTGATCTTCGACAGCGGCTGGTTCGCGAGCCGCTCGCGCAGCAACCGGTCGATGCCGGCGGCGGCGAGATTGGGCGCGAGCGCGGCGATGGCGGGGTCAGAGAGCACCACTTCGAGGAGCTCGAGCCAGCTCGCGGTGGCACCGGCCATGGCCTGCGTCGCGGACCCGAGCGGCAGGCGCCGCTGCGCCCAGTCGATCAGGCGCGGCGGCGGCAGCGCCATGACAGTGGCCTGCGGCAATGCCTCGCGCAGCAACAGCGGCGCGAGCACCGCCGACTGGAATTCCGGAGAGCGCAGAATTCCCCCGAGCACCTCCGCGAGCGGCGCGCCCAGGCTCTGGCGCGCGATGTGCAAATCGGGCACCCGGCCCAGGAACAACGTGAAACAATCGTCCACGTCGCGCGCCTGCATGGGGTCCGGGGCCATCATAGCGAGCGGCCGAGCGCCTCGATCACCTGCGCCACGGCGCCGTCGGTCATTTCCGGATACATCGGCAGGCTCAGGATCTCCGCCACCACCTGTTCGGTGGCCGGCAGCCCGCCCGGGCCGATGGGGCAGCGCCCGCGGTAGGCCGGCATGGCGTGCACCGGCACGGGATAATGCACGCGGGTGTCGATGCCATGGGCCAGCAGCCGCTCCTTCAGACCCTCGCGATCGCCGTGGCGCACCACGTATTGATGAAACACCGGCGTGGTGCCCGGCTGGCGTGCCGGCAGTGTCAGTCCGGTGGCATTGAGGCCGAGGTCATAGGCTTGGGCGATGTCGGCGCGGCGCCGGTTGCCGGCCTCCAGATGCCGCAGTTTCACCCGCAGGATCGCCGCCTGCAGCTCATCCAGCCGGCTGTTGACCCCGGGCATCTCGCTCACCCGCTCCGCCGTCCAGCCATATTGGCGCAGGCTGCGCACCCGCGCCGCCACCTCGGCATCGCCCGCCACCAGGCCCCCATCGCCCAAGGCACCCAGGTTCTTGGTGGGATAGAAGCTGAAGGCGGCGGCGGCGCCGAAGCTGCCCACGCAGCGCTCGCCGTGCCGTGCGCCATGCGCCTGGGCGCAATCCTCGATCACCGGGATGCCGGCGCGATTGGCGAGCTTGAGAATCGTGGGCATGTCGGCCGGCTGGCCGTACAGGTGCACCACCACCACCGCATCGATGTGCTCGTGCAGCAACGCCTCGGCGAGTGCCGCCGGATCGATGTTCAGGGTCGATGGATCGATGTCGACGAACAGCGGCGCGGCGCCGGCCATCTCGATGGCGGCCACGGTGGCGACCGCGGTGTGCGACACCGTGGCCACCGTCTGGCCGCTGCCGATGTCGAGCGCCCGCAGCGCGAGTGCCAGGGCATCGGTGCCGTTGGCGACCCCCACGGTCTGCGCCAGCCCGAATTGATCGGCACATTCGATCTCGAGCGCCGCGACCTCGCGCCCGAGGATGTACCAGCCGCCGTCCACCACCCGCGTGATGGCCGAGAGAATCTCCTCGCGATGCTCGCGCGCAAAGGCTCCGGGATCGGTCTGGGGAATGGGCATCGCGAAACCTTACCATTTTGGCCGGCAATCGCCGCGTCGCGACCAAGGTCCGCCGAGGATTCTGGCCTAAATGGATTTCGGCGGACTGCCTGGCGTCAGGGTTGGCCTAGGGTGACCTGGCGGAAACGCAGCCCTCGCCAGGCGCACGGGTGGCTCCACTGGCTAGGTCAGACACAGCACCCGGTTACGAGCCCGACGCCCGCCAGCCCGGGATCAGCGGCTCCGATCCGCCCTCGATGGGCTGCGCGCTCTCGGCGCCCCGGCCGCCCGGGTCCGCGAGCCGGGCCGCGAGCGCGCGCTCGGCCGCCGTCCACGCGAGGCGCAGCCTCGCCATGCAGGCGGGTAGCTCCGCGGCGCCGGCCGTTTCGACGGCGGCCGCCGCCGCGGCGAGCGGGTCGGCGCAGATGTTCGAGGCGGCGCCTTTCAACTGATGCGCCAAGGTTTTCAGATCGGCACCGGCCTGGCGTGCCGCCGCGGAATCGAGCAGCGCCACCAATTCGGTCGCCGACTCGCGAAACGTCGCGAGCAAGTCCCCTTCGAATTCAAGGTCGCCGTCGCACACCGTGTGCAGCCGCCCGACGTCGAGCGCTTCCGGCGCCGCGCTCGGCGGCTCGGTGCTCGGCGCGGCGTCTGTGCCGGCGCGCTCGCGCAGGCTGCGCAGTTTGATCAGCAGCCGCTCCGGGTCGATGGGCTTGGCGAGATAATCATTCATTCCGGCCTCGAGGCACCGGTCGCGATCGCCGCTCAGGGCATTCGCGGTGAGCGCGATGACCGGAATCTTCGGGTCGAGCACGCCGCTGCCGGGCAGGCGCAGGGTGCGAGTCGCCTCATAGCCGTCCATCACGGGCATCTGGCAGTCCATGAGCACCACATCGAAGGGCTTCTGGCGCAGCGCCTCGAGCGCCTCCCGGCCGTTCCAGGCCTGGGTCACCTCGAGCCCGAGCCGCGCCAACAGCCGCTGGCCGAGCTTCTGATTCACGCTATTGTCATCCACCAACAGCACACGCTGGCCCTTGAACTCGCTGGTGCCCGCCACCTCGCGTGCGCGCTGCCGGACGCCGCCGAGGATCTCCTCGAGCAGGCGAAACAAGGCCTCGGCTTTCACCGGCTTGGAAATGGCGCGATCGAAGGGCGCGCTCCCCTGGCCTTGCAGGTGACTCGCCAGGGAGCTCAGCATCACGAGGCGGCACTGGCCGGAGTCGTCCTGGCGCCGGATCTGGCCGGCGAGCCAGTGGCCGTCATGATCCGGCAGCTGCTGGTCGAGGATCGCGACCTGCGGTCGATCGCCGGTGGCGCACAGCTCATGCCAGCGCTGCAGCGCCTCGCCGGCGCTGCCGGCCGTGGTGACCGAGATGCCCCATCCGCGCAGCTGCGCGGCGAGGAGGGTCAGGTTGGCGGGGTGATCATCGACGATCAGGGCGCGCAGCGGCCCGGCGAAATGCCGCGGCGGTGCGGCGGCAGCGGCCGCCGGATCGACGATGATCCGGAACCAGAATAACGAGCCCGCCCCCGCAGTGCTGTGCACGCCGATGCTGCCGCCCATGGCCTCGACCAGGTGCCGGCAGATCGACAATCCCAATCCCGTGCCGCCGTAGCGGCGCGTGGTCGAGGCATCGGCCTGGGTGAAGGGCACGAACAGCTGGCCGATCTGCTCGGCAGTCAGGCCGATGCCCTGATCCTCGATGGCAAAGGCGAGGCCGAGGCGGCCCGCCGGCGCCGGCGCCGGTGCGACGCGCAGCGTCACGTCGCCCGCCTCGGTGAATTTGATGGCGTTGCTCAGCAGGTTGAGGAGCACCTGGCGCAGGCGGGTCGGATCGCCGCGCAGCGCCACCGGGCAGCTTGCATCGACATCCACCAACAGCTCGAGGCGCTTCTCGCTCGCCAACAGGGCCACCGCATCGATGGTCTCATCGACCAGGCTGCGCAGGTCGAAATCGACGCTCTCGAGCTGCAGGTGGCCGGCCTCGATCTTGGACAGATCCAAGATGTTGTTGATGAGCGCGAGCAGCACCTCGCCGCTCGAGCGCGCGATCTGCGCGTATTCGCGCTGCTCGGACCCCAATTCCGAATCGAGCAACAGACCGGTCATGCCGATCACGCCGTTCAGCGGCGTGCGGATCTCGTGGCTCATGTTGGCGAGGAATTGCCCCTTGGCGATGCTCGCGGCCTCCGCGGCTTCCTTCGCGGCCCGCAGATGCTCTGACGCCTCGCGCGCCGCGGTGACGTCCTGGAAGGCGCCGGTCAGCCGCACGCAGCGGCCATCTTGCATCTGCGGGTGGCACATGAGGTGCACCCAGCGGTGATTGCCCTTGGCCGTCAACAGCGGCAATTCGAATTCGAACGGCGTGCCGTGCTGGAGCGCGGCGTAGTGGGCCGTCATGATGTCTGCGCGCGCCGCGGCCGGCAGGAATTCGAGCGCCTGCTCGAGCGACGGCGTCTCGCCGACCGGCATCTCATGAATCTGAAACAGCATGTCCGACCAACACATCTGCTGCGTGGCCGGGTCGAATTCCCAGCCGCCGATCAGCGCCATCTGGCCGGTGGCATCGAGCAACGCCTTCTGCTGCACGATCTGCTGCTCGACGAGCTTGCGTTCGGTGATGTCGGTGCGGATCGAGATGACCTCGAGGATGCGTCCCGCGGCGTCCTTGAAGGGCACGACGGTGGTGTCGGTCCAGTACAGCCGGCCGTTCTTGGCGCGGCTGCAGAGCTCGCCGCGCCACACCTCGCCGCGCGCCCGGGTGGCGATCACGTCGGCATGGAATTCCGCGGATTGCACCCCCGAATCCATGACGGAGCGGTGCTGTCCGATGAGCTCCTCGCGGCTGTACCCTGAGATGCTGCAGAAGCGATCGTTCACGTATTTCAGAAAACTGTCGGGTGTGGTCACCGAGACGATCGCATGCTGATCGAGCGCCTGCTTGTGGCTCGCGAGCAGCGCCAGTGCCGTCTCGGCGCGCACCTTTTCGGTTTCGAGCAGAGAACTGGCGGCATCGAACTGCGCGCGTTCTTTCTGCAGGCGGCGGATGGTGGGCTCGAGCATGAGCACCGCGATGATGCAGCTGAAGGCGACCATGATGAGCGACCACAGCCAGACGCGGTGCTGCTGCGCGAGGGTCTCCTGGCTCATCACCCGGTCGAATCCATCCACCCAATGGTCGGCGGCGACTAGATAGGTTCCGAGCGCGGCATTCAGGGCATCGGCACGCTCCAGTCTGCCGGCATCGCTCAACCCCGCCGCCGGCAGATCCGCCACCAGCGCGGCGATGGCGCGCTGCTGCCCCGCCAGGGCATCGAATTCCGAGCATAGGGCGGCAAGGGACTCACAATAGGGTTGCAGCTGGTTCACGACTGCATCCTGCCGCTGCCGCCAGTCGGACAGGGCCGCCTCGATGTCGGCGCGCGAGCTGGGGAGCGGCGCCAGCACGGCGCGGGAGGCGCGCTGCACCACTTCTGCGGCCAAACCGCGCTGCCGGCCCGCCCGGTACACCAGGTCGGCATTGCGCGAACCGACGTCGAGCTGCCTTAGGAACTGCATGCCGGCGCCCAACAGGCCGCTCGCCAGCACCAGCAGCACCACGGCATAGCCCGATCGCATGCGCCAACCCAGGGCGCGGGCCGCGGGTGTCAGCTTGATCTCCATGGAAACCCATCCGAATGACGCACGTCAGGTTGTATCGGCGGGCAGCACCCAATCTGAACCTTAAGGGCTACAGCGACCAGGCCCCATCGATGATGTGGCATTGGCCGGTCACGAAGCTCGATTCGTCGGAGGCGAGATACACCGCGAGCGCCGCGATTTCCTCGGGCCTTCCGAGCCGGCCCATGGGCTGGCGGGCGATGAACGCCGCCTGGGCCTTGGCGTAATCGCCGGTGGCCCGCAGGCGTTCGTGCAGCGAGGGGGTATCGACCGTCCCGGGACAGATGGCATTGCAGCGCACTCCGCGGGTGACGAAATCCGCCGCCACGGATTTGGTGAGCCCGACCACCGCCGCCTTGGTGACTCCGTACACGAAGCGGTTGGGCGCGCCCTTGATCGAGCCCACCACCGAGGCCATGTTGATGATGGAACCGCCGCCGCGCTCGAGCATGCCGGGCAGCACCGCGCCGATCAGGCGGTACATGCTGGTGACGTTCAGATCCCAGGAGAACTCCCAGGCCTTCTGATCACAATCGAGAATGCTGCCGGCGTGCACGAAGCCTGCGCAATTGAAGAGCACATCGATGCGGCCGGCCTCGGCCACCACCGCCGCCACCTGGGCGGCATCGCGCACATCGAGCGCGCGGGTGCGGCAGCCCGCGATGCCGGCAAGCCGCGCGGCATCAAGGTCGGTGGCCCACACCGTGGCACCCTGCGCGGCAAAGAGCTCGGCCGTCGCCCGGCCGATGCCCTGGGCGGCGGCCGTCACCACCGCGGTCTTGCCGCTCAAACGTCCGCTCATGATAATCCATGGTACCACCAACAGACGGCCACGCCCGGTGCTCCGTACGATGGCGCACAGACGGGCTTCGGGCGACGGCTTTGAATTGGCGCATGAACGAATCGGCGACAGCCATCATCGGCTGTCCAAGCTGCGGGCTGCTGCAACGGACAGCGCACTGTACGGGTCCGGAACTCGCCTATTGCGGACGCTGCCGCACACCGCTCGTGCATTGCGCCGGCAAGAGTCTTGATGTGGCGCTCGCCTGCGCGAGCGCGACGCTGCTGCTGCTGATTCCCGCGATGTGTGCGCCGTTTCTGACGACCTCCGCCTTCGGCGCGACGCGCAGCAGCATTCTGCCCTCGAGCGCGAGCGCGCTGTGGCAGGAAGGCTGGCCCTTGCTCGGCATCGTGTTCGCACTGTTTGTTCTGGTGTTTCCGCCGTTGCGCTTTGCCGCCCTGAGCGCCGTGCTGCTGGCGATTCGCGTGGGCGCGCGGCCGCGCTGGCTCGGGCCGGTTTTCCGCACGGCCAACACGCTGCAGACCTGGGCGATGTTGGACGTGTTCTTCGTCGGCTTGGCCGTGGCCTATGCCAGGCTGCACGTCTCCATCCCGGTCACCATCGACACGGGCGCGAAGTGTTTCATCGCCTGCGCGGTGCTCTCCCTGGTGGTGCGTGCAACCCTCGACAAGCGACGCGTGTGGCGCTTGATCGCTGCGGATGCCGGCCCGCCGTTCGCCGGCCCGGGCATCGTGTGCCCGGGCTGCGATCGGTTGCTGCCCAAGGATGCCGAGGGCGCCCATTGCCCGCGGTGCGGCGCCCGGGTGCGCGCGCGGCGGGCGGACAGCGTGCCGCGGACGATGGCGCTGCTGCTCGCGGCGGTGCTGCTGTATTTTCCGGCCAACCTGTATCCCATCGCCACGATCCCGATCGACTTCAGGCCCACCGCCTACACGGTGTTGGGCGGCATCATCGATCTGTCGAAGTCGCGGCTCCTCGGTCTGGCGCTGCTGGTGTTTTGCGCAAGTTTCGCCATTCCGATCCTCAAGATGGCGGGCCTGTCGTGGTGCGCGGTGTCGAGCCTGCGCCGCTCGAACAAGGGGCTGATCGGCAAGACGCGGGTTTATCGGCTGCTCGAGGAGATCGGTCGCTGGTCGATGATCGACCCGTTCACCATCGCCTGTTTCATCCCCGTCATGGATTTCAATGTGCTGCTCTACGGACGTGCAGGACCCGCGGCCACGCCCTTCGCCGCCGTCGTGATCCTGACGACGCTCGCCGTCAAATGTTTCGACCCGCGCCAGATGTGGGACCGGGCGGCACACCCCGGTGGCTGATCCCGCCGAGCCGCAGCCGCAGCCGCAGCCGCCGCCGCTGCCACAGGCCGCCATCCGCACGACGCGCTGGTCGGCGTTGATTTGGGCGCTGCCGGTGGCGGCGCTCCTGATCGTGGCCTACCTCGGCATTCAATGGGTGGTGGAACGCGGAGAAATCGTGACGGTCACCTTTTCGCGGTCCGGAGGGGCGAGGGTGGGCGAGACCAAGGTCACCTACCAAGGCGTCGAGGCCGGCCTGCTGGTCGACATCCTGCCCAACAAGGATGGGCATCGGCTCGATTTCAAGCTGCGGCTCACGCCCGAGGCGAAGCCCGGACTCAATACCAATGCCCGGTTTTATCTCATCGGCGCCTCGCCGACCTTTGATCTCAGTTCGATCAGGGCGGTCGTCTCGGGCGTCTCGATCGGCTATGCTCCCGGCGAGGGCGGCACGCCGACGCGCCGCTTCGAGGGATTGGAGCATGCCCCCTCCGTGCTCCCCGGTGATCGCGGCACGCGCTACCTGCTGACCGCGCGCACCTTGAGCTCGGTCCATGAGGGCGCCATCCTGTTCTATCACGGCCAGCCGATCGGCAAGGTGAGCGTTGTGAAGCTGTCGGGCGACGGCAGCTTCCGGTTGGAGGTGTTCGTCTTTCAGCCCTACGATGCGCTCATCAAGAGCGGTGCCCGCTTCTGGAAAGTCAGCCCCCTGCAGCTCTCCTTCGCGGGCGGCAGCCTCGATGCGAGCCTGGCCCCCTTGGGCGCGATCTTCTCCGGCGGCATCGAACTCGACACCACCATGGAAAACCCGCAGGGCCCGCAAAGCGGCTCCGAGTCGGATTTCACGCTCTATGCATCACGCAACGCCGCCCAACAGGGCCTCTCCGGTCCCACCGTGCGATATGCGCTGGTGTTCTCGGGCGATGCCGGCGATCTGACGGACGGCGCGGCCGTCACCTTGCTCGGCTTTCAGATCGGCGAAGTCGAATCCGCGCATCTGGCCTACGATGCGCGCAGCGGCAAACCCGTGACCAGCGTCACCGCCCTGCTGTATCCGCAGCAGCTGGATCCCTCGGGTCTCGCCGCCGGCAGCATCGCGGATCTGCGCTCGGCGACCGATGCGAAGCTGCGCCAGCTCATCCGCTTCGGCTACCGGGCGCGCCTGGCCCAGTCACCGCCCCTGGTGGGCGCCCGGTCCATCGCCTTGGTGCACGTCGGCGGCGCGCCGGCGGCTGATCTGACCCACGAGGGCCTGCTCCCGCGCATCCCGAGCGCCGCGGGCTCCGCGTCGCTCGATGACGTCGCCGCCCAGGCCGATCGGTTCCTCGCCAAGGTGAACCGCGTCCCGATCGAGAAGATCGGGCAGCAGCTCGAGACGGCCACCAGCCGGCTCGCGAGTTTGACCACCTCCCCCCAGACCGCCGACAGCCTGGCACACCTGCAGCACAGCATCACGCAACTGGATGGCGTGCTCGGACAGGTATCGGGCATCTCCCTCGCCCTCAAACAGGTATTGGGCGGCGAGGGCGGCGACCCGGACTCGGGCCTCCCCGAGGCGCTGCGGCAATTGAACGAGACGGCCCGCTCGATCCGCACCCTGGCGGACTACCTCGACCGCCATCCCGAAGCGTTGCTCCGCGGCAAGCGGCCCGAGAAATGATCGCACGCCGCATCCCGCCGCCTTGCGTCGCGCTGGTTCTGGCCAACCTGCTGGCTGGGTGCCAGAGCGCGCCGACGCGGTTCTTCATGCTGGAGCCGGTTGCGCCCGTCTCCATCGCCGGCTCCTACACCGGGCCCGCCATCGCCGTGGCAGCCGTGCACATTCCGCCGGCACTGGATCGCAGCGACATCGTGAGCGAGGTGGCGCCGGGCGAGTTCAAGGTCAGCGATCTGGAGCAGTGGATCGCCCCGCTCGGCCAGGGGATTCGCCAGGCACTGAGCGCGGATCTCGCGGCGCGGCTGCCCGCCGGACGGGTGATTTTCCCGCACCTCGCCAAGCCCCCGGGGACCATCGCCGTCAGTGTGGATTTACTCTCCTTCGACGCCGGCCCGCGGGTTGCCACCTTGCAAGTCAGCTGGCTCGGCACTTCAGACGGCGCACAGCCCGGAGCGCAGCCGCGATCAATCGGCGGCACGCTGCGGTTGCAAACCCCCCGCTCCGGCGAAGGGGCGGCGTCGATGGCGAGCGCCTTGAGCGCGCTCGTCGCGCAACTCGCCGACCGCATCGTCACGGAGCTGTTGCTGCCGGCACCCGACGCCGGTTGATGGCGGCCCAAGCCATCGACTCACGAACTGCGCCCTGCGCACCGCTGTCGTGAAAATCCGCATCGGCGCGATTGCCGCCCTCGTGCTCTTCGCAAATGCCGCGGCCGCGCAAGTGCCGGGCGCGCGACATGTTGAATTTTCAGCGTACCCGGCGTTCGCGAATGCCTCGGAAATCGCGCGACGCATGGGAAGCCCGCTCACCACCTTGGATCTGCAGCGGCGCGCGGTGCGCTCGGGAATGACCGTGATCGAACAACCCCTGAAGCTCGCGCAGGAGGATTTTGTCGTCTATGTGCCTGCGCGGCGCCCGCCGCACGGCTTCTCGCTGCTGGTATTCGTGCCGCCCTGGCAGGACGCACGATTACCCGCCGGTTGGGCGCCGGCCCTCGAGCGCTATGGCGTCATCTTTGTGAGCGCCGCCCGCTCCGGTAACAGCGAAGGTGTCAGTGACCGCCGCGAGCCGTTGGCGCTGCTCGCCGCGTTCAACGCCATGCATCAATTTCCCATTGACGCGGATTCGGTGTACGTCGCGGGCTTCTCGGGCGGTGCCCGCGTCGCGCTGCGACTGGCGCTGGCCTATCCCGATCTGTTCCGGGGTGCCCTGTTGAACGCCGGTAGCGATGCGATTGGCGATGCGCAAATTCCGCTGCCGCCCAAGGATTTGTTCGAGCGCTTTCAGCAGCGCTCCCGGCTCGTGTACGTCACCGGCGAAGCCGACACCTCGCAGCTGGGTATGGACCAGTCCAGCATCCGCTCCCTGCGCCGGTGGTGCGTATTTGACGTGCAAAGTCATGTCGAGCCCTCCGCCGGCCACCAGGTGATGGGATCAACCGCCTTCGCCTGGGCGTTGAGCACCCTGTTGCACGGCGACCCAACGACGTCCACGAAGCTTCCAGCCTGCCGCACGGCCATCGAGCAGGACCTCGATGGGCAATTGGATACCGCCGAACAGTTGTTATCGAGAGGCGAACACCAGGACGCTGGGAAGTTGTTGAGCAAGATCGACGCGCGCTTCGGAGGGCTCGCGGCACCCCGCATCATCGAACTGGCCAACCGTCTTGCTACGCCAAATTAGGTGACGACGTCCACAGCCACCGTAAACTCGCCCGGATTTGGTTGGATTCCGTTAGACATACGCCCCCAGCCGCTCCCGGTAATACGCCACCGAGCGCTCAAGTCCCTCCGCCAGCATCACCTTGGGCGCCCAGCCGGTGGCCGCGCGAAAGCGCCGGTCATCGGCGTAGTAATCGCCGATGTCGATGCGCTTGCGCGCCGCGGGGAACTCCTTCGTGAGGATCGTGCCGCCGCCGGCGATGCCGATCAGGGTCTGCGCAAGCTCGGTCAGGCGCACCGGCGGGCAGCCGCCCAAATTGTACACCCCGCCGGCGGTGCGCGGATTCGCGACGGCGCACAGGAACGCCTCCACCACGTCATCCACATAGGTCAAGTCGCGCTGTTGCCCGCCGCCCCACACCTCGAGGGGTTGATCCTCGAGCGCGCGGCGCAGCCACAGCCCGAGAAAGGTCTGGCGCGCGTCCATGACGCGCATGCGCGGGCCGTAGGTGTTGGTGAGGCGCAGCGACACCGTCCACAGGCCGTACACCTCGTGATACAGGGTGTGATAGGCCTCGGCGGCCATTTTGTGGATGCCGTTGACGTCCACGGGATGCAGCGGATGGCGCTCGTCCACCGGCCAGTAAGCAGGCTTGCCGTAGATCTGGCGGGTGGAGGCGAAGGCAACGCGCGCCTGCGGCGCGAACTGCCGGCAGGCCTCCAGCAGCACGATCTGCGCGCGCGCGTTGGCCTCGAGATCGGTGAGCGGATCGCTCATGGAGTCGAGGTGCGAGACCTGGCCGGCGAGGTTGAACACCACATCGATGCCGGTCACCAGCGCGGCCAGGATCTTCGCCTCGCTCAAATTCACGATGTGGATCTTGAGCCGATCCTCGAAGCCGGCGAGGTTTTCGCGGTTGCCGCCGAAATTCGGGATCAGCGCGTCCACCACCACCACGGCCGCCCCGAGTTCCACCAGCCGGCGCGCGAGATTCGAGCCGATGAAGCCCAGGCCGCCGGTCACCATCACCTGCTTGCCGCGGTAGTAGTCCCCGGCCAGGCTCTCAGCGGGCGGCATCGATGGACACCACGTTCCCCCCCGGCAGCTCGGGCGCGCCGGCCGCATCGCGCCCGGCGCCATAGAGTACGAGGAGGCGATCGACGGTGTCCTGAATGCTGGGCGGTTGGGGCACGCCCGCGCTCAAGGTTTCCCACAGCGCCGGGTGTTCGGCGGCCTGCGCGATTTTCGCCGCGAGATCGGCGGCGCTGCCCACCCGGAAATGCAGCCCGGAGAGGCCGTCGGCCACCTTCTCGGCCATGCCGCCGATGTTGCTGCAGATCACCGGCCGGCCGGCGGCGAAGGCTTCCTGGATCACCAGCGGCGAATTCTCCCACCAGATCGAGGGCACGATCACCCAGCCGGCGCTCTGGATGATGCCGCCCACATCCTCGGGTCGGTAGGGTCCGCAGTAGCGCACGGTGTCCTCGAGGCCGGCGAGCGCGCGCGCCAAGGTCGCCTTGAATTCATCCACCTCGTACTGGATGCTGCCGTGGATCTCGATGCTGAGCGCCTCGCGCAGGCGCTTCGGCAGCAGCTTCACCGCCTCCACCAGCACCAGCGTGCCCTTCAGTCGCGACAGCTGCCCGAGCAGCACGAAGCGCGGCGCGAGCGCCGCCGGGGCCTTCTGACCCGCTGCTCGCGGCGGCTGGCCGTTCTCCAGCACCAGCATCTTTTGCGCGGGGAGGCCCCAATCGATGTAGCGGTCGCGCAGAAAATGGCTCGGGCAGACGAACTGATCCACGAGCTTGAAATACGACTTGATGAACAGCTCGCGCATGAAAAAATCCTGCGGCGAGAGTTCGGGGAAGCATTGATGGCAGTCGAGCGGCGCCGCCTTGGAACACAGCAAGCCGTTGGTCTTCAGCATCTGACCCTGCGCATGGCAGATGGCGAGGAACTCGTGCAGGGTGAGCACGATCAGCACGTCCGGGTTGTACTTTCGCGCCTCGCGGATGAGCTCGAGCCCTAGGTGTACATAGTGATGAAAGTGCACGACCGTGGGCGCGAAGCGCTCGAGCAGCGCCCGGAACTGTTCGTACACCACCTGGCGCTGCGGTTGGGAGTGGCGGAAGTGATCCACTGGCGGCGCGCTGAACAGGATCTCCTGGCCATCCGCGCTGCGGTTCGAGAAGGCGGCGCCGGCATGCCGCGGCGAGTGGCCGGTGCGCGCCACGAACAGCGCCTCGATGCGCCGGCGCTTCAGTTCCTGAAACTGCGCATAGGCCGCGATCTCGCCGCCGCCGATGGAAAAATCCGGGTGGCCGTGCGAGACGATGAGCACGCGCGGGTTCATCGGCGCAGCCGCTCCCCGCGCGCGAGTTGCGCCGCCCAGCGCTGGTGATGCTGCCAGCAGTTGTACAGCGTCAGATTGGCGCGCCACAGCGCCTCGCCGATGCGATCCTGGGACTGGCGCTCCAGGTGATAGAGCTCGATGTCGAGGGCCACCCAGTTGCGCCGGCCGGCGGCCACCGCGCGCAGACAAAAATCCGAGTCCTCGAAATCGCCGATGATGAAGTCCTCGGACAGGCCGCCGAGCTCGCGGTACAGCGCGGTGTCCACCAGCGCGCAGGCGGCGGTGGCGGCCTCGACCTTGCGCACCCCGGTGAGGCCCTGCGCGCTCTGGCCCTTGTGCAAATGCTCGTTGATCCACAGGTCGCCCCAGGGCGCATGGCGCCGGAAGGTCATGCCGGCGTGCTGCACGCTGCCATCCTCGTACAAAAGCTTCACCCCGAGCACCCCCGGCTCCTGCAGCGAGGCATACAGGCTCAGCATCTCCCCCACCCAGCCGGTGGTCTTGGGCATCACGTCGGAATTCAGCAGCAGCAGGTGCTGACCGCGCGCCAGCGCGGCAGCCGCATTGTTGGCGCCGGCGAAGCCCAGGTTGCTGCCGGCGAAGGCCAGGGTGAACGGCACGCGGTACAGGCCGTAGAGGTCGTGGCAGGCGACCCTGAAGGCATCGTAGATCGCCGGGTCGTCCACGAAATAGATGAGCTCGAGTTTCTGAAAATCCGCATCGTCGGCGAACAGCGCGAGTTGCGTGTCGGCGAGGTCATGGCGGCCGTAGAGCGGCACGATCACGGACACCGCGGGATTTATGGGCGGCGGCCCGAACTGCTCGACGGTGGTGCTGCGCTTCGCGACGCGCCGGTGCTGCCACACGGCCTGCACCGCCGGCCCCACATGCTGGTCGAGCAGGCTCTTCAAGGAGCGGTGGGTGCTGTTGAAGGCGGTCAGAAGGCTTCTCACCGTGGGCAGCGTACCTGCGGCCGCCTGGGTGGGCAGGCGCATGCGGCGCACCGTGCCGTCGGCGGCGGTGACCGAGAGCACATAGGGCGCCTGGGCCTTCTTCAAGGGCACGTAGGCCACATAGCCATGATCGTTGTCGGCGACCAGCAGGCCTAAGTTGGTCAGATGCGTGCTCACGTCGGGGCGCGCCTGGCGCACCCAGGTCTCGTCGATGAACTTCAAGGCTAAGCCGCTGTGCACCGCGACGCAGCGGATGGTGCCTTCCTCGGCGTTGAACCAGCCGTTCAAGAACACGCCGTCATCGCCCATGGGCACGGCCGAATCCACGTGCAAATAATAGGGCGGATTGACGCTTTGCAGCGAGGTGGGCAGGCGCTCGACCGCGCGCCGATGCTCGGCCGCCAGCCACTCCACTCGGCCGCCCGGGCTCTCCTCGAGCAGCGCCGCGATGCGCTCCAGCAGGCCGATGGCGGCATCCGGTTCCAGCGCATTCAGGGTGTCGATCAATTCCTGGCGCGCCTTGGCGGGCGCCGCGAACGTGCGCCGCACCCGCATCACCTTCGGGCCCGCGGCCACATCGATGAGCACCTCGGCACCTGCCGCCGCACCTGCCAGCGCCGCCACGAAGGTCAGGCCCGTGGGGGCGATCGCCTGGCCGCGCAGGCTCGGCAGGGCCTTGGGATCCGGCGCCCGCGGCACGCTCGCCGCCAGGCTTTTCAGGAGGTCGATGCTGCTCTTGCCCGCGGTGAGCCGGGCCGAGCTCAGATGCGGGTCGCGCTCGTTGAGCGCGGCCGTGACCACCACGATGCGCTCCTCCAACAGGCAGCACATCTCCACCGCGAACTGCAGCTGCAGCGGCGCCGCGCCGCGCTCGGGGCTGGCCGCCGCCACGGGCGGCAGCGCCAGCGTGCGCAGCCGCTCAGCCTCCGGGGCGCTGAGGTTTTGCAACAGCCAGTTGAGGGTGGCGCGGTCTTCTTGGAAAAACGCCGTCACCGGCGCCTCGCCGAAACCCACCGGCCAGACCCGCTCGGTTTTCTCGCCCGAGTGCAGCAGCACCGCGAGCCTTAAGTAGCTCGGCCGCACGCCCCCGTCGGGCAGCGCGACGCAAAAGTAAAAGCCGTGATGATCATCCTCCGCGGCGGGATCGCGCGCACCCGGGGTGAAATGCCGGGTGACATCGGGCCGCGGCACGGACTTGGCCAACGCCAGCACATCGATGAGCACTTCGCCGTACTGGATCTCGGCGCGCGCCACGCGCCGCACCAACCCCCAGATCCAGCCATACACCAACAAGTGGTCGCGCGACACATTGGCGAAATCCACCCGGACCGCCGGTGCGGCAAGACCCACGCTGGCGTTCATTGGGGGCTACTGGCGTTGACCGGGTTCATCCCGCTTCCCTGGGGGTCTGGTTGTTTATTCACCATACCCGAAAGCGGCGTTTGCTGTCACGATTCGCGGGCCGGCTCTCGAGTGATTGCTCCCTCCGCGCTAGATACCCGTAATCAGAAGATCGATCGCGCCGATGATTTTGGCGCGCTCACTCGAGACCGTATCGACGATGCTGCCGAGCTCTCGCACGGATATGCCGGCCAGCTGGGGCGTCACCATGAGGTATTCTTTGCCGGCGACGTTGAGGTTCGGCGTGAGCGCTTGCATTGCGCGTGCCCTCGCCGTCGCCATAGGGCTCAAGGGAACCACCACGCGCGTATTGAGGGGCTGCAGAAGGTCTGATTGAACGTCGAGCAGCAAAGGAAACCGCCCCTGCGTGGCCTCGTTGCGATTCTCGTAGACAGCAAACTGCGGCATCAGAAGCCGCGCAGGTGATCGCCAAACGAGCCGTTCTCATCGACATCGCTGTTATACGCGTCGATAGCCGCTTCGTTGTCAGTCCGCCACCGGTCGCGTCGTCGAATACGCAGTTGGTCCGCCAGCGCCGCCTCCAGGGTTGCCGATAGGTTGATGCCTTCGGCGCGCGCCGAATCGAGCAACTCGGCCGGGATCGAGACGTTGACCGCTTTTTTGGCACCCATGGACCGTATCCGCATACTTAATGCGCATATTTTATGCGCATGACGACCGAGATGCAATTCGGCTTCTCGCGAACCCGTTACAGTGTAAAGGTGCGAGTGAAATCACCGGTGATGGCCGATAAGGCCGAATGCCGATAATGGTCTTCACAGTTGTCTTGTCGGCGGCGCTGCTCCACGCGACGTGGAACGCCATTGTGAAATCCGCGGGCGACAAGTTCCTTACGACGATCATGGTGACGGCCGCGGCCGCTGGTATAGCTGCGGCGTTTCTTCCATTCCTAACCGTCCCAGCCCGAGCTAGCTGGCCCTACATCGCCGTATCCGTATTGTTTCAAATCACCTATTTCCTGCTCGTCGCGCGCACCTACCAAGTCGCCGACATGAGCCAGACGTATCCGCTGATGCGGGGAACGGCGCCGCTTCTTGTGGCTCTCGTAACCGTGTTCCAAGCAGGTGATTCGTTGTCGTTCATCGCCTGGATCGGCGTCGTCGGTATCTGCGTTGGAATCTTTAGCATGACCTTGGACATCAAGCTCCATGATCGAAAAGGCATATACCTGGCGCTTCTGAACGCGTTCGTCATCGCGGGTTACACACTAATCGACGGTTTCGGCGTGCGGCGGTCGGGCGCACCGGCGGCATATACTCTTTGGATCTTCCTGTTGACCGGGTTGCCACTGACCATTTGGGCGGTCGTTGGAAGGAGGGTCACCTTTGTGCCCTACGTTGCTCGCCATTGGCGCATCGGTATCGTTGGCGGCATCGGTACGACTGCCTCTTACGGATTGGCGCTCTGGGCGATGACCATTGCACCGATAGCAGTTGTTGCGGCCCTGCGAGAGACCTCCATCCTGTTTGGTACGTTGATTGCGGGTCTCGTGCTCAAGGAGCACATCGGGGTGAGGCGAATCATTGCCGCTTGCATCATCGCGTCGAGTGCGGCGGTTCTGCGACTCGCGTAGCTCCCTGTGCTTGGGCGACGAGCACGCAATCGAAGGGATCCTTGTGCAGCGCGGGAAGATCTTCTATCGCGACGACGTGATCACTGCCGATGTCCAATTCGCCATAGCCTTCGCAATCTCCCAGATACTGGCTGCGCTGAAGTACGGTCATGACCCGGGCGCCATGCAGGCAGGACCGGCGTCCCGCCCTACTCCTCCGGCGCCGGACTGCGGCCCTCGAAATAACCGAAGTTCACGAAATGATGCTGGGCCGAGGGCATGAGGCCCTGCTCGATGGCCTGCGCCACATCCGGATAGGCCCGCAGGTAGCGCGCTTCGTCCACGGGCAGTTGGCTTAAATACCGCCGCAGCAGCTGCATCAGGGGCGCATCCGGGCCCTCGTCCAGGGGGTTTCGCCCCAGGATTGTCACCACCTCCACCCAGGTGGGCCAGTCGCCATGGCCATTGGCGGCGGGCGCTGCCGGCGGCGCGGCTTCGGCCGGCGTCGGCGCCGGTGACGGGTCGGCCGGCTCGGCGGCGACCGTCGGGGGCTCGGGCGATGACGGGGGCTGCGCCGCGGGCTTGGCCGCCGCCGCTGGGGATGGCGCGGCTGGCGGGGTTCCATGCCGCAGGCCCGGCACGGGGGTGGCGGCCTGGCGCAGCTTGGCCCAGGCCTCGGCCACGTCGTCCGCGATCCAGGCCGAGGGCTTGTCGGATTGCCAATCGTGGATGAGGCCCAAGTGCAGTTCGGCGCTGCGCTTGACGGCATAGTCGGCGCCGAGCTGATCGTAGCGCAGCAACAGGATCTCGGGGCTGGCCGGGAAGGACACCCGACCCTGGGCGGCGGCTCCTTGCCGGCCGAGGCCATAGTGAATCTCGGTGATGGCCTGGGGATCGAACACGCACACCTTGTCGAGGGCCTCGGAGCGCACGCCCTGGGTGACCGATTCCACCAGCGGGCGGGCGTAGCTCGGAAAGGCGTCCGCCACCATCTCGTAGCCCACCGCGGCGAGCGCCGTCACGTGGCGGGCGGCGCAGTCTTGCAGGTAGCCGATGAGATCGGCATGCACCACGAACTCATCGATGCCGACCACCAGCACCCAGTCGGCGCCGGCGCGGCTGTTCTTCCAGATGCCGTCGCACAGCCGCCGCTCCTCCTCGAGGTAGGGCCGGCCGCTCACGTCCACCGTGCGCAGGGTGACCTTGGGATGCGCCTCGAGCAAGGTGACGGACTCGTCGGTGGAGCCGAGTTCGGCCACGAAATAGCGGTCCACCAGCTCATCGTAATGGCGGAAAAAATGCGGCAGCATCCGCGCCTGATTCCAGCACAGACAGTACAGGTCGATTCGTGGTTTTTCGGCCATCGGCGGCGTTAGCATACCAAGCATGGACCTAAAACCCGCCCGCGAGGCGCTGGCCGCGGCGGACCTGCCGCGCCTGCGGCACGAGCTCGCGGCCTTGTTCGCGGACGACGATGAGTTCGGCCGCCTCCCGGATCTGGCGCGCTTCGCGGTGGCGGGCGGGGTGCCGCCCTCGGGATTGAGCGCGGCCAGCGATGTGCTGCTCGCGAGCCTCGCCAAGGCCAAGAGCCGCTCGCAGGGCTGGGAATTCACCCCGACGCGCTTCCTGCCCAAATCGCTCGATTTCATCGCCGACCTGGGCGGCGTTCAAGACTGGAGCATCGCGCGGGCGCTCAATCGCTTGACCCTGGAGCTCATCGAACCCAATCGCCAGGCCGCCCTCGTCGGCACCTTGCGCGATGACGGCATCTATATCTTGGAGTGGCTGGCGCATTACTTCGCCCTGGGTTTCGAGCATGCCTTTCTCTACACCAATGACAACTCCGACGGCTCCGACGCCCTGTTGCACGCCCTGGCGCAGGCCGGGGTGATCACCGTGATGCACAGCGAGATCACGGGTCAGCTGCCCCCGCCCGAGGCCAAGGCCTTCGGCCATGCCCTCGATCTGTTGCACGAGCTGCGCGAGTACGACTGGGCCTTGTTCGTGGACTCGGACGAATTCCTGGTGTTGGACCCCCGCCATGGTCATTCGATCCGGCAGTTCCTCGCCGCCTTGGACGCCGACCCCAAGCCCATCGGCGGGGTGTGTTTCGACTGGCTGTGGTTCGTGAGCGGCATGGAGTTCGAGCGGCGGCCCGGGCTGTTGTGCGAGCGCTTCGAGCATGCGCGGCCGCATTTCTTGAGTAAGTGCCTGGTGCGCCTGCGCGAGGTGCAATCCATGCGCCGCCAGCATTACCCCGAGCTCGCGCCGGGATCGCTCACGGTGGACTCGGCGCTCAATACCCTTAACGTCGCCACCTATTGGGAGCGGCGGGTGGCGGAATACGCCGGCGGCCGCCTGAATCACTATTGGCCGCGGTCCTTCCAGGAATTCGTGATCAAGAAGGCGCGTGGCGCGGCCTTAGGGGGCGAGGAGAATCTCTATGACCGCCCCTATGACACCTTCTTCCGCTGGAACGGCTACCCCAGCCGCGAGACGCATTACCCCACCGATTCGAAACTGCTCGCGGCGGTCAAGAAGAAGATTGAGGAGCTGCGCCGGCTGCCGGGCGTGGCGGCGGCGGCGGATGCCATCGAGGGTGGCTTCGGCGAACTCCTGGCGCGAAACGGCGACGAGGCCCACTTACGCACGCTGTACCGGCAATACCACACCGAACCCGGCGATTTGTGATCAATTTTGCTCATGCGTCGCCCCACGCGGTGACGCTATAGTCATCGCTCGTCGGATGCGGTGCGCATGTATATGTTCAGTCCGGATCAAGTTCAGACCTGGGAAGAGACGGCGGCGCTCGAGCCCGGCGCGCGCCGCATTTATCTCGACCGGTACTTGGGCTCGGCCTCGCTGTCGTTCAGCGCCGTGGACCGCTCGGAGCGGCCGAGCGTCGACGCCGGCCGCTTGCGCACGCCCGCCCGCATCTTCGGCACCCCCGAGGATGCCAGCTGCCTCGAGGGCATCGAGGACGGCCCCGTGCACATCCTGCCGCCGCGCATTTTCACCGTCGATCGCGCGCGCATCGTCGGCAACAGCGCACTCCTGAGCGGCGAGGGGGCGCTGTATCTGCCGGACGACGCAAGCCGCCTGACCCGCGCCGAGTTCGTCGCCGCCAACGCCCACGGTCATCAGGGATTTCTCATCGACGACGGCCCGGAGAACCTGTCGATCAGCTTCGCTCAGCGCGAGCGGCCGCGCGACTACCCGCTCGATGCGGTGTTCCTGCACAGCCTGGAGCCCGGCAATTTCGGTTCCTTCATGTTCCGCCAATTGCCGCAGATGCTGGCGCTGCGCGAGGCGGACCTGCCCTTCGATTGCTACATCAGCTCGGAGCGCACCTCCTTCGTCCTGGAGGCCATCGAGCTTTTGGACTTGCCGCGTCGTCCGGTGTTCTCCGGCCCCGAGGTCAGCGGCGATCGGTTTCGCTCCATCACGGTGTTTCGGATCGACGATGCGGAAGGGTTCGTGGGCCCGGGCACCCGCAGCCAGCTCAAGCGGCTGGTGGCCGAGGTGGTGAGCGAGCATCCGGTCACGGACCCCGATCCGGCGGTGTACGTGTCGCGGGCCTTAAGCACACTGCGCTTTCCGGGCTATCGCGTCATGACCAACGAGCTCGAGATCGAGGCGCTGGTGCGCTCGCGGGGCTTGCGGGTGCTGTATCCGGAGACGCTGTCCCTCCGGGATCAGATCCGCCACTTCTACGGCGCCGGCCGCCTCATGGGACCCTCGGGATCCGGCATGTTCAACCTGTTGTTCTCGCGCGCCGTCAAGCGCGTGGTCGACATCGAGACCTATCACGGCACCGTGCGCCAGCATGCCAAGCTCTACAGCGCCTGCGGCGCAGAGTATGCGTTTTTGTTCTCGCCCTTCTGCCCCGGCGATGATCAGGCGCCCATGTACCGATCCTCGATTTGCCCACCCCATCTCGCGGCCGAGGCGCTCGATTGGCTCCTGTCATAGGCGCTCGACGATGAGCGCGCTTTCCGGAAAGGACAGCATGACGTCGCGCTGTTCCTTGGAGTTATCCCAGGTGTCGCGTGCGAGATAATGAGGCCCCACGTCCTTGATCACGTGCAGCGCCACGCCGCGTTTGAGCAACAGCTCCTGCACGCCGCAGCCCGGGGGTTTGTTGTGGCCCCCAAAGGCCGCCACCTCGCGAAAGGCGTAGGCGGCCACGGCGTGTTCGGATAAACACAAAACACTCTCGGTAAAGGTCCCGAAGCTTTGGCAGATGACGCGGGCACCCAAGAGCTCCGCCACGTCGTCCTCGAGCGGGCCGCTCACCGCCCGGTGCTCGATCCCGCGGGCGTTCAGGTACTCGATGAAGGCGCCCACGCAAGGATTTTGCCTGTCCTCGTACACCACCACCGCGCGGCGGATGCCGGCATGCGCCGTGGCGTGCACCAAGGCGGCGGTGTAAAAAGCCAGCGGCGGCTGCAGATAGGTCATGTGCGGCGTGCCGGGCATGAACACATCGCCCGAGCGGAAATGAAAATGCATGGTGTCGGGCGCGGCGGGCCGTGCGCGCTCGAGTAGCGTCGAGTATTGCGGCCGAACGCACGCCTCGAGAGTCCTCGCCAGGTCGTCGAGGGTGATCCGCGGATGAAAGGCGGCGAAGTAATCCAGAAAATAGAACTTTCCCGAAAGCACCCGCTGGCAGCGGTCCTCGCCCTCGTGCACGAAGTGAAGGCCCCCCGCGGCGCCGGCCGCGACAGCGCCCAAGAGCCGCCCGCGCGGCAGGATGATGGTCTCGATGCCCCACAGCCGGGCGAGCAACGAGGCGTTGAAGATCTGATGGAAATTATTGCCGAAGCGCCCGTAGGGCTCCAGCTTTAGCGCAGTGATGGCGAGGTCATGCCCGGGCATCGATCCCTTCGCCGCCCGATACGGAAACTTCGTGGGGGCGGGATGAAAAGCGGGCTCCACGGACGCGAGCGATTGCCAAAAGTGCTCGAGCGCGAGGGAGTCGTTGCTAACCAGGACTTCCACTTGGGCCAAGTGCAGCGGCTGGTCCTCCTCGAGCGACACCCGCACGAAACGGGCCTCGATTTCCCCGCCCAGAAAATGCACCAGCGGCCGCGAGGTCCACAGGCCCCCGAAATACGTCACCCCGGCGTGCACCAGGGTCCATTGACTGCCGTCCGGCGACACATGGATCCGCAGGCTGCGCGCGCGGAACGCCAAATCATCGTCGCGGTTCCACACGACGATGGCATCCAAGGGATACGATCTCTGCAGATCCACCTGCCACCAGGGGAAGGGCTCGGGACTCGTGTGAAAGGACAGGGACCCCTGGCGGATGCCCGACACCGCCCGGCCGCTTTCATTGGGGGCCGACCACTCGGAGGTGGAGCTCTGGCTCGCCGGACAGTGTCGCGCCACGTTCACCGTGTCCGAATCGTCCAGGATCAACTTCAACACGTAAACCCCTTACACTGCGCGAATGCTGTATCTCGCCTATAGCAGTCTCTACCCGGACGGCGCCGGCGCCCAATTGCAAAGGATACTGGGAATCTATGCCCTGAGCCGGTTTCTGGGCTGCGGCTACATCCACGTGCGCGTCAAGAACATCAAGTACCAGGGACTCGGGGTTCTAGAAACGGGGATCGAGATTCCGGATCTGGCGGATTGTTACAACGAGCTGGTGCAGCTGCCGTCGGACCCCATGACCATTGCGGATTTTGGCGATGAGGTCATCAACATCGACCAGCCAACGATAGAGGATATCTTGAAGCTGCGGGAACAAAGCCTGATGACGGATCGGAACATGTTGCTCACCATGAATCTGCCGTACAAGGTGGTCGATCGATATCCGGGGGTCTATTCAACCGTGCGTGGGATCATCAATGAGGCGGCGAGAGAGCGGCTGGCGCACCGGCCGTTCAGCGGGGAGTTCAATCGGAAGGAAGGCGATGAAATCGTGGTGGCGGTGCACGTCCGGCGGGGGGAGCTCTTTTCCGTCGATTCGGATCGGATGCTTTCCAACGCGTATTACGTTGCGGTCTGCAAACAGATCGCAGATGTTCTAACACGCACGAATCGCCGATTTCGCTTTGAGCTATATACAGAAGTGCCACGCACCAATTTCGTTCGCAATGGCCACCACTATTCACCGGAAGATTTAAAACTGTCGGATTTCGACCAGATAGAGAACAATCTATACCGGATCAATCAGCACGCTGTCAGCACTCTGTTCAATTTGGCATTGTCGGATATTCTGGTCGGTAGCCGATCCTCTTTCAGTTACGTCGCGGCAATAGCCGGAACAGCGGGGCGCGTAATTATGCCGCGGTTTTGGCATGCATTATTGCCATGTTGGATCGAGTCGGACTCTGTCACAGGCACATTTGATCGCGAGATACTAACTATTAACTAGGTGCTGGGAAGGGCTTCCACCAGGACTGCCATATCGGGCGCCGCAGGCGACCACGCCCAGCCGCTCGCGCCGTGACGGGTGAGGCTGTCGACATGGCCCGCGGGCGCCTCGCCCAGGGTCCGCTGTTCGAGGAGGTCGACCAGTCCATCCGCTGCGAGGCCTGGGATCACGCGGACCCGGCGATGCTGCGGCCTCTGGTGACCTGGCCGCGCTTCAAGCGTTTTCCAGCATATTGAACAGGCGCATCAGCTTCTTCACGTCCACCTGTAGATTGCCGTTGAATTGGCCGCCCTCGGACGGGCAGGGCAGCATCCCGTATTCCTGGCCGAGCTTTTGCGACAGGAACCAGAAGAAGGGGCGCATTTCCGAATCCGGCGTGAGCTCGATGATCCGCGCCGAAGGCGGCGCGAAAATGAGATTGCTCAATCCCGCGCCGTGGGTGGCGACGATGAACTCCGCATTCGCGAAGAGCCGCGCCTGTTCGAGCAGCGGCAGGTCTTCCAGGCGCACGGTCATGAACCCCAAGCGCTCGAGCGAGTCGCGCACCTCTTGCGCATTGGCGACGCCGCGGTTGTGCGTGCGCTCGACGTAGAGTCGCAGCGGCTCGCGCTGTGGGCCGATGGCGGCCGTGGCGGCGGCCTGGAATTCCCGCAAGATGTGTTCCGGGAAGTCTTCGGCGAGATAGACCGGATCCACCCAGGTGGCGCGCTCCAGCCGCACCACCGGCGCGTCGGAGAACGAGAGATCATAATCGCCGAAGCTGAAGAGCTTCAGGCTGTCGCGGTAGGGGACCTTGGCGATCGCTTCGAGGCCGGCGGGCAAGACCACGCTGGCGCGGCCGTGCATGAGCTTTTGCAATAGAAACAGCGAGATGATGCCCTCGGCCACCCAGTGGTAATAGCTTTGCAGGTTGCCGTTGTAGAACACCATGAAATCCCCGGCGAGCAGCGGCGCCGCGTTCATCACGGCGGCATCGAGGAAATAGCGGTCCCCCTGTTGGGTCAAGCCGGCGGGAAAGGTATTGCAGACGGTCAAATATCCCCAGTCCTTGTACACGCCGCGGGCATCGAAGAGGAGGCCCTCCAGGCCGCGGGCTAAGAACATGTAACAGCCGTTGGCGCGCTTCGCCGTGATGTGGCTCGTGGTGTAGCCCAGCCGCGGGCGGCGGGTCCAGGCTTTCTTGACGAAGAACTCGCGATGCGCGCGCTCGACGAAGGCGGGCGGAAAATACAGCATCTCCGCGCATTTCAGAACCGCCGCGTCCTGATCGTAGGCGTCGGCGGGCTGGCCGGCCGGACCGTGGATGTTGCCGGGTGTATGGCCGACGTTGCGCAACCAGATGCGCTGGGGGTCTTTCTTCGGATCCTCGGCCCAGGGCGCGAATGCCGTCACTTTGTTGCCCTGCACGATGACGACGGCGCCGCGCGTGGCGTTGCCCTTGGCTCCCGGTTCGAACAAGAACAGCGGATGTCCCTGGGTCAGATCGATCTGATAGGCGCCGATCGACAGGAGAAAATCGCTCTTGAATGCCACCGCGCCGGCCGGGATGAGTTCGCCGCTCGCCGGATCGATCAGCGGCTGTTGGGTGAGCGCCGCCAACTTGCTGAGAAACGACACCGGCACCGGCAGGAACCTCTCCCAATGCCCCGGCTGTTCCCGGTCCCAGCCCACGTGCGGGTCCTCGCGTTGCGCGCACAGGTAGCGCGTCTCGCGAAGAAATGTGTAGCCGCGGCCGTCGGCGGCGCGTTTGGCCGCGGCATTGCCGAGGTCGTTGGATTCGAGGCGCAATGCCTCGTCGGCGATGGGCACGAGATCCGCGAAGCTCGGATCCACGGGGGAGACCAGGGTTAGGCGGGCGGCGCGCGCCAGGGAATCCGGCGCGTCGAGGGATTCCTGGGTGAGCTCCCCGCCCGTCCCGGCGCACAGCACGGTTCCATGCCAGGTGAGGAGCACGCACTCGATCGCGGTCGGCTTCGCGGCCATGGCGACATTTTGTTACACTTTCGGGGCTGGAGCTATCCAAAATCAATGACATGGAACCAAACCCTCGATCATGGATACTCCGTCGGAGTTGAGTCTCGCCGTCGCGCGCGGCAACGCCTTCTTTCGCGAAATCATGGAATGGGACCCGAAGAAGGGCACGCTTCCCGTGGCCGATCTGCAGGGCCAGCTGAATGAGCGCCTCACCCGGTTTGTGCGCTCCGCCAATACCGGACTTTCCGCCACCCTCGCCTTCGGCGACGTGCATGCGCGGATGCAGCGCCAATGGCATACCGAGCTCGCGTTTGTCGAGGTGCAGGGGGCGGAGTGCCGGCTGCTCTTCGATGCCTCGCTCCTGACTCAGAAGGATCCGCACGCCGGCCTGATTTTCGTCGCCAAGTCCTGGATCATCCTCTGGGTGATCGCCAAGGCCTTGACCTTGAATCCGGCCCTCAAAGGATCCTTCGTCTTCGAGATCGGCGACAACGCCACCTTGGGACAGGTGGGATACACCTCCTCGCATCCCAATGCCTGCCTGATCCTCGACTACGATTTCGCCGCCTCCGACGGCTATGCGGATTACCGCACGCTCTGCAACGCGCAGTTGGTGCCCTGGGAGGAGCGCGCGGCCAAGGTGTTCTGGCGCGGAACCACCACCGGCCGGCGGCTGTACCCGCCGCCGCCGGACGGCGAGCCCGATGAGTTGCGCTGGCTCGCTCGTCTGGCGCTGTGCAAGGCCTGCGCGGAACCGGCCTTGAGCGAGCTGTGCGATGTCGGCATCACCTCCATCCAGCAGATACCCGAACCCTATCTGCAGGCGCGCATCGCCGCGACGGGATTCTTGAAGGCGGCGGTGCCGCGCCGGCATTTCATGACGTATCGCGGCGTCTTCGACATCGACGGCAACGCCAATGCCTGGAGCGGCCTGTTCTGCTCCCTGCTGGGCGCCTCCTGCATCCTCAAGGTCGAATCGGCCAATCATCAGCGCCAGTGGTATTACGACCGCCTGGTCGCCTGGAAGAATTACGTTCCGGTCAAAGCGGACTTGAGCGATCTGCGCGAGCGGGTATCCTGGTTTGCGACCCACGACGCCGACGCTCGGCGCCTGGCGGAAAACGCACGGGCGCTCGCGGTCTCGATCGACACCGCCTCGGCCTTGACGCAGTCCGCCCGGAATTTGATCGACTGGCTTAGCCGGCGGCCAACATCGCCGTCCGTCGCGGTCAGTCGCCCTTGACCCACTGCACCACGGGCTCGGCCATGCGCGTCCAGTCGTACAGCCCAGCCCGGGCGCTGGCCTTGGGGGAGAGCTCGGCGAGCTTGTCCTCGTGGGCGATCTCCCCGAAGGCCGCCGCGAACTCCGTCACCGATAAGGGATCGAAGTACACGCCGGCATCGCCGATGACCTCCGGAAGGCTCGAGGTCCGGGCGGCGAGCACCGGCTTGCCCAGGCTCATGGCTTCCAGGGCGGGAATGCCGAATCCCTCGTAGATCGAGGGATACACCAGAAACTGCGCGTGGCGCAGCAGCCGGTATTTCATGAATTCCGTGACGAAGCCCGTGAACAACAGCCGCTCACGATCGCCGGGCGTCAGAATCGACGCGAAATCCTCGGTGTTCCAGCCCTGCCGGCCCATGACCACGAAACGCAGGCCGGAATCTTTGATCTCCGGCCGCTGCATCGCGCGCATCAACAGCGAGAGATTCTTGCGCGGCTCCAGCGTGCCGATCACCGCCGCGTAGCGGCCGAGCACCGGGACCGGCAAATTTCTATCCATGACCTCGAAATGCTCGGGCCAATCCACGTATTGGTGCAGGATGCGCGTCTTCTCCGCCACCGACGGGTAGGCCAGCGTGAGCGCCGCGCGCGTCGCATCCGACACGCAGAACACCTGATCGTCGGTGGCGAGCTGTCGCGCCAGATCGCGCATGTGGTGATCGACGTTCTCGCGGTCGTGATTCTCCGGCATCATGAGCGTGCTCACGTCATGGATGGTGCTCGCCTCGCGGTGCGACACCTGAAAGAACTCCTTGACCGAGGGAAACAGGAGCGGGGCGGCAGCGTCCACCAAGGGATAGGCGCTGCCGGCATTGCGCTCGAACTCCGCCCGCAGCAAGGTGCCGCTGCCCACCCGAATCGCCGCGTGCACCGCCGCCGCGGGAATCTGCGTCAGCCGGAAGGTGAACTGCAGATCGAGGCCGCCGTGGCGCAGCAGCGCCTGCACCAGGCGACGCGTGAACACGGGAATTCCCGTCCAGTGGTCCTCGACCAGCGGGCTGATGTCGACGCTGAGTCTCGGCAGCTTCGAGGCGGATCGCGAGTCGCTCATGTCATTCGGGCGTCCACTCGATCTCCGGTGCCCGCACCGGCAACAGGAAGCGCGGCGCCTGGCCGAAGGCTTCGCGCAGCAATTTCTTGGCGGCATCCGAGGGCCGCTTCCAGTCGGCATCGAGGATCACCACGATCTTGGCGGCCGACCCGTACACCGCGCGCGTGTAGCGCCAGTAGTCGAAGGTCTGATGCAGCATCAGCGACAGCCGCGAGCCCAAGGTCTTGAGCGTTTCCTCGGGCAGGTCGTCGCCGACCAGGAAGATATTGCTCGAACGCGCCTGCGGCAGACGCAATCCCGCCGAACGCAGGCCCTCGATCGTGAGTCGCATGCGCTCCCGCAGGTCCTCGCCCGGCGGCAAGCGCAGCAGCAGGCAGTTCTTAGGTTCGAAAAAGGTGCTTGCGATCATTTCGGTCACCACTCGTTGGAAGCTTGCGTCTTTCATGACGCACTCCGTGAGCGGGATATAGGTGATCTCGCGATAATCCGCGAGCGGCGGCGCCTGCAGGGTGCCCCAATCGAGCATGCGCTCGGCGCTGTCCTCCGCCGAGTGGGGATTGAGATAAAAATCGTAGAACCACGCCGCCTCGCCACGCCGCGGCGCGCTCGGCATCACCAGATGCGGTGTGGGCTCCACGGCGAGGCCGTCGGCGGCGATGCGATGAAAGCTGTTGACCTGGGAATCGTATTGCCCCAGAAGTTCGGGCGCGCGCCGCATGAGCTTCTTGAATTCGAGCTGGTGGCGCTGCGCGTGCAGGCCGTACGTAAACAAGTGGTTGCGCAGGTGCGGAATGAGCTTGACCGAGGTGCCGTCGCTGAGACAAATGTGATCCGTGGCCTTCCCGAGCTGGTTCTTCAGCCAGGCCAAGGAGGCGCCGTGGGTGAAAATTTCCGGCCGCACCACGCAGCGAATCGGCGCATCCACCCCATGATAGGCGCCCGCGATCAGATCCACCGCCAGCCGCAGATCCGGTGATAGGCCGATGACATCGAGCTCGGCGACGTCGAACACCGAACCGGGAATGGCGGGATCGGACAACTCGCGCGCCGGCATGGAAATCACGATGGGTTCCGGACCGAACATGGCGTCAGGCAAACGGGAAGCTGGGCGAATTGGGGGCCGCCAGCAGCCGGCTGCTCGCGCGAAACTCCTCGCTGTTGGCCAGCGCCTCGAGAATCCCGACCGGACCCAAGGTCGCATGGCGGATGTGGCGGGTGTAGAGCGCAATGCCGTTCGCATCGGCTGGCCGGCCGAGCACATAGGCATAGGCCGTGCTTAGGAAGGATTCGACGCCCTGCCGGCGGATGAATTGCATGAGCAGGGGTTCGCAGCGCTTGAGCTGCCAAATCCCTTGGATGATCGTGGGGTCGGCGAGGGTGAGTTCCTCGAGCGTCTCCAAGGGGGTCTCGCCGTCCTCCTTGAGCGCAATGGCCTCGCTGCGGTGGATCTCCCGGCCGGAACGGCGCTCGAGCAATCGCAAGACCGCACCCTGCACCAGATCCCGGGCCGCATCCAGTCGCAGCCGAAAGGCGCACCAGCCGAGGCCGCAGCCGGCGAGCATCAAATCCTCGCGAAAGCGATGCGCCAGTCCCCAGGCCACCTCGGCGTCGCCCGACTGCACCGAGACCTCCACCGCCTGGGTCAAATGTTCGCTGTCGTAAGCCCATCCTTCGATGAAACCCAGCGAGATGACCGCGTCGAGGTGGCCGTGCAGCATGCATCCGGATGATCCATCAGGAACCCGGCCGCCCGCAAGCAGTTGACGGGTGCCGGCACCGAGGGTCCTGGATTAGAATGACACCTCGGACGGTGGGTGCAGCCGGACAGCGCCAAGCCGTCAAAAACATGCGAGGGAACTGCACATGAAGAACCATAAGCGGGGGGCTCACGTGATCGGTGCCGCCGCGGCCCTGCTGCTGGCGTGGCCGCTCGCAGCCAACGCGCAATTGACCGTGGTCACCCAGAACGGTGGTCGCATGATCACGGATGGGGCATTGAACGTGACCTGGGCGGACGTAGCATCGCCCACCAATTTGATTGCCGGCTATAGCACGGGCGTCGACGCTTGGCTGACCAGCCTCAACACGATGGTGAATTACAACGGCACCCTCGGCTACGGCGGCTACACGGATTGGGTGCTGCCCACCGGAGACGGCTATTACACCCAACCCCAGGGCGATTGCGCCACGTCGCTTCCGGGGACCGGAGCAGGTTGCGGCGCCTCGACCAGCCGGATTCAAAACCAGCTGGGGTATCTGTTCATTAACGAACTCGGCAATACGGCCGGGGCCGCCGTGACCAACACCAGTCCCTTCACCACGCTCAGTACGAGCAGCGAGTGCTATCTGGTCTCGACGACTTACGTGGCCTTCCCCGGCGGTGACTGGTGCTTTTTGAATATCGGCGGGTTCGAGATTCCCTCCGGCAAGCTGGAAATCGCCAGCGGCGCCATCGCCATGCGCTATGGGCAAGTGGCCACGCTTGCCCAAACGGCGCCGCTACTCTGGAACGAGGGCGGCGGCCGGACAGCGCTCTGGTTCTTCAACGCCGGCGCCTTGGCCTCGACCGTCAATTTGCGCGAGGTTCCGGCCAGCTGGACTCCCTTGGCCGAGGCCGACTTCACCGGTGTCGGCAAACCCGACATTCTGTGGCGGGATTCCAGCGGCGGCGATGTCGTCCTCTGGTGGATGGATGGCGGGAACATCGCCTCCACACTTGATCTCGGCGTCGCGCCGTCCAGCTGGACCTTCGCCGGCGCCGTCGGCTCAGCCCGCCCCTACGTCAATTACGAAGGCGCCGTCGGCGACATTCTCTGGCGCCATTCGAACGGCGAATTGGTGATGTGGACCATCACGCACGGTGCGCTCGCCGGCAGCACCTACCTCGGTGTCTTGCCGGCCAGTTGGACGGTCGCCGGCACCGGGGACTTCAATGACGACGGCAACCCGGACATTCTGTGGCGAAACTCCAACGGCGAGGTCGTCATCTGGTTCTTGAACGGCAGCAATGCCGTCGCCTCGAGGGCCAGTCTCGGCGTGGTCCCGTTATCCTCGACCATCCAGGCGGTCGGCGACTTCAGCGGCGCCGGCTACTCCGACATCCTGTGGCGGGACGCTAACGGCGATGTGCAGATCTGGTTCATGAACGGCAGCACCGTCACCGCCAAATCCGATCTCGGCGCCGTACCGACGACGTGGATTCCGCAGGTGACCCGGGATTTCAACGGCGACGGCAAGACCGACATCTTGTGGCGCGATACCCGCAATGGCGAGGCCGTGATCTGGTTCATGAACGGCGCCACCTACACGACCTCGCGCACCTTCGACAATCTGGGGGGATGGACCGCGATTCAGTAAAATGCGCTTGCAGCCCCCTCAATTGGGCGAGGCGATGATCAGACGGAAGCACTCGCATGGCGGCGGCTGCGGCGGGCGCTGGACGAATTCGCGATGGCGAGCACGATGCTCCCGTTTGTCGCCGAGACGTTCGGACCCGAAGCGCTTCACGCGGCCTGGGCGGAATTCTCAGGGGAAGACGATCCGTTTGATCCTGAGACCCCGCACATCCAGGTGTTCATGCCGTGGTTCTTCCATCGCTGGTCGCCCGATCCCCACGACACCGGCGTGGCGGACACGGCGCTGCACGAGCGCTGTCCGACGGCGCTGTTTCTCGAGCGCCGGGGTACGCGGCTCGACCCGGTAATACGACGCTACCTGGGGTCGTGTCTTCTGGCCCCCTTCAGCTTCCACGAGGTTCTGCGCTGCGATCCCGGTCACGGGTTTCAGGCCCGTGATCTGTTCACCGGTGAGGAATACTCGGTGCGGGAGCGAAGTGCAACCCAGGGTATGCAACCCGGCGATATCCTATTCGGCCAGCTGATCACGGCAGAGGGCATCACCCTGCTCGAAGCCTCCTCGCTGTGCTTTATTCCGCCAATATACAAGATCGAGCTCATCGATTTTCGCAAGGAATTGCTGCGCGGCAGGCCCCGTTGCACCGCTGCGGCCCTGCGTGAATTCGACCTCGAGCTCATCGAGCGTTACTTAGGTGTCATGGACAAGGTGCTGCATCCGCAGCTCCCGAAGCTTCATAACACCGACGGCGAGCCGCTCGAGATGCACCGCCTGGTGTTCGACATCGACTCGCCGCGAAAAGTATTCGATGCGCTCAAATCGCTCGATTCCGACCGCTCCGAGGAGGCGCTTATCGACGCCGAGAGCGTGCACCTTAACTGGACGAAGCCGGGCAATCCATTGCACGAGAGCTGGTCCAACACCATCGCCGGTCACCTCGAGATCACGGGGCGGCAACTGGTGGCCGAAGTCAATTCCGCTCGCCGGGCGGAGGAATTCAAGCGCCTGGTCGAGGAGCGCCTGGCAGGTGAGGCGCGGTTTCGCGCTGACCGCATCCAGTCGATCGAAAAGATGTTAGCCGAGCACAACCGCGCCGCTCCCGGGAATGCTGTCCGGAATGCGGAATCCTCCGCGATCGCGGAATTGCCGGAGGTGCAGGCTCACCTGCAGCAGGTGATGGCTGAGCACTACGAGCGTTGGGTGTCCGACAAGATTCCGGCGCTCGACGGGCTGACGCCGCTCGAGGCCGTGCGCGATCCGGACGGCCGCGAGAAGGTGATGGCGCTCCTCATGGAGGCGGAGCGCAGCGCGCGCCGCATGCAGCCGCCCGTGGATCTATCCACCCTGCGCCGGGTCAGAGAGCGACTGGGGCTCACACGGGCTTGATAGGCCGCCGGCGGATTTCGTTCGCTGACACAATCGCGCGTACGATCTTAAAAGTCGGGCGTCAGGAATTGGCAGGCAACTCCAGGTGACTTCGAAAGCGGCTCATCGAGCGTTGCGAGCGGGAGGTTCACCGCCTCGGCAATGGCGACGTACCACGCGTCATAACTTGTCACGTTGTGCCGCAATTCCCAGATGCGGCTGGCGAAGGGCTCGAAAGGAAACAACTGGATATCGAGTTGCATGAGATCATCTTGCGCCGCATTCGCCTCCGGCGTCGTGATCAGCTTGGCCCTCTCCAGGCGACGAAATATGTTTGTGGCTTCGGCATGCACCAGCTCCGGCGCCTGCAGCAAACCACTTGCAAGAATTTCCTCCGCCCATTCGCCGTGGGGGCCGCTGTCAAGGAGAGCGGCTACCACGACCGACGAATCGATGACGACACTCAACGCCGGTCAGCGTTTCTGTTTTCAAGTATCTGTTTGGAAGAGATGCGAGTCTGCGTCGCGCGCTTTCTCTTGCGCACCTGCTGAAGCCAGGCGTCTATCGACGGGCGCGCGGCCAATCGCTCCAGCTCGGCGCGCAGGAACTCCTGCATCGACTTGCCCTGCAAAGCCGCACGGGCGGCCAGTTCGTCGCGCACTTTCTCAGGAACATCACGGATGGTGATCTGAATTGCCATGCTTGCATAATGCCAGCAATGAGAACATCTTGCAATCGTGCGCCTTACATTGCAGTCTGGGACATGCCTGGCATTCGCATGTCGGAAATCACGACAGGGACGGCCTGCAGGCGCATCAGCATGTCCAGGCCCTCTGCGCCGCTCGTCGCCGTGTGCACCTCGTAATCGCGCGATAGCAGCAGCTGCAAACTCAACAACACATTGGGTTCATCGTCCACGCAAAGAACTCTGCAATGCGCGCTCACAGAGGATTCCACGACCGGCCGGTGTGCAAGATTGGTTGACATGCGGATAGCAATCCCTTGTGTGACGTAATCGCCGCAGTGCGAAATTCATTAGCGGAGAATCCTCCTTAGGGTTATGTGACCCAGTTAAGCCCGAGCAGTCGGTGAGAATCTTTAGCGCGATGATTGCGCGCTTCCGCAGCGCAGCATAGGAGAAAAGTGCGGCGCAGCATTGTCATCGCCGCGAGCCCGCACGTGTCCGGTCGAGCCTAGGGAACCCGCGATCCCCGTCGACGGTGGGATTTCAGTTGCTTGCGCGTTAGCAATCGCGCATCGAACGCAAAGCGCTCGGGTCCCGCCTGAATCCAACCCAAAGAGAACTGCGGATGAAGGGGATTCAGCAGCACGTTCCATTCGCCGGGCGCCAGAATCGTCGGTACGCGCAGGGCTGGTGCCGCCTTCGCCGCGAGCCAGGCATCGCCGAATGCTCGACTCACATCAATACGGCTTTTCCAGCGCGTTGGGTAAGGCTCCGGTTTTAGGATGAAATTGTCCGGTATATCTGCGGTGTAGGACAAAAACGGCTCCACGTCACGAGTTTGTTTTAGGTGGACTAGAATCTCCAGCGCGGCGAGCGACAGTGACTGCGCGGCGTAGACGATCGGATGACCTGCGGTATGCCAGCGGCCGGAGGAAACCACGCCCCCTTTGCCGCTGAAAGCCTCCTTGCGCGTACGGAGGAAGCGCGCCAATCCAAGGCGGAAGACCCGCATCAGGCTTCAGGCGAACTGACCGTAAGCGAGTGAATGCAAGAGGTTTTCGACCTCACGGGCGCCGAGGTCCGTGTCGAGCAAGTCGATGGGCGCCATGTTCCCGAGGGCCGTGTCGGTCTTCGACATCCACTGCGATACCGCGACGTCGGTCGAAAACAGCAGGCGGCCGAGGTTACGAATGCGCGCCACCCGCAGCAGTTTCTCCGAGGTTTCACTCGACAGCGGCGCACCACTGCCGCGTTTGCGGGTCACCGTGCGACGCGCGATACCGAGCTTAGCGGCCAGCGCAGTACTCGAAAAACCCAGCGTCGCCGCGACTTGTTCAAACATGGCAGCCGGCAACCCGTGCCGCACCAGCGGCAGCACTTCGAGCAGAGGTTTCTCGGCGATAGCGAACGCGCTCAGCATCGGATCTCCATGAGCCAAATGGCTCAGGCTGATGGGCCATTCTACCCACTTAATCGGGTGCTGCAGGGAACAATTGCTGATCTCCACGACGCGACCTTGTGCTGGATATCCAACCAGCTTCCTGCCCCAACGGCGGGGCCACCAGGGCCGGCCGCAAACGCCTATTTCTGCCGAAGCGCCTTTCGCCCCGCCGCGTGGCCGGACCCATTGATCTTCACGGATACCCCATTGATCGCCAGGGATGCCCCATTGGCCGTTAGGGATGTTCCGTTGGCCGTTAGGGATGTTCCGTTGGTCGTCTTGCCCCGAGCGGCCATGCGGTCGATGACCTCTTCACGATGCACGGACACGGATTGCGGTGCTTCGATTCCGACGCGCACCTGATTGCCGCGGATGTTCAGAACCGTCACCGAGATCTCATCGGCTATGCGAAGAGACTCCCCAATTCGGCGGGTCAGTATCAGCATTCGCGCATGCTAAAAACGCGTGATGGCGGCCGTCTGTGCGGTACCGTACATAGCGGCAAAAACCACGCCATACCAACCCTGTCTGCAGTTTCCCAGCGTCAAGGACGAGCGCTAGCGCATGTTCCGATTCTTCGATGCCGCCCCGTGGCGCCCCGATCGATCGCCCTTCCACAGGGCCCATGCCCGGATGCACAGCGTTTCCCAACAGGCGATCGACAGGCTGCCGGTGATGTCATCGACCGGCGGGATGTGGTCCAGGTAGCCGAACAGCAGATCCGGCGCCGCGCGCTCCACGGTTCCGGCCGGGTGGGACTGATCGCACAGACGCACCACCAGCAAGGTGAGCGGACCCACCTGCCGGCAGGCCACGCACAGGGCCTGCGCCTGCTCCAGGGTCATCGTCGGACTTTTATAGACGAACAACCGCTCGCCGCGTGTCATCTCCTGCAACAACTTCTTCTTGAGGATCCGCATGCGCCGCATCTGGTGGTCGAGAAAGGTCTCGCGGGGAAAGGCGGCCTCGTAGATGAAGGTGTGCGAGACCATGCCGTATCGATCGTCGCTGATCTTGTACTCTCCGTCCGGCCACAGCTCGATGGTCACATGCTCGCGCTCCCCGACGCCGGCGAACTGGCTGCGTACCGCGGCGATGATGGGCGCGGGTTCGGTTCCGGCCCAGCGCAACAGACCGAGCGGCTCGTGACCGAAATGGCGCTGTAGAAAACCGAATTCGCAGTTGTCGCCCAGGCTCTCGAAATCCACGATGATGTCGCGGACGTCCGCGCGCAGCCGCGCGGGTCTCGGCGGATGGCAGTCGGCCGGCCACGCGTCGGGGGCATCCGCCGCGGCGAGGGCGGTGAGCTGGCGTTGCGCCTCGGCGTGGCGAAGTTCCAGGCGCACACTGGGATTTTGGGGATATTGCCGCAACACCTGCCGGTAGAGTTCTATCGCCCGCGGCCAGTCGCCCTGCCGGCCCGCAAGATCGGCGCTCTGGCGCAGCAGACTCTCATCGCCGGGATGCTCCCGCAGTGCCGCCTCGATCTGGGTGCGCGCCTCGGCATACCGGCCGTCGGCAATGAGGCAATAGTTGAGCCCGACCAGGGCCGCGCGATGTCCCGGAAAGTGCTTAAGGACATTGCGCCAGCGCGCGACCGCCTCCGCGAAGCGTCCGGCCTGCTCCGGGATGCGCGCATACACCACGGCCAGATCCGCATCCTCGGGCAGGCTCGGCAAGTGCCGGACGGCCAGCCGCTCGGCGGCCTCGAGGTCCCCGGCCCGCATCAGCTCGCGGATCGTCCCCAATCGCTCATTCATGCAGCGCGCTCATTTTTATCCTGACGCCGAACAATATCACGCCTGTATCCGCAGGCATCGTACGTACTGCTTGAGGAGATTTCATGTGACAATCGCCGCATGAAACACCTTCCGCTGTCGATTCTGCTGCCTCGGTTCATGCTCCTGCCGCTGTTGCTGCTCGCTGCTGCGGCCTTCCCGGGCGGCGCCCGCGCCGACGAGGCGCCGCTGCCGCCGCTGCGCCCCGACCAGGTGACTTTCCTCGCCCTCTACAAAGAGTTGGTGGAGACCAATACCTCGCTCTCCGTGGGCAGCTGCACGCTCGCGGCCGAGCGCATGGCGGCGCACTTGAAGGCGGCGGGCTTTGCCGATGCCGATATCACCCTGTTCTCGGTGCCCGAGCATCCCCGGGAAGGCGGCCTGGTGGCGGTGCTGCACGGCACCTCGGCGAAAGCCAAGCCCATGCTCTTGCTCGGCCATCTGGACGTGGTCGAGGCCAAGCGGTCGGACTGGACGCGCGATCCGTTCACCTTCATCGAGGAGAACGGCAATTTCTACGGACGCGGTGTCGCCGACATGAAGGCCATGGATGCCATCTGGGTGGATATGCTGTCGCGCTTCAAGGCGCGCGGCTATCACCCCAAGCGCAGCATCAAGCTCGCGCTCACCTGCGGCGAGGAAACCACGCATGCCTTCAATGGGGCGGAGTGGCTGGCGAAGAACCATCCGGACTGGGTGGCCGCGGCCTTCGCCCTCAATGAGGGCGGCGGCGGGCGCACCGACGGCCACGGCAAGCTGCTCGTGGAGAACATGCAGGTGGGCGAGAAGGCGGTGCAGAACTATTCGTTCGAGACCGTCAATGCCGGCGGCCACAGTTCCATTCCCATCCGCGAGAATGCCATCTATGAGCTCGCCGATGCGCTCGGCAAGCTGCGCGATCACGAATTCCCGGTGAAATTCACCGACACCACCCGCGCCTTCTTCGCCATAGCCGGCGCGGCGCGCGGCGATGCCTTGGGTGCGGCCATGGTGGCGCTTGCCAAGAACCCGGACGATGCCGCCGCCGAGGCCATCGTCTCGAAGGATCGCAGCTACCACAGCATGCTGCGCACCACCTGCGTCGCCACTTTGCTGGAAGGCGGCCATGCCAATAACGCCCTGCCCCAGCACGCCGCGGCCAACGTCAATTGCCGCATATTTCCCGGCGAGACGGTGCAAGGTACCCGCGCCACGCTGGAAGCCGTGATCGGCGATCCCGGCGTGAAGGTCACGCTCATTCCGCCCATCCGCCCGCTCGCCATGCCGCCGCCGCTCGATCCGAAAGTCATGGGGCCCGCCGAGAAGTTGGTGGCCAAATACTTTCCCGGCGTGCCGCTCGTGCCCTCCATGTCGACCGGCGCCACCGACGGCATCTACCTCGAGGCCATCGGCATTCCGGTGTACGGCGTGCCCGGCGAATGGGCGGACCCCGACGGCAACGGCGTGCACGGCCTGAATGAGCGCCTCGCGGTGCGCGCGGTCTATACCGCACGGGATTTTCTGACCGAGCTCGTGAAGCAGTACGCGGACGGCGGTTGACGTCGAGCGCGAATGGCGCGGATGGGATGAGCCGCAAGAGGGACAGTGGAGCGATCTATGCAACTACCTTCGATCGAGGGGCTTATCGTGCTGCCGACCCATCATACCGCAGCAGCAATCGTGGCAAAGACCGTGGCCATCGCCCAAGCGCGGGGAATCACCGTCTTCGCAAACATTGATTTCAGCGGTGATGCCGCCCGATCGCAACTCACGTTAAGGCCAACCGCGCTCGTTATTCTTGGAAACCCCGCCGCCGGCACTCCGGTGATGGCTGCCGCGCAGACCACGGCAATCGACCTGCCGCTCAAGATTCTGGCATTCGAGGATGCTCAAGGGCGTACCTGGGTTGCCTATAACGATCCTGCGTATCTTCAGCGACGCCATGGCTTTTCGGATGCGCTCATGAAGAATCTGGCGCCGATCGGAAAATTGGCTGAGGCGGTGGCGTCAGCCGACTGAAATAGGTCTGCCCATGAACCTCCCGGGGGCACGAGGATCGCGCCGACGGAGGTGGTGGCACCGGTGGGTGTGCCCGCGCTATCTCCGCCCTTGCCGGAGGCAGTGGCGCTGTGGAACACTGAGCAGGCCGCACTGTGAGATGCTCATTCCAATCGCTCGATCGGCCCGCTCGGCCGCCGTCAAGCTAGTTGTCGCATAAATGGATTTATTTACGCGGCCTCTTTCATGATGTTCTGCGGGTTGAAGTGT
>Ga0224552_1000013_pt1 | contig 60817 bp, 45 predicted proteins | sample 714S215metaG_FD_179907 | JGI IMG/M metagenome (GOLD analysis project Ga0224552, IMG submission 179907) | Peat soil microbial communities from Stordalen Mire, Sweden - 717 S2 1-5 | ecosystem: Environmental > Terrestrial > Soil > Wetlands > Peat | place: Sweden: Norrbotten County, Stordalen Mire... | reverse complement strand
CATCAGCAGCCCGAAGGTCGCCGAGGTCACATTGGCGGTGGTCAGCACCGACTCGGTCAGATCCTGGCCGCTGCGAAGGATATCGTTGTGATACGTGAGTACGTCGGCGCCGGTGGCCGTCAGCGTGAGCACCGCCGCGCTGCTGGTGATGCTGCCGCCGGCATTGGAGACCGCGACGGTGAAGATGGTGCCGTTGTTCGCGGACGTGGTGGCCGCGGTGGTGTAGCTCGCCGCGGTCGCGCCCGCGATCTCCGTGCCGCCGTTGAACCATTGGTAGCTCAAGGGTGCGGTGCCGGTGGCGGTCACCGTGAACGTGGCCGTCGCGCCGAGTGCGACGTTCTGGTTCTGCGGCTGCGCGGTGATGCTGGGCGCGGTGAGCACCGGCGGCGGCGGTGCCGGCACCGTCACCGTGAGCGTCGCCGCACTGCTGGTGGCGCTGCCGGCGGAGTTCGTGACGGTCACCTGGAAGCTCGAGCCGCTGTTGGATGCCGCCGTCGCCGGCGTGGTGTAGCTCGCGGCGACCGCGCCCGTGATCGCCGTGCCGCCGTTGGACCATTGATAGCTCAGGGGCGCGGTGCCCGCCGCCACCACTGAGAAGGTCGCCGTGGCCCCCGCCGCGACGCTTTGACTCTGTGGCTGGGTGGTGATGCTGGGCGCGGTGGCCGCCGGCGGTGGCGGCGCCGGCATGGTGACGCTGAGAATTGCCGCTGTGCTGGTGACGCTGCCGGCGGTGTTTGAGACCTGTACGGCGAACGTCGCTGCGTTGTCGGCGGCCGCGGCGGCCGACATGGTGTAGCTGGCGGCGGTGGCACCGCTGATGGCTGTGCCATTCTGCGACCACTGATAGCTCAGCGGCACGCTACCCGCGGCGCTCACCGTGAAGGTGGCGCTCGCGCCCACCGCGACGCTTTGGCTTTGCGGTTGGGTGGTGATGCTGGGCGCGACGGACGCGGGGGTGACCGTGAGCGCGTCCGCGCCGCTGGTAGCGCTGCCGCCGGCATTGACGGCATCGACCGATCGGCCGCAAGAGTTCAATGCCAGTGCGCACGCCAACACGCTCCATGCCAGCTCGGCCTTGCTCAATCTCCGCAATATAATCCCCTATAGGCGCTCGGCCGACACGGCCTGGAGGCACGATCTCAGAGCGGTGCGCGCGAAGATATCAGCGGGGCTGCGCTGAATGCCGTCGGCAAAAGACTACACTTCGTTGATATTTGCGCTTTTTCATCCATGGCCCGGGACCCCGGTTATTTTTCATCCATGGAGCGATGGCCAAAGCGTGGGGCGATGGCGAAAGCGGCGAGCGATCGCCGCTACAGCAATCCGAACACCGCGATGAGGCTGCCCTGGGTGGCGACATACACCTTGCCGTTGGCGACGGTGGGGGGCGTGAATTTCGAGCCGGTGCCGAAGGCATCGCGGGAGGCTGCGGCCTGGGTGCTGTTGTACAGCTCGGTGGCCAGATTGGTGGCGTCATAGGCGTGCAGTACGCCGGAATTCTCCACCGCCCAGAGAATGCCGTTGGCGGTGCCGTTGGCGGAGATGGCCAGGGTGGCGCCCGGATAGCAGAAGGCATGCGTGGACTGGGAGGCGGCCGCGGTCGGCATCAAGGCGTTCGCCAGCGGGAAGGCCCGGATCGCATCGCCGCCGGCGTCGTAATACACCACGCCGTTGAAATACACCGGCGCGCCGAACACGCCGGCGATGCCGTTGCAGCCGCCGGGTGAATTGGCGGGGAAGGGGTTGAAGACCTCATAGGCGTAGCTGTTGCTCTGCGCGCCGGGCACGAATTTGCCCATATTGTCCCGGTCGACCAGGTAGATGTTGTGGTCCTTGCCGGCGCCCACGGCCAGGTGGCGCGTGGTGTTCGTGGCATCGAGCTGATCGGGCAGCAGCATCAGCCCGCCTGAACCGAGATCCGAATCCCCGGCGCTCTCGGAGACGGTGTTGTACATGGTGAAGTAGTCGAGCACGCCGAGGCCGCTGCCGGCCGGCGAGAGCTTGAGGATGGCGTTGCCGTAATCGTTGCCGACCGGAAAGCCGCCGGCCGTCAGCGTGGTGTCGAATATGCCGTTGCCCACCATGGCGTAGATGTTGCCGGCGGCGTCCGCCGAGGGACCGGAATTGGAATTCCAGAAGGCGCCATCGCCGGGCTCGCCGCCGTTGTCGGCGCTCGGCTCGTCGTTGAACACCGCGGTTTGCGCGAGGCTGGTCTCGTCGTACGCCATGATCCAGCCGGTGTACGGCGTATAGTCGCAATGCGAGGCCCACGACAGATACAGGGTGCCGTTGGCGAGCAGCAGCGCGGATCGCTCCTTGTACTGGGCCGCGTCGAAGACCACCTGGCCGCCGACCGCCATCGGCGATCCGGTGGCCGGGACCGAGGCGCTGATGAGCGTCGGACTGTTGGCCTGTTCGGCGCCCGTCGCCAGATTCAAGGCATGCAGACGCTGGTAGTAGGTGCCGGAGGCGGTGTTCTTGCTCATCGCCACCAGGAACACCGTCCCCGCGGCACGGTCGATGACCGGCGTCGCCGTCACGCCGATCAGCGGCGACACCTGGCCGCAGTTGCGGTCATCGCTGGCGGTCTCGCCCGTGCCGAGCAGCGACACCTGCCACAGGATGACGCCGCTATCGGCGTCGAAGGCGTACACGCTGTCGTTTTCGGTGGCCACCAGCAGCACATTGTGCGAGGCGCCGTTGATGGTATAGCCGCTCACCACCAGCGCCTGCGCGTCCACCTTGCCGTCGACCGGCAGCTTCATCAGCAGCCCGAAGGTCGCCGAGGTCACATTGGCGGTGGTCAGCACCGACTCGGTCAGATCCTGGCCGCTGCGGATCAGGTCATTGTGATAGGTCAGCACATCCGTGCCGGGCAGCACGGCGCCGCTGACCGTGAGCACCGCCGCGCTGCTGGTGATGCTGCCGCCGGCATTGGAGACCGCGACGGTGAAGATGGTGCCGTTGTTCGCGGACGTGGTGGCCGCGGTGGTGTAGCTCGCCGCGGTCGCGCCCGCGATCTCCGTGCCGCCGTTGAACCATTGGTAGCTCAAAGGTGCGGTGCCGGTGGCGGTCACCGTGAACGTGGCCGTCGCGCCGAGCGCGACGTTTTGGTTCTGCGGCTGCGCGGTGATGCTGGGCGGGATCGCGGAGACCGTGAGTACCGCCGCGCTGCTGGTGATGCTGCCGACGGAGTTCGTGACCGTCACCGAAAAGCTCGAGGCGCTGTCCGCGAGGGTGGTGGCCGGCGTGGTGTAGCTCGCGGTGGTGGCGCCGGTAATCGCCGTGCCGTTCCGCGACCACTGGTAGCTCAAGGGCGCCGTGCCGGCGGCCGCCACCGTGAAGGTGGCGGACGCGCCCACCGTGACGCTTTGGTTCTGCGGCTGGGTGGTGATGCTGGGTGCCACCGCGGTGACCGTGAGGGTGGCCGCGGTGCTGGTCACGCTGCCGGCGGAGTTGCTGACGGTCACCGAGAAGTTCGAGCCGCTGTCCGTGAGGGCGGTGGCCGGCGTGGTATAGCTCGCTGCGGTGGCCCCGCTGATCGCCGTGCCGTTCTGCAACCACTGGTAGCTCGGCGCGGTGCCGGCGGCGGTCACCGTGAAGGTGGCGGTAGCGCCTACGTTGACACTTTGGTTCTGCGGCTGGATGGTGATGCTGGGCGCGACGGTCAGCGGGGTGACCGTGAGCACGGCCGGGCCGCTGGTGACGCTGCCGCCGCCGTTGCTGACGGTCACGGTGAAGCTCGCGCCGTTGTTGGCAGTGGTGGTGGCCGGCGTGGTGTAGCTCGCCGTGGTGGCCCCGGATATAGCCGTGCCGTTCTGCGACCACTGGTAGCTCAAGGGCGCGGTGCCCGCGGCGGCCACCGTGAAGGTGGCTGTGGCGCCCGCCAGCACGCTCTGGTTCTGCGGTTGGGTGGTGATGGTGGGCGTCACCGGGTTGACGGTGAGCAGCGCCGCGGTGCTGTTGGCGCTGCCGCCGCCGTTGCTGACGGCCACGGTGAAGCTTGCGCCGCTGTTCGCGAGCGTGGTGGCCGGCGTGGTGTAGGCCGCCGCGGTGGCACCTGAAATGGCCGCGCCGTTCATCGACCATTGATAGGTCAGGGGCGCGGTGCCCGTGGCCGCCACCGTGAAGGTGGCCGTCGCGCCCGCCGGCACACTCTGGCTCTGCGGCTGCATGGTGATGGTGGGTGCCACCGGGCTGACCGTGAGTGAGGCCGCGTGGCTGGTGACGCTGCCGCCGGTGTTGGTGACCGTCACGCTGAAGCTCGCGCCGCTGTTCGCGAGCGTAGTGGCCGGCGTGGTGTAGCTCGCGGCGGTGGCGCCGGAAATCGCCGAGCCGTTCTGCAGCCACTGATAGTTCAAGGGTGCCGTGCCGGTGGCCGTCACCGTGAAGGTGGCGGTGGCGCCCACCGTGACGCTCTGGCTCTGCGGCTGGGAGGTGACGGCCGGTGCCGTGACCACCGGAGTCACGGTGAGCGAGGCCGCGCTGCTGGTGGCCCTGCCGGCGGAGTTGCTGACGGTCACCGAGAAGCTCGAGCCGCTGTTCGAGGCGGCGGTGACCGGCGTCGTGTAGCTCGCCGCGGTGGCGCCGGATATCGCCGTGCCGTTCTGCGACCACTGATAGCTCAAGGGCGCGGTGCCGGCGGCGGTCACCGTGAAGGTGGCTGTGGCGCCAGCCAACACGCTCTGGTTCTGCGGCTGGATGATGATCGTGGGCGCCACCGGATTGACGGTGAGCATCGCCGCGCCGCTGGTCACGCTTCCGGCCGAATTGCCGACCGTCACGCTGAAGCTGGCGCCGCTGTTCGCGAGGGTGGTGACCGGCGTGGTGTAGCTCGGGGCGGTGGCCCCGGCGATGATCGCGCCGTTCTGCGACCACTGATAGTTCAAGGGTGCGGTGCCGGTGGCCACCACCGTGAAGGTGGCCGTCGCGCCCACCGCGACGCTCTGGTTCTGCGGCTGCGCCGTGATGGCGGGCGCCGTGACCACCGCAGTCACGGTGAGCACGGCCGCGCTGCTGGCGGCGCTGCCGGCGGAGTTGCTGACGGTCACCGAGAAACTCGAGCCGTTGTTCGCGGTGGTGGTGGCCGGCGTGGTGTAGCTCGGGGCGGTGGCTCCGGCGATGGTCGCACCGTTCTGCGACCACTGGTAGCTCAAGGGTGCCGAGCCCGTGGCCGCCACCGTGAAGGTGGCCGCCGCGCCCGCCAGGACGCTCTGGCTCTGCGGCTGAGCCGTGATGGCGGGTGCCGTGGCCTCCGAGGTCACGGTGAGTACTGCTGCGCTGCTGGTGACGCTGCCGACGGAGTTCGTCACCGTCACGGTGAAGCTTTCGCCGCTGTTCGCGATGGTTGTGGCCGGCGTGGTGTAGCTGGCGGCGGTAGCCCCGGCAATCGCCGTGCCGCTCTGCGACCACTGGTAGCTCAGGGGCGCCGCGCCCGTGGCCGTCACCGTGAAGGTCGCCGTCGCACCTGCCACGACGCTCTGGCTCTGCGGGTCCGAGGAGATCGACGGCGCGGCCGCCGGCGTTGCGGTTTTGCCGTTGCCGCTGCAGGCTATCAAGGTCACCGAGTACGCAATCAAGGCCGACGCCCATACCGCCCGCTTAATTCCCAACAACTTCTCCATCTCTACGTTCGGCTTCGAATGAACTGAATTTACCCGGTCACGCACTATACGTCGGTGAAAATTTTCACGTCACCGTCGGCAAATGCAGACATCTTGTCATCGATGCATCAGGCCTGCGGACAAGACCAGCGCTTCGTGAAGTTTTGTGAAGTTTTGTGCATGATCGTGATGATCATCCACGCTATGGCCACGGGCCAAAGCTGTTATTGTGCACGCCGGTCCGACGCGCCCTGGTGACCATGCGCCTTTTCAAAGGCACCGCCTATTCATTGCTGATCTCGCTGTTGCTGGCCGCCTGTGGCGGCGGTGGCGGCAGCGGCACGGGCTCCAATGCCCCCGGTGCGACCCCGCAGCGCGGCACGCTGCTGCAGAGCCCGCCCGCGCTGCTGTCGACCCTCACGGCGCCGGACTTGCTGCTGCAGCTCAATGTGGCAACCAATCAACAGCTGCTGTCCCTGAGCGGGACACCGATCTGCGACATTCTCTTCTATGACATCGAGTACGAGACCGTCGGCGGCGCCAACGAGGCCACCACGGCGTCGGCGGCGCTGATGGTGCCGACCGGCCTGGGGGCGAATTGCACGGGCGCGCGGCCGATCCTCCTGTACGCGCACGGCACGACGACCGACAAATCGTTCAACATGACCAATCTGCAAAACGCGGAGACGCTGGCTCTGGCGGCGCTGTTCGCATCACAGGGCACCATCGTCGTGGCTCCCAACTACGCCGGCTACGACACCTCGACGCTGCCGTACCATCCCTATTTGATCGCCGGTCAGCAATCGAAGGACATGATCGACGCGCTGTCGGCGGCACGCGCCGCGCTGCCGCTCGCCTCGGGGACGCTCACCCGTGACAATGGCAAGCTGTTCGTCACCGGCTATTCGCAAGGCGGCTACGTGGCGATGGCCACCCATCGCGCCATGCAGACCGCCGGTATCACGGTCACCGCGGCATCGCCCATGTCGGGGCCCTATGCGCTTGCCGCCTTCGTCGACGCCGTGTTCTCGGGCGAGGTCGACGGCGGCGCCACCGTGTCCTCGGCGCTGCTGTTCACCGCCTATCAAAAGGCCTACGGCGACATCTACACCGATCCCGGCGAGGTGTTTTCGACTCCCTATGCCGCCGGCATCGAAGGGCTGCTGCCGAGCACCACGCCGCGCAGCCAGCTGTACGCGGACGGGCAGCTTCCGCAATACGCGCTGTTCAGTGCGACTGCGCCCGCGGCGCAATTCGACGACATCACACCGCCAACCGCGCCCGCCAATCTGGCGGAGGTGTTCGCACTGGGATTCGGCACCGGCAATCTGGTCCAAAATAGCTACCGCCTGAGCTATTTGCTGGACGCGCAGGCCAATCCGGACGGCGGCTGGCCGACGCTCACCACCGGCATCGTCGCAGCGGCGCCCGGCGTGAGCATGCGGCAGGCCTTGACGGTCAACGACCTGCGCAACTGGGTGCCGACGGCTCCGGTGCAGCTGTGCGGCGGCGACGTCGACCCCGTGGTGTTCTGGTTCAACACCGAGCTGATGCATGATTATTGGATCGCGCATCCGCCCGCCGCGACCCTGAACGTGCTTGATCTCGAGTCGGCCGTCACCGCGGGTGATCCGTATGCCAGCCTCAAGAACGAGTTCGCCCTGGCCAAGGCGCTGGTGGCCGCCACCGCCGTCGCACAGGGGGCCACGGACGGCGGCGCGCTGGCGGTGGCGGAGGCCTATCACACGACGCTGGTCGCGCCCTTCTGCTTCGCGGCCACCCGCAGCTTTTTCGCCGGCTTCTAGCGAGCTCGCGTTACAGGGTATGCTAGCCGCCATGCGGGGGAACAGAACTGCAAGACCGGTGTCGGCGGAGCAGGCCGCGGAGTTGGTCAAATCGGGCGACTGGGTCGATTACGGATTCGGGCTGGCCCAGCCGGACCGCTTCGATCGTGCGCTCGGCGCCAGGGCTCTTGAGCTGTCGCGGGTCAAGATCCGTTCGGCACTCACGGTGCGCCCCCGTGCCGTTCTCGATGCGGACCCCGAAGGCGAGCATTTCCTGTGGTTCAACTGGCATTTCTCGGCCTACGACCGCAAACAGCACGATGCCGGGCGCTGCAATTACATCCCCATGAATTTCGGCGAGGCGCCGGGCTACTATCGCCGCTTCATCGATCCCGTGGATGTGGTCTGCATCAAGACGGCACCGATGGACGAACAGGGCTTCTTCAATCTCGGGTGCAGCACCACGTATCTGCGCGCGATGACCGAGCGCGCGCAAATCATCATCGTCGAGGCGTGCCGCGCAATGCCGCGCGTGCCGGGCCCTGACAACGCGCTGCACTCGAGCGAGGTGGATTTCGTGATCGACGGCGGAACCGATCCGCTGCCGGCGATCTCCGCCGCGCCCATCAGCCCCGTGGAACGTCAGGTCGCCCGCCTGATCGCCGCGGAGATCGCGGATGGCGCCTGCCTACAGGTGGGCATCGGCGGCATGCCAAACGCAGTGTGCTCCCTGCTGCGTGACGCCAACGTCCGCGATCTGGGGATTCACACTGAAATGCTCGTGGACGGCATCGTCGACCTCATCGAGGCCGGCATCGTCACTAATTCACGCAAGCGCCAGGATCCAGGAATGACGGTGTTCTCCTTCGCCCTCGGAACCGAGCGGCTGTACCGCTCGATCGACGGCAACCCGAACGTGCGCGCCTGTCCCGTCGATTACACCAATTTGCCCGACAACATTGCGAGGAACGACCAGGTGGTGTCGATCAACAACACCACCCAAATCGACCTTCAAGGACAGGCGGCCTCCGAGTCCTGCGGCAGCCGCCACGTGAGCGGCACCGGCGGCCAGCTGCAGTTCGTGCGCGGCGCCTATGCGTCGGCGGGCGGCAAGTCATTCATATGCCTGTCCTCCACTTATGAAAAGCGCGGCGTGCGGCAAAGCCGGGTCGTCGCGACGCTGACGCCGGGAAACATCGTGACCACACCACGGACCGACACCATGTACGTCGTCACCGAATACGGCATCGTCAACCTGAAGGGCAGATCGGTTGCCGAGCGCGCCACCGCCTTGATCTCCCTCGCTCATCCGGATTTTCGCGAGGAGCTCGCCCGCGAGGCGCGGACCAACAACCTGATCCCGAAGGGATATGCATGACCGAAGGCTATAGGCATGCGCGGCGGTGTGGATGAACGTGACCGACGCCCCGCTTCCCGCCGCGGTTGCTGCGGCCGCGGGCTCCGCACCGGGTGCGCCGTCCACGCTGCAGCAGCGCAATGCTCCTGCCGCACAGCCGGCGCCGCCCGGGGATCGGGTCGATATCCAGGCGCCGGATACCGCCGCGGCGCTGCGCATGGTGATCCTGGACGTGCTCACCGCCCTTGAGCTCGCGACCGCCTCGCCGGACGCGCCGCCGGGGCAATGGACTGCTTCGACGCAGGCCACGACAGCGGAGCTGGCTTCGCGGGTGCTCGTGGAAATGTTCCTGCGGGCCCTGCCGGAGGGCAATGACGCGGCGGCCGCGATGGCCTCGCGGCTGGTGCAGGCAACATTCCAGACCGCGATCGATCGGTCGGTGGAGGCCATCACTGCATGGCCGAACATCCCCGCGGCCGTCGCCGACGCGGTCAGGGACACCCGCGCATTGGTCATCAGCCAGTTTCGCGACCTGCCGATGGATCCGCGCTGGTTGCGGCCCGAATGGCTGGACCTCGTCCCGAGAATGCAGCGCTTCTGGCGCCGCCGCCGGTCGGTCCGCCGCGGCATCACGGATCCGGACATGCGCCCGCCCGAGGCCCAGGACGACGGCGGCGGCGCGTCAGCCGCGTCAGGCGTGGACGTCGATGAGTTTGGTGGGTGATTCGTCGAGGGCGCGCTGCGTGCTCGAGTAGAGCGCGACGCCGCGGCTCGATCCGTACGAAGCGCCGGCGCCTGCGGAGGTCGACAGCCGCGCGGGAATTCCGGTCGGGATCGTTTCCACACCGGCGTCCACCGTATCGCCGTCCCACGCGTCGACGACGAACGGCGCTTCCAGCTGAGGCGATTGCGGAGCCGAATAGTCGGCCTGTAAAGCGACCAGGGTGAGGCGCGTGAGCACGCCGTCTGCGGCATTCGACATTGCACGCGGCACCACGGTCGCAGGACCGCCGGATCTGGCGCGCTCATTGGCGAGTATCAGTGTCTGATTGCTGGGTATGATTTTCACGAAACCAACGATCCGTCGTTAGCGCTCGCAAGCCTGAGGCTGCTCTTTAGTTGGCGCTTGAGCAAGTGGAATCGCGTCACACATCGACGGAGCGCCGCGTTGCGGTGCAATTCGTCGAATGCGGCGGACAATCATCCGAGCAAATACGACTTCGTGGAATATGTAAGACGTACTGACGCACCAGAGGAAACATCATGTCCGACCTGAAAGACTTTCCGGTCACCCGCAAATGGCCGCCGCAGCATCCCGAGCGCATCCAGCTGTACTCGGTGCCGACACCCAACGGCGTGAAGGTCTCCATCATGCTCGAGGAGACCGGCCTGCCCTACGAAGCGCACCTCGTTCGCTTCGACGCCAACGACCAAATGTCGCCCGAATTCCTGTCGCTCTGCCCCAACAACAAGATACCGGCGATCCTGGATCCGGCCGGCCCCGGCGGCAAAGCCCTGGGATTGTTCGAATCCGGCGCCATTCTGCTGTATCTCGCCGACAAGAGCCGGCGCTTTATTCCGCCGGATGCCGCCGGCCGGTACGAAACCCTCCAATGGCTCATGTTCCAGGTGGGCGGCGTCGGCCCGATGTTCGGCCAGATCGGTTTCTTTCACAAATTCGCGGGCAAGGACTACGAGGACAAGCGCCCCCGCGACCGCTATGTCGCGGAGGGCAGGCGGCTGCTCGGCGTCTTGAATGCGCGGCTTGCCGACCGGCCTTGGCTCATGGGCGACGCCTACACGATCGCGGACATCGCGATTTTCCCGTGGGTGCGCGCCGTGGTCGGCTTCTATGGGGCGGGCGAACTGGTGGGCGCGGCGGAATTCACGAACGTGACGCGCTCGCTGGCCGCGTTCCTCGCACGACCCGCGGTGGTCGCCGGCCTCGAGATTCCCAGGCGAAACTGAGGCGCCAGGAGCAGCGCCGGCCGATAAGGGTGGCTCGGCTAGGCTAGGTGGATGCCGCCGCGGCCGCGGGCAGATCCACGGGTCGTGCGCCGGTGCCGGAGGGAGACGCGGGCGGCGGCTGCGCGTCGGCCGGCAGCGCCAGCGATGCACACAGGCCCGGATGCCGGTCGCTCAGCAGCAGCGTGCTGCCATGCAGCTTGGCCACCGCCTGCACCAGACTCAGTCCCAAGCCGACGCCCGGCGTACCGCGGCTGGCATCGCCGCGGTAAAAGCGCTCGACCACCTTGGACTTCTCGTCATCGGCGATGCCCGGGCCGTTGTCCACCACGGTGATCCGCGCGGCACCGTCGGCGGCTGCGCGCACGCCGACGTCGATCGTGCCGTGCTCCGGCGCGTACTTCAGCGCATTGTCGATGAGATTGCCCAGCGCCTGCGCGAGCAGCACCGGATCGCCCGACACGTGCAGCGGGCCCTCCGATTCGAAGCCGATGTCGATGTGCCTGAGCTCGGCGGCCGGTGTATAGAATTCGACTGCGGCTGCGGCCAACGCGGCCACATCGACCATGACGAAGCCGGAGCGGCGCATTCCAGCGTCGATTTCGGCAAGCCGCAGCAGGGCGTCGAATATGCGGATGACTCGATCGACGTCGGCCACGGCGGCATCGATTTCGGCGAAGGTCTCCTGCGGCTGCGGCCGGATCAGCGCCAGCTCCTCGAGGCGCGAGCGCAGCTCGGCTAGCGGCGTACGCAGATCGTGGGCGATCGAGTTGGAGACGTTGCTCACCCCGTGCACCAGCAGCTCGATCTGATCCAGCATGCCGTTGATGGTGCGCGTCAAGGTGTCGAGTTCGTCGCCGCGCTGATGGGTGGGCAGACGGTGTTTGAGGTCGCCGTGGATGATGGCCGAAATCGTCTGCCGTATGCTGTGAATCCTCGACATCAATGCGCGGCGGGTCAGCAGGCCGCCGAGCGTGCCGGCGATGAGCAGCACCGCGACCGCGGTGGTGAGGCCGTACCAGAAGCGCGTCTCCAGGGGAGCGAACATCCCCAGGTCGCGGCCCACCAGCAGGTTGTAGCCGCCGGGCAGCGCGACGTGAACCAGGGTCGCGTGGCTCACGTGATGCTCGATCTCGACGTCCAGGGTGTACGATCCGGGCGAGTCCGGCACGTTGCGCGGCCAGGCGGCCAGGTTGCCGGCGAGCGGGTGGAACGCCGAGTCCGTCAACAGGAGAATTCGTTCGCCGGCGATCTGCATCCGCACGCGCGCATCGATGAAGCTCTTCAGGCCGTCGGCACCGTCCCGTCGGAACACATCGGCGAGCCTCTGCGCATCCGCCTGCAATATCTCGGCACGACCCTCCTGGATGGTGACATGCCATGCATACCACAGGGGCGCCGCGAACATGACCAGCGCGGTCATGCCGAGCACGACATACCCGAGGGCCAGCGACGCGGCGGAGGAGCGCATCATTGCACGTCGCCCGCGGTCACCATGTATCCGGCGTTGCGCACGGTGCGCAGCAGCGGACGCTCGCGCTCGGCGTCGATCTTCTGGCGCAATTTGCTGATATGCACGTCGACGACGTTGGTCTGCGGGTCGAAGTGATAATCCCAGACGTTCTCCAGCAGCATGGTGCGGGTGACCACCTGGCCGGCGTGGCGCATCAGGTACTCGAGCAGCTTGAATTCGCGCGGCTGCAGTGCGATGGCCCGATCACCCCGGACCACCTTGCGCGTCAGGGGGTCGAGGTGCAGATCGCCGACGGTGAGCGGACCCTCGCGGTCGATCCCCTGCGCACGGCGCCGCAGTGCGTCCAGGCGGGCGAGCAATTCGCCGAACGCGAAGGGTTTGGTGAGGTAATCGTCGCCGCCGCTGCGCAGGCCGCGGATACGCTCGTCCACCGCCGACAGCGCGCTGAGGATGAGAATGGGGGTGCGCGTACCGGCCTTGCGCAGCACTTCGATGATCGACAGGCCGTCGATCTCCCCCGGCAGCATGCGGTCCATGATGATCACATCGTAGGGCGAACTGGCGGCGAGGAACATGCCGTCGCGCCCGTTGCCGGCGTGATCGGCGGTATGGCCGGCCTCATGCAGGCCCTTGATGACGAATTGCGCCACCCTTTCGTTGTCCTCGACCAACAGGACCTTCACAGGGATTCCCCCAGCCGCGCCGCCTGCGGTTGCGCCGCGGGCGTGACCGCATCGCCGCGCCCGCGCTTGCGCCATTGGCTGAACTCGTCCAGATACAGATAAATGACCGGAGTCGTGAACAGTGTCAATGCCTGGCTCAAGATCAGGCCGCCGATCATGGTGAGGCCGAGCGGCTGGCGCAGCTCCGAACCGGTGCCGCGTCCCAGCGCCAGTGGCACCGCACCGAGCAGGGCGGCCATCGTGGTCATCATGATGGGCCTGAAACGCAGCTCACAGGCCTGGCGGATCGACTGGCGCGGCGTCAAATGCTGCTCGCGTTCCGCTTGGAGGGCGAAATCCACCATCATGATGCCGTTCTTTTTCACGATGCCGATCAGCAGGATGATGCCGATGAGCGCGATGACCGTCAGCTCGATGTGAAACATCAGCAGCACCAGCAGGGCGCCCACGCCGGCCGAGGGCAGCGTCGAGAGGATGGTCAGCGGATGGATGTAGCTCTCGTACAACATGCCGAGAATGATATAGACGGCCACCAGTGCCGCCAGAATGAGATACGGCTGGCTTTTCAGCGAGGTTTCGAACGCCTGCGCCGTGCCCTGAAAGCTGCCGGTCACCGTCGACGGCAGGCGCATGTCGGCCGCCACCTTGTTGATGGCGGAGACCGCGTCGCCGAGCGCCGCGCCCGGCGCCAGGTTGAAGGACAGCGTCACCGCAGGGGACTGACCCTGATGGTTGATGGACAGGAAGGTGGCGTGCTGGGTGTCGTATTTCGTCATGGCCGACAGCGGCACCATCTGGCCGGTCAGCGGCGATTTGAGATACAGCTTGTTGAGCGAATCCGGATCGGCCTGCAGCGACGGCGTGATCTCCAGAATCACGTGGTAGCTGTTCAACTGGGTGAAGTATTGCGCGGCCTGGCGCTGGCCGAAGGCGTCATACAGCGTCTGGTCGATGGCCGAGGGCTGGATGCCGAAGCGCGCCGCCTGGTCGCGGTCGATGTTCAACGCCAACATGCCGCTGTTCGACTGCTGGTCGGAGGCAACGTCGCGCAATTGCGGCAGCTTCTGCAGCGCCGCCAGCAGTTTCGGCGCCCAATCATCCAGCTCGCCGATGTCGGAGTCCTGCAGGGTGTACTGATACTGGGTGCGAGCCGGACGGCCGCCGATGTTCAGATCCTGTCCCGCCTGCAGGTAGAGCGTTGCGCCGGGCACCTGTGCGAGCTGGGGCCGAAGGCGATTGATGATCTGGTCGGCGCTGGCGTCGCGCTCGTCGCGCGGCTTCAGTCCCACCACCACGAAGCCGTTGTTGACCGGGCGATTGCCGCCGAGCGTCGTGCCGTAATTGGCAATGCCCGGATCGCGCGACAGGATGTCCGTCAGCAGATGCTGCCTGCGCACCATCTCCGTGAAGGAGATGTCCTGGGGCGCGTCGGACAGGCCGGTGAGAATCCCGGTGTCCTGCTGCGGAAAGAAGCCCTTGGGTATCTCGACATACAGCACCACCGTCAGCAGAAGCGTGACCGCGAACACCAACAACGTGGTACGCCGGTGATCGAGGACGAAATCCAATCCGCGCAGGTAGGCGGCGAGACTGCGGTCGAATGCGCGCTCCACCAACATGTAGAGGCGGCCGTGCTCGACGTGCTTTTCGCTGCGCAGAAACAGGGCGCACATGGTGGGCGACAGGGTCAGTGCCACGAAGGCCGAGATCACGATGGTCATCGTCATGGTGACGGCGAATTCGCGGAACAGCCTGCCGATGATGCCGCCCATCAGCAGCAGCGGGATAAAGACGGCGATCAGCGAGATGCTGATGGACATGATGGTGAAGCCGACCTCGCGGGCGCCCTTGAGCGTCGCTTCGAGCGGCGACAGCCCGTCCTCGATGTGGCGGTAAACGTTCTCCAGCATGACGATCGCATCGTCGACCACGAAACCGACGGCGATGGTCAGCGCCATGAGCGACAGGTTGTCGAGGCTGTAGTTGAGCACGTACATCAGCGCCGCGGTGCCGAGCAGGGCGAGGGGCACGGTGACGCCCGGAATGATGGTGGCCCAGGCGCTGCGCAGGAACAGGAATATCACCATCACGACCAGTGCGATGGTCAAAGCCAGCGTGAATTCCACATCGCGCAGCGATGCCTTGATCGTCGTGGTGCGGTTGGCGATGACCTTCACCTTGATGGACGGGGGCACCGAAGTGAGCGCGTGCGGCAGCAGCTCCTGCACCTTCCTCTCCGTCTCGATGACGTTGGCACCGGGCTGCTTGAACACCAGCAGGATGATGCCGGTCTTGCCGTTCTGCCAGCCCGCCAGCTGGTTGTTCTCGGGACCGTCCACCGCAACTCCCAGATCGCGGATGCGCACCGGCGCGCCGTTCTTGTAGGCCACCACGACGTCGTTCCAGGGCGCGGCCTTGAGCAGCTGATCGTTGTCGTAGATCGTGAGACTGCGGGCGACGCCGTTGATGGATCCCTTGGGTGCATCCACGGTGGCCGTGGCGATGACTCCGGCGACGTCCTCCAACTGCAGGCCGAGCGCGGCGAGCTTGCCGGGATCGATCTGCACCCGGACGGCCGGCTTTTGTTGTCCGCCGATGCCGACCTGGGCGATCCCCGATATCTGCGAGATCTGCTGCGCGAGAATGTTCTCTGCGTAATCGTCGACCGTCGTCACCGGCAGCACGTCGGAGTTCACCGCAAGGATCATGATGGGCGCGTCTGCCGGATTGATTCTGCGGTACGTGGGCGGCGTCGGCAGATTCTTCGGCAGCTGGCCGCCGGCCGCGTCGATCGCCGACTGGATGTCCTGGGCCGCGGCGTCGATGTTGCGATTCAAATCGAACTGCAGCGTGATCTGGCTGCTGCCGAGCAGGTTGCTGGAGGTCATCTGCGACAGCCCGGCTATCTCGGCGAACTGATATTCGAGCGGCGTCGCAACCGAGGAGGCCATGGTCTCGGGACTGGCCCCGGGAAGCGACGCGGTCACCACGATGGTCGGAAAATCCACCTGCGGCAGCGGCGCCACCGGCAGCAGCGGGAACACCACCAGGCCCACCAGGAATATGCCGCCCATCAGCAGCGACGTGGCGATCGGCCGCCGGACGAACGGCTCGGAGATGCTCACGGCTTGCGCTCCGCGGCGGCTGCGATCCGCACCCGCGCGCCGGGCTGCAGGCGGTATTGGTTGCTGGTGACGACGCGTTCGTCGACCTCGACGCCGGCGGTGACCGCGGTCATCGCGCCATCGGATTCGGCGATCTTGAGCGGCCGCACCTCGACGGTCATGTCAGGCTTGACGACGTAGGTGAACGGTCCGTCCGGCCCGATCTGCACGGCGCCGGCAGGCAGCAGCAGCACGTTGCGATCGGTACGGATCAGCACCTGCGCGGTGACGTATTGGCCGGGCCAGAGCGTGTTGTGCTCGTTCGCGAACCGCGCCTTGAGCTTGATCGTGCCGGTGGCCTGGTCGATTTGGTTGTCGATCAGGCTGAGCGTGCCCCGATCCAGCTCCTTGCCGCCGTCGCGCGACAGCGTCGTGACCGGCACCGGGCCGGCGGCCAGGGCCGCGCCCACGGCGCCCAGCGACTCCTCGGGAAGCGTGAAAATGACGCTGATGGGTTGCACCTGGGTGACCACCACGATGCCGGTGGTGTCGGCGGCATGCACGATGTTGCCCGGATCAATGAGGCGGATGCCGGTGCGGCCGTCGATGGGCGAGCGGATGCGGGTGTAATCCAGCTGCGTCCGGGCGTTGTCGATCAGCGCCTGGTCGACTTTCAATTGCGCCGTCAATTGATCGACCAGCGCCTGCTGCGTGTCATAGGTTTGCTTGCTCGCCAGGTCCTGCGGCTGCAGGATCTTGTAGCGCTGCAGATCCTGCAGCGCATTGGCGCGCTGCGCGGCATCCTTCGCCCGGGTGGCGACCGCCTGGTCGTAGGCCGCCTGGTTCGGCCTGGGATCGACCACCGCGAGCAGATCGCCCTTGTGGACGGTCTGGCCCTCCGTGAAGGCGACGGTCTGCAGCTGGCCGTCGACGCGGGCCGTGACCGTGACCGTGTAGTTCGCCTGCACCGTGCCCAAGCCCTGCAGATACACCGGCACATCCGCGCGGCCGACCGTCGCCGCGTCCACGACCACCGCCGGCGCCATCTTGATCTCGGCCGGTGCGGCGGGGCTCTGGCGCGTGCCGAACCACATCGCCCACAGCGCGGCGGCGGCTGCGATGCCGAGCACGATCCGGTGTTGTCCGCCCCGAAGCGTCATCCGCTCGACGCCCGCCGCCAACCGCCGCCGAGCGCGTTGTACAGATCGACCAGGGCCTGAAGATGGGAAAATTTCACCTGCACCAGGGCGTCCTGGGCGCTGAACAGGGCGTTCTCGGTGTTGAGGACGGTGATCACGTTCACCGTTCCCGCCTGGAGCTGCGCCTGCGAGTATTGGTACGCGCGGCCCGCCTTGGCCACGGCGTCGGCCTGCCGGCTCTGCTGTAGAGCGGTCTGCTGCGCGGCAATCAGCGCGTTCTCGACGTTGCCGAGGGCCGTGATCACGGTCTTGTGATAATTCGTCAGCAGTTCGGTGTAGCGGGCTTGGGTGTAACGGTATTGGCCGAGCAGCGCACCGCCGTGAAATATCGGCTGCGTCGCACCACCCGTGAGCGCATACACTCGGTTGCGCGGATTCACCAGCGAGGCGAGCGCGGTGCTCTCGAAGCCGCCGTTCGCGGTCAGCTGGATGCTGGGAAACAGCGCGGCGCGGGCGGCGCGGATGTCGGCGTTGGCGGCGATCAACTGCTCCTCGGCCGAGGCGACGTCCGGGCGACGCGACAGCAGCTCCGACGGCAGGCCGGCATCCACCTCGGGCGAGATGACCTCGGCGAGCGTGCCGTCGATATCGAGGTCCTCGGGCGTCCGGCCGATCAGCAAGGCGAGCGCGTTCACGGATTGGCGGAATTGCTGCAGCAGCGGCGGCACGGCGGCGGCGAGCAGCGCCACGGCGGTCTCCTGCTGCGCCACGTCGAGCGCCGTGGCGATGCCGGCGGATTGCTCGAGCACCAGGCCGCGCAGTATGGTTTGGGCATTGTCGAGGTTGTTCTGCGCCACCGTTATCCGGTCGCGCGCTTCCAGCGCCTGGAAATAGGTGACGGCGACGCTGCTCACGATGCTGAGCGCGAGGGTTTCGCGATCGTAGCGGCTGCCGATGGCGGCGGCCCGGGCGGCGTCGCGGGTTGCGCGGTTCTTGCCCCAGAAATCGAGTTCGTAGCTGGCGCTCAAGATTGCGTTGAAGGAATTGCCGAGCTGCGCGCCCTCGAGGGGGACGAAGCCGCGTTGGCGCGTACCGCTGCCGGACGCATCGATCGAGGGCAGCAAGGCCGCGCCGGCGATTCGCGCCTGGGCATCCGCCTCCTGAACGCGGGCGACGGCGCCGGCGATGTCGTCGTTGCTGCGTTCCGCCTCGGCGATCAGCTCATTGAGCCGGGCTGAGCCGAAGGCGCGCCACCAGTCGGCCTCGGGCCACGCCGGTGCGGATGCCGCAGGGCTTGCCGGGCGGTCGCGCCATTGCGCCGGCAGGGTGACCTCCGGACGCCGGTAGGCCGGGCCCACGGTGCAGGCGATGAGCGCGGCGCACAGCAGCGCCGGCACGAATTTGATCGCCGGGCGAGTCATGACCCCTACCCTGGCCTCGTACGCCTTAACCCGTTGTGGTCAAATTGTTAAAACCGGTTAATGGAGAGGCCTCCATGGGTGATGTGGGCTGGACCCGGCGAGACGTGGTGTCCGGATTGGCGCTCGGGGCGCTCGCGCGCGGCGCACCAGCCGCGGAAACGCCGCAGATCGAGCCGCGCCGGAGCATGCGCGCGACGGCGCTGCCCGTCATCGTGTCGGCCGGCAACGGACATGCCTATCTGGATGCGGCTTACCGGCGGCTGCACGAGGGGGTCGACACCCTCGAGGCGGCCCTGCAGGTGGTGCGCGGCCCGGAGGATGATCCAAACGACGACAGCGTCGGTCTGGGCGGACTGCCCAACGAGGACGGCGTGGTCGAACTCGATGCCAGCTGCATGCACGGGCCTACGCGCCGCGCCGGGGCGGTCGGCGCAGTGCACGACATCAAGAACGTCTCGTTGCTGGCCCGTGAGGTGATGCTGCACACCGGCCATGTGATGCTGGTTGGCGAGGGCGCAGAGCGCTTTGCGGTGGCTCGCGGCTTCAAGCGCGAGGATCTGCTCACGGACGCGTCGCGCAAGGTTTGGCTGCTGTGGAAGCAGGTGCACTCCGATTGGTGGGGACCGGGATTGGCGGATCCGGACTGGCAGGACCGGCTGCCCGGAGGGGCCGATCAGTCCCGGGATCGCGGGCGGCTGGAGCAGATCGCGCAGGATCTCGGTATCGCGGCGGAACGCCGGCACGATGCCATCCAAAAGGTGCTGTTTCCGCCGACCGGCACCATCCATTGCTCGGTGCTGAACGCGAAGGGCGAGATGTCGGCCTGCACCACCACCAGCGGCCTGGCGTGGAAGCTGGCCGGGCGCCTCGGCGACTCGCCGATCATCGGTGCGGGCTGCTTTACCGATCAGGACGTGGGCTCTGCGGGCGCCACCGGTTCGGGCGAGGAAAACATCAAGGTTGCGGGTGCTCACAGTATCGTCGAAAGCATGCGCAGGGGCATGAGTCCCCTCGACGCGGGGATGGACGCGCTCAAGCGCATCGTGCGCAATTACGGGGGCGACCTCGAGCGGCTCAAGTTTCTGGACATGACGTATTACGTGCTGCGCAAGGACGGCGCCTATGCGGGCGTCTCGCTATGGACCGGCTATGAGCCCGGCAAGCCGCACACCATCGCGGTGCACGACGGCAGCCCGCGGCTCGAACAAACGGTGAGCCTGTATCACGGGGCGTCGCGGGAATGGCCGCCGCGGGTCGCGCCGCGCAGGCGCGGTCTTTAGAATCCCAGGGCGTCGCTCAGGGAGGCGAGTTGATACTCGGCATGGGTCAGGATCGCACCGCACTCCTGCGCACTCAGGCCGATGCGCTGGAAGGCGCTGATGCCTTCGACGTCGATGCTGCGCGGCGCAGGCAGCGCCAGGCAATCGGCGAGCACGATGCCCGCGATCAGCACGTCCGTGAGATCGACCTCGGATCGGCAGGCGCGCTGGTATTCGGCCTGCGAACCGACGGCTTCGCACATTTTTTCCGGGAAGCCCCAATTCTCCAGCACGGCCTTGCCGATCGAGGGGTGCCAGCCGGCCACGGTCTCGGCGAAGGCCGGATCGCTGAGCTCGCGCGACTGTCCGGACGAGCGCACCATGATGTACAGACGGCCGATGGCATGCATCAAACCGCAGAGAAAGGCCTCGTCAGGGCTCACCTTGGTGCGGCGCGCGATCACCTGGCAGATCGAGGCCACCGCGATGCAGGTTTTCCACAATTCCTCGAGCGGCACCGCCATCTCGCGCAGTGCGGGCGCATCCTTCATCTGCTGGACGGCGCAGGTCATGGCGACGCTCTGCACCAGCTGCTGGCCGAGGCGGGTGATGGCCGCGCGCAATTCCGTGACCGGCTTGCCGGATACATTGAAGGTTGCCGAGTTGGCGGTCTGCATCAGGCGGGCCGCCAGGCGCGGCTCGCTGCCGACCAGTCTGGCCATGCGGTCCGGCGAACTGCGCGGATCCTCCAGCGCCTGGCGAATCCTGATGATGACGTCGGGAAAACTCGGCAGATCCACCGAGCCGCCGGACAATTCGGTCGCCAATCCGCGCAGGAATTGCAGCGCGTATCCGCCGCCCACGCGGGTTGAACCGCCGTCGCCCGCTGCGGTGGGGATCGAGCGCTCGGTTGCGGCCACCGAATTAACCATATTTCGGTCCTTTTTTTGTAGACATGATTGCGCCCGTCAGCGGCGCTCCTCAGGGGGTCGGCAAAACCCTGAATTTCTTGAGCGGGTTTTGAGCCAACCGGAGGCCGTTCAAGGGCCGCCGGCGCCGGCGAAGTCCAACTGCCGCCAGGCCTCGTAAATCACCAAGGCCACCGCATTGGACAGATTGAGGCTGCGGCTCGCGGTCTGCATCGGAATGGCCAGCACATTATCGGGGCCGATCCGCCCGAGCAGTTCTGCCGGCAGACCGCCGGTTTCCGGTCCGAACAGCAGTGCATCGCCGGCGCGAAAGCGCATCTCGGTATAGCGCCGGGAGGCGCCGGTTTCGACCGCCAGCAAGCGTGCACCGGCCAGCGCGGCGCGGCAGGCATCGAAGCCGGCATGCACGCGCACCGCGGCGAGGTCGTGATAGTCGAGGCCGGAACGGCGCAGCTTCTTGTCGTCGAGATCGAAGCCCAGGGGGCTGATGAGGTGCAGTGCGGCGCCGGTGTTGGCGCACAGCCTGATGATGTTGCCCGTATTCGGCGGTATCCGGGGTTCGAACAGCAGGATGTGGAACATCGGCTATAATTTCGGCATGGCCGCCGTGCGCGAACTTCCGCCGAAATCACTCGCAGTCGATTTCTGCGGATTGCAGCTCGAATCGCCCGTCGTGCTGCTCTCCGGCTGCGTGGGCTTCGGCGAGGAGTACACCCGCGTCGACGGGTTTTCCAACCGCGATGCCGGCGCCATCGTGCTCAAGGGCACCACCGCCAAGCCGCGGCTCGGCAACGCGCCGCATCGGGTGTACGAGACGTCCCAGGGCATGCTGAATTCCATCGGTTTGCAAAATCCCGGCGTGCATCATGTGGTCGCGAACATCCTGCCGGCGCTGGATTTCAGCGAGACCCGCTTCTTCGCCAACGTGTGCGGCTCGACCGTCGATGAGTATACCGAGGTTGTCCGTGCATTCGACGATTCACCGATCGACGCCATGGAGATCAACATCTCCTGCCCAAACGTGAAGGAGGGCGGAGTGCAGTTCGGCAATTATCCGGATATGTCGGCGCGCGTGGTCGAGGCCTGCCGTCGGGCCACCTCCAAACCGCTGATCACCAAGCTTTCGCCGAATCAAACCGACATCCGCGAGAACGCCCGCCGCTGCATCGAAGCCGGCACCGATGCGTTGGCGGTGATCAACACCATCACGGGCATGGCGATCGATGCCGAAGCGCGGCGTCCCGTCATCGGCAATTTCCAGGGCGGTCTGTCCGGACCGGCAGTCAAGCCCATCGCGCTGCTCAAGGTCCATGAGGTCTACCAGGTCGCGGCGCGGCACGGGGTGCCGATCATCGGCCAGGGCGGAATCCACAGCGCCGTCGATGCGGTCGAATTCCTGATCGCCGGCGCCACGACGGTCGGCGTCGGCACGGCGCTGTTCTACGATCCGTTTGCCGTGAAGAAGATCAACGCCGGCATCGCCGATTACCTGCGCCGGCACGGGCTGTCGGGCCTCGACGCCCTCACAGGCAGCCTGCGCCGCTAGGGTCGCCCGGCGCCGCTAGGGGCGCGGGTCCGTCAGCAGGCGGCGCGTCGGGTGGGCGAATTGTATTCCCGCCATGCGAAACTCCTCGATGATGCGCATGTGCACCGCATGCTGCAGATCGGGCAACGGGTGTGCCGCGGGATTGCGCACGAAGAACGACAATTCGTACTGCAGGTCGGATTCCCCCAGGCTCTTCAGCCAGCAGCGCTCGAAGCGTGCTTCAGGCTGCGCGCGCACGATGCGTTCGAGCGTGGCCGGGATCGCAGCGAGCTTCTCGGGGGGCGTGTCGTAGGCCACGCGCACGGTGGCGAGAGCGCGTGTCTCCTCGGCCCGCCCGTAATTGCGCACGCGGCTCTTGATCAGATCGGCGTTGGACAGGATGATCTGTTCACCGTTTTCGCTGCGCAGCCGCGTGGTTTTTATTCCGATGTGTTCGACCTTGCCGGCGAAGGAGTCGATGACCAGGCTGTCGCCGATCACGAAGGGCTTGTCGAGCGCGATCGACAGCGACGCGAACAGGTCGCCGAGTACGTTCTGCAGGGCCAGCGCGACCGCCACGCCGCCGACGCCGAGGCCGGCCAGCAGCGCGGTGATGTTGACGCCGAAGTTGTCCAGCGCGACCAGCACGAGCACCGACCAGATCAGTATGCGCCCGACGAAATTGATGATGTCGAGGGAGCCCGCGAAGTTGCGATCCGCGGCCTGGCCGGATTCCTTCAGTTCCAGGTAGAAGTGCAGACTGCGCGCCGCCCAGACGCCGAGCTGCAGCAGCAGCAGCAGCAGCACGATGTTGGAGCTGACGCGATGCACGCGTGGCGCGAGATTCAGGCTCTCCTGCACGGCGAACAGCACGATGCCGAGAAAGAACACCTGTTTGGTGTTGCCGATCAGATACGCAAGCAGGCGGACCGGAGTTGGATTTCCGCTGCCCGAGTAGCGTTTGTAACGCGCTGCCACCTTGCGACGCACGATCCACAGGCCGGACCAGACGGCAAAGGCGACCACACCGGCGACTATCCAGTCGGCAATCGAATTGCCGAGCAGCATCCGTGCTGTCAGCTCACGTCCTCCATCCCCAGTTCCTTCATCTTGCGCGTCAAGGTATTGCGGCCCCAGCCCAGCAGCTTCGCGGCGTCCTGCTTGAGTCCGTCGGCCTTGCGCAGCGCCACGCCGATCAAAATGCGCTCCACCTCGGGCACCGCCTGATCCAGCAGCCTTTGCGTGCCGGCATCAAGTTCCTGCTCGGCCCAATGTGCCAGCTTCGCGGTCCAATCGTGATTGGGTGCGCGGCCGGCCGGCGTGCCGCCGAGGTCCGGCGGTATGTCCTCCGCGCGTATCTCGCGCCCGGGTGCCGTCACCGTGAGGCGCCGGCAGGCATTGACCAGCTGGCGCACGTTTCCGGGCCAATCGAAGGTGACGAGCGCCGTTTCGGCGGTGGTCATCAGCAGCTTCGGCTCGACGCCGAGTTCCTGACCCGCCACGTTCAAATAGTGGCGCAGTAATTCCGGAATGTCCTCGCGACGCTCGCGCAGCGGCGGAATCTCGATGCGGATGACGTTGAGCCGATGCAGCAGATCCTCACGGAAATGACCAGAGCCGACGCGGGTTTCCAGATCCTGGTGGGTGGCGGCGATGACGCGTACGTCCACCTTGACCGGCGTCTGCCCGCCGACGCGGTAGAACTCGCCCTCCGCCAGCACCCGCAGCAGCCGCGTCTGCAGCGCCGGGGACATGTCGCCGATTTCGTCCAGGAACAGGGTGCCGCCGTCGGCCTGTTCGAAGCGGCCGCGGCGCAGGGTGTCGGCACCGGTGAATGCGCCCTTTTCGTGGCCGAACAGCTCCGATTCGAGCAGATCCGCGGTGAATGCCGCGGTATTGAGTGCGACGAAGGCCTTGTTGGAGCGCGGACTGTGCCGGTGCAGCGCGCGCGCCACCAGCTCCTTGCCCGTGCCGGATTCACCTGTGATCAGCACGGTCATGCTGGAGCGCGACAGCCTGCCGACCGCGCGGAAGACCTGCTGCATGGCCGCGGCCTGGCCGAGCAGCTCCGGAATGCTGCGTCGCGCCGCGTCGACATCGATCGAGACGGTGGCCTGCTGCGCGGCGCGGCGGACCAGGTCCACGGCCTTGTCGATGTCGAAGGGCTTGGGCAGGTACTCGAAGGCGCCGCCCTGATAGGCCGCGACGGCGGCATCGAGGTCGGAGTGCGCCGTCATGACGATCACCGGCAGGCCGGGGCGCGACACCTGGATTTCCTTGAGCAAATCGAGGCCGCTGCGGCCGGGCATGCGGATGTCGGTCATCAGCACGTCGGGAGCGTCGGAGCGCAGCGCCGAAATCACGTTGTCGGCCTGGTCGAAGGACTTGGCGACCATGCCGCTGCCCTTCAGCGCCTTTTCCAGAACCCAGCGAATGGATGCATCGTCGTCGACCAGCCAGACCTGAAGCGGTTTCGCGCTCATACCGTGTCCATGGGCAGGGAAATGACGAAGATGGTTCTGCCCGGAGCGCTGTCGAATTCGATCAGGCCCCCATGGCGGCTGACCAGATCCTGCGCGATGCCGAGTCCGAGGCCGGTGCCGTCGGCGCGCCCGGAAACGAGGGGATAAAATATGGTGTCGCGAATCTCCGAGGGGACACCCGGTCCGTTGTCCTCGAATTGAATGGACGCGACCAGCCGGTGGCGGCGCGCGCCGACGCTGACATTGGTTGCCGCGCGCGTGCGCAGGACCAGCCGGGGTGATTCGACGACGACGCCGGACAGCGCCTGCAGGGCGTTGCGTCCCAGGTTCAGCATCGCCTGGATGATGTGGTTCGGATCGACGGTGAGCGGCGGCAGGCTGGGGTCATAGTCGCGATCGACGGCGACGCCCTCGGCCGCCTCGCTGCGCAGCAGGTGGTACACGCGCTCCAGCAGCTCATGCACGTTGACTAGCTGCTTTGCGGGAGGGCGCCCGGGTCCCAGCATGGAGTCGAGCAGGTTCGTGAGCCGGTCGGACTCGCTGATGATGACCCGCGTGTACTCGCGAAGTGCGGGGTCGAGGAGCTCGCGTTCCAGCAGCTGCGCCGCGCCGCGCAGGCCGCCCAGCGGATTCTTGATCTCGTGCGCGAGCTGGCGAACCATCAGACGGCTGCCGCCCAATTGCGCCAGCAGGGCGTTTTCCCGGATCAGGCGCCGGTGCTGGGTGATGTCCTCGATCTCGAGCAGCAGCCGCGAACTGTCCGTGCCGATGGTGATCTGCGTCACCGCGCAGTCGAGGATGCGGTCCACGCCGCCATGGCCGGGCCAGGCCAGCTCGCGTTGCACCACGCCTTCGCCTCCCATACGCGCGCGGTCGAACAGCGGCATCAGGGTCTCCGAACCGCGCGTGAGCTCGCTGATGCGCCTTCCCAAGGCCTGGTTGGGGCCCAGGCCGAGCAGGGTTTGCGCAGCTGCATTCAGATAATCGATGTGCAAATCCGGCCCGAGCAGGAACACGCTGGTAACGAGCGCATCGAGCAGCTCGGTGCCCTCGATGCGCAGCGGAGACGGGTGCAATTCAGCGGCCAACCGGGATCTCCGGCCGGCCGCGGGGTGCGGAGGCTATTTTTGATGCGCGGGCGAGAGCATCGAGGGTTTCTGCACGTAGAAGGTGACCGCGGCGCTCGACTGGGTTTCGTGCGTGTCCGTATCGGTCACGGTGGCGTTGAGTGTATAGGTGCCGCGCGCCAGGTCGTCGAGCTGGAATGCCAGCGCATCGGGCGGTTGATCGAGCGGTTCGCCGTTCAGAAGCCATGCGATGGCCTGGTTCGGCTGCAGCGCCGGCTCGAGATGGGCGCGGACGCTGATCGCCCCGGCGAAAAAAGTGGCATCCGGCGTCGGCGATTCGATGGAGAACGCGGTCTCGGCGGGCGGTTTCGGCTTGGCCGCGGCCGCCGGTGGTGCGACCTGCGAAGGCGCCGCGGCGCGCGCCGGCGCCGCGCCCGTGATGATCTTTTCCGCGCCGGGTACCGGTTGATCGGAAAAATGCACCACCCCGTCCGCGTCGGTCCATTTGTAGACGACGGCCGCCCGCCCGACAAAGGCCGCGAGAACGCAGAGTGCGATCAGTGCCCGCCAAAGGTGCATAAGTTCGAAGCATAGTCCTATCGCCTCCCGGTCACAAAACGAGGTGACGGCGGAGCGCCGTCACCTCGAGGGCCTTGGGACTCAGCACCCGCATTTTTTGAAAACTCACAAACTGTAGTACATCTCCAGTTCGATCGGATGCGTGGTCATTCGCAGTCGGGTCACGTCCTTCATCTTGAGCTCGATGTAGGCGTCGATCACATCGTCCGTGAACACGCCGCCCGCCTTGAGGAAGGCGCGGTCCTTGTCGAGGTATTCGAGCGCCATGTCGAGGGCATGGCAGACCGTGGGAATGTGCTTGGCTTCCTCCGGCTCGAGGTCATACAGGTCCTTGTCCGCCGGATCGCCCGGATGGATCTTGTTCTGGATGCCATCCAGACCGGCCATCATCATCGCCGCGAACGCGAAATATGGATTTGCCGTGGAATCCGGGAAGCGCACTTCGATGCGCCGCGCCTTCGGATTGGACACCCAGGGGATGCGGATCGAGGCGGATCGGTTGCGCGCCGAGTAGGCGAGCATGACCGGCGCCTCGAATCCCGGCACCAGGCGCTTGTAGCTGTTGGTGCTCGCGTTGGTGAAGGCGTTTATGGCGCGCGCATGCTTGATGATCCCGCCGATATAATAGAGCGCGGTATCGCTCAGGCCGCCGTATTTGTCGCCCGCGAACAGCGCTTTGCCGTCCTTTTGCAGGGATTGGTGCACGTGCATGCCGCTGCCGTTGTCACCGACCAGGGGTTTTGGCATGAAGGTCACGGTCTTGCCATAGCCATGGCCGACGTTCTGCAGAGCGTACTTGAGTATCTGCACCTCGTCGGCCTTCTTGGTCAGCGTATTGGCGCCGACGCCGATCTCGCATTGGCCGCCGGTCGCCACTTCGTGATGGTGCACCTCGATCTTCAGGCCCATTTCCTCCAGTGCGAGACACATCGCGCTGCGGATGTCCTGGAAGGCGTCCACCGGCGGCACCGGAAAATAGCCGCCCTTCACGCCGGGCCGGTGGCCCTTGTTGCCGTCCACATAATCCTTGCCGCTGTTCCACGCCCCTTGAACCGAGTCGATCTCGGCGAAGCAGCCGCGCATCTCCGCGCCCCATTTGACGCTGTCGAATATGAAGAACTCGTTCTCGGGACCGAACAGGGCGTAGTCCGCGATACCGGTCGACTTAAGATAAGCCTCGGCCCGCTTCGCGAGCGAGCGCGGATCCCGGCCGTAGCCCTGCATGGTCATGGGCTCGATCACATCGCAGCGAATGTTGACCGTGGTCTCTTCGTAGAACGGATCGATCACCGCGGTTTCGGCGTCGGGCATCAATATCATGTCCGACTCGTTGATGCCCTTCCATCCGGCGATCGACGAGCCGTCGAACATCTTGCCATCCCTGAAAAAGCCGTCGTCCACCAAACGCGCCGGAATCGACACGTGCTGTTCTTTGCCAATGGTGTCGGTAAAGCGAAGATCTGCGAATTTCGCCTCTTTCTCCTGGATCAATTTCAGAACATCAGCGGGAGTCATGATCTTCCTCCGAGGGGTGCGGGTAATGCTTTTTTGTGTCCGGCGGTACCGGGGTTATGAAGCAATGCAGCAAGCGTGCCATGCCCCCGATTGAGGCAGATCAAAGGCTTGCAGCGAATTTGCAAAGAGAAATCCGGACCGCATGCCTCATGGTAGGGCAAATTGCCGCAAATCATGTTCCATGATAGTGCACGCGCGACATTTTGTCCCCGGATCCGTGCCGGCAGCGGCCAAAAGCGCGGCGATTCGCCGGCGATGTGCGAATTGGGTGCACGGCGGCACAAACCCCGGACCGAGGCGTGCGCTGCATCGGGGCGGTCGGGGTGGCTATACTAGTGGGCTTTGTCACTTAAGCGAGCAACCGATGGCAAAAGCCGCGCCGCCGCCGCGCACCTTCCAGAGCCTGATCTTCGCACTGCAGACCTATTGGTCGGCGCGGGGCTGCATCATCCTGCAGCCATACGACATGGAAATGGGTGCGGGCACCTTCCACACCGCGACCTTTCTGCGGGCGGTGGGACCGGAGCCCTGGAGTGCCGCCTATGTGCAACCGTCGCGGCGGCCGACCGACGGCCGCTACGGCAACAATCCCTTTCGACTGCAGCACTACTATCAGTTCCAGGTATGTATCAAGCCCTCGCCCGATGATTTCCAGGATTTGTATCTCGGTTCGCTGCGCGCACTGGGTTTCGATCCGCTGACGCACGACATCCGATTCGTGGAGGACAACTGGGAGTCGCCGACGCTCGGGGCCTGGGGTCTGGGTTGGGAGGTCTGGCTGAACGGCATGGAGATCACGCAGTTCACCTACTTCCAGCAGGTCGGCGGACTCGATTGCAGGCCGGTCATGGGCGAGATCACCTATGGCTTGGAACGGCTCGCCATGTACATGCAGGGCAAGGAAAGCATCTACGACATCGTCTGGACCGAGGGACCGTCCGGCAACATCACCTATGGCGACATCTTCCACCAGAATGAAGTGGAGCAATCCGCCTATAACTTCGAGAAGGCCGACACGGCGATGCTGCTGACGCATTTCGACGCGCATGAGGCGGCCTGCCGCAGCCTGCTCGTGGACAAGCTCGTGCTGCCCGCTTACGAACAGATGGTCAAGGCATCGCACGCTTTCAACCTGCTGGACGCGCGGCACGCCGTCTCGGTCACCGAGCGCCAGCGGTTCATTCTGCGCGTCCGCCAGCTTGCCCGCGGCGTGGCCGAGGGTTACCGCAACAGCCGCGAAGCGCTGGGCTTTCCGCTCCTGAAGGATCGCCCGAGCCTGCAGGCGGCCTCATGAGCACCCGCGATGTGTTGTTCGAGCTGGGAACCGAGGAGCTGCCGCCGCGGGGGCTCGACGGCTTGTCGGCCGCGCTCGCCGATCATCTGCAAAAGAGCCTCGATGGCGCCGGCATCGCGCACGGCGTGGTGCGCCGCTTCGCGACGCCGCGGCGCCTCGCCGTGCTCGTGGAATCCTGCGCCGAGTATTCGCCCGACCGGCAGATCGAGCGGCGCGGGCCGCCGCTCGCCAATGCCTTCGACGCCTCCGGCGAGCCCACCCAGGCCGCCATCGCCTTCGCCAGAAGCTGCGGGGTTGCACCGGCGGAGCTGGAGACCCTGCGGTCCGACAAGGGTGCATGGCTGGTGTACCGCGGCACGGAACGTGGCGCGGCGACGGCGAGCCTGCTCGGCGGGTTCGCCTCGGCGGCCGTCGCCGCGCTGCCGATCGCGAGGCGCATGCGCTGGGGCGCGGGCGCCGCCGAGTTCGTGCGGCCGGTGCATTGGGTGGTGCTGCTGTTCGGGGCCGACGTCGTTCCCTGCGAGCTGTTGGGGCGCAGCTCCGGCCGCACCACCTTCGGCCATCGATTTCATGCGCCGCGCGCCATCAAGCTTTCGACCGCGAGGCGCTACCCGGGCGCGCTGCGCCGCGCCCGGGTGGTGGCGGACTTCGCAGAGCGGCGCGAGCTCATCCGAACCGGCGTGCTCGCGGCGGCGGCCGAGGTCGCCGGACGCGCGCTGATCGACGCGCAGCTGCTCGACGAAGTCACCGCCCTGGTGGAGTGGCCGGTCGCGTTGGCGGGCCGTTTCGAGGACCGGTTTCTCAGGCTGCCGCGCGAGGTGGTGATCGCCACCGTGCAGGATCACCAGCGCTACTTTCCGGTGGAGTCGGCAGACGGCGGACTCAACGGCTTTTTCATCACGGTTTGCAACATCCAGAGCCGCGATCCGGCGGTGGTGCGGGCAGGCAACGAAAGGGTGGTGCGGCCGCGGTTGAGCGACGCCGCATTCTTCTGGGATCAGGACACGAAGATGTCACTGGACTCGCATGCGGCGCGGCTGGGCGGCGTGACCTTCCAGACCAAGCTCGGCACCTATGCGGACAAAACCCGCCGCGTGCGCAGCCTTGCCGCCCTGATCGGGCGGCGCATCGGGGCCGGTGAATTCGTCGAACGCGCCGCGGAACTGGCGAAGGCCGATTTGATGACGGCCATGGTCGGGGAATTTCCGGAATTGCAGGGAACCATGGGCCGCTACTACGCGGCCGCGCAGGGCGAAGCACCGGAGGTGGCCGAGGCCATCGGCGAGCACTACCGGCCGCGCTTCGCCGGCGACTCGCCGCCCGTGACGCGAACCGGACAGGCACTGGCGTTGGCCGACAAGATCGACACCTTGGTCGGCATCTTCGCCATCGACCAGAAGCCGACGGGTGCGAAGGACCCCTTCGGCTTGCGCCGCGCGGCAATCGGCGTGTTGCGCATCCTGCTCGAAGGCCGCCTGGATCTGGATTTGCCCGAGGTCATCGAATTCGCAGCCGCGGCGCAGCCGGTCAGCAGGCCCGGCACCGCGGAGCAGGTGCTGGCGTTCATCACCGAACGGCTGCGCGGCCTGGTTCTAGAGCGCGACGACGGCACCACCGCGGAGATGCTGGATGCAGTGCTGGCGAGCCGGCCGCGTTCGCCGCTCGATGCGGCTGCGCGGCTCGCGGCATTGAAGGATTTTCTGCAGATGCCGGACTCGCATCTGCTGACCGCCGCCAACAAGCGCATCGCCAACATCCTGAAAAAGGTGCGTCTGGAGCCGGGCGTCGCGGTGGACAGCGCGCGCTTCACCGAGGAGGCGGAGCGGCGGCTGCATGAGGCACTGGTGGGCGCCGGCGCGCGCGTATCGGCGAGCATCGGCGAGAGCCGTTACACCGACAGTCTGCTGCTGCTCGGCGGACTGCGCGGGGCGGTGGACGGTTTCTTCGAACAGGTCATGGTGATGGACGAGGATCCGGGCAGGCGCAGCAACCGGCTGGCGCTGCTGCGCGATGCCCAGACGCTGCTCTGCGGAGTGGCGGATCTGTCCCGCCTGCCCGGGTAGCGCGCAGATGCAACATCTGCGATCGCTGCTGTTCACCACCTACATGATGTTGTCGGCCTGCCTGTACGGCATTTTCATGACGCTGTGCTTCTGGCTGCCCTACCGCGCGCATTTCGCGATTGCGCGCAGCTGGGCGCGCGTTCTGCTGCGGTTGCTCGAGGGGCTGTGCGGCCTCGGCTATGTGATCGAGGGACTGGAGAACCTGCCTGCGGGCAACCACATCGTCATGTGCAATCACAGCTCCGCCTGGGAGACGATTGCGCCCTTCGTGATTTTTCCGCCGCAGGTGTGGGTCCTGAAGCGCGAGCTGCTGTGGATACCGTTCGTGGGCTGGGGCCTGAAGCTGCTGAATCCCATTGCGATCAATCGCGGCGAGGGACATCGGGCCGTCAACCAGGTCATCGAGCAGGGCAAAGAGCGCCTTGCAGGAGGTCTGTGGGTGGTGATCTTTCCCGAGGGCACGCGGGTGACAGCGGGTGAAACGCGCCGCTACGGCCTGAGCGGCGCACTGCTCGCGACCGCAACCGGCAAACTCGTGGTGCCCATGGCTCACGACGCCGGCAGGTTCTGGCCGCGGCGCGGATTTCTCAAAAAGCGCGGCACCATCCACGTGATCATCGGCAAGCCCATCATCACGGCAGGCAAGAAGCCGCGCGACCTGAACGAGGAGATTCGCGCAGCCATCGAAACGGCCTGCCGCCGCATCGAGGCCATCCGCCCCGTCTGAGGCCTCGAGAGCCGCAGCGCCCGGCGTCAGATCAGCGAGGGCAGTGTCGCGGCCTGCGACACCTGTGATTCGGTTTCCGTGGCCTGCTGCTGTGCCGCTGCCAATTGCGTCTGCACACCCGGATCCTCCGGCGGCGGCGGTTCCACCGGAACGGTCGCAGCCATGGCGGCCGGCGGCGCCGCCGGCAATCCGCCCTGTCCCTGGATGTTGTGCAGTGTCTGCATGCCCGAATCGAGCTTTTCCCGCAGACCGTTTTGCATGTCCTGCAGATCCGCGAGCTGCACCGACACCTGGGCGCCCACGGGGCAGTCCGACTCGCGGCTCGCGGCCACGGTGAGGGTTGCCGCCGCCGCGTTGGCGGCCGGCGGCGCGCTCAATTGCAGCACGTCGCCGCCCGCCACACCGCAGGTTTGTCCGTCGGCGGTGGCCACCGTCAGCGGCGTGGCGGCAACGAACAGATGATTGGGGACCAGCACCTTGTCCAACCCCGCGGACCCCGTGCTTTCCATTTCGATCTGCTGCTGCACTTCGACGGCCAGCTGATCCTTGATTTGCGGACTGATGGGCGCCGTCGAGGACGCCTGCAGCTCATCGGTGGGGGCCTGACCGGCGCCGTCGGCTGCGGGCGCCGGTTCGCGGACCGGCTGGGAGTCGGATTGGAAGGTTTCCGCCATGGTCAGGGCCAGGAAATAATCGGTGAGCCAGGAGGACGGAGCGCGGTATGCCGGGGAGACCGCGAAGTACGCCCCATAGTGGGAGTACCAGGGCGCGGCGCTGAAGGCCCATCGATAGGCCGTCGGCGCCGGCCACGATTGCCGCGCCCAGCTGTAAAAGGCCGGCGGGTAGCGCGTCGTCGGCACATAGTTGGCGAGAACGGCGCCATGAAAGCGGTAGGGGCTGTAGAGGCGGGCGTAGTGCACATTGCCGATCACGTAGCTGCGTTGGATGAGCGTCTTGCCGTTGCGGTTAACGGTCCTCTGCAAATACCCGCTGGTCGCTCCGGTGCTCACCAACAAGGAATGGTCAGGACGCCGCAGCACCACGGTGCGCTGTCCATGCACGGTTCGCGCAATGTCCATGGTCGGCGTGTGCAGTGAACGGATCTGGCCGTTGCCGCGAAAGGCAGCCGTGCGATCACCGGTGGTGAAGGTGGCCAGTGTGCCGTTGGGTCGAACGCCGAATTGACGTCCATCCTTGGTGGCGACGCTGAGGCTGCCGTCATTGCGGGCCGTCACCTGGCCCTGCGGGATCGGCCGCTGATTGATGCCCCCGAAGTTCGAGCGCGCGGAGTTGACGTCGCGCAGCACGGAGGCTGACCCGGCCGGGGTCAGCATCGAATTGCCGTTCGACGTGCGCGATGCCACCGCGATCGGTGGCACCGTGTAAACCGGGCGGTTGCCCGCGACATTGCGCAGGTTGCCGGCGTTCGGTGCGCCGGGCGCGCCCGCGGCACGCAGCTGGCCGGGCGCGCCCGGCAGCTGCGGGCGTTGCAGCAACGGGTTCACGGGTGCCGGCTGCTGCGCCGCCCGCTGCTGCTGCGCGCGCAGCGCGTTTTCATTGTTGATGCACTGTTGCTGGAGCACGGGATTGGTGTTCTGGCAGACGGCGAACGATACCGCCGGAAATGCCAACAGCGCCGCGATGACGCGCGTGCGCGGCCTTCGTTGCGCGGCCATGAATGAGTCGAGGTTCTGCATCACCTGACGATCCCTTGCTTGAGCGACAGCTTGTGTCGCCGATAGCGTTGGTCTTGAAAATTATCATCCGCGTTTTGCGCGAGTTCGGCAAGGCCGCGGGGCGTCCGGCCGGGGGCCCCGGCTGCGCGCTCCGCGCGCCGGAAATGGAGGCCGATTCACGATGGGGCCTCTACACGGTAGATTACATAACCCAACTGAATCGGCGCGAACGGCCGAGATCGTTCGCGAACGCGAGGGGTAGTGCTGGCGATTCGGCGCGGATCAACATCACATTGCCGCACCGTATCCTTCGCGCGGTCGATGCTCGCGCCAGAACACAAGTTGAGAGCAGATCCGGGCTTTCTCGATGGCGCCGCGTTGGATGCGATGCGTCGGCAGCTTCCATTCTGTTGTTTGACTCTGTTTTTTGTTTTCGCGCCAATGGTTTGAGCACGATTCGCGCGCTTTTCCAAAATATGATGGCAGCGATGACGCGCATCGAAGTATGCGCGCATCCCACGACGCGCACGGGCAATTGAGACATATCTTGTGCACATATAAACGCCTTGCGTGATCTTGATTGCTCAGCGTCTACTGGTACCGAACCAAGGGAAGAATTTTAAAAGCCAGAATAGAAAACTGTTTCGAGAGGGAGAGTGCAAACATGGTTGCTGGAACGTGCTGGTCTGGTTTGCTATTTCATGTGGCCTGCATTGAGAACGGATTTGATGGTCAACGCAGCCCACTGATTGGAGATCGTAATGCGGAAGAAAGCTCGCTTATCTGCCACCATTTTTGTACTTGGTTACGCGCTACCGGTGCTCGGGAACGCGGCTGACACGTATACGTGTAGCACGCAGCCGGGGCCGACCAGCACGACACAAGGCACGCTCGAACACATCAACAATAACGGCGTCGAAGTGGGCAACTTCGGTGACATAGGCTACACCTACACGCCGGGAGTGGGTTGGGCGCCCCTGCCGTTGGCGCCGCTGCTCAACACTCCGGCGGATTCCTACCTGGGTGCTCCTCCATACCCGTCCCAAACGCCATACGTCTATGCGGTCGGAATCAACGACGCGGGTACCGTCGTCGGCGCCTTGGGCGTGTATCCGTGGCCCTCGCCGCCGCTGGCGGGCACGGTGTGGGGTTTTGAGCAGGGATTCAGCTGGGATCCGATTAACGGCTACGTCATTGCGAACCCATGGTTCTCGAGCGCAGACCCAGCGGTGTTCGTGGCGAATCCGGGATTCGGGTCATACTATATTACCGAGTTCGAGGGCATCGGTAAGAACGGCCTCATCGGCGGAGAGGCCTACGATCCGAACGTAAGTACCGACACGGCGGGCATCGGGTTCATTTACAACCCTACGCAGAGTCCTGTCCAGGGCTTTAATCCTGGCTACACTACCATCCAGCCAATCCTCAGCGACGGGTCCAAACCCTTGGCTGGCTCAGGATTCTCGGTCATCTGGGACTTCAACACAAAGGGTTGGTTCGTCGGGGGCGGGTTGTCGGCAAGTCAGCCGCGCGAAGCGATCGTCTACGATCCCACCGGCCATCACGAGTTTTATCTGGCCAGTTCAAATGCCATCATCATGGCGCGCGCGATAAACGATGGGGATACCGCGGGTGGCGCGACCAACTGCCCAAACGGCGCCACCTCGACGTGCTACCGTATCACGGGCTGGACGGCCGCCTACGACTCCAGCACGATGCAGACGTATGACATTCCCATTCGTTATGTGGGCTATTTTGCGGACTTCGATTCCTCCACAGGCGAATTCGAGCAACCGCAGACCGTCAATTGCGACCAACAAACCGGCGCCCAACAGATTTCCGGGATTGTGGCCTGGAGATTCACGGGCGTCGACAATCAAAATGTATTGACGGGTGATTGGCGGGACGCTTCTGGCCAAAACCATCCACTGGTGGCCTATCCGGACCTCGGGATACCGGTGGCGGTCACTCCGGAAGGAGGGTTCCAATTCAACGTCATCGTCAGCAGCCCCGTGACCACGTACTTCATCGATCCTCCCATTGCGGTCGGCTATGACTACGCGATCGGGAAGGAAAACCCATCGTTCGCCTCCGTGTCGCTCCCCATTCTCAGCAAGGGCTCCAACGAGTACACGCTGTTGACGCACGGCCAGGCGTTCACAGTTGCCGCCGGCCAGAATTTCGATTTCACGAAGCGAGGCTTTGAGCGCGGCGTCGAATCGTTCCAGGTGCTCGGCATCGACCCTGCCAATGCGCTCAACCCATCAAATACGACTGCCTTCGTATCGGGCGTGACATTCACCGCGACCGGCAAGTTCACCGGAACGATGACGCCGCTGACGGCGGCGGCCGAGGTGAGCGATCTTGCACGTGCGGCGGCTGAAGACGGCGACCGCCTAGAAGATGTCATCCGATCAGTCGTCAAGGCTGTGAATTCCGGAAACACTGCCGCAACCTGTAGCGCGCTCGGCGAGTTCGTCTCGGAAGTTTTTGCCTACTCGTTCCGACTCGGCCCGAGCGGCACGAAGGATCTCACCGATCGGGCGCTTGCGATCGAAAACGCCTTCGGCTGCCGGTAACGTCTGGGTCCGTCCTGCGGCTGACCCAATCTGAGCCGATGAGCACAGGCCCGTTTATCTGCAAGTAGTGGTGCGCGCGGTGACCGCTGTTTCATTGATTGTGCATCGCCCGCTACTGTACGTAAATTCCGGGGGAGCCGGGTGTGTCACCTGAGAGTGGCGTAACGTCGCTACCGCTCTGCGCGGGGGTGCGCCCACCGTTCCGGGCCAATAGCTCGCGCGTGAAACCAGGCCAAAGAATCTCTGCGTTCAACAATATGCGAAGACATTACTCCTTCAGTTGGCGTTCGATGCGCCGCGTCGGGGGCGGCCATTGCGTCTTTGCATGGGCGGCATCGAGCAGATACTCGAGCGACGGCCGGCGCCGGGCGATGACGATCAACTGGAACGCGAACAGACCGCGCGCCACCCGGATGGCCACGCGGTTCATTGCGACCAGGCAGCGGGACAGGGCGTTATCGCCGAGGGCGAGCGGTATCGGCGCCGGAATCCCGCGGCGCGCAAGCACGTCGAAGCCGCTTTGCTCCAGGAGCCGGGTCAACGAGCGCATGGTGAACAGCCGCCGGTGCGTCAGGTCCAGGATGCCGCTCTTGCCGTAGTTGAATTGTCCGAGCAGGAGCATCAGTCGCGTGACGATGAAGGCGACGTTGCCGGTGCTGACGATGATGGTGAGTGCGGGCATGCGCTTGGCGGGATCGAACAGCCGGTCGAGGACCTCCTCCGGCGCGGACAAATGCTCCAGCACATCGAGCATGAGCACGTAGTCGTAGCGGCTGAAATCCGGGTGGAAGGCGGGGTCGTTCAGATCCGCCTGCTGGAATTCGTCCAGCCTCTCGATGCCCGCCGGAGGCCGGATGTCCACGCCGCCGACCCGGCAGCCCTTGGCGCGCAGCGCGGCACCCACCTCGCCGCCGCCGCAGCCGAGATCGAGCACGCTCGCACCGGCGGGAACGGCTTCCAACACCGCGCTGTGCGGACTCATGAAGCCGAGCTTGGCGCGGTACGGGCCGCTGCCCAGGTCCGGTGCGCAGTCATATTTGCGGTCGTAGAAGATGCTGAAGCGCTGCACGCGCGCGAGCAGCGTCTGGCAGACCACGTTCCAGGCGTAGCCCAGCCCGTTGACGTGGCAGATCTCATCGCCGTAGTAGGTGGGAATCGGCACCTCCTTGATCCGTTTGCCGGCGATCATCAGCTGAATGATGATCTCGGTGTCGAAATGAAAGCCCTGCGAGTTCAGGTTGAACGGCACCGCACGCAGCGCGGCGGTCGAGTAAAGGCGGTAGCCGGAGTGAAACTCGCTCAGGTGCGATCGCAGCAGCCGGTTCTGAATGTTGGTGAGGATGCGGTTGCCGACGTACTTGTAGAGCGGCATGCCGCCGTCGCGCGCCGCGCCCCGGGTGAGCATGCGCGAGCCGAAGACGGCGTCGGCCTCACCGGCGAGCAGCGGCGCGAGCATGTCCGGCAGACAGCCCGGCGCGTATTGCCCGTCGCCGTGCAGCAGCGCCACGAAATCGAATCCTTCGCGAAGGGCGTAGTGGTAGCCGATTTTCTGATTCCCGCCGTAGCCCTGGTTCTCGGGATTGGACAGCACATTGAGCTTGAAAGGCGCGCCTCCCGAATCGTGCAGCGCCGTGCAGCGCGCGACGGTGCCGTCCTGCGAACAGTCATCGATGAGCAGCAGCTCGACGTCCAATACACTCGCCAGATTCGCGGGTATGCGCGCGATGACGTCGGCGATGGTGCGCTGCGCGTTGTAGGCGACGATGAAAATGAGCAGCCGCCGCCGCGCGGGTGCCGCAGCCGCAGCCGGCCGCGCGCAGGGCTCCGGTGTCGCGTTCAAGTCGCGCCCGCCGTCGCGGTCTTGAGCGGCGCCAGCTGCCAAAACAGCGTGCAGTCCAGATCCTCGAAACTTTCCTGGTGGCTGAAACGATGCGCGAGGTCGAGATCGTTGATGGCGTCGTCGTCGCACATGACCACGGTGCCGAAGTAGCCCTCTTTGATGTGCCGGTAGGCGTCCGCGCGCGGCACGATGTGCAGCAGTGCCGCCTTCTGCGCGGGCAGGATCATCTTGTGGGAGTCCTCGATCTCCTGTCCTTCCGGCGGCATGCGGCGGGTGAGGAAGTAGATCTGCTCATCGGCGAAGATGCGCGTCTGCGGCGCGCTGACGGCGTCGACCCGCGCGGCCAGCTCCTCGTAGCTGCTCCAGCGAATGTAGCCCCATTCGGCATGCACGGATTTCGCGAGGCCCAGGACGCCGAGTACCGCGACGGGCAGCAACGCCATGAACGGCCGGTCGGCATAACCGAGTTTGGAGCCCAGTGCGTACAGCCCGAGCGGCGCGAGCACGCCGAGAAAGGGCAGCATCAGCAGGTAATACCACGCAAAGGTGGGGTGCGCCTGGGATATGTGGAAGGCCAGTGCCAGGGCCATCCAACCGCACAGGTAAAAGGGTGCACGCTGCAGGCGCGTCCAGTCCTTGCGGCTTCGCACGAATCCCAACGCGACCAGCGACAGCACGATGAGGATCAGCGCTTGGCCGCTGTCCACCCAGGAGAGCATCACGCCGGCATCGTGGTCGATTGCGCCCGGCCAGTCCAGGCGGCGATACAGCAGCTGGTAGGCGATGGTGCCGAAGATGACCTGTTCCGGTCCGTGCAGCAGCAGCCACACGCTGGGCAGAAACGGCACCACCGCCCCGCCGAGCAGCGACAGGCAGGAGCCGAGGCGGCGTGCCGGCGTCGAGTAGAACCAGGTCCATACCAGCAGCACCGGCACCACCGGCGCCGTCAACAACGAACTGGCCGCCGCGCCGGCGGCACAGGCACCCGCCAAGGCGGCAAGCCAGCGGCTTTCCCGTTCCACGGCGGCCACCGCGGATCGCAGCGAAGCCGCCGACAGCAGCAGGCAGATGCCATACGGCTGCGCGACGGCGCCGAATTTGAACACGGCATCATTGAGTCCGAACACCACCACGGTGGTCAGGGCGGCGGCCAACCGCCAGCCGGCGAACGGGAAACGGCGCAATACGAAGTCCGCGGTGATATACACCGCGGCCATGGTCTCGAGCGCGGCGATGAGATGGATCGGACGCCAACTCTGGCCGAGGATGCCCATCCACAGTGCGTTCCAATACGCGTTCAAGGGCGTCTGCGGAAAGACGAAATCCAGATACGGGCGCTTGCCGAGCAGTATCAGCTGCGCCGCCAGCAGGTGATAGCCTTCGTCGACCACGCAGGCCATGGTCTGGGAATAGACCACTTCGCCCGCCGTGATCAGGGCTGTGAGACCGAACACCGCGGCCCAGGTCCATTCTCCGGTTGCCGAACCCGCGCCCGAGTCGCTCACAACATGCACGTTAGCCGCCGGCCTCGAGGGTCAGTGTCACACGGGTATCCGGATGCCGCGGGCCCGTTCCGTCAGGGTCCACGCCGGGTGCGGACCACCGGCTCGCGGCGGGCGAGCCGGCGGCCGCGGACGAATTTACTTCGGTGCGCTCATCGTGTCGGTGGCAGTCGTCTTCTTGGCCTTATGCTTATGGGCCTTCTTGGTGGCCTTGGTCGCGGTGTCGGATTGCGCAACTCTCAAGGTGCTGGCGGCCGGCGACTGCGTGGCGGGGGCACGGGCGGACTGCGTCAGGCTCGGCGCCACCACGGAGCCAACGGCGACGGCGGCGAAGCCGGCACTGACGAGACCTGCGGCGATAAGCGATTTCATGCTCATAAATCAAACCTCACAACATGGTTATTTATAAAGGATCGGAACCGGGTGCTCAACGCACGCCTCACAGCGGTTTGAGGCTATCATGCCGGCCAAGAGGTTGACAAACCCTTGCAGAGGACCCCCTACAACCTGGCGCTGCTCTATGCGGCCTGCGTATTTTTGAGCGCTTTTCTGCTGTTCGAAGTGCAGCCGTTGGTCGCCAAGCAAATCCTCCCCTGGTTTGGCGGCTCGGCAGGGGTATGGACCACCTGCATGCTGTTTTTTCAATGGCTGCTGCTCTGCGGATATGCCTACGCGCACGGGTTGTCCCGCAGCCGATGGCCGTGGGCCCATGCCGTGGTGCTCGGCGCGGCCGCGCTCATGTTCAAGATCATCCCGAACGAGGCCTGGAAGCCCACCCAGGACGGCGACCCGATCGGGCGGATATTGCTGCTGCTGTCGGTGACGGTCGGGCTGCCCTATTTCATGCTGGCGTCGACCAGCCCGCTGCTGCAGAGCTGGTATGCGCGCCAGTACCGCGACGGGGCGCCCTACCGGTTCTTTGCGCTGTCGAATCTGGCCTCAATGCTGGCACTGCTGAGCTATCCGCTGCTGATCGAACCACATGTATCCCTGCATGCCCAGGCATGGGCATGGTCGGCGGCGTTTCTGGTGTGCGTGGCATTGAACGCGGCGCTGTTTCGCCGGATCCCGGCCGCGCAGAGCGTGGGCGGCGCCGACCCGGGCTGGCCGCCGGCGGCCGCACCCCGGGGCCGCGACCGGCTGATGTGGGTGCTGCTGCCCGCCTGTGCATCGGGCCTGCTGCTCGCCGTGACCAATCACATCACGCAAAACATCGCGGCCATACCGCTGTTCTGGGTGGTGCCGCTGGCAGTCTACCTGCTGAGCTTCATATTGACATTCGAGAGCACGCGCTGGTACCACCGCGCACTTTTGGCGCTGTTTGCACCGGTGCTGCTGGAGATGGGATACGCGCTGGACGAACGCGGGCAGGTTCAGCGCCTGGGGATTCTGCTGCCGCTGTTCCTCGGCGGCCTGTTCCTGTGCTGCATGGTATGCCACGGCGAACTGGCGAGGACCAAGCCTGCGACACGCTGGCTGACGAGCTTTTATCTGATGGTGGCGTTCGGCGGCGCGCTCGGCGGTTTGTTCGTGGCCGTGGTGGCGCCCGAGACGTTTCCGGCCCTGTGGGAGTTTCCCATCCTGCTGGTGCTCACGCCGGCGGTGATTCTGATCCGGCTGCTGCTGGAACATCGGGACCCGCGGGTCATCCCGGCGCCCGCGGCGCTCACCGGGTCGCGGGCGTTCAGCTGGCTCGGCGGCGGCGCGCGCTTCTGGTCCCTGTGGACGCTATCCTCGCTGGCGGTCGTCGGTTTGGCGGGTTACCTCGCGCAGGGACAATGGCAGGATCGCAGCGCTGCGCGCCTCCTGACCCGCAATTTCTACGGGGCGCTGAGTGTCGCGGATTACGAGGATCCCGACCTGCGCGAGTTGGCGCACGGCACCATCATTCATGGCGAGCAATATCTCGCCGCCGACAAGCGGCGCATTCCGCTCACTTATTATGCGCCCGGCACGGGCGTCGGCCTGCTGATGCAGGACATGGTCAGGCAAGGCCGGCTGCGTCTGGGCGTGATCGGTCTGGGCGCCGGCACCATGGCCGCCTGGGGCAGACCGGGCGATACGGTGCGATTCTATGAGATCAACCGTGCCATGGTGGACATCGCGCGTACGCAGTTCAGCTATCTCGGCGATTGCGGCTGCCGGCCGGAGGTGATCATGGGCGACGCCAGACTCTCCCTGGAGCGCGAAGCCGGCGAGCAGTACGACGTGCTGGTGGTGGACGCCTTTTCCGGCGATTCGATTCCCGTGCATCTGCTCACGCGCGAAGCTTTTGAGGTGTATTTTCGGCATCTGCGGCCCGACGGAATCCTGGCGGTGCACGTCACGAACTCTTATCTGGATCTCAGCCATCCGGTCGCCGCCGTGGCGCACGACCTGGGCCGCGAGGCGCATTTGATCGTGAACGAGGAGGACGAGGCCAGCGCGACGTTCTCCTCTGACTGGATGCTGATCGGCACGCAGCTGTCGCGGCGCTTTGCCTGGATCGGCGCCAAGGAAACGCCCGTCGCCCCGCTGCCCGGCCGAGGCGTCTGGACGGACGATTACAGCAATCTGTGGGAGGCGATGCACCATTAGACGGCAAGTGCTGCCGCAATTCATGAGTGACTACACGTCCAGATTCGACACCTGCAACGCATTCTTTTCGATGAATTCGCGGCGCGGTTCCACGGCATCCCCCATCAGCGTCGTGAAAATGTCGTCCGCCGCCACCGCATCCTCGATGCGCACCTGCATGAGGCGCCGGGTTTCCGGATTGATGGTGGTGTCCCAGAGCTGGCTGGCGTTCATCTCGCCCAATCCCTTGTAGCGCTGAATACTCTGGCCCTTCTTCGCCTGATCGAACAGCCATGACATTGCGGCCTTGAAGCTGGCGACCTCCTGGCGGTCCTCGCCGCGCACCACATGGGCGCCCGGTCCGATCAGATCGTTCAGGGTCCGTGCGAGATCGCTGATCCGCCGGTACTCGGCGGAGTCGAAGAATTCCCGTGGAATGTGCTTCTCGGCGGTCAGGCCATGTTGCATGCGCTGCAGGTTGATACGCTGGCCGCTGCCGGCAACGGATTCGACGCTGACGCGGTAACGCCGCGACGCATCGTGCAGATGGTTGAGGGCCGATTCCAATTTCCGGCACCAGTCCCGAAGTTCGTCCGGCCTGTCGAACAGCTCGGTGCCGAGCCGCGGGACATACAGCAGCTGTTCCAGGAAGCGCTCGTCGTAGCGCCGTGCCGATCGCTTGATGATGGCCAGCACCTCGACGTATTGCCGCGCCAGGGACTCGAGACCCAGCCCCGACATCGGCGGCGCCTCGGAATTCACGTGCAGCGCCGCACCCTCGATGGCGGTGTTGAGCAGCAGGGCGTTCAACTCCAAATCGTCCTTGACGTAGGTTTCCTGCTTGCCCTTCTTCACCTTGTACAGTGGCGGCTGCGCGATGTAGATGTGGCCGCGCTCGATGAGGATGGGCATCTGGCGATAGAAGAACGTCAGCAGCAGGGTCCGGATGTGCGAACCATCGACATCGGCGTCGGTGTTGTGGCAACAGATGCCGCCCATGCCGGCGACGAAATTCTCGTCGCCTTCCACGGAGAAATCGTAGACATTGCCGTTGCTCGCCGACACCTCTTCGATCCCGTGGATCGGCAGCGCCATCAGGTCACCGTCGATCATCTCGAAATCCTGCTCCGGGCCGGGCTGTGTGGAAGCCAGGAAGGCGTCGAGCCCGGAGGTGCCGGCATGGTCCTGCCACACATCCCGCAGGATGCGCAAGTCCTGCTTGGCCGTGATGCTGATGATCCAACGGCGGTGCCGGGTGTGGCAGGGCTCACCGTCCGCTGCGCGAAGCGCGCCGTCGGGCTGCTGTTCCGACAGCGCGGGTACGACACCCGACGAACTCAGCGCGTAAGCGATGCCGCTGGCGATGTCGTACGATGAGGTTGCGAATGCGATTTGATTCTCGCAGACCGTGCCGTCGCCGAGCAGATAGCCGCGCAGAAAGGCACGCCGCAGCTCCTCGGAAACATTGAATACCAGGTCGGGAACGCTCTTGGATGCCGGGTCGGATGCGGTGAAACCGAACACATGCCGCCAGACCAGGGCGGCTGCCCGATTGACGAGCTTGAGTTCCGTGCAGCGTTGCGGCGACGCATAGGTCATTGCCGGCAGACCGAATACATGGGTGAACTTGCGTGCCATCTCCCCGGCAAACGGCTGATTGCTGCTGACGATGGGCAATCGAATGCCATTGCGGTCGGATGAGGCACCTTCGGCGAGACAGAAACCCAGCAATCCCATGAGCTCTGCATCGACGGCGATGAATCGCGGTATGCCGTTGCGCCCGTGGTGTTCCGACGTCAGCCGCAGATCCTCGCGCGCGGCAAACCAGTCCAGATCTTCGGCATCGAGATCGCAGAGGCGGACGTGGTCGCGAACCCGATTGGCGCCGGAACCCGTGTATTTCTCCTGCCAGATCCGTTCCAGGCGGCTGGGCGAGTTCGCGGAGTTCTGCAGCGCGGCCGCGGCGTCGGCGCCGACCGCGTGGGTCTGCTGCGGCACCGCCACCTTGAACCACTCTTCGACGGCCGCACCGCGCACCCCGATCAACTCGGCGGCCCGAGGCACGGCGTGCAGGGTGCGCAGCAAATCAATGCGGTTCGGGGCGATCGCCGGAAATCGGACCCGAAATGGCGCCACCACGCGATCGTTCAGACGCAGCTCGTCGCCGCGCTTCAGTTTCAGCGCGCCCTCGTCATGGACGAAAACGCTGTGGCTGGAGGTGACCCGCACGCGTCGGCCGCCGGCGGTGCGTACCTGGAAGAGCTTTTCCTGCAGCGGGTGGCGGATAACGCCCTTGATGCGTCGAAAACGCACCTCGTGGTCGTCGAGTCCAAAGCACAGGACCTCGCCCAGATTCGCGCCGGTCAGCTTGTCAACGTCCCCCGAAGGGTCGTGCGACACCAATGCGTCATCGATGAAGCCGCCGATGCGCACCATGCGCACACCGTGGCGATCGTCGCGCACGAAAACGTGTTCGTCGCCATCCACGCTCATGATGATGATGCGGTGATAGCGCAATTTCTCGACGTCGAAGTCATCGCGGCCGATGCCGCAGCCGAGCGCGGTGATCAGCGTTCCCACCTCGGCCGATGCCAGCATCTTGTCGAAGCGCGCCTTCTCGACGTTCAGGATCTTGCCCTTTAGCGGCAATATGGCCTGGGTGCGGCGGTCGCGGCCCTGTTTGGCGGAGCCGCCGGCGGAATCACCCTCGACCAGAAACATTTCCGACAACGCCGGATCCTTTTCCTGGCAGTCGGCCAATTTGCCCGGTAGTCCGGCGATGTCCAGAGCCCCTTTGCGGCGGGTCATCTCGCGCGCCTTGCGCGCCGCTTCGCGCGCGTAGGCTGCCTCGAGCACCTTGTTCACGATGGCGCGTGCCTCCTGGGGATGTTCCAGCAGGAACTCCTCCAGGCGCTGCGCCACCGCCGATTCGACCACGCCCTTGACCTCGGAGGACACGAGTTTGTCCTTGGTCTGCGAGGAGAATTTCGGATCCGGCAGCTTGACCGACAGGATGGCGGTCAGGCCCTCGCGGGAATCATCGCCAGTGGTGGCGATTTTTTCCTTTTTGGAGGCGAGTTCCTTCTCGATATAAGTGTTGAGCGTGCGCGTCAGGGCGGCGCGATAACCCGCCAGGTGCGTGCCGCCGTCCTTCTGCGGAATGTTGTTGGTGTAGCAGAACATGCTTTCCTGATAGGAATCGTTCCACTGCATGGCGACTTCCACCTGGGTGTCGCCGTCGCGCGTTTGAAACCAGAGCACGGTGTCGTGGACCGGCGTCTTGCTGCGGTTCAGATGGGTGACGAAGGCCTTCAGGCCGCCTTCGTGCTTGAAAACCTCCGATTTCTCGTCGCGCTCGTCATTGAGCTCGATGCGCAGGCCCGAATTGAGGAAGGACAGTTCGCGCAGGCGCTTGGCGAGAGTTTCATAAATGAAGGAGATGTTGGTGAAAATCTGCGCGCTCGGCTTGAAGCGCAGGGTGGTGCCGCGTTCATCGGTGTTGCCGACGGCGGCGAGCGGCGCCTGCGGCTCGCCCAGACGGTATTCCTGACGATGGACTTTGCCGTCGCGCCGGATGGTGAGTTCCAGAAACTCCGACAGGGCGTTGACCACCGACACGCCGACGCCATGCAAACCGCCGGAGACCTTGTAGGAGCTGTCGTCGAATTTGCCGCCGGAATGCAGCACGGTCATGATGACTTCGGCTGCCGAGCGGCCCTCCTCGGTGTGAATATCCACGGGAATACCGCGGCCGTTGTCGGAGACGGTGACGGATTCGTCGGCATGGATGGTGACGACCACACGGTCGCAATGACCCGCCAAGGCCTCATCGATGGCGTTGTCCACCACTTCGAACACCATGTGGTGCAGGCCGCTGCCATCATCGGTGTCACCGATGTACATGCCAGGCCGCTTGCGTACCGCGTCGAGGCCCTTTAAGACTTTGATTTTGGTGGAATCGTAAACGTCGTTATCGGCCATGGTGGATCCCGGCTATGTGACCCGCCATTCTAGCATTTCTCAGCCATAAAAACGAATCCGTGGGCTGCAAAAATCGTAATTAAATCATCGGGTTGGCTGATGTCCATTGGCCGTGATAGCGGCCGTTCCACGTGGAACCCATCAGAGCGGTCGAACCCCGCCCGCAAGTACCCCAAATCGACGTCCGGGCGATCCAAATACACTGAAATCCTGCTGCAGCGTGGTGACGATCAATTGCACCGCCCGCCCAGAAACCTCATTAATCAAGGATGCCAAAGAGTCATTGTCCAATTCGGCTGCTGGATCGTCCAGCAGCAGGCTAGGCCGCACCGGGAAATCCGGAGGAAACAATCGGATTTGCGCAATCAGCAGCGCCGCAGCCAGTAATTTCTGCTGGCCTCGCGAAATGCGATCCTTGACCGGCGCACCGCCCATCAGCAGAGTCAATTCAGCCCGTTGCGGGCCCACATGGGTCAGTCCACGCTCAGAATCCGTCACCCAGCTCTGTTTCAGCGCTTGCGCAAGGCTCAGGCCACGGGCCCAGCCGCAGCGGTATTGAATCTCCAACTCCTGGCCCAGCAGCGTCATACTCAGGCGTCGCACTTCATCGGCCAGATTCGCGACATAACGCGAACGGGCCGCCGTCAATGATTCCCCGACACTCACCAGCTCCTCGTCCCAGATGGCCACCAGCGCTCGCGGCTGCCGCGCCTTCAAAGCGGCATTGCGCTGCTTCAGTACCTGATGGTATCGCTGCCATTGCGCCACGAAATCCGGTTCCACGTGGAACACGCCCCAGTCCAAATAGCGACGCCGCCGGCTGGGACCCTCCTCGACGAGCTTGTGAACTTCAGGATCGATGATTTGAACCGGCAGTACCAGCGTCAGCTCGGCCAACGAGGTCGCGAACGCGCCGTCAATTTTGGCGCGCGTTCCGGCCACGCTCCCTTCCACTCCCATGGTCATCCGGCGTCCCGGGGAATCGACCTCCCCAAAAACCACAAAGCGATCGGCTCCCCGCCGAATCAGATGCTCCAAGCGCCGTGTACGGAAGGATCTCCCCCGACCCAGGATGTAAACGGCCTCCAGCAGCGTGGTTTTACCGGATGCGTTGGGTCCGCTAATCAGCGTGAAGCGCGGATCAAATTCGAGCTCCGCAATCGGCAAGCAGCGGAAGTCCGTTACTTGCATCCGGCGCAGCGCCACCCGGCTTACAACCTCATGGGCATGACGACGTAGCGCGCGGCAGCGTTTCCGGGCGAACGGATCAGACAGCTGCTGTTGCTGTCGGTTAGCCCCAATTCCACTTCGATGCCATCGATGGCCGCCAAGGCATCCAGCAAATAATTCACGTTAAATCCCACCTCTAGATCGGCCCCATCGTAATTGACCTCGATCTCCTCCTCAGCTTCTTCTTGTTCCGGGTTGTGCGCCTGTACGGTTACTGCGTTCTTTTTGACCGTGATCCGGATGCCGCGATATTTTTCGTTACTCAAAATGGCGGTACGCTGCAGAGCCTGCCGCAAGACGTCCCGGTCAGCCCGAATCGCCGCCGCCGGCGCCGCCGGAATGACCCGTGAATATTCCGGAAAGCGCCCATCAATCAGTTTGGAGGTAAATCGCACGTCGCCAATCTGCGCGCGAACATGATTCGACCCGATCGCCAAATCAGCATCCCCCTCATCACCCAGAATCCGCTGCAGTTCCAGCACGCCCTTGCGCGGCACGATGACTTGCTGCGCAGACTTCGCATTCGCGCTCAACGCCGTCTCACACAGCGCCAAGCGGTGGCCATCGGTGGCCACTGCCCGCAGCAACTGGCCATCGATCTCGAGCAGCATCCCATTCAAGTAATAGCGCACGTCCTGCTGCGCCATCGAAAAATGCGTCTTCTCCAAGAGCCGCAGCAACTCTTTGCGCGGCAAACGGACCGTCTGCTGCGAATTGATGTCATCGATGGTGGGAAATTCCACGGCCGGCAGCGTTGACAGGCTGAAGCGGCTGCGGGCCGCCTTGATCACCACCTTTTCAGCCTCCACCGCCAGCGACACCAACGCCTTATCCGGGAGCGCCCGCAAAATATCCAGGAACTTGCGACCAGGCACCGTGATGTCGCCGGCCTGCTGCACGGTAACCTCGGTGGCCGCCACCAATTCCACCTCGAGATCCGTCGCGGTGATCGCCAACCGCCCGTCCCGCACGCTCAGCAAAACGTTGGCCAGCACCGGCATGGTCTGTCGACGTTCGACCACGCCGATCACCGCCTGCAAAGGACTCAGTAGCTTTTCCCGCTCAGCCGTCAATTTCATGCGCATACCCTTCGAACATTCTTAGATTTAAATTCTTGATATAAAGATTATGACTATGACTATGAGCCGACGGTCGATCTTGGGATAAGCCAAATTTAACCTTATTTATCATAAACATACAATCGCAATAAACCCGCTCGATTCAAGCCCACTAACTGCTGGCAATCTGTCATCCAACTGTGGATATCTTTATCCACAGTTTCATGCACAGCTTTTACCCTACTAGCCTGCCAGGGTTCTCAACAGGTTCAAGTAGTCCTCTGCGATGCGCCGTTCCGACTCGCGCAGCTCCTTGATCCGCCGGCATGCATGCAGCACGGTGGTGTGATCACGGCCGCCGAACGCATCACCGATTTCCGGCAGACTGTAGTTGGTCAATTCCTTCGCGAGCGCCATCGCCACCTGGCGCGGCCGGGCGATCGAGCGGCTGCGCCGCTTCGACAACAGATCTGCGATGCGTATCTTGTAATACTCGGCCACCGTCTTTTGGATGTTCTCCACCGTCACGAGCTTCGCCTGCAGCGCCAGCAAATCGCTCAACGCCTCCTTGGCAAATTCCAAGGTGATGGGCCGCCCGGTGAAATTTGAGGTCGCCACCACGCGACGCAGTGCGCCTTCGAGTTCGCGAACATTGGAGCGGATGATGCGCTTGGCGATAAAGAAGGCCACTTCCTCGGGCAGTTCGACGTGCGACATCGCGGCCTTGCTCATCAGGATCGCCACGCAGGTCTCCAGCTCCGGCGGCTCGATGGCGACCGTCAAACCCCAGCCGAAGCGCGACTTGAGGCGCTCCTCCAGCCCGTCGACCTCTTTCGGGTAGCGATCGCAGGTGAGGATCACCTGTTGCTGGCTCTCGAGCAGGGCATTGAAGGTGTGGAAAAACTCCTCTTGCGAACGTTCCTTGCCCGCGAAGAACTGGATGTCGTCGATCATCAGCGCATCCAGGCTGCGATAGGCGGTCTTGAAATCATTCATGGTGTTGTGCTGCAGGGACTTCACCATGTCGCCGACGAAGCGTTCACTATGGACATACGCGAGGCGCGCCTCGGAATTGCGCTCCTTCAGCTTGTTCGCCACGGCATGCATGAGATGCGTCTTACCCAGGCCGACGCCGCCGTAGATGAACAACGGGTTGTAGGCCTTGCCGGGATTGTCCGCTACCTGGATCGCCGCCGCTTTCGCGAGCTGATTGCTCTTGCCCTCGACGAAACTGTCGAAGGTGAAATCCGGGTTGATTCGGCTGCCGAGCGCCGAGGCCGCCAGCCGCAGCGGCTTGGCGGGCGCCTGTACGGCGTCCGAACCATTGGTGGCGGCCCGGGTGCCCACATCCAGCACGACCTCCGGTGCGGACCCCCCGGCGAAACCGCGCACCAGCTCCTTGATGCGCGGCAGCGAATTCTGTTCCAGCCAGTCGATCACGTAACGATTGGGGGCGAGCAGGCGCAGCTGCCCGCCCTGTTGGAGCGCCTGCAGAGGCCTGATCCAGGTGTTGAAATGCTGTCCCGGGAGTTCGCTCTCGAGTATCCGCAGACAGCGGTTCCATAGCGTCTCCGACAAGAGCGCACTCCCTAGAAATTCCGGCGTTGGGGCAATGCAAACGAAAGGGCAGGGAGTCTAGCTCCAACTTGCCGGTGCGTCTATTGACACATCCAACCCGGCTCAGTACCCTTGCCGCCTTTCGCGAACGCCGCAGGTTATTGTTTTAAACCAAAGTTTTCGCCCGCCGCCGGGGGCCTATCAGCTATGAAACGCACATTTAATCCGAGTAATCTGCATCGCGCGCGCACCCATGGTTTTCGCGCCCGCATGGCCACCAAGGGCGGCCGCCGACTGCTCAGCAGGCGTCGAGCCAAGGGCCGCAAGCGACTCTGTCCGTAACACGTCCGCCGAATTCCCGATCGCTTCGGCGGCAGACGTTCGAGCCCCGTAAGCGCCTGCATCAACCGGCAGAATTTCGCGCCGTGCGCGAGCGCGGCCGGCGATTCAGCGATGCTTATTTCAGCCTATCCGTCCTGGCCAATCATGAATCTCATCCGCGTCTGGGGCTCGCGATCGCAACGCGCACGTTCGGCACGGCGGTGCTGCGCAATCGCGTCAAGCGGATCGCCCGCGAGTCCTTCCGCATGCACCAGCATGCGCTCCCGCCGATCGACATCACGCTCGCCGCTCGCGCCGCGGCGCGAACCGCATTGCCGCGGGAATTGCGCGCCAGCCTCGACCGGCACTGGCAGTCCATTGCGCATCGCTGGTGACGCCATGCGCGGCGCTCTGTTGATCATCATTCGCCTCTATCAGCTGTGCGTCAGTCCGCTGCTCGGACCGAGCTGCCGCTACTACCCGAGTTGTTCCTGCTATGCGCACGCGGCCATCCAGCGGCACGGCGCGTGGCGCGGCAGCTGGCTCGGTCTGCGCCGCCTGCTGCGCTGTCACCCGCTCGCGCCGGGCGGCTACGATCCGGTGCCGGACGAGAGACCGATCGATGCCTAACATCCGAATCATGCTGTGGCTCGCACTGGCGGCGATCCTCTACTTGAATTACGAGGCCTGGGTCCGCGATTACCCGGATATCGCAGCGGCGGCGGGAGCCGCCGCCACGCCGTCCACCGCACCCGCGCTGGGCGAGTCCGTGCCACAGGCCGCCGTGCCGGCCACCCCGGCTGCGGCCGGCGCTGCCGACCTGCAGCAGTCCATACCTGTGCCGCAAGCCGCTGCGTCGGCGGTTCCGTCGGCGCCGGCCACCGTGTCCGCCGCCGCCATGCTGCACGTGAGCACCGACGTGCTCGAGCTCGACATCAACCTGAAGGGCGGTGAACTCGATCGTGCGGACCTGCGGGACTATCCGCTGCGCAAGGACGCCCCGAACATACCGGTACGGCTCCTCAATCAGGACAGTCCGGCGACGCTGTACGTGCTGCAATCGGGTCTCACCGGCGAGGCGGGCGAAGCCGCGCCCTCGCATCTGGCCACCTGGAGCTCGAGCGGCAGCTCCTTCGAACTCGGTGCGGGCGCGACCGAATTGCGCGTGCCGCTGATCTGGAGCGACGGCCATGGTCTCACCGTCACCAAGACCTTTGTGCTGACCCGCGGCCGCTATGCCATCGATCTGATCTATGACGTGCGCAACGACTCGACCGCCGCCCGCAAACTGGCCGCGTATTCGCAGTTCCTGCGCCACTGGGAACACGCGTCGCGTTCGTATTTCGACGTCGAGACCTATGCCTTCAAGGGACCGGCAATCTACGACGGCACCAAGTACCGCAAGCTCAACGTCGAGAGCGACGAGGACAGCAAGTTCGCCGAGACCATCACCAACGGCTGGCTGGCCTCGATGCAGCATCATTTCGTCGGCGCCATCGTGCCGGCCGCGGACAAGCCCTACAAATACCTGCTGCAGGTGCGCGGCGCCGACTATCTGCTCGGGGCCACCGGCCCGATCACGGAAATCGCCGCGGGCGGCACCGGTCAATTTCGCGAAAGGCTGTTCATCGGCCCGAAACTGCAGGCGCAGCTCGAAGCCGCCGGACCGCGGCTCGAGCTGACCGCCGACTACGGCAAGCTCACGGTGCTCGCCAAACCGCTGTTCGCCCTCCTGAATTGGATCCACGGCATCATCGGCAATTGGGGCTGGTCGATCATCATCGTCACGGCGTTGATCAAATTGCTGTTCTATCCGCTGAGCCAGGCGAGCGGCCGATCGATGGCGAAGATGCGCGCGGTGGCGCCGCGCCTGAAGCAGATCCAGGAAACCTTCAAGGACGACCGCGAAAAGCTCGGCCGCGCCATGATGGACCTCTACAAGAAGGAGAGGATCAATCCTCTGGCCGGCTGCCTGCCGATGGTGGTGCAGATTCCATTCTTCATTTCGTTCTATTGGGTGCTGCTCGAAAGCGTCGAAATGCGCCAGGCGCCGTTCCTCCTTTGGATCAACGATCTGTCCGCACGCGATCCGTTCTTCGTACTGCCGCTGTTGATGGGCGGCGCCATGTTCGCGCAGTTCAAGCTCAATCCGGCGCCGCCCGATCCGATGCAGGCGAAGATCATGCAATTCATGCCGCTGGTGATGACCGGCATGATGGCCTGGTTCCCCTCCGGTCTGGTGCTCTACTGGCTGACCAACACCGTGCTGTCGATCGCGCAGCAATGGCGCGTCAACCAGGTGGTCGAAGCGGAAGTCGCCAAGAAGCGCGGCTGACGAAGCCGGTGCCCTCGCCGGATACCATCGTGGCCATCGCAACCCCCGCGGGCCGCGGGGCGGTTGGCATCGTGCGGGTCTCCGGCGCGCTGGTGCCGCGCCTTGCGGTCGCGGTTCTGGGATACCTGCCGGCGGCGCGCCGCGCCGAGGTGGCGCGTTTTCTCGACGCCGCGGGCGACACGCTGGATCAGGGATTGGCGCTGTACTTTCCCGCACCGGCCTCGTTCACCGGCGAGCACGTGCTCGAGCTGCACGGGCATGGCGGCGCAGTGGTCGCCGACCTTTTGGTGCGGCGCCTGCTGCAGCTGGGCTGCCGGCAGGCCAAGCCAGGGGAATTCACTGAACGTGCCTTCCTGAACGGCAAGATCGACGTGGCGCAGGCCGAGGCGGTCGCCGACCTGATCGACGCCGGCACGGCGGCGGCGGCGCGCGCCGCGGTGCGCTCGCTGCAGGGGGAATTCTCGGCCCACATCCGGGCGCTGCAGTCCGCGCTGACGGGGCTTCGCACCCAGGTCGAAGCGGCCATCGATTTTCCGGACGAGGAGACCGAGCCCCTCGACGATGGCGCGCTCGGGCAGCGCCTCGCCGCGGTCTGCGGCGCAATGGATTCCCTCGCCGCAGCCGCGCGCCAGGGTGCGCTGCTGCGCGAAGGGCTGACCGTGGTGATCGCCGGCAAGCCGAACGCCGGCAAATCCACCCTCCTCAACCGACTGGCGGGTGAGGAAATCGCCATCGTCACGGACGCACCGGGAACGACCCGCGACCTGCTGCGCCAACCCATCCATATCGATGGACTGCCCGTCAATCTCATCGACACTGCGGGCTTGCGCGAGGCCGCCGACCCGGCCGAAGCGGAGGGTATCCGCCGCGCCCGCGGCGCCATGCAGCACGCCGACCGGGTGCTCTATGTACTGGATGCCGCCCGCCCGCAGGACACCACACCGGCCGGGTTGGCCGCCGAGCTCGCGCCGCTGCCGCCGGGAGTGCCGGTCACTCTGGTGTTCAGCAAAATCGATCTGTCCGGCGGCGTCGCCGATGCTGATCTGTCCGCGGAACCGGCGCGCATCCGCCTGAGCGCCAGGAGCGGTGCCGGCCTGGATCTGCTGCGCGCGCATCTGAAGAGCAGCGCCGGCTTCGCAGGCACCGAAGGCGGCGCGTTCAGCGCCCGCCGCCGGCATCTGGATGCCCTGAACCGGGCACGTGGGGAACTGGTGCTTGCGGCGGCGGCTTTGCGCGAAACCCGCGCCACCGAACTCATCGCCGAGCACCTGCGCCTCGCGCAGCGCGCACTCGGCGAAATCACCGGTGAATTCACCAGCGAAGATCTGCTCGGTGAGATCTTCAGCAGCTTCTGTATCGGAAAGTAGCGGGACGTCCGGCGACGTCCGGAGTCATCCGCGGAGGTTTCACGAAGTGCCTAGTTTTTAGGCATTTCCCCCCACTTTCGTCCATTGCCCTCCGCGGGCAGCCTTGTTACTGTGCCCCCATGGGTGCCCCACGGTGCCCCCATAGATGCCCCCATGGAGGGGGTCAGAAAATGTTCGTGGGGCACGGGGTGTTTTTTCATGGGGGCACCGCGCTTTTTTCCATGGGGGCACGCATGGCACTCACTGACACGAAACTCCAGCGTTTGCAGGCGAAAGAGCGCGCCTATCAGCTCGCGGACGGAGGCGGGCTCTACGTTGAAGTGCAGCCGACCGGCAAGACGGTCTGGCGGATGCAGTACCGGCTGGGCGGCCGGGGCTCGAAGAAGGAGCGGGTGACACTCGGCGAATACCCCGCGCACACGCTTAGCCAAGCCCGCCTGTGGCGCGAGCAGTGCCGGGCGCTGATCGCCCACGGCCAGTCGCCGGCGGCCGCCAAACAGGCGGAGAGGGTCGCGCAGGCGGGACGCGCCACCGACACCGTCGCGGCGTTTGCGAACCTCTGGTACGCGGACGTCGTGACCCGGACGAACAGCGAGCCGCGCAACATCCGTCGCGTCCTCGACAAGGACGTCCTGCCCGCCATCGGCGACAAGCCGGTGGCCGACGTCACCATCCCCGACATCCTCGCCATCACGGATGCCGTGAAGGCTCGCGGCGCCGACCAGATGGCTCTCCAGACCCGCAACGTCATCAAGCGGCTGTTCGCCTACGCGATCGCGCGCGGCAAGACACGGTTCAACCCGGCCGCGGCCATCGAGGCACGGTTCATCGCGACGGCCCGCAGCCGCGATGTGGCGCTCTCGCAAGCCGAGATCGGCCAGCTGCTGCGCGGCATCTACCAGTCTTCCATCCGCCGGCAGTACAAGCTGGCGCTGCACCTCCTGGTGCTGTGCATGATCCGCAAAGGCGAGCTGATCGGTGCGCGCTGGGACGAGATCGACTTCGAAAAATCGGAATGGCTGATTCCGGCGGAGCGCATGAAGAAGGACAAGCCGCACCTGGTGCCGTTGTCCAAACAAGCCGTGGCGATGTTCGAGGAATTGAAGGGGCTGGCCAGCAAGTCGCAGTGGGTGCTGCCGAGCCGCAACACGCTGAAGGAGCCGATCGCCCACAGCACGCTCAACCAGGCAATCCGCTCGCTCGACCTCGGCGTGCGGGATTTCGTGATCCACGATTTCCGCCGCACGGCATCGACGCAGCTCCACGAAGCAGGCTTTAACTCCGACTGGATCGAGAAGGCGCTCGCGCACGAGCAGAAGGGCGTCCGCGGCGTCTACAACAAGGCCGAGTACCTCGCGCAGCGCCGGGAAATGCTGCAGTGGTGGGCTGACCTGGTGGACGCGCAGATCGAGGAGGGTAGGAAGGTCGTGATCGGGCGGTTCGGGAAGGCGTTTCAGGCGGCGTAAGGGGCAAATTTGCACCATGAGACACCTTTCACGCTCGCAACCTGGATATCCGAGCGGGAGGCCCTATATACTCTCGCACTACTACCCCAATGGCTTCGGCTGCTGGGTGCGGGGCCTCTTCGGAGGCCCTTGCTTTTTGGGGGATCAGAATAATGGCGAACGCCAAGCCTCCCTATAGAACAATCGTCTATATCGACGGATTTAATTTCTACTACGGCGCCGTTCGGGGTACTCCGTGGAAATGGCTGGACCCGGTATCGCTGTTTCAAAAGTTGCTTGGATCCCAAAATCAGTTGGTGAAGATTCGCTACTTCACGGCACGAGTGCAGCCCTCACCAAGCGATCCGCAGGTCAATGTCAGGCAGGACACATACCTGCGCGCTCTGCATTCCTATTGCCCGTTGGTGCAGCTTCACTACGGACACTTTCTTCGCCATCCGGTGCGGATGGCGAACGTCAACCCACCGCCCAACACTGTTGAGGTGTGGAAGACCGAGGAAAAGGGCTCAGACGTAAATCTCGCGATCCATCTTTTGAACGATGCTTGGCTCGACGCCTACGATTGCGCGGTCATTGTGTCCAACGACTCGGATCTCGCTGAGTCGATGTCGCTTGTCAAAGCGCAGACTCGCAAGCTGATCGGACTTGTCACCCCTGGCGCGCCAGTTCGCAAGACATCGAAAGAGCTCAGCACGCATGCCGACTTCGTCAAACCCATTCGTCGGTGGATGCTAGAGCAAAGCCTATTGCCGGATCCCCTTCCCGGCACGACCATACGGAGGCCACCAAACTGGTGAGCGTGGATTCTAACCAACACGCGGAGCGGGAATGTCCAGGAAGCGGGATTCCAGGTTCGTATTCGCCGTGTGTGATTCGGTGGGATAGGCGCCAAGCCTGGACCATCAATCTGGACCCCCTTTCGATTGCCCCGGACGACCGTATTTCCACGACATGAAACAGCGCCGGGGCCGTTCAGCGTGTCAATTCCCATTCCCGGGCGTGACGGCCGCGGCGTTGTTCGAGCAATCCCGCCATGAGCCACTCGCGCTCCGTCCTGGCCGGCGGCAGGTCGCGGACAAACTGCCGGGCCTGGTCGGCGAGGGCGGTGTGCCCCTGGCTCCTCAGCGCGTCGCCGGTGGCGAGCCATCCGCGTTCGAGGTGTCGCCGTGTGTCGCGTATCCGTAGTTTGGCTGGATCACCGGTTCGGTCTGCTTCGCATAGTCCGATTGCCACCGCCTCGACCCGATCGCGCATGTGGGTCGACGCGCCGCGTCGAGCGGCGCGATAAATCCCATCGGCCTTCCGCGGGCGCGTCTCTCCGCGGACGAAGCGCGGCGTCGCATTGGCGGCGACGCCGACGCGACGCAGGTGGCTCGCGAATTCCTCGCGCCACCCCCGCAGGGTAGCTTTGCGGATATTCAGACGCTCGCCCTGTTCGCTGATTGCCTTGACGATCACATGGACATGGGGATGCGGCTCGTCGATATGGAGCGCCATCGCGTAGCGGTGCTTAAGCGCCAGCTGCTCGCGGCAGAATCCTTGCGTCGCAAGAAGCACCTTGTCCGCCGGCGTTCCGGCCGGCATCGAGAACACCAGCTTGTGCACCAGCTTCGGCGCCCGCTGACTCTGCAATCCGCCAAGTCCCGACTGGCATTCCGCCAGATCGAGGTCCCAGTCCTGGACCAGGTCTGCGGCTGCGTCACGGACTTGAAGTTGCTGCCCGTCGTCGGTCTGCAGCGCGACCTCCCCGTTCCTGCCGACGTAAGCCAGATGCTGGCGCACCGCCGACACCGAAGTTGCAGCGGATGGCAACACCTTGACCATGACTTCCGGCGTGCGGGCCACGGTGCGCGCAATCTGCCGGATTTGCGCAGGCGACAGGCGGTCGCGCCGATCGGGGCCACGCCGACCGAAGCTCAGTGGATCGAAAAGCCCACCCTCAGGGACGCGATTCGGCATGACCGACCTTCCAGCTCACAGCATTCGCTTTGAGCAGGGCCTTGACGTGATCCCGCAGCGCCTCGCAGACCTTGATCATCGCCATGATATCGATGCACCGGGTTTCGGCCGCGGGCGCCGGTTGGTGGGTCGACCGGGCCATCTGACTGAGGTTGCGGCCGATGGCTCCCAGGTCGGCGACGACGCGGTTGAGCGCGCGTAGCTCCTCCTCTGGAAGAGGTGTCAGCTGTCGCAGGTGTGCGCGCACCAGCACCGAGATATAGGTCGCGGGTGCCATACGCCGGGCGCCGGCACGTTCCCTGAGGAGCAGTTGATCGTCGGGCCGCAGCCGGACATACAGCCGCGCGCGCCTACCTGTCCTGACCACCGGTTCAGCGCCGTCGGGCTCAGGCATGACGGAACCGCCGAGGGTCAATTGCAACAGGTCCTTCAGCAGCGCGGATTCGCTGACTCCGCGCCCGGCCGCCAGCGCCTTGAGACGGGCCTTGGTGTCGGCGGGAACGCGCGCCGCGATGATTTGGTCTGCAACCATCGTCCGTATTGTTTAACAACAGCGGCCACGCGCCTATCCTGCATCTACCCTCAAAACAGGCCAAAACCCTCCGCTTCTTGCAGCCGCTGCAGCGCGTGAAGGCCGCGGCACGACGACTGCGCTACGGCTCAAGAAATTTCGCCGCGATCGTTCCCCGGGGGTTTTGCCCAGTTTTGCCCCCAGATACGGCCTGGTGATCTTGCATCGGTGAGCGGTAACCTTGCTGTCGGTGACAACTTGCCCAGAAGCTACCGGAACCACACATTGGAATCACAATCATGTCCGCTCAATCCGCTGCTACTGCAACGGCCGTACAAATTCTCCGTCTTCCGCAAGTCTGCAAAGTCACTGGCCTCGGACGCTCAATGATCTACCAGCTCGAAGCCGAACGCCGATTCCCGAGCCGGGTGCGCATTGGCCTGCGCGCGGTAGGCTGGATCGAGGCGGAGGTGCAGACATGGCTCGCCGAGCAGATTCGCCGTTCGCGAACTGTCGCCGACAATCGGTTGGCCCCTTCACGCGACTAAACATAGCGGTGCCAAATCCTCTCGCCTTCATTTGGAATTCGACGCAGCGAGATAGCTACTCGTGTTTACCGGTCCAGCCACAGCGCGCGAAATCGCTTGTAGCCCAACTGCGGCCGTTCGACCCGGTAATTGTCCTCCAGGTCGACCACGTGACAGGTCGCGGTTCCGCCGAAACGCTCGCCGCGCAATCCTCGGCCTACCATCTGCTCGTAGAGCACCTGGCTGACCGTGGGCCTGGCCATGAGTAAGCGTTAATCCCGCGGCGTATGGACTATCGCGGGAAGTCGTGGATGTCTGAGCGCATCGGGTTCGTGGCGAAGTGCTGTTTCCAGAGGCGCGGGGTCAATTCGGCGACGTGGCTGGCGGGATGTTCACTGACCCGCTGCAGGACATCGACGAGGTAGGTGTACGGATCGATCCCGTGCAGACGGCAGGTGACGATCAGACTCTGGATCACCCCGACGTGCTTGGCACCGAGTTCGGTCCAGCAGAATAGCCAGTTTTTTCTCCCCATCGGCACCACACGCAACGCGCGCTCGAGATAATTGGTATCGACGGGGACGTCCGGGTCGGTGAGAAAGACCTCAAGCCCGAGGCGTCGGCCGCGCACGTAGTTCAGCGCCTTGATGTAGCGGTTGCTCGGCGTGAAGTCCTGTCGCACGAGCTGCTGGTCGACCCACTCGAAGAACCGCTCGACGAGCGGCTTGCTGTGCGTCAGGCGGTGAAGGAGTTTCGCGTCACCCGAGAGTTTGAGTTCACGGATCTCGTCTTCGACCGCATACAGCGCCTTGATCTGCTCGAGCGCCTCGCCGACGCCGGTCGGCTCGTCCTTCAATGCCTTAAAGAACGCTCTGCGGCCATGCGCCCAGCATCGGGCGTGGTGGATGCCGGTCTTCTTCGCATATTTCTCGTAGGCTTCATAGCCGTCGGTAACGAGCACGCCATTCGCCGCGGGCGTGAGTCCCAGAGATCTCGAGACACACTCGGCGGACCGGGAGGCATGGAACGGGAAGCACACCTCGTCCTGCTCGCCGTACACGGGCCAGAAGTAGCCGGTGTGCATCTTGCCGTGCCCGGAGCGTCCGGCCTTGATCGGTGTCTCGTCCATCGCCTTCACGCGGCTCAATCGGATCGAGGCGAACTGCGCGTCGTAGATCGGGGTGAGGAGGCTGATCACGGCCTGGGCGATCTGGGTCAGCCAAGGGCGGCTCACCCGGATGCCCGTCGCCGCGAGGCGCTGATGCTGGCGGTAGAACGGCAAGTGCCAGGCGAACTTATCCATGAGCAGCCCCGCGGCGAAGCTCACATCGGCGCGGCTGTCCTGCAGCACTCCGGCGGGCGCCGGCAGGGCCAGGATCTGCGCGTTCGCCTTCAGCTTGATCACCGGCCGGCGATACTTGATCACCTCATAGGCGCCCGGGCGCTGCGCGATCCGATACGTCACCTTCTCGCCGATGACCTCGTACTCCTCCGGCGAGAGTCCCTTTACGTCCTCGTGCACGAGGACGATGGTGCGCACCGGCACCGTCGACTCATCGAAGAACGGCAGCTCCTCGGCGGTCTCGGCGAGGTCCTGTTTCCCCGTGCGCCGGGTGTGCGCGGCGATCGTCTTGCGCTCTTCCACCGCCGGCGCGGCGGGGACCGGGAACACCTCGCCCAGATGCAGCTGCGCGGGATCGGGCTCAGGCGCGAATCGCTCGCTCTTCTGCCCGAAGTGCTGGCGACGGAACCACTCGATCTGGTGGGTGAGCGAGGCGATCCGCTCGTCCTGGGTGGCGATGGTCCGGGCCTGGGAGCGCAGGATCGACACCATCTCCGCGGCACTCATCGAGATCGCCTCGGGGAGGCTCGATGAGTCGGAAGAAGATGCGCTTCCCATGTCACTCATCCTAGCATGATGAGTGACGCAGAGGGCTTGATTTATAGGGTTTGCGGTATCCCCACAGGCAGAGAATAGCGCTTGCGAACCCGCTTCCCCTCCAGTCCCTCGAGCAGCAACTTCAATCCTGTCCAGTCCATCTCGCGCGACCGCACGGAACGCCAGTCACTGATGAACTTGCCGCTCTCGAGCCGCTTGCCCCAGATGCAAAATCCGCTGCGATCGAAGTACAGGCACTTCAGCTGCGAGCCGCGCCGGTTCACGAAGACGTACAGCGCCCCATCGAGCGGATTACATCCCATCGTGTGCCGCGCCAGTGCCTGCAACCCATCATAGGACTTGCGCATGTCGGTCGGTTGCCCGTACAGATGCACCCGGATCTGCGCCTCGGCGAAGAACATTAGTTGCGCGCGAGGCAGAGCACGATACCGCCGCCCAGCTCGAGGCGCACTTCAAACCGAGTCTCGCCAGTCCGCAGACC
>Ga0224552_1000012_pt1 | contig 60832 bp, 55 predicted proteins | sample 714S215metaG_FD_179907 | JGI IMG/M metagenome (GOLD analysis project Ga0224552, IMG submission 179907) | Peat soil microbial communities from Stordalen Mire, Sweden - 717 S2 1-5 | ecosystem: Environmental > Terrestrial > Soil > Wetlands > Peat | place: Sweden: Norrbotten County, Stordalen Mire... | reverse complement strand
TCTGGTTCAGGTAACGGCGAAGCAGCGTAAACAGCGCCCCCACCTCGTCTGGCGGCCGGTTCCAGTTGGCCGCGGAAAACGCGTAGAGACTCAGGATGTCGACGCCCTTGCGGGCGGCGGCCTCAACGACGGCGTTGACCGCCTCGGCGCCCTGGCGATGTCCGGCGGTGCGTGGAAATCCGCGCCGCGCCGCCCACCGACCATTGCCATCCATGATGATTGCAATGTGCATAATAAAGTACTCTAGATTACAAAGTTAATTGGCAAAAAAATCACCCACGACGAGTCGCCTTGATCACCGCTTCGACATGATCCAAGTACCGGTTCAAGGCGTTCCGGCCCAGGGTCGTCAGTCGATAAGACGTTTTGGGGCGACGGCTCTCGAAGGATTTGGCGCAGGTAAGATATTTCGCCTCCTCCAGCTTGCGTGCATGTGCGCTGAGGTTGCCGTCACTGACGTCGAACAGCGCCTTCAGCTCCGTGAATGTCAATTCTTCGCGCACCGCAAGGGCGCTCATGATCCCTAATCGGACCCTTTCGTATACGAGGCGGTCAAATTGGCTGTCTTCCGAACGCCCAGTCGCGCTCACCGCTGATAGTCTCGGGCGTTTGCGCGGTTCGCCGGCCGGTGCCGTGCGTGGGTTAGACTTGGCGCTCATGCGATTCCCGGGAAATCCACCAGCCGAAGATCAGATGAAGGCCACCGAAGCCGACCCCCAGCGCAAGAATCTGGATATTCATGGGTAACAGGAAGGTGAAAAGCCCCAGAATCATGAACGATATGCCCATCGCACCGATGGTCCGCGTAGTCATCACGCTGGCAGCAAACAACGCGCTCCCATATAGCAACAGCCAGGTCCCTGGAATGACGTCCAACGCACCGTGCATGATCAGTACCGCAGTCAACACCGCGCCGACAAAGAGGGGCGCTGCCAGGCATATCGCAAACTTTCGTATCGGTGTCCCGCTGAGCGCAAGCCGATTGATGGAGGCGGGCCGGACAACGAGTGCTCCACCTATCACGCCGGCGATGACAGCTGATGAGAGCCAGATCCCGAGCCAATGGGCCGCGAGACGCGGGATCACAGACAACGCCATGGCGGCCAAACCAATCAGGCCCATGCTGACGCCGGCCGCACCGTGGACTCTAATTGCCGTAGCCGCATCCATGGAACTACGGATGTATTGAAGGGTCTCCGCCGCATGGGAATCGATCTCGACCAGGTTCGATGGGGACATGTCGCCTCGCTCCGTGTTCCTCACTCCCGCAACGTAGCAAAGTCACTGTGCATAAGCAAGTACTCTGCGTTGCAGAGTATCGCGGTACAAGCCCTTCGAACGCAGGCATCGCTCAAGCACTTTAGTACATCCGGCAGGCCGCCCGTCGTGGTTGCCGCCCTCGTCACCCAGTGCCTGGGACCGGAGAGCAAGCGGGCTGCCATGCTGGCGGAGATCGGCGCTCTCGTTGGTCTATCATCCGCCCAGGGAAGCTCTGCACCGTGTATCGGAATTGGAGTCGTCTAATGAGCAGCGTACAAATCGGGCAGAATAGTTATGAGATGCCCCCGCAAGAGGGGATCAGCATCGCGCATTTCCTCACCGTCGCCGACATCGAGAGATCGGCTCGCTACTACGAACAGGTTTTCGGCGCTCGCATTCTGAGCCTGGGTGACGGCAACGCGCCTGCGTACCTTCAGCTTGCGAATATTTGGATGATCCTGAACGTCGGAGGCGGGCCGACCCCGGACAAGCCGACGGTAACTCTCAGTGTCCCCGACCCTAATCACATCAACAGCTTTATGAATTTCCGCGTTGCGGATATTCAAGCGTGCTATGAATTATGGAAAAGTCGTGGAGCGAAGTTCATTACGGAGCCGATCCCCAAGTACGGCGAGACGCGCTGCTACATCCGCGATCCCGACGGGTATATTATCGAGGTCGGACAGAGCACAGATCTCAGATACGGTTGACACTAACATCATCGAGATCAATCCTGTGCTGTTGACGTCGACCGTGTATCCCCGGTGAACCTGCGTCACGTACTCCTGTCGGTCACTGTCGCGCTGCTCGATTGGACGGCCCCGTCCGCAGCCGCGGTGCGGGTGATCGTCGGTCCGACGCCGATTCCCGGCGGCCAAGCCAACGCGCCGGGCGATATCACCATCATGAACGACAAGCTCGCTGCCGCCATCGCAGTGAACTCCGCGCCGCCCTGGGCGATTCCCAAGGGCGCGCTGATCGACGCCGCACCGGTTGTGAACGGCTCGATCGAGCGCGATCGCATCGCCTTCGCCGATTTCTTGCCGAACAGCTGGAGCGCATGGCCCAGCACCTATCAGCACGTGGAGATCATAACCGACACGCCGACGCTGGCGGTGGTGCGGGCGATACGGGATTGGAACGCTGTGAGGATCGTCACGACCTATTCCTTGAAGGCGGGGCAAGACCGCATCCACATGATCGTCACCATGGCCAACGGCGGTACGACTCCCGTAACGGACATCCTGTCCGGCTTCGTTCTCTGGTCGCAGGGCGGCTATTTTTTTGGCATACCGGGGCTGCCGCGTCAGATGTCCGGTTCCGCATCCGGCGCCATGGCGGATCGAATCATCGCCTACGACAAGGACTGGCTGATCGCGCTCCACGAGCCGGTATTCAACCACTTCGGCTATGGACAGAGGGATCTCTACCTTCGGCATACCCTGGCGCCTGGCCAGAGCCGCACCTTTGAGGCATGGCTGCAAATCACCGGAACTGGCGACATGACGCCGGTCGTGAAGGCCGAGATCCGCCGCCGCAAGCTGACCAGCGGCGAAGTGGCAGGAACGGTAAAGTCTGCCGACGGCTCCATCTTTAAGGCACCCGTCGTGGTGGCGGAAAGGGACGGTGCGCCTTACGCCTGGGCTCTCGGCCAGGGCGGCCATTACGCGCTCGAGTTGCCGGCGGGGCGATACGGCCTCTATGCCACGGGCGAAGGCTATTCGCAGACCGCTCACGTTGCGGTCTCCGTCCGGGCCAATGAGAGACTGCGGCAGGATTTTGCCGGGCTCAAGCCGCCGGGCCGATTGGATGTGTCGGTCGCCGATGAGGTCAGCGGCACGCCTCTTGATGCGCGCCTGGATATAAGGACCGGCCAGAAGCCGGTGGTCGAGTACCTCGGCAAGCATGTTTTCTTCACCGACCTGCAACCCAAGGGGCGCACGCAGATCGCCCTCGCGCCGGGACCTTATGTACTGACCGTCGGATCGGGCGCGGGCTTTTCATCGAATGCGCTCGACCTTCCAGTCACCGTAGTCTCCGGCAAGGCGCAGCCGCTCGCGGTCGCCATAAAGCAGATAGTCAATGCGGAGAAGGACGGCTGGTACAGCGCCGACATGCACCATCACTCCGACCAGGAGGACGGAGTGACTGCTCCGGCAGACCTCGCCCGTTCCGAGTTGGCGGCGGGGCTCGATGTGCTGTTCGTCAGCGACCATGACACCACCGTCAACCACAATGCGCTGCAAGAGATCGCCGATTCGCGCGGCGTGCCCTTCATCCCCTCGATCGAGCTGTCGCCATCCTGGGGTCACTTCAATGCGTTTCCGATCAAGCTTGGCGCAGCCATGACCCTCGAAATGAGCAAGGCGACGGTGCAGGATGTGTTTGCCGAGGCCCGCCGCATGGGCGCGGAACTCATCGCGGTGAACCACCCCTATAATCCCGGAGAAGGATACTTTGCCAGCCTGGATCGCGGTGTCGCCGCCGGCGGTTTCGACCCGGATTTCAACTTTCTGGAGATCAATGGCGCCGAGCCCGACGAGGATGAAAAAACTCTCGCTGCGGCTTGGAGATTCTGGAGCGAGGGAAAGCGAATTTACCTCGCCGCAGGATCCGACACCCATGACGTATGGAACGACCGATCCGGTGATGCGCGTGTTTATGTGCACGTGGACGGGCCGTTGACGGCGACGAGCTTCCTGGACGGCCTGAAGCGAGGCCACGCCTTCGTCACTCACGGACCGCTGATTTTCGCCGACCCGATGTTTGGAGAGACGGCGACACTGAAAGGCGGGAGCGTCGATCTGACGTTCAATTTGAAAGCCGTCGCGGGCCTGAAGCGGGCGACGGTGATCGGCCGGGGACTGCCGGTGAAGACAGTCGACTACCGTGCCGGCGAGACGATTTCGCGCATTGCCGTCACCGCGACCGCTCCCGGCTTCTACGTGGTAACGGTGGAGGACGCCATCGGCAAGACCGCCTACACCGATCCGATCTGGGTGGAAGCGCCGCGCTGACGGCGCGGGTTCGACCAATGTCTCTCGAACCGGAATCAAGCGCGTTGAAAAAAGTGGGCAACCGCCTCGTTCCCTACTTAGCCATGCTGTATTTCGCCGCATTCATCGACCGGGTCAACGTCAGCTTTGCGGCGGCCCAGATGAACCGCGATCTGGGCTTCTCGGCGTATGTCTATGGCCTGGGCGCCGGTATTTTCTTCATCGGCTATTCGTTGTGCGAAGTCCCGAGCAATTTGATATTGCACAAGATGGGCGGACGGCGCTGGTTGGCGCGAATCATGATCACCTGGTCGGTCATCGCGGCTGCGATGGCGATGGTCAAGGGCGCGACCGGCTTTTACGCACTGCGCTTTCTGCTGGGCGTCGCAGAAGCCGGCTTCTTTCCGGGCATCCTCTATTACTTGACCTACTGGGTGACCGCCGCCGAACGCGCCAGGCTGCTCGGTACTCTCATGACCGCGATTCCGATCAGCACCGCGCTCGGCGGCCCGATCTCGCGGGCGATTTTGCAACTGGACGGCGCCATGGGGCTGTCGGGATGGCAGTGGTTGTTCCTGACCGAGACGATTCCGTCGTTGGCGCTGGGAATCGTTACCTTCATCTATCTTCCCGATACCCCTGCGCAAGCCGCGTGGCTGACAAGCGAAGAGCGGGAGTGGCTTACCCGGCAACTAGAGGCGGAGAGAGCTTGCCGCGGTGCTCAACCTCGTCCCACGGTCTTGCAGGCGCTGAGGAGTTCGCGGGTTCTTGCGCTGAGTCTGTGCTACGTCGGGGTGGAGATCGGCTTGTACGGGGTCATTCTCTGGGTACCCCAATTTTTCGCGCATGCCGGCATTGCCGCCGGCAATGTAGGTTATGCGGTGGCGATACCCTACGCCGTGGCCGCGATCGGCATGGTGTGGTGGTCACGGCACTCGGATCGGATGAAAGAGCGGGTATGGCACATTGCCGTCGCGTCTTTGGTTGCGTTTGTCGGGTTGGCCGCGAGCGCGTGGCTGATGGATTCTCCTCTGTGGTCCGTGGTTGCGATCTCGATCGGCGCCGCCGGAACACTGGCCATCCTGCCGATATTCTGGACGCTGCCGGCCGCGCTTCTGGACGGCGCTGCGGCGGCCGGCGCCATGGCCCTGATCAACGCGCTCGGCAATGTGGGAGGATTCGCCGGACCTTTCATGGTCGGCTGGATCAAGGAGGCGACCGGCAGCTTCACCTGGGGGCTGCTGGTTGTCGCCGGGAGCGTGCTGTTGACGGGGATCACCGCCGTGCTGATCGGTCACGATCCGGCTGCTGAGTACCCAGATGCCGCCGTTTCGCACACACAGCGGGTGATTGGCGGAAAATCGGACAAGGCGTCCGGCCGCGCGGCATAATCGACGCACTTACCACCGGAACGAGAGCCGTCATGGATATTGCTCAATGGCAATTCGCCTATGTGCCGAGTACCGGCGTACGGCAGGCGCACGAGACGCCCGTCGTCCTCGCCACGGCGGCCAGTCTCGAAGGCTTGGGGTGTCTCGTCGATGATCCCAGGAACTTCCTCATTGAGATCGTCCGGTGGCCGGCGCGGGGGTGGCGACCCATCGACCCCAATTCCGGCGATCAGGGCGGAATCACCGAGGGTCTGTTCGAGTTCTGCTGGAAGGGCGAGACCTTGTTCGCGCGCAACAACGCGGTGGGAGACAGTTATCTGTTCGGCTGGAGCAACTGGCCGGAAGAAGCTGCGAGTACCTGCGACCGAGCGCGAGAGCGCGCCCTGATCTGGCGCGCGAACTATCACCCCGACGGCGGCCAGCTCTTCTATCCTCTGCACGGGCAAAGTTTCGTCATTCCTCTTGCGCCGCCCGGCGATGATGTAACGCCGGAAAAGTTCGTGACGTTCTGGTGCGAGGGTGGCCGCGGCCTGTACCTGCATCCCAATGTATGGCACGGGGCGGTGGTGCCATTGGACGATGAGGCCGAGTTCCTCGACCGTCAGGGCCGCGTACATGCCCGGGTCTCAGTCGACTTCGTCAAGGAGTTCGGCTGCTATCTCGCCGCGCCGATGCGGCGACCCTGAGGCAATCGGCGGCGATCTCCAGCGTCCCGGCCGGAGAGATCATCGCGATGACCTGCGAACCGATGCGAAGCGCTATGCTATCGAATTGATTCGACGGGTGATGTTCGCTACCGAACATTGTCTCGGGAAACGGTGAATTTCCCCTGATCGCAACTCCTTACCCTCCCGGCTATCGCGACAAGCTCACAGACGCCCGGCCCGGTATTTGCTAAGTTTCGCGCGAAGGAAACCCAAACAGGTGTGGTTCAAGGACGCAATTCATCGCCGGCTGGGCCGGGCAACGGAACCGCAGATTCTGTTCCCGCTCATCGCGGTATGCGTGTTGACCGTCATCTGGGGAACCACCTTCAGCGTCCTTGGAGTAAGACACGCCGACGCCGAACGGGCTGGGGCGGCGTCGAGCCGGGAAATCTTGGGCACGTACGAAGCCCAGGTCGTGCGGGCGTTGGGCGAGATCGACCAGACTTTGGATCTCGTCAAATTCTGGCCTTACCGTCAGTCGAGCCACCACGCGCTCGCGGAGCTCAAGCAAACGGGGTTGTTGCCACCGGCACTGCTTTTTACGGTGAGCATTCTCGACTTGAATGGCGTTGTGCTCGAGAGCACCCGCCCGATGGGCGGCACGAGCATCGCCGATCAGGCCGCCTTTCGCCGGCAACGCGAGGGCGACACCTCGTTCGTCGGACAGCTGCCACGGGGTCCGACCGGTGCGGGGAAATTGGTGTTCAGCCGTCGGCTCAGCGCCTCAAACGGAGCGTTTGACGGCGTAGTGATCGTCGCCGTCGATGCGGACTATTTCGTGAGCGGCTACGAGCCGGCGAAGTTGGGTGAGCACGGTGTGCTCGGGCTTCTCGGCACCGACGGCGTTTTTCGGGTCATGCGCTCCGGCGATACGGTGGTCTCCGGGAATGCGGTCCACTATGCCTCTATGGTGGCGGGGGCTGAGGATGACAGCAAGGAGGCTGCTGTGACAACCAGCAGCTGGGATGGGGTGCCGCGTTGGACCAATGCCCGCGAGCTCTACGGGTTTCCGCTCGCCGTCCTCGTCGGTATCTCGGTGAATGAGCAGATGGCCGGCGCGCAGCGCGAGCGGCGTGTCACCCTGGGGTGGGCGGCCTTTGGGAGCCTCCTCGTGGTGATGTTCACGGGCCTGTTGGGCCGCATGAGCTGGCAACTGGTGCAGGGGCGATCGCGAGAGGGGGAAGCGAAACTCGCGTACGCCGAGCGCGTGGAATACCTGGCCTATCACGACAGCCTCACCGGGCTTCCGAATCGCAGCATGTTCAGCAAACGGTTGGGTCAGAGTATCAGCGAAGCGAAGCGTTATCAGCGGCGCCTGGCCGTGGCGTTTCTCGATCTTGACCGCTTCAAACAGATCAACGACACGTTGGGCCACGACGCCGGCGATCAACTGCTACAGGAGGTGGCCATGCGCCTCGAAGGGTGCGTCAGGGACAGCGACACGGTCGCGCGCCTGGGAGGCGATGAGTTCGTTGTGTTCCTGCCGGACCTTCAGGACGAGAAGTACGCCGCGGTCGTCTCCCAAAAGATTCTGGCGGCCGTCGCACGACCCTTTACCCTGATGGGCCAGGAATATCGGGTGACGGCGAGCATCGGCATCAGCACCTATCCGCAAGACGGGCTCGATGAGCAGACGCTCACCAAGAATGCCGATATCGCGATGTATCAGGCAAAAACCGAGGGCAGGAATAACTTCCAGTTCTATTCCGAGAAGCTCAATACCAATTCCCTCGGACGCCTCGCCTTGGAGGCCAGCCTGCGCCACGCGCTCGAGCGCCGCGAATTCCGGCTTCATTATCAGGCCAAACGCGATATCGCGAGCGGCAAAATTACCGGCATGGAGGCGCTGCTGCGCTGGCAGCACCCGGACTTGGGGACGGTGGCGCCGATGCAGTTCATTCCGATCGCGGAGGAGACCGGGCTCATCATCCCGATCGGCAAATGGGTGCTCAAAACCGTGTGCTTACAGAGCATCGCCTGGCGGCGCCAAGGCCTGCCACCCTTGAGCATTGCGGTTAATTTGACGACAGCCCAATTCTTGGACGAGCATCTGCTCACCGATGTGGCCTCGATCCTCGCGGAAACCGGAATGGACCCGCCGCTTCTCGAGATCGAGATCAATGAAAGCCTGCTGATCCACGACGTCGAGAACACGATGCGCATCCTGACGGGTCTCAAAGCCCTGGGGGTTCGGATCGCAGTGGATGAATTTGGATCGGGATACTCCTCACTCGCCCTTCTGCAGCGATTGCCCTTGGACACCATCAAGATTGATCGCTCGTTGATGCGTGATATCGCCGGCACTCCGCAGGACACTGCGTTGGCGGATGCCATCATTGCCATGGGCAAATCCTTGAGTTTGACCGTGGTGGCGCAGGGCGTGGAGACCAAGGAGCAGGCCGAGCATTTGCGGCAGCACGCCTGCGACGAGTTGCAGGGCTTTTACTTTGCAAGACCGCTACCGGTGGATGAGTTTACGCAGCTCTTGCGCAATCAGTCGCCAGAGATCACCTACATCGGCAAACGGCTGGGCCTTAATTCCAACTAGAGCCCGGGGGTTCGTGGACGCTCCGGCACCCTAGTAATCAATGCCCTTGACGTATTCGCTCGGGGAGACTTCTTGAAAGCGGTTGGGATTGGCATCGACCAACGCATCCGCGAGATCGTTCGATACGGTTCCATGGGCGTTCAAGTCAGTGTCACGAATGACCGTGCGGTCCAGCAGATTATTGTCAAACGCTTGAAATTGCCGCTCCTGGGTATCCTGCCTGCGTTGATACGCGGCAAATTGCTGATCCGAGGCGGCCTGGCGACGGCGCATCTCTGCCAGCGTTTGAGCGGTCATCTGTTGGGTCCTTTGCGCGTCGGCTTGGATTTGCGCCAACTGCACATCCTGGTTGACCTTGTAACTGTGGAGCATGGCAACGACGGTGGCCTGCGATCGCTGCGCGAGTTCCTGCGGGAAACTGATGATGTATAGCGTGATGAGATAGCTCCCCTGATTGTTTGGCGCACCAATGCCGATATCGACCAAAGCCGTGGTCGGCCCGTGTCCGTCGATCGCACCCATCCTCGCCGACACTAGGGCTTCTTTGGGGCCTACTTGCGTCGATTCGACGATCTCGATCGTCGGCGGCGCCTTGCCGCGCTTCTGCAGGAACTGCGTCAATGCCAACCTGAACGTGGTTGCTGCATCGGTGCCGTACGGAATGTCGACAAAGCCGGCGGCGGTGCCCGGTCTCATCAAGCCTCGCGATCGGGGATCATTCGGATCGAGGGCGGGGATCTGCCAGTCAAAATGCAGCGCGGCGGGCGCCGGGCCTTGGGCGGTGACTTCGCCGGCATGGGCCCCGGTGATGGTCCAGCCATCGGGCAAGCCGATGCTGCCCGAGCCGTCCGGAAATGGCGTCTGGTGCAGTGGCGCGGCGGGCGCGCCCGGGGATTCGGGCGCTGAAGCCGGCGCAATGGCCGCAGCCGATGCGGGGCTGCTTTTCGGTCCCGACAGTCCCGCGCCGGATTGCAAAAGCTTCAGCATGGGTCCCACGGTGGAGCGAAAACGGTCGGCTTGATCGGTCAGGACCGCTCCCTTCCCGGCGGCCGACGGCGATACGGCGACGAGTGCAAGGCCGGCAATTTCCGGATTGCCCTGACCAGGCGGTTTCACGGTGAAGATCACGGCCAGCGAACTGCCGTCCGAACCGCGCATGACGCGGGAGATTTGCGGGCGCGCGCCGAAGCGGCGATGGGCGTACTGCAGCACTTTGCCCATCGCACCTGGCAACGTGTGCTGGGCCGGCATTTGCGCATAGGCGATGGTGCCCCCGCCCGGATTGTCGAGCACCGTAATGCCAGTATTCGACTGCGCCGCGGCGCTCTGGGACCAAGCCACGAAGCCGGCGATCAATGTCAGTGGGAGCAGGCGCATGCAGGAGCTCCGTCTCGTTTTGCTGCCGATAGCATAGCGAAGCCGCGGGCCGGTTGCTCATTCTTGCGCCCGGACCGGGCTCTCAAAGTGGATGTTGGCGCCCGCGTGATTCATGACAACCATCGGTTCGACGCCGGTAAAGCCCGGCAAGTAAGCACCATCAGGCGGTGCGGGCGATCGGCCGGCCCGGCTTATGTCCAAGCCGCCGGCCTGCGGCCGGATTATTCCACATAATTGAAACAACGATGTGCGTGGTCTCGCACCAGCTTCGTTGTTCTTCGCCTAGAATGGATCTACCCATCGCCATGCGTGGCGGTCGGGATATGACCGCTGCCCAGCAGCAGGATCCGAAATGGCCTCACGCTATGATCTGATCATCGTCGGTACGGGGTTTGCCGGCGCATTCTTTCTGATGCGCTACCTCGAGCGTGCACCGGCAACGGCCCGGGTGCTGGTGCTCGAGCGCGGCGCGCGCGACCCCAAGCCGTGGCAGCTCGAGCATCGGCGCTCCTCGAGCATCGATCCCGCGCAGGTGTTCCATAATAAGACGCCGGAAAAAGTCTGGTTCACCAGCCCGGGATTTGGCGGCAATTCCAAGTGCTGGATGGCCGGAGCCACGCGCATGATGCCCGGCGATTTTCAGCTGAGGACCCGATATGGAGTCGGCATCGACTGGCCGATGACCTATGACGATCTCGAGGCCCACTACTGCACGGCCGAGCAGGTCATGCTGATATCGGGACCTGCCGACAGCCCGATGCCGCGGTCCAAGCCCTTTCCGCTGCCGCCGCATCGATTCTCCGATCCGGATGCACTGCTCAAGCGCCACTTCCCGGACGGCTGGTATCAGATGGCCACGGCGCGGGCCAGCGTGCCGACTCCAACCCGCGGAGTCTGCTGCGCCACCGGCTATTGCGAGTTATGCCCCGTGGATGCGAAATTTACCGTGCAGAACGGCTTGGCCTTCATCTACGAGGATCCCCGGGTGACCCTGCAGCTCAATTCGGAGGTTGACGGTGTCGTGACCGCGGGGGGCATGGCTGCCGGTGTGAGCTACCGGCAGGACGGCCGGCAGCAGCAGGCGGACGCTGAACTGGTGGTGCTGGGTGCGAGCGCCATGTTCAATCCGCACATCATGCTGCGCTCCGGGATGACGCACGCGCTGCTCGGCAAGCGTTTGCACGAACAGCTGCCCATCGACGTGGTGCTCGATCTCAAGGGAGTCAAATCGTACAACGGCAGCACCATTCTCACCGGGCTCGGCTATCTTTTCTACGAGGGAGAGCACCGTCGCGATCACGCGGCCTGCATGATCGAGACGCGCAATTCGCCGTTTGGCTACTTCATGGGCGCGCTGCGTTCGGAAGAAGGCCGCTGGAACGAGCGGATGATCATCCGCTTCCTGTTCGACGATCTGCCGCGCGACGACAACACGGTGACCGTCAGTCGCGACGATCCGCGCATGGCGGAGGCTTACTTTGCCGGCTATTCCGACTACGCGGAGCGTGGCGCGAGCCTCGTGCCCAAGATGATCGACAAGCTCGCCGAGGCGCTGCCGATCGAAAGGGTCGTCGATTCGCTGCGCGGCCAGACCTCCGCGCATATCCAGGGCACGGTGGTGATGGGGAACGATCCGGCCACCAGCATCGTCGATCGGCACCTCATCCATCACCAGTACCGCAATCTGCTGGTGCTGGGGGCGAGCGCATTTCCCACCGCGAGTCCGGCCTACCCGTCGGTGACCATCTCGGCGCTGTCGCTGTGGGCGGCCGACCATCTGTTCGGAGCCAAGGCATGAAACGCAGAAATTTCATCGCCGCGTCCGCCGCCACGGTTCTGGGTGCCGTGGGTCTGCGTGTCGCGGTGAGCGACGATCAATCCGCCATCGTCAAGATCATCAGGAAGAAATTGCACTATTTGAAAATCGACGATGCGGATGCCGCACGCTTTGCCGCCGATGCGGTTAGGGAGAAACTCGTGTCGAGCACGCGCCTGCGCGTCTACGATGCCGCCGGCTGGATCTACACCCGGCTCAGCGCCTCCGCGAACGGCACGCTGGGCACCAAAATCGGCCATACCGAGGACCGGATAACCACCCAGTTCCTGATCTCGAGCGATTTCTTCGCCAACGGCGCCGACACGAGCCGGCGTGTGACATATCTCGGCTATTACGATCCGATGATCGCCTGCAAGAACCCGTTTTACAGACGGCTCGATACCGGTTCCGGCGCGTGATCGCATTCTCCACCCCCCTTTTTTCAGGTATAAACTGATTGCATCTGAGGGAGACCAATAACAGGGGTTCAGGCATGGCCACGGCGGATCGCGTGCGGTGGGCGGCATCGCACAGCTGGTTGATTCTGGCCATCTGCGTTTTCTTCGTGGCGCACAGCAACCAGGACCAGTGGGATTTCAGGGTCTTCCACAGCGCCGCTCAGGCGCTGAATTCCGGCGCCAGCCCGTATTATGCCGCGCATCCGAATCCCCTGATGCCGTCCGGGCTTTCCTATCTTTATCCACCGGTTGCGCTGTATGCCTTCCAGCCCTTGAGCGGCCTGTCGTTCGATGTCGCGCGACTGGTGTGGCTCGCAATGAAAGTGCTGGCGCTGTTCGTGCTGATCCGCCTCTGGCACCGGAATTTCGAGCCGCTCGACGCCTACTGGTTTGTGTTTCTGACGATGGCCTACAACTCCACCCTGCTGCGCGATCTGGTTGCGGGCAACATATCGCTGTTCGAGCAACTCGGCATGTGGTTCGGATTTTATCTGCTGCTGAAGCGCCGGCCGTTGCTCGCGGGCGTGGTGATTGCCGCTGTGGCCCAGTTCAAATTGATACCCGTGCTGTTCCTCGGCACATTGCTGTTCATCCGCCCGACCCGCAGCTGGGCCCCGTTCGGCGTTGCGCTTGTGGCGTTCGGCGCCATATTCTCCCTCAATTTTCTCTTGACCCCCGGTTCGATGACCGAGTACATCCATTCGTTCGCCACGGCCAATCCCAATCTTGATGAGCGCGGCGTGGTCAATCCGAGTTCGCTCGCCCTGATTCGCGACCTGGCCGACATCGCCGTAAAGCGGGGGCTGCCTGTCGACCGCACGATCACCAACGCGATCTATGCGGCCTACATCGCGCTGGTGGGTCTGATCTTCGTGTGGATTCCGCGAAAATCGCTGGTCGAATTGGCTGACAAGGATCCGCGCCTGGCGATTTACTACTTCTGCGTGCTGTACGCGTTGATCGTGCCGCGCATGAAGGATTACTCCTACATCCTGCTGCTCATGCCGAGTCTGTACGTCGTTCGCGAAGTCAGCCGCGGAACGCTGAAACCCCGGCTGATGGTTCCACTGGTGGGCGTGCTGATGCTGGTGCAGACCAACACCAGCATAGTTCCCGTTCTCAAATCGGCGCTGCCGCTGATCAGCGGCTACATGCCGTGGATTGCAACCTGGTTCGTCCTGTATTACCTCGCCTTCGTCTGCCGGCCGAGGCCGTCCGCCGCAGTCGCCGAGCATGCGGGACCGGAGGTCTTCGCGCCCTGACGGCGCTCACCGCAGATGCGGCTCGAAATCCAGGCTGGCGGCGACCCAGCAGAACGCAATCGCCGCAAACGACACCCAGCTGCCCCTGTCGGTGAGACTGTAGACGATCGGATCATCGTGCATCTCTCCGCGCGCGGTCTTGATCCACATCCTGGAAATCCAGTACCAGAGCACGGCACATGATGGCCAGAGCCACAGCGGGTTTGCATATTGATTGGCCGCCTGCGCCGAGTCGATGTAAAGCGCCAGAACCAGCACAGCGGTGGTGCCGGCTGCTATCCCCATTGAACGCAGCGTATCGGAGTCCGGGTAGGCGTAATCGCGGCCGTGCAGGCTGCCGCTCTGCTTGTCGGGATGCAATGGCATGAGTTCGGTGAGGCGTTTGACCAACGCCAGACTGAAGAAGATGAACATCGACAGGCTCAGCAGCCACATGGATGGGACCACCTGGGTTGCCACGGACCCGACGATGATTCGCGAGGTGTACAGGCTCGCCAGCAGCATGACGTCGATCAGCACGCGTTTTTTGAGCCACCTCGAATACGCCGTCGTGAGCAGCAGGTAGCCGGCCATGGAACACAGCAGATAACGGCCGAGGTAGGCGCCCATCGCCACGGCGGCCGCCAGCAGCAGCAGCGCGATGCCGCCCCCCATCGGTGCGGTGATCGCACCGGAGGCGAGGGGCCGGTGTTTCTTGGTCTTGTGAAGCCGGTCGCGTTCCCGGTCCTGGATGTCATTGAATATGTAACCAACCGAGGCGGTGAAGCTGAAGGCAAAAAATGCAATCGTGGCGTGCAGTACCGCCACCGGGTTGCCCAACAGATGCGCGAACGCCATTGGCACGAAAATCAGCAGATTCTTGGACCACTGATGCGGGCGGATGAGCCGTATGGCGCTGCGAAGGAAGGAAGGTCTGGGCATCGATGGTCGAAGAATAAGGTGCGGGGGCGGGTAATGCGAGCACTGGTGTCGGCAGGTGCGATGTCAATCACGCCCTTACTCGCGAGATGACGACGGGGGCTACGGCGCCGGACCTACGGCTGGATCCATCTGTCGGACGGTTCCGGTACGCTGACGCTCATGCGGGTATCATTCGGCACGTCGCCGCCAGCCTGATGCCGGAAGTCAAACCATGTCGACGAGCTGCGCCCGTCCGCTGCACCTCTCCGAGAAACCCGATTTCAGCCGCTGGCAGGCCGCCCATCCGCTGCGCTATCCGGCGTTCCTCGAAAGTGCCACCACCTCGGGGCAGCTCGGGCGGTACGACGTCCTGCTGCGCGCGGATCAGGGTCTGCTCACGCTTGCGCACGACGGACGGCTCTCGGGTAATCATGCCGACGCGGGGGGGTTCATAGCGGCATTGGATGCCTGGTGGAAAGCCGAGCGGATCGCGCGCGAGGATTCAAAATTGCCCTTTCATGGCGGCTGGTGTCTGTATCTCGGCTATGAACTGGCCGCAGAGCTGGAGCCGCGGCTGCGCCTGCCGGCGGGGAACGCGCCGGTCGCCGTGGCCATCCGCTGTCCGGCAGCGGCGATCTACGATCACCTCACCCGCGAGATCACCCTCGTGGCGGAGCACGGCCGGGAGGATCTGCTTGACGACATCGAGGCGGATCTGCATGTGCCGCCGCCGACGCCCGAACCGGGCGGCTGGATTGCCGAATTCGCGGAGGACGATCCGGCGGAGTTTCTGAGCGCCGTCCGGACCGCCATCGGCCACATCGGGCGCGGCGACATCTACCAGGCGAATCTGTCGCGCCGGTGGGCGGCCAGGGTTCCGCTCGATATCGATTACGGCGAGATATACCGCCGGCTGCGCGGCGCCAACCCCGGTCCCTTCGCCGGCATGCTGGCGCTTGCCGGATTGCAGGTGCTCAGCACCTCACCGGAACGCCTCGTGGAGGCACGTGGCGGCTGGGTGCAGACGCGGCCCATCGCCGGCACCCGTCCGCGGCAAGCCGACGATCTGGCGGCGGTCGCCGCCTTGATGGACAGCGCCAAGGAGCGTGCCGAACACGTCATGCTCATCGATCTGGAGCGCAACGATCTCGGGCGCGTCTGCTGTCCGGGCACGGTGGCGGTCAGCGAGTATTGCGTGGTGGAATCCTATGCGCATGTGCATCACCTGGTCTCGAATGTGCGCGGACGGCTGCGGCCCGACATCACGCCCGGCGGCATCATCCGTGCGGTGTTTCCCGGAGGTACGATCACCGGCTGCCCCAAATTCCGCTGCATGCAGTTGATCGCGGAGATCGAGGGCGCGGCGCGTTGCGCCTACACGGGATCGATGGGCTACCTGAACCGCGACGGCAGCCTCGATTTGAACATCCTGATTCGTACGGCGAGCGTGGCGGACGGGATATTGGAGATCCGCGCCGGCGCCGGAATCGTCGCGGATTCCGATCCGGAACGCGAGCTCGAGGAGACCCGGGCCAAGGCGCGCGGCCTGCTGCGCGGCCTGCAACAGGCTCAATAATACCGCGGAATCGGCCCGAGCTGCGGGGTGGTGTTCTTGCCCAGATCGATGAACACCTCATCGACGTAGCACCAGCCCCAACCCTCGGGGGGATCATATCCCTCGATGATCGCGTGATGGGTGGTGTGATAGTGCCTGGTGGCGTGCTTGCCCGGCGACTGGTCGCAGCAGCCGACATGCCCGCAAGTTCTGCAGATCCGCAGATGCAGCCACACGCTGCCGCTCTTCAAGCACTCCTCGCAACCGCGGGCGCTCGGTGTGACTTGCTGGATCGAGGCCAAATGCCGGCAGGTGTCGGTCATCGTCGGGATCTCATTGAACGGTCTTCGTCGTATGCGATTATTGCCGCCTGATCGACGCCAGTCTACCCTGTGTCGGTGCTGATGTCGTTGCTCAAATCGCTGTCGCGCCTGCCGATGTGGGCGCTGTATGCGTTCTCCACGTTTCTGTATTTCCTCGCCTATTACGTCGTGCGCCACCGCCATGCGGTGATAACCGAGCAGCTCGTCCAGGTGTTCCCGGAGGCGGGCGTCGCGGAGAGGGCGCGTATCCACCGCCGGTTTCTGCGCAACTTCTGCGACGTCATGGTCGAGATCATCAAGTCCGTGACCATGAGCGATTCGCAGATGCGCGCCCGGGTGCGCATGCTGGACCTCGGGCCGGCGCGCGAATACCTGGATGCAGGGTGCTCGGTGATGTTCGTCACTTCGCATCTCGGCAATTGGGAATGGCTGCTGCAGTCGGTGACCCTGGAGCTCGGGTACCCCGTGGATGCCGCCTACAAACCGCTGCACGATCCGTGGGCGGAACGTCTGGCGCTCGAGATCCGCTCGCGCTTCGGCGCGCGGCTGGTGCCGGCGAAGGATCTGCTCATCGATCACCTGCGGCGGCACAAAATCGTGCGCGCCCTGGCGATCAATGCCGATCAGGCGCCGATGTTGACCGAGAAACGCCACTGGAGCCGTTTCCTCGGCCAGGACACCGCCTTCTATGTCGGCGCGGAACAGATCGCACGCGCGGCCCGGCTGCCGGTCATCTACGCGGTGATGCGCCGCGTCCGCCGCGGTCATTACCAGGTTCAGATGACGCGCCTATGGGATGGGCGCGAGGTCACCGAGCCCGGCGACATCACCGAGCGCTACGCGCGCGCCTGCGAGGCGGACGTGCTCAGGAGTCCGGCGGATTGGGTATGGAGCTACCGCCGCTGGCGACTCAAGAAGCCGCTGTATGAGGCCGATTGAGCGGGGCCGATTGTGAGCGGGGCTGATGGTACGGGGCTGATGGTACGGGGCTGATGGTACGGGGCTGATGGTACGGGGCGGTCAGCCGGCGGCCAGCTTCGTCTCCAGATGGTTCGTCAGCTGTGCAATGGTGGGGTAATCGAACAATTCGGTCAGATCGACCACGCCGGGGAATTCCCGGTCGATGTTTTCGTGGATCTCGATGAGCTTGAGCGAACTGACGCCGATCTCGAACAGATTGTCGTTGACGCCGATGTGTTTGCCCGGCAGCGCTGTCTCGCAGATCGTCTGCAGACGCGCCTCCAGGCCGGAGGCGGACAACCGGCCGGTGCCGGCGCCTGAGGCACGCAATGCCTCCAATTGGCCGAGTTCGGCGTCGAACTCACCGTCCAGGAGTGCCGTTTCGAGCAGGTGACGCTGCACCTTGCCGCTGGTGGTCTTCGGGATGCGTTTCACGGGCACCACCTGCGCCACCTCGAGCCCGGTGTGTTCATTGATCAAGCGCGCGACCGCGGCGGCCGTCGGCACAAACCCCTCCATGTCGGCCCGGTGCAGCACGAACACCACCAGCTCCTCCCCCCGGCTGCCGGGTCTCGTGACCCCGGCCACCACCACCTTGCCGAGTTCCAGGCCGGGCGCGCGCTGCGCAATGTTCTCCAGGTCGTACGGATAGTAGTTCTGGCCGTTGACGAAGATGATCTCCTTGCTGCGCCCGGTGATGTACAGATCCCCCTCGTACATCACGCCGAGATCGCCGGTGTCGACCCAGCCTGCGGCGTCGATGGCGAGCGCAGTGGCCCCCGGGTCGCCCACGTAGCCGCGCGTCACGCTCGCGCCGCGGATCAGTATGTGGCCGACGCGGCCGTCGGGCAGGGCGGTGCGGGCATCGTCGGCGATGCGCAGCTCCGTGTTGGGCACGACCCGGCCGACGCAGATGAGCTCGAGCGCATCGCGGGCCTCGGCCGGATTGAGCTCGATCGAAGCGCCCACATTCAGCCTGTGACGGTTGACGCGGATCCAGCGGAATTCCGCGCCGAGCTGCGGCAGCGTGACCGCGAGCGAGGCCTCCGCCAGGCCGTACACCGGATACATCGCACGTCGCTTCAGCCCGGTGTAGGCCAGCCGGGTCATGAATTCATTGCACAGTTCCACCGAGATGGGTTCGGCGCCGTTGTAGATCAGCCGCACCCGTGAAAGATCCAGGTCCTCCAATCGCCGCTCGCCGAGCACCTTGAGGAAGTGGCGGTAGCCGAAGTTCGGTGAGCAGGTGATGGTGACCTGCTTCTTGGAAGCAAGCTGCATCCACAGCAGCGGCCGGCGGACGAACAGTTCAGTCGGCATCAGATTGACGTGCACGCGATTGGCGAACTGCATCAGGTAGAAGCCGATCAATCCCATGTCGTGGGTCAGCGGCATCCAGCTCAGCGAGACGTCCTCATCGTTGAACTTGTCGACCGCGGTAGAACCCTGGGTATTGGCGACCAGGTTGCCGTGGGTGAGCATGACGCCCTTCGGTTCGCTGGTCGATCCGGAGGAGAATTGAATGAAGGCGAGATCATCGGCGGCGGGTCTGTGCAGCCTGCCGGGCTTCGAGACATCGGTGATGGTCTCGACCAGAAAGCTGCGCGCCTTGAGTTCCGCGAACAGCCCCTCCTCGCCGACCTGTGAGGCGAGCGTCTGCAGGCGCTCGAGATTCCTGGCATCGGTGTACAGCAGCGGCTTGCCGAGCTTTCGCGCCACGCGCAGCAATTTGTGGCGGTGCTCGTCGCTGATGCCGACCGCCAGCGGCACGGGTGTGATGCCGCCGCACACGGCCGCCCAGAAGGCATCCAGAAATTGCTCGTTGCTGCTCAGGAAGATGATCACCTGATCGCCTCGCTGTGCGCCCATGGCCTGCAGGTGATAAAGAATGCCGAGCGCGCGCGCATGGACCTCGCCGAAGGACACCCGTCGCTCCAGATTCTCGCCCTCGATGTAGCACACGTCGCGATCGACCGTGCGGTTGTTTTCGAGGATGTCAACCAGGGTCGTATACGTCATCGAGTCTTCACCGTCATCATGAGGTTGGTGCGGGGGCGCAGATTGATCTGCGCCTCGAGTTCGATCGGATCGTCGGTTGCCCGCGTCAGGCTGAAGCGCGAGGTCATCTTCTGCAGATGGACCAGCATCTCGAACATCGCGAGGTTCTCGCCGATGCAATGGCGCGGTCCGACTGCGAAGGGGATGTACGCGAAGCGGTGGCGCTCTTCGGCATCGGCGACGGCGAAGCGCCCGGGTTTGAACATCTCCGGCTCATCCCAGAACGACGGGTGCCGATGCACCAAGTACGGTGAAATGAACACATCGGTACGTGCTGCGACGGGGAATCCGCCGAGTTCGTCATCCTCGAGAGTGCGCCGCGTGATCAGCCACCCCGGCGGATAAAGCCGCAGCGCTTCCTGCAGCACCTGATGCGTGTAACCCAGCGATTCGGCGGCATCCAGCCCGAGGTTGCCAGCGGGCGTGCGGTCGGCCTCGGCCTGCAGGGCGGCGGCCACCTCCGGATGTTGGCTGATCAGGTACCACGCCCAGGTCAATGCCGCGGCGGTGGTTTCGTGTCCGGCCACGATGAGCGTCATGACTTCGTCGATCAGGTCGCGTTCGCCCATCGGTTCGCCGCTGTCGCGATCGCGCGCCGCCATCAGCATGCCGAGGAAGTCGGCGTGCTGCGCCGATTCCCGGCGCCGCCGCTGCACGGTTTGCGCCACCAGGCGCGTCAGCGAGCGGAATTTGTAGGCGAACTTCAGATCCCGTGCCGGCTCCTTCGCCACCACCTCGAAGGGATTGGCCCCGATCTGCGTCTCCAGTCGCTCGAGATCATCGCCGAAAATCGAGCGAAGCACGATCCGCAGCGTCATGGCGCTCACGTCGTCGGTCAGGTTGACCGGTTCCTTGCGTGCGGCCATCTCCTCCCAGCGCACGGCGTATTCCTCGTTCACCTGCGCGATCAGCGCGGCAAAGCCGTCGATGACGCGGCGGTGAAACGCCGGCTGTATCATGCGCCGCTGGCGCCGCCACAGGTCGCCCTCGCTGGTCATGATGCCGTTGCCGAGCAGGATCTTCACCCGATCCATGCCCTCACCCTTGGTGTAGTTACGGTGATTGCTGAGCAGCACCCGCTTGACGTCGTCGGGATGGTTGATGACGTAGATGAACATGCCCTTGCGCGGCGCAAAGACCCGATAGACGTCGCCGAACGCGGCGACGTAGCCGCGCATTTTCTCGAGCGAGTCGTCGCTCACGCCGAGATCGTAGCCATCCGTCGGGCCGGGGGGTATCGCGCTGCCAGGCATGCGCGAATTGTAACCCAGCCGCCCAGCCCGGGCCGCCCGTTGGCGGCTATTGCGCCATTACACGCTTATCCCGACAATGCCGGGCGTGCCAAACGAGAGCGACGAGCCGCACGGCGGCGGTCTTCGCAACACCATCTACCAGCAGCAGACCCGCTCCGGCCGGCGGTTGACGCGCGGCCGGCTGCTGCTCTACCGCGCGGCGCTGCCGGTGGTGCTGCTCCTGATCCGCCTGGTGTGGCATTGGTCGCGGATCGTGCGCATCGAGGGATCGGATCGAATCACCGAGTCGCTGCGGCGCGCACCGTCGTTCATTCCCGTTTACTGGCATCAGCATCAGCTGTTTTGCGCCAAGCAGCTGCTGCAGATGCGCGCGGCCGGCGTCAAATTGGGCCTGCTGATCAGTCCATCGGTGGACGGTGAGTTCGGCGCCATGCTGTTTCGCCGGCTGGGTGCGCAGGTGATCCGCGGTTCATCGACTCACACCGGGGCGCGCACACTGCGGGATTTCTACCAGGCACTCACCCGGGAGGGCATCTCGCCGGTGATCACGCCCGATGGCCCACGCGGCCCGGTCCACAAATTCAAGCCGGGTGCGGTGCTGCTGGCGCAGCTGTCGCAGCGTCCGATCATTCCGCTGGCGTTCGCCGCCTCACATGCCTGGCACATCGGCTGGGACCGATTCGTGCTGCCGTTGCCTTGGGCGCGGGTGGCCATCGTGATCGGCGAGCCGGTATACATCGCCAAGGGTCTCGATGCGGCCGGCGTCGTACGCACGCAGCTCGATCTGGAGCAGCGCTTGCGCGAGCTCGCCGACACGGCGCGCGCTGCGCTTGCGCGGTAGGCGTGGGCTTCCCTGACCAGCACTGTAGGCAATCCCCGACAATACAAGTGCTTACCTTGTAATCCTTACACGTTATGCGAGAATCCCGCCGTAGCTTGACCTTTGCGAGCTGGGAAACGTGTGATGCATTCGATATGGGATAAGCATCGAAAGGCAAACTATTGACGCATAACCCTAATTCCTCCGCATCGGGTCCTTAAAAAGGCGCATGGCAATAGCTCCGAACGAACCCCGACATCCGGATCTGGCGGCCTCCGACGTACTGTCCGCCCAAACCTGGCCCAGGCGCGGTGTTCGTCCGGTGGTGGGGCTGGACGTGATCTGCATCAAGATCGCGGTGGATTTCCAGACCATGACCCCCGCCACCGCCGCTGCCACCATCGAGGCGAATCTGGAGCTGATGCGCGAGGCGACGCGCGCCGACACCGCGTTTCACATCAAAATCGACGCCGACGGCCTGTACTCGGATATCGCGGTGGCCCGCGGCATGCTGGCGACCGGCACTCCGGAACAGCTGCGCGGCCGCACCCTGGAGTCGCAGCCGTGGTTCAAGTCGCGCTTCGCGCACCTGCGGGTGTCGGAATTCAGGGACACGGCTGATCCGCGCGCCGATCAGGCCGACGATGCCCTCTCGTGGAGCGAACTCGGCATCGGCTCGGTGCTGATGATCGGGTATTTCATCCAGGACCGGCCGGCGGGCGTGCTCGGCATCGCCGGTGCGCGGGCGCGCGATGAGTGGGAGGTTCAGCTTCACCTGATCATGAAGCTGATCGGCACCAGCCTCGCGACCGCCCTCGAGCGCATTGAGACTCAGCTGCAGCTCCGGGATTTGGAGGTGCGCAACGAATTGGCGCTGTACAGCGCCAATGACGGGCTGTGGGATTTCGACACCGCCAACAACCGCGTCTATCTCTCGCCGCGCTGGAAGTCGATGCTCGGCTACGATGAGACCGAAGTGGGGCATGCGCCGGACTGGCGCACGCTGGTGCACTCCGACGACATGTCGCGCGTGCAGGCCGCGATTCGCGATCACGTCGCGGGCAAGACGCCGCTGTTCGAGAGTCTGCACCGCATGCGGCACGCGAGCGGCGAGTGGCGCTGGGTCATCAGCCGCGCCAAGGCCCGGGTCGACGACAAGGGCCGGCTGCTGCGGCTGGTCGGGGTGGAGCTCGACATCACGGAGCGCAAGCTGTACGAGGAGGCGCTGTTTCGGGAGAAGGAAAGCGCGCAAATCACACTGCAGAGCATCGGCGACGGCGTGGTCACCACCGATGCCAAAGGGGTCATCGATTATCTGAATCCGGTGGCCGAGTCCCTCACGGGCTGGCGGCTCGAGGACAGCCAGGGTCGCGCCATCGAGGAGGTGTTCCGCGCCTTTCACGAGGAGACCTGCGAACCGCTCGAGAATCCGCTGAGCGTGGCCATCCGGCGCACCCGCTCGATCAAATCGGTCCGGCCGATGCTGCTCATACGCCGCGACGGCAACGAGCTCTACGTGGAAAGCACGGCTTCGCCGATCCGCGACGGCAGCGGCGCGGTGTCGGGCGGCGTGCTGGTGTTCCATGACGTGAGCGAGGCGCGCGAACTGAACCGGCGACTGAGCTACCACGCGAGCCACGACGTGCTGACCGGGCTCGTCAACCGACGGGAATTCGAAAGCCGCATGGAGCGCGCCCTGAAGAGCGTCAAGGCGCGCGAGACCTCCTATGCGCTTTGCTATCTGGATCTGGACCAGTTCAAGATCGTCAATGACACCTGCGGCCACAGCGCCGGCGATGCGCTGCTCGGTCAGGTGGGTGGGCTGCTCAAATCCAAGGTGCGCTGGCGCGACACGCTGGCGCGATTGGGCGGGGATGAGTTTGCGGTGTTGCTCGAGAGCTGTTCGCTCGATGAGGCCATGCGCACGGCGGAGGCGCTGCGCGAAGCGGTGCGCAATTTCAAGTTCACATGGGAGGAGCGCACGTTCCGGCTCGGCGCCAGCATCGGCGTGGTGCCCATCTCCGCCGACAACGCCGATGTTGCCTCGGTACTGAGCGCGGCGGACAGCGCCTGCCAGGCGGCCAAGGAGGCCGGACGCAACCGCGTCCACAGCTTCGAGGAGAACGACATCGACCTGATGCGCCGGCGACGCGAGATGCAATGGGCGGCGCGCATCAACAACGCACTGGAGGAGGGCCGATTCGAACTGTTCCGCCAGTCCATCCTGCCGCTGCAGCAGCCGGAAGCCGGACTGCACTACGAACTGCTGCTGCGGATGCGCGATGAGACCGGCAAGATCGTCTCACCCGATAATTTCATGGCGGCGGCGGAGCGTTACGGCATCACGCCGAACATCGACCGGTGGGTGATCGAAAACGCGCTGCGCTGGCTGGTTTCCGAGGCGGACGAGCGCGAGAAGCTCGCGATGTGTTCCATCAACCTGTCCGGACAAAGCCTGGGCGATGACAAATTCCTGCCGTACGTCATCGACCAGTTCCGCCACAGCGGCATCGATGCATCCAAGATCTGCTTCGAGATCACCGAAACCGCGGCCATCGCCAGCTTTTCGCAGGCCAACCGCTTCATCCAGGCCCTGAAGGAACTCGGCTGCAAATTCGCGCTCGACGATTTCGGCACGGGCCTGTCCTCGTTCGGCTATCTGAAGCACTTTCCGGTGGATTTCCTGAAGATCGACGGCAGTTTCGTCAAGGAGATCCTGCACGATCCGATCGACCGCGAGATGGTACGCTCGATCAACGAGATCGGGCACCTGACGCACAAGCAGACCATCGCGGAATTCGCGGAGAACGCGGAGATCATCAACATGCTGCGCAGCCTCGGCGTGGACTACGCGCAAGGCTACGGCGTATCCCAGCCGCAGCGCGCGCTCAAGGCCGTCAACATCGCCTGATTTCAGGCCGGCTCGAAGCGCATCGACAGGTCGACGGCGCGAACGTGCTTGGTGATGGCGCCCACCGACACGTAATCGACGCCGGTGTCGGCGATGGCGCGGATGTTGTCGGCGGATATGCCGCCGGATGCCTCGAGCTTCAGGAGCCTGCCGGCGCCGCGGTTGACGGCGACGGCCTCGCGCATTTGCTCGAGCGTGAAATCATCGAGCAGCGCGATGTCGGCGCGCGCGTCGATGGCCTGGCGCAATTCCGCGAGACTCTCCACCTCCACCTCCACCTCGATGGGAAGCTGGCCCGGCGAGCGTGCCGCGGCCACCGCCGCGCCGATCGATCCTGCCGCCTGGATGTGGTTCTCCTTGATGAGGATTCCGTCAAACAGGCCGATGCGGTGATTCCTGCCCCCGCCGACCCGCACCGCGTATTTCTGCGCGGTGCGCAATCCCGGCAGGGTCTTGCGTGTGTCGAGCAAGCGGCATGAGGTGTCCTCGATGAGTGCTGCGAGCCGATGCGCCGCCGTCGCCGTGGCGGACAGCAGCTGCAGAAAATTGAGGGCGGTTCGCTCGCCGGTGAGCAGCGCCCGCGCCGGCCCCTGGGCCGTGAACAGCCGCTGATCGGCGGGCGCCTCGGCGCCTTCCTCGACATCCCAGGCCAGATGTACCCGGGCATCAAGGGCCGCGAAGATGGCTTCCACGTAGGGCCGTCCGCAGATCACGGCGCGCTCGCGGGTGATCACGATGGCCCGGCTGAGGCGGTCCGCGGGCACGAGGGCGGCCGTCAGATCGCCGCTGCCGATGTCCTCGGCCAGCGCCCGCTCGACCTGCTGCGGCAGGTCGGCGGGAACCGGTACGTTCAGAGCGGCAATCCGTGCGACGGGCCGATCATGCACATGAGCATTGGAATGGAGAGCAGAAAATTCGTGCGCGAGGCGAGCAGGGCAACCTTGCGCGCCGCCGCCTTTTGCTCGTCGGTGGCGCTCACGAAGCCGAGGATCTTCTTCTGATTGGGCCAGATAAGCACCCACACGTTGAACAGCATGATGGTGCCCAGCCAGGCGCCGATGCCCATGATGACGTTGGCGCGGGCCACCGGGTGATCGAGCAGTCCGAAGGTAAAGGCGGAAACAAAGCGGCCGTGGGTCTGCGAGAGCAGCCAGGCGCCGAACAGCCAGGTAGCGAGCGCCGACCAGCGAAACCACAACAGAGCGCGCGGCGCGATGTATTTGTTGACGCCGGCGCCGCCCGGACCGCCCTTGTCGGCCGCCGCGGCGGCCAGGCCCGGGGTCTGCACCGCATTGAAGTAGTACAGCAGACCGATCCAAAAAACGCCCGAGATGATGTGCAGCCAGCGGGTCAGGCTCGCGAGCGAATAGGCGTTGAAAGTGACGCCGCCGTCGATCAATATGGCGATCACCAGCGAGGCCGCGAAGCCGATGATCAGCGGCCATTTTACGGTCAATAAGGGGTTCATTCTGAATTTCTCCTGACAAGAGGGCTATTGGCCCGATACGGCCGCTGCGCGGATCGTGCGTTGCGGCGACCTGGAAGAATAGGGGACTGACCCCAATAATTCAATTATGTCAGACCCGCCACCGGCGTCTCCCTGCATCAATATTTGCACCTTGGACGAACACGGGTATTGTCATGGCTGTTATCGTACGATCCAGGAAATCGCGAATTGGTCGCTCATGACGAGCACGGAGCAGCGTGCCCTGCTGCTGGACCTGGAACGGCGGGCCGGGGGGCGGGCGCCGCGGGAAACGCACAATACTTCTGGAGATATTTGACAATGGACGCAATTGAACGGATCAAGACCCAACTGTCGGCGGCGCCGGTGGTGCTGTACATGAAGGGCACACCGGATTTTCCGCAATGTGGCTTTTCGGCGCAGACCGTTGGTGCACTGCGTGCGTGCAAGGCCAAGTTCGCGCACGTGAACATATTCGAGGATCCGGAGGTTCGTGAGGCGCTGAAGAGCTACTCGAACTGGCCGACCTTCCCGCAGTTGTACGTGAACGGCGAACTGGTGGGCGGCTGCGACATCACGCTGGAAATGTACAAAAGCGGCGAACTCAAACAGCTCCTGACCGAGGCGGGCGCCGCTTAGTCGCCTGCCGGCGGCTCGGGCTCGGTCTCCGATTCGAGCGGGCCCATGGCGGCCAGACGCCGGCGGCTTGCCTCGAATACGCCCTGGAACTGATTGCAGACCGTGCAGAACAGATCCGCCGTCCGCTCCGCGTCGTAGGCCGCGGAATGGGCGCTGGCGGTGTCCCACTCCAATCCGGCCGCCAGCGTCGCGCGCATCAGCACCGTCTGGCCGAAGGCGACTCCGCCGAGCGTCGCGGTATCGAAGCTCGAGAAGGGATGGAAGGGATTGCGCTTGAGCTGGGTGCGCAGCACCGCGGCATTGAGGAAATTCAGGTCGAAGAACGCATTGTGCCCCACCAGCACCGCGCGGGTGCAGTCCGCGGCCCGGACGGCATTGCGCACCTCGCGGAAAATGCGCTGCAGCGCGTCGGCCTCCGGAATCGCCGGCCGCAGCGGATGGTGCGGATCGATGCCGTTCACCGCCAGCGAGGCGGCCTCCATGTTCGCACCGGGAAACGGGGCGACGTGATAGCGGAAGGTGTCGCCGCGCGCAAGGCTGCCGTCGCTGCGCATCTCCAACAGCACCGCGGCTATCTCCAGGAGCGCGTCGGTTTGCGGATTGAAACCGCCCGTCTCCACATCGACGACCACCGGTAGAAAGCCGCGAAAGCGCGTCGCGAAGGTGATCGGAGGAAGCTGGGTCACGGCGCGTCCGGCCGTGCCAGGCGCCACTGTACGAACTCCCCGGCGCGGTACGGCACGACGCTGCCGCCGGCGAAATCAATCGTCGCCGGAACCCGCCACGGCTGCCGGGCGAGGGTCAGAGTCTCGCGGCTGCGCGGCAGGCCATAGAAGTCCGCGCCGAAGTGACTTGCGAACGGCTGCAGCCGGTCCAGGCGGCCGGCGGCTTCGAAGGCCTCCGCGTACAATTCGAGCGCGGCGTTCGCCGTGAACATGCCGGCGCAGCCGCAGGCGCTCTCCTTCGTGGCGCGCTCGTGTGGCGCGCTGTCGGTGCCGAGGAAGAAGCGCGGATCGCCGCCGGTCGCCGCTGCTACCAATGCCTGGCGGTCCGATTCGCGCTTGAGGATCGGCAGGCAATAGAAGTGCGGGCGGATACCGCCGGCAAAGATGGCATTGCGGTTGTGAAGCAGGTGCTGCGGCGTGATCGTCGCGGCGACCCCGGCGCGGGCGCCGCGCACGAATTCCACGGCGCGCGCCGTGGTGATGTGCTCGAGCACCAGCTTGAGCGAGGGATAGCGCCCGATCAGCGGCTCGAGGCAGGTATCGATGAAATGCGCCTCGCGGTCGAATACATCCACCTCCTCGCCCACCGATTCGCCGTGCACCAGCAGCGGCATGCCGATGTCCTGCATGCGCATCAGCACCTCGTGCACCCGGCCCAGATCCGTCACGCCGGAATCCGCATACGTGGTGGCGCCCGCAGGATAGAGTTTCACGCCATGCACGAATCCGGCAGCCCGCGCCCGATCGATCTCATCGGCAGGGGTGCCATCCGTCAAATACAGGGTCATCAACGGTTCGAAACGGCTGCCGGGCGGCAGCGCGGCCTGAATCCTGCGGCGATAGGCGCCGGCCAGCTCGGTGGTGGTGATGGGCGGTTTGAGATTCGGCATCACGATCGCGCGCCCGAAGCGCTCGGCCGTGAAGCCGACCACCGAAGCCATGGCGGCGCCGTCGCGCAGGTGCACGTGAAGATCGTCGGGACGCTGCAGGGTGAGCGTGGTCATGCGCGCTTGTGCGGCGGCGGCCATCCCCGGCGCAGCAATTCCACCGTATAGCGCACGCCGAATCCCGTGATATCCGTGCCGATGTGCGCGAGCCCGCCGCTGCGCATGCCGGCCGCCAGGTCCAGATGCAGCCAGGCGATGTCCTTCGGAACGAAGCGGTTCAAGAAGCGCGCTGCCAGGATGTGATCGCCCTTGCCGTCGACGGCGCATTGCATGACATCGGCGATGGAGCTGTCCAGGTCGGTGTCGTAATCCGCGTCCATCGGAAAGCACCAGACCCGTTCCCCGCTGCTCCTGCCCGCCGCTTCGATCAAGTCGCGCTCCTCGAGCCGGTTGGTGAAGGCGCCGCTGTAGCGCTCGGTGAGCGCGTACACGCACGCTCCGGTGAGGGTGGCATAATCGATGATGGCCCGGGGTTTCTTCTCCGCCGCCAGGCTGAGCGTATCGGCGAGCACCATGCGGCCCTCGGCATCGGTGTGGATCACCTGGATGGTCGAACCGTTGCGCGCGCGCACCACATCCTGCGGCTTGTAAGCGAGGGGACCGATCCGGTTCTCCGTGATCGCCAGCCAGCAGTCGACCGCCAGCGGCGAGCGCAGCGCCTGCAGTGCGTACAGGCTGCCGACCGCGACCGCGCTGCCCTCCATGTCCGTGTGCATATCGAGCATGCCCTTGTGGGGTTTGAGGTTGGTGCCGCCGGTGTCGAAGCAGATGCCCTTGCCCACCAGGCTCACGGCGGGCGCGGCGGCGCCGCGCGGCCGGTAGCACAAGCGCACGATGCCGGCATCACGGGTGGCATTGCCGCGCGCCACGGCGAGAAAGGCGCCGGCGCCGAGGCGCCTGAGTTGTGCCTCGCCGTAGAACTGGAATGTCAATTTCAGCCGGCGGGCCAGATCCCGCAGCAGCCGCCGGTAGCCGCGCGCATCCAGGTGATTCGGCGGCAGCGCCGTGAGCCAACGCGCGAGATTGTTGCCGGCGGCCGTCGCCATAACCCGGTCCAGATCCGGCAATGCGCTGGAGGTGGCCACATCGATGCGCGCGAGCCGGGTTCGCGCGGCGGGCCGGCTCTTGAACGATGCCAGGCGAAATGCGGCCGCCTGCAGTGCGGCAAGGGTTGCGCCGAGGGCCTCGCGGCCGGCCTCGGCGCCGCAGTCCCGTTCCCACAGCAGCACCGATTCCGGGTCTGTCTCCAGGGCCGCGCGCGCCAGCTTGCCGGCCGCCTGCAGGCGTTCGAAGGTGCCGGCCTGCCGGGCCACGAAGCCGACCACCAGCAGTGTTTGGGCGTTCGCACCGACTCGCGCGCTGATGGAGTCGCCTGGCTTGCGGCCCTTGCGCAGATACAGATTTCGCAGCAGCGCACCGTGCGGCAGAGCCGCCCAGAGCGCCGCGCGCGGCTCGACGGGCAACAGCAGAATGGATGCGCCGTAGCGCGAGAGTTTGGCCGCCGTCGGGCGTCCGCCGAGCCGCCGCAGCGGCGCTATCAATGATCCCAAGGGCAAGCGAATCGGCATATCATTGAACCGCAAGCAGATCCCTTGCTTGACCGTGAAAAACCAAACCCCGAAGATGGCGCCGGCTCAAAACGTAGTGGCAGTTCGCGCATCGGCGCTGTAACGTGCTCGGCATCTTAACAGGACAGGCAGGCATGTGCATGAGCGCATACTCTTTTCAGGTTCTCCCATGACGCAGCAATCGCCGTTCGAGGACATCGATCCGATCGAGACGCATGAATGGCTGGAGTCGATCGAGTCCGTGATGCGCGCGCAGGGGCCCGAGCGCGCGCATTTTTTGCTTGAGAAACTCGTGGATTTCACGCGCCGCTCCGGAGCCTACCTCCCCTTCAAGCCGAACACCGCTTATCTGAACACGATCGCCAAGGCGCAAGAGCCCGAATATCCCGGCGATCGATCCCTGGAGCGGCGCAATGAAGCCTACATCCGCTGGAACGCCATGGCCATGGTGGTGCAGGCCAATCGCGTGAACACCGAGTACGGCGGCCACATCGCCACCTATGCATCGGCCGCCACGCTGTACGAGGTGGGATTCAACCACTTCTGGCGGGCACGCAGCGAATCCTTTCCCGGCGACATGGTGTTCATCCAGGGGCATTCGAGCCCCGGCATCTACGCTCGCGCCTATCTCGAGGGCCGGCTCGACGAGAACCAGCTGCTGCGCTTTCGCCGGGAGGTGGGGGGCGGCGGACTGTCCTCCTATCCTCATCCGTGGCTGATGCCGGCCTTCTGGCAGTTTCCGACGGTCTCCATGGGGCTCGGCCCGATGACGGCGATTTTCCAGGCGCGCTTCGTGCGCTACCTGGAGCATCGGGGCATCGTGCCCGTCACCGACCGCAAGGTGTGGGCCTTCCTTGGCGACGGCGAGATGGATGAGCCCGAATCGATGGGCGCATTGACGATGCCGGTGCGCGAGAAGCTCGACAATCTCATTTTCGTCATCAATTGCAACCTGCAGCGGCTCGACGGACCCGTGCGCGGTAACGGCAAGATCATCCAGGAACTCGAGGCCGCGTTTCTCGGCGCCGGCTGGAACGTCATCAAGGTGCTGTGGGGTTCGCGCTGGGATCCGCTGCTCGAACGCGACCAGAAGGGGCTCCTCAAGCGCCTGATGGAAGAGTGCGTGGACGGCGAGTACCAGAATTTCAAATCCAAGGGCGGCGCGTACACCCGCGAGCATTTCTTCGGCAAGTACCCCGAATTGAAGGAGATGGTCGCCAACATGTCCGACGACGAGATCTGGCGCCTGAACCGCGGCGGCCATGATCCGCAGAAGGTGTTTGCCGCCTACTCCGCCGCGACGGCGAACAAGGGCTCGCCCACGGTCATTTTGGCGAAGACCGTCAAGGGCTTCGGCCTCGGCAAGGCCGGAGAGGGGTTCAACTCCGCACACCAGCAGAAAAAAATCGGCGACGACTCGCTCAAGGATTTTCGCGACCGCTTCAATATCCAGATCTCCGATGAGGACATCACCCAACTGGCGTTTCGCAAACCCGCCGCGGACAGCGAGGAGATGCGCTACCTGCAAGCAAGGCGCAAGGAACTTGGCGGCTACCTGCCGGCGCGCAACTCCACCGCGCCGCCCCTGGTGGTACCCCCGATCGAGGCGTTCAGCGCACTGCTCGAGGGCACCGACGGCCGCGACATCTCCACCACCATGGCGCTGGTGCGAATTCTCACCACGCTGGTCAAGGACAAGAACATCGGCAAGCACATCGTGCCGATCGTGCCGGACGAGGCGCGCACCTTCGGCATGGAGGGCATGTTCCGGCAGATCGGCATTTACTCCTCGGTGGGCCAGCTGTACACGCCGCAGGACGCCGACCAGCTCATGTTCTACCGCGAGGACAAGCAGGGACAGATTCTCGAAGAGGGCATCAACGAGGCGGGCGCCCTTTGCTCCTGGATCGCCGCTGCCACCGCGTATGCCAATCATGGCGTGAGCATGGTGCCCTTCTACATCTACTACTCCATGTTCGGATTCCAGCGAGTCGGGGACTTCATCTGGGCTGCCGGTGACAGCCAGGCACGTGGTTTTCTGATCGGCGGAACGGCGGGACGCACCACCCTCGCGGGCGAAGGGCTGCAGCATCAGGACGGCCACAGCCAGCTGGTGGCGACCACGGTGCCGAACTGCGTCGCGTACGACCCGACCTTCGCCTACGAATTGGCGGTGATCGTGCAGGATGGCATGCGCCGCATGTACCAGGACCAGGAGAACGTGTTCTATTACATCACCTGCATGAACGAGAACTACCCGCACCCGGCCATGCCGGCTGGTGTGGCGCAGGGCATCCTGAACGGCATGTATCTGCTGCAAATCGGCGGACGCGGCAAGGTGCGTGTGACGCTGTTCGGCTCCGGCACCATCCTGCGCGAGGTGCAGGCGGCCGCGGAGCTGCTCGAACGGGACTATGGGGTGCCCGCCGACGTCTATTCGGTCACCAGCTTCAGCGAGCTGCGCCGCAATGCGCTGGAAATCGAGCGCTGGAACATGCTGCATCCGGGTGAAGCGCGCCGTCAGAACTACATCCAGCAGGCGCTCGCCGACCGCGAGGGCCCGTTCATCGCCGCCACCGATTACATGAAGACCGTGCCGGATCAGATCCGGCAATGGATTCCGGGGCGTTATGCCGTGCTCGGAACGGACGGCTATGGGCGTAGCGATTCGCGCGCCGAGCTGCGCCGCTTCTTCGAGATCGACCGCCATTATGTGGTGGTCGCGGCGCTCAAGGCGCTGGCGGACGACGGCAAAATAGAAAAACAAACGGTCGTCAAGGCGATTCAGACCTTCGGCATCGACCCGGAAAAACCCAATCCCGTGTCCGTCTAGGCGAGCGCTGTGGCAGTACCCATCGAAGTATTGGTTCCCGACATCGGCGGTTTCAAGGACGTCAACGTCATCGACGTCCTGGTCAGCGACGGCCAGCGGGTTGAAAAGGAAACCCCGCTGATCACCATCGAGACGGAGAAGGCCGCCATGGACGTGCCGGCGCCGGCCGCCGGACGGATTGCGCAGGTCAAGCTCAAGCGCGGCGACAAGGTCTCGCAAGGCTCGGTAATATTGCTGCTCGAGGCGTCCGATGCACCCGCCGGTGCTGCACCTGCTGAGGCTGTGCCGGCCGCTGCGCCGCCGGCCGTGCCTGCGGCGAGCGCCGCCCCGGCCGCCCCTGCCGCCGCAGCTGCGCCGGCCGGCAGCGCGGCACCGGCGGCGCCGATGCCGGCAGCCATGCCGGCAGCCATGCCGGCCGGTGCTGCCATTGACGAGGCAGGTTTTTCCAAGGCGCACGCCAGCCCGGCGGTGCGCAAATTCGCCCGCGAACTCGGTGCCGATCTCGGCCGGACTACGGGCAGCGGACCGAAGGGACGGATCACCGTCGATGACGTGAAGGCCGCGGTCAAGCGCATCTTGACGACGCCGGCGCCGCCGGTGTCCGCACTTCCCCGGGTGCCGGAGGTGGATTTCGCAAGATTCGGACCGGTCGAGGTCAAGCCGCTGTCGCGCATCCAGCGCATTTCTGGCGCCCGGCTGCAGGCGAGCTGGATCAATCTGCCGCACGTGACCCAGCAGGAGGAGGCCGACGTCACCGAACTCGAGGCCACGCGCGAGACGCTGAAGAAACTGGCGCCCGACGGCGTGCGCCTCACGCCGCTCGCGTTCATCGTCAAGGCCTGCGTGGCGACGCTGAAGGAATTTCCGCGCTTCAATGCATCGCTCGATGCGGCGGGCGAGAATCTGGTCTTCAAGAGATACTTCCACATCGGCTTCGCCGCCGACACACCCCAAGGCCTGGTGGTGCCGGTCATCCGCGATGCAGATCGCGGCAGCCTGTTCGACATCGCGCGCGCGCTCGGTGCGCTCTCGGAGAAAGCGCGCGCCGGCAAGCTGACGGCGCTCGAGATGCAGGGCGGATCATTCACCATCTCGAGTCTGGGCGGGATCGGCGGAACCGCGTTCACGCCCATCATCAATGCTCCGGAGGTCGCCATTCTGGGGGTGTCGCGTTCGACGAACCGGCCGGTGTGGCAGAACGGGTCGTTCGTCCCGCGATTGATGCTGCCGTTGTCCCTGTCCTATGACCATCGCGTCATCGACGGTGCGGAGGGTGCGCGCTTCATCGTGCATCTCGCCAAGGTGCTCGCCGATCCGCGGTCACTGCTATGAGCATCGTGGAGGTCCGGGTGCCCGATCTCGGGGACTCCAAGCACGTCAGCGTGGTCGAGGTCCTGGTCAAGAGCGGCGCAGCGGTGGGCATCGAGGATCCGCTGATCACGCTCGAAACTGAAAAGGCGACGATGGATGTGCCTTCGCCGGTGAGCGGCGTGATCGCGTCCATCGCCGTCAAAAAAGGCGACGAGGTGTCCGCCGGCACGGTGATTGTCACGGTGCAGGTGTCCGAGGGCGCCCAGGCCAGCGCGCCCGCCGCCACCGCGCCCGCCGCCACCGCGCCCGCCGCCACGCCCGCCGCCACCGCGTCAGCCGCCACCGCGTCAGCCGCCGCCGCGTCAGCCGCAACCGCGTCAGCCGCCGCCGCGTCAGCCGCAACCGCTGCAGCGGCAGCAACGGCTGCTGCGGCCGCCAGGGGCCCCTCGGCGACCGCGACGCCTCCCGACGGGGCGCTTGATCTGGTGGTGCTGGGCGCCGGGCCCGGCGGCTACACGGCCGCTTTTCGCGCCGCCGACCTCGGACTCAAGGTGACGCTGGTCGAGCGCTGGCCCATCCTCGGGGGAGTGTGCCTGAACGTGGGTTGCATACCGTCCAAGGCGCTGCTGCATGCGGCCAAGGTGGTGGAGGACGCCGAGGACATGGCCGGCTGCGGCATCGAATTCGCGCCCCCGAAGATCGATCGCGACGGCCTGCGCGCCTGGAAGAACCGTGTGGTGAGCCGCTTGACGAACGGCCTGTCGGTGCTCGCCAAACAACGCAAGGTGGCGGTGGTGCGCGGCGAGGCCAGGTTCGTCGGTCCGTATTGCCTGCAGGTGCAGACCGCCGAGGGCGTCAAGCGGCTGGATTTCAAGCAGTGCATCATCGCGGCCGGATCCGAGTCGGTGCGTTTGCCCGGACTGCCGGATGACCCGCGCGTGATCGATTCCACCGGCGCACTCGAGTTGCCCGAGTGCCGGCGGCTGCTGGTGATCGGCGGCGGCATCATCGGCCTGGAGATGGCCTGTGTGTACGACGGGTTGGGATCGCAGGTCACGGTGGTCGAACTCAGCGACGGATTGATGCCCGGCACCGACCGTGATCTGGTGCGTCCGCTGCAAAAGCGCATCGAGAAACGCTATGCCCGCATCTTGTTGGGCACCCGGGTCAAATCGCTGCAGGCGCTTCCTGAGGCTCTGCGCGCCACTTTCGAAGGCCCCGATGCGCCCGAGCCGCAGGATTTCGACCGCGTCCTGGTCGCCGTCGGGCGCAGAGCCAATGGCCTCGCCATCGATGCCGCCGCCGCCGGTGTCGCCGTCGACGCGCGCGGCATCATCGCCGTGGACAAGCAGATGCGCACCAATGTCGCGCATATATTCGCCATCGGCGACATCGCCGGGGCGCCGATGCTGGCGCACAAAGCGACGCACGAGGCGAAGGTCGCGGCGGAGGTTGCCGCGGGCCACAAGGCCGCATTCGACGCGCGCTGCATCCCGTCGGTGGCTTACACGGACCCCGAGATCGCCTGGGTGGGCGTGACCGAAACCGACGCCAAGGCACGCGGTCTCGACGTCGGCAAAGCGGTTTTCCCGTGGGCCGCCAGCGGGCGCTCGCTCGCGCTCAATCGCGATGAAGGCTTCACCAAGCTGCTGTTCGACAATCAGACCCGGCGCATCGTCGGTGGCGGCATCGTCGGCAGCAACGCCGGCGAATTGATTGCCGAGGTTGGACTGGCCATCGAGATGGGCGCCGATGCCGCCGACATCGGCCTGACCGTGCATGCTCATCCGACGCTGTCGGAGACGGTGGCCATGGCGGCCGAGGCCTTCGAAGGGACGCTGACCGACCTTTACATGCCCAGGCGCTGAGGTTGCGGGACGGCGGCGGGGCGGTGCGATGCCGGCGGCGCCACGGACCGGCTCACTTGGCGGCGGTGCAATTCTTCACATAGGTGTCGCGCACGGCGCCCACCAGCTTCTTCGCCTTGGCATCCTTCAGACACGCCGTTCGCTTGGCATGCTTGGCGGCCGCATCGCCCGCGGGCGTGGAGGGCGGCGGCGGCGGTGCCTTGGGCACGCCGATATCAGCGGCTGCCATCCGCGGTGCTCCCATGATCACCGCCAGGCAGATGCACAAACTCATCGCAGCAATTCTGAAGCGCACGCCATTCTCCTGCCGACAGTGCGCAGCATAGCGCCTACTGGCCGCCGAACCCCGGGAGGAGCGGATGAAAATTGCTTAATCCTGCCGCGACAATCGGCTGCGCAGCAGCGCCAGATAGTCGCGCTCCTGCGGTGGCCGACCGGTGAGCTGCGCGCGGCGCAGCGTCTCGCCGAGCGCGTGCATGAGTTCGTGCTCGGCCGCATGCGAATCCAGGTGCGTTGCCTGCAGACGGGCCTGCAGGTCGCGGATACCGGGCGGACGATCGATGGACAGCTGCTCGCGCACGGCGATGTGCAGTCCCATGTGCAAGTACGGATTGTGCGCCGGATCCGCACCCGCCGGCTCCGTGGCAACGCCGGCAGGCGCCTCGATGAGGGAATGAAACTCCGGATGCAATTCGATCACGTCGGTGATCATCGCCTCGAGTGCCGTGAGAATCGTGCCCGCCGCGCGCTTGCGCCACGCATCCGTGTAGGCGTGGCGCAGCTCCTCGCGCCCCGGTCCGGCGAACGCGGTCACGGTGGCTCAGCTCGCGTCTTGCGCCGGTACTCGCACAGATCGGCGATCAGGCATTGCGGGCACAAGGGATTGCGCGCCCTGCAAACATAGCGGCCGTGCAATATCAGCCAGTGATGCGCACCGAGTCGGAATTCCGGCGGCACGAATTTCATCAACTTGTCCTCGACCTCCCGCACCGTTTTGCCGGGCGCGATGCCGGTCCGGTTGGCGACGCGGAATATGTGGGTGTCGACGGCAATGGTGGCCTCGCCGAATGCCGTGTTCAAGATCACGTTGGCGGTCTTGCGGCCGACGCCGGGCAGCCGTTCGAGTGCTTCGCGGGTCCGTGGCACATCGCCCCCATGCCGCTCGAGCAGCAGGCGGCACGTGGCGATGAGGTTCTTCGCCTTGCCGTTGTACAAGCCGATCGACTTGATGTGGCGCGACAGCCCGGCGACCCCCAGGGCGAGCATGCCGGCCGGAGTGGCGGCGGCCGCGAACAGTCCCGCCGTCGCCTTGTTGACGCTACGGTCCGTTGCCTGGGCGGACAGGATCACCGCCACCAGCAGTTCGAAGGGCGTGCGGAAAGTCAGTTCGGTCCTCGGATCGGGATTGGCCCGCCGCAGCCGCGAAAAAATCTCGTGCCGCTTGGCCGCATTCACGGTCGATCCGCGGCGCCGCGCCCGGCGCCGGCCTTTTTCGCGTCCAGATCGCGCTGGCGTTCCGCCGCCTGACTTTGCAGCCGGGCGCGGTGGGCTTCGAAGCGGGCGCGGTTGCGCAGCGCCTGGTCCGCGGCGGGCGGCGGTGCGGGCCGCAGCTCGATGCAATCGACCGGACAGGGGGCGATGCACAGCTCGCAGCCCGTGCATTGCCAGGCGATCACGGTGTGCAGAAATTTCGCGGCCCCGACGATGGCATCAACCGGGCAGGGCGGCAGGCAGCGGGCGCAGCCGATGCAGCGCGATTCGTCGATCCACGCGACCTGCGGCGGGGCTTCCCTGCCGTTGGCCGGATTGAGCGGTTTCGCCGGCCGTCCGAGCAGTTCGGCGAGCGCGCGTATCGTCGCGCTGCCGCCGGGCGGGCATTGATTGATGTCCGCCTTGCCGCACGCCACGGCTTCCGCATACGGTTGGCATCCCGGGTATCCGCAACGCGTGCACTGGGTCTGCGGGAGCAGCGCGTCGATGCGTGCGGCATCCGTCTGCGCGGCCGCGCCACTCATGTCATTTGACGCGCATGCCGGGGGCGGCGCCCGAATCCGGTGACAACACGAACAGATCCTTGCCGCCGGGGCCCGCCGCCAGCATCATGCCCTGCGAGATGCCGAAGCGCATCTTGCGCGGCTGTAGATTGGCGACCACCACGATGAGACGGCCGACGATGGCCGCAGGCTCGTAGGCGGAGCGGATGCCGGCGAGGATTTCCCGTTCGCCCATCTCGCCGAGGTCCACCTTGAGGCGCAGCAGCTTGTCCGCACCCGCGACCTGCTCGGCAGCGAGTATCCGCGCCACCCGCAAATCGACGCGGCTGAATTCGTCGATCGAAACGGTCGCCGCGCCGTCCGCCACAGGCGCGATGCCGGCCACGGCCGGCGCCCGTGCGGAAGGCGCCGCTGCGGATGGCGCCGCCGCGGATGGCGCCGCCGCGGATGGCGCCGCCGCGAGTTCGGCAGTCTCGGGTTCGATCAGCCGCGCCACGGCCAGGGGATCCAGGCGGGTCGCAAGCGGCACGTAAGGATTGATCGTGCGGCCGAGCAGCGGCTTGGACGCGTCGTCCCAGGCCCAGGTTTCCTCGCCTAGAAAGCGCCGCGCCTGGACGGCCATCTCGGGCAGCACCGGGGCGAGATAGATCATCAGCGAGCGGAACAGATTCAGGCCCTCGCTGCACACGGCCTGCACCAAGGCGGCCTGTTCGGGCTGCCGGGCGAGAACCCAGGGCTTGCGCTGGTCGATGAATTGATTGGCGCGATCGGCGAGCGCCATGATCTCGCGGATCGCACCGGCGGTATCGCGGGCTTCATAGGCGGCGGCGATCGAGGCGCCGGCATCCGCGAAGGCGCCGAACAGGGCGGGGTCCGCCAGCGTGCCGGCCAGCATCCCATCGGCATTGCGGGAGATGAAACTTGCGCAGCGGCTGGCGATGTTCACCAGCTTGCCGACCAGATCGGCATTGAGCCGGGTCGCGAATTCATCCAGATTCATGTCGATGTCGTCGATGCCGGGACCGAGCTTTGCGGCGAAATAGTAGCGCAGATACTCGGGCGCAAAGGCCTGCAGATAGCGCCGGGCGGTGATGAAGGTGCCGCGCGACTTGGACATCTTCTGGCCGTTGATGGTCACGAACCCGTGTGCGTGCACCGTGGTCGGGCGGCGCATGCCGGCGCCCTGCAGCACGGCGGGCCAGAACAAGGTGTGAAAATACAGGATGTCCTTGCCGATGAAATGGTGCAGCTCGGTGGCGGGGTCCGCGCCGAAGAAATCCTCGAATTTCAAGCCCGTTCGGGCGCACAGCTGGGTGAAGCTCGCCAGATAGCCGATGGGCGCGTCAAACCAGACGTAGAAGAACTTCCCGGGGGCGTCCGGAATTTCAAAGCCGAAATACGGGGCGTCGCGCGAAATGTCCCAATCCCTCAGGCCCTGCGAGAACCACTCACCCAGCTTGCGCGCGACGCTCTCCTGCACGGTGCCGCTGCCGACCCAGGACTTGAGCCGGCCCTCGAAGCCGCTCAGGCGGAAAAAATAGTGCTCGGAATCACGCGCCACCGGGGCCGTGCCGGTGATCACCGATGTGGGATTCTTGAGGTCCGCCGGGGTGTAGGTGGCACCGCACACCTCGCAAGAATCGCCGTACTGATCGACGGCACCGCAATTCGGGCAGGTTCCCCTGACATAGCGATCCGGCAGAAACATGCCGGCCTTCTCATCGTAGGCCTGGCTGATCGTGCGCCGTTCGATGTAATCCGCGGCCCGCAGCGTCCGGTACAGGCTTTCGCACAGAGCGCGGTTCTCCGGCGAATGCGTCGACCCGAAGTTGTCGATTCCGATCAGCATGTCCGCAAGGTCGCGCTTGTGCTCGACGTTGACCTGCGCAATCAGCTGCTCCGCCGTGATGCCCTCCGACTGGGCCTTGAGCATGATGGGCGTGCCATGGGTGTCGTCGGCACAGACGTACCAGCACTCGTGGCCGCGCAGCTTCTGAAAGCGCACCCAAATGTCGGTTTGCACCGCCTCGAGCAGGTAGCCGAGGTGGATGGGGCCGTTCGCATACGGCAACGCGCTGGTCACGAGGATTCGTCGGGGGGCGGTCATGAACGGTTCGATGAGCTACGAGGCTTCTTTGAGGTGCTCGAACTTGTTCTTGTTGATCGCCTTCTTGAAAGCCTCTTTGCCGGTGATTTCACGCCGATCCAGCAGCAGCTGGATCGCCGTGTCCATGGTGCGCATGCCGTGCGCCGAACCGCTCTGCATGGCGTTTTCGAGCTGGTCCATCTTGCCCTGGCGGATCAGATTGGCCACCGCGGGCGTATTGACCAGAATCTCCATGGCCGCGAGCCGCCCTTGCTTGTCCGTCCGCGGAATCAACTGCTGCGAGACGACACCGCGCAGGCTGGTCGAGAGCATGGTGCGTACGTGTGACTGTTTGTCCGCGGGAAACGCGTTGACCATGCGGTCCACGGTGGCCGCGGCGCCGTTGGTGTGCAAGGTGCCCATGACGAGTATGCCCATCTCGGCCGCGGTAACCGCGATGCTCATGGTCTCCAGATCGCGCAACTCGCCCACCAGGATGACATCCGGATCCTCGCGCAACGCGGACATCAGGGCGGATGAGAACGTCGCGGCGTGCACACCGATCTCGCGCTGGCTGATGAGACAGTTCTTGCGCGCGTGCACGAATTCAATTGGATCCTCGATGGTCAGAATATGGCCCTTCACGCGGTTGTTGATGTCATCGATCATCGAGGCGAGGGTGGTCGACTTGCCGGATCCAGTCTTGCCCGTGACGAGGATCAGGCCGTTGGTGGCCCTGCCGAGATTGCGCACCGCCTCCGGCAGATTGAGTTCATCCATGGTGCGCGCGACCGACGGGATGGCGCGAAACACCGCGCCCATGCCGTTCAGCTGGCGCATCACATTGACGCGAAAACGCGCGATTCCGGTGAGGCTGTAGGCGAAGTCGGTGCCGTCCTTGGTTTCGAAGCGGTCGACGGCCGGCTTGGGCATGATTTCGTACAGCGATTTCTTGACGGTTTCCGCATCCAGGGGCTCGCCGCTCAAGGGCATCAATTCGCCGTACAGCCGGATGCGCGCCGGGTCGCCCGCCAGAAAATGCAGATCCGAGCCCTTGCGCTCCACCAGCTGGTTCAAAAAGCTGTCGATGGCCGGCACGGCGACTCAGGTACCCACGGTTTCCGGCTTCGGCAGGATGCCGATGTCGGTGACGAAGCGCTGAAACTGGCGCTTGTCGACAGCGTAAGCGTAGGCGTCGTCCGGATCGACCTCTTTGGCGTTGATGGCGCCGAGCAGCGCCTGATCGAGCAGCTGCATGCCGTAGTCCTTGCCCATCTGCAGCTGGCTGGGAATCTGGTGCGTCTGATCGGTCATGATCAGTTTTGCGATCGCCTTGGTCACCACCATGACCTCGCACACCGCCCGGCGCGCGCGCTGATCCGGACTCTTGACCAGCACCTGGGTGATCACCGCGATCAGGCTCTGGGCGAGGAAGCTCTTGGTCTGTTCGCGCTCCTCGGTGGGCAGGGCGTCGATCACCCGGTCGATGGTCTTGGTGGCGCTGGTGGTGTGCAGCGTGCCGAGCACCAAGTGTCCGGTCTCCGCGGCCGTCATCGCCATGGAGATGGTCTCCGCATCGCGCAGCTCCCCCACCAGGATGACGTCGGGGTCCTCGCGCATGGCGGCACGCACCCCCTCGGCGAACGAGGGCAGATGGGTGCCGAGTTCGCGCTGAATGACCTGGCTACTTTTGCTGCGGTGCACAAACTCAATCGGGTCCTCGAGGCTGATGATGTTGAGCGCCCGCGTCAGATTCAAATAGTCGATCATCGCGGCCAGGGTCGTCGACTTGCCGGTTCCGGTGGATCCGGTCACCAGGATCATGCCCTGATGGTAGTCGCACAGCTTGCGCACGATGGGCGGCAGGCCGAGCTGATCGATGCTCGGCATCTGGACCGGAATCGAACGAAATGCCGCCCCGATGCCCGTCTCCTTGCGGAAGACGTTGACCCGAAAGCGGCCGCCCTCGCTCGAAACATACGAGAAATCAAGGTCGCGTCCGGAGCGCAGTTGATTCAGCTGCGACTGGGTCAATACCTCCGTGATGTACGCCTCGAGTTCGGTCGCCCCCAAATCTCGAAACTTGATGGGCATCAGATCGCCATGCATGCGCAGCATGGGTGGAACGCCCACCGCGAGGTGCAGGTCCGAGCAGCCCTGCGCCAATCCGAGCTTGAGGAAGGCATCGATTCTGGCCATATGGCGCCAAGATTACCTGAAACCGCGGCTACAGGAACTTCTCGAGCGAGAGCCGCAGTTCGTCCATGGTCTGGGCCCGCTTGGTCTTGTCGAGGGACATGCACTTCATGACCAGTTCGTTCAACTCCGGGGGCAGTTCCTTGTTGATGTCGATCGGCGGCCGCGCCTTGCCCTGCACGTGCTGGTACATCACCGACATGTGATCGCCGCGCGAATACGGCGGCACGCCGCAGAACATCTCGTACAGGATCACCCCGAGGCTGTAGATGTCGGCGCGTTCATCCACCTTCTTGCCGAGAATCTGCTCCGGCGCCATGTACTTCGGGGAGCCGATCACGTAACCGGTCTTGGTCAGCTGCGTGTCGCCCTGGCTCTGCGCGGCGGCCACGCCGAAATCCACGATCTTCAGCAGCCCGTCGTTGTCGATCAGCACGTTGGCGGGCTTCAGATCGCGGTGCACGATGCCCGCCTGATGCGCCACCGCCATGCCGGTGGCGATGTCGATGCCGAATTTCACCGCGCGCTTGAGCGCCACCGGCTTCTCGTTGACGATCTCACCGCCAAGGGTGTGCGACGGGAAATACTCCATCGAAATGGCGTAGTTGCCACGTATGTAGAGAAAGTCGTAGATGCGGATGACGTTCTTGTGCGTGATCTTGCGGCTGTAGCGCAATTCGTGCACGAAGCGCTTCATCATCTCCTCGTCCGAGGCGACGTTCGGATTCAGGAATTTCAGGAACAGGCGCTCCTCGACCACGGTGTCCTCCATGAGCAGCACCGTGCCGAACGCGCCCTTGCCGATCTTCTCGATGTATTTGTAGCGGCCTTCGATGATGTCGCCGGTCTTCAGCGTGTTGATGTCGAGGCGCTGCGCCTCCTTCACCTCCTGCTGCTGCTTGACGACGCTGGCGAGTTCCGAATTATCGATGAGCAGCGTTTTCGCCGCCTCCTGCAGCTTTGCGGCGCGCTGATTTGCGGCCACCTGCTGGGTGGAGAAGCGGCTGTCGAGCGCCTGGATCGCATTTTCCACGGCCTGCGCCACGGCCGGATCGCCGGTGCTCGCGGCCGCCTGCAGCCTCACCCGGATGGTGTCGGCGCGGCGCTCGTCGGTGAGCTTCGCGAGCGCGGCGATCGCCTCCAGCTTGATCTCGCTCTCCTGCCGCTGCAGCATGGGCAGCAGCGGCTCGACGTTCTTTTGATCGCCGACCTTGGCGATGGCCCGGATCACCGTCGGCAGCGACTTGGCCTCGCCCCCGGAGAGCATCTCGACGAAGCGCGGCAGGGCCTTGGTGCTGCCGATCTCGGCAAGCGCATCCACGGCCCGTTCGCTTACCCACCAGTCCGCATCCCGGGTGGCCTCGATCAACTGAGCAACCGCACGCTCATCCTTGGTCTGATTGAGGATCTCGATGGCGGCGCGGCGTATCTCCTTGTCGTCGTCCTTGATCAGCTCGAGCACGGCCTCGACCACGCGCGGGCCGCCGATCTTGCCGAGCGCATCGGCGGCGCGGGTGCGCACCCACCAATCGCTGTCGGCGATGACCTCGAGCAGATACTTGACCGATTTCGACGTGCCGACGGCGTTCAGCACCTCGACCGCGGCGCGGCGCGCGTATTCATTCTCGTCCTTGAGGACGTCGACCAGATACTTGATGGTGTCGGGGTGATTGGCCTTGACCACCACGTCGACCGCCTTGTTCTGCACTTCGATCTCCGGATCGCGCAGCAGGCCGCACAGCAGGGCGATGTCGAACGGGCCGTCCATGCGCGCCAGCGCCGACAGCGCGGCCGAGCGTATGAATTTGTTGTTGTCCTTGAGCTGTTTCTGCACGGCATGTTGGACCCGCGGCAGGTTGAAGCGCCCGAGCACGTTGATGATGTGCATGCGGGCCATCGGGTCCTTGCCCTCGATCCGCGCGATCAGATCATCGACGGCGGACTCATCGGCGATCTCGCCGATGAGCTTGAACAGGCCGGATCGCTCACTGGCTTCCTGGCTGTAGGCGGCATTCAACAGTTCGCGCACGCTGAAGCGCGATTTTTGCGCTGCGATCACATCGAGGATCGCCTGCTTGGGCATGCCCGGCTTGCCGAGGGCCTCGAGCAGTGCACTGGGGGGGTAGTTGCGGCTGGACGACAGCGCCCAGGCGATGCCCGAGACGGCGCGGCCGTTGGCCTCCGCCATGGTCTTGAGCATGATCGGCAGGGTCTTGACGTCGATCAGCTGGGACAAGGTCTCGACGTACACCAGGGTCTCGCCCTTGTCCGCATTCGACAGGGCTTCGACCAATGGGTCGATCGCGCTCGGTCCGAGCGCAACCAACTTGGCCAGAGCCTTTTGGGCTACGGGGCTCGCTGGGTTACCGCTGGATCGGACGTCCGCGATGAGGCGGTCGGCACGATAATTGGCAAATAAACTCATTCAGTGCCTTCAAGTTGCACTTACTAATTATGCCATACGGTACGCGCTTGGCGGCCTGCTGCGGTACAATCCCATCACACTATGGAACATGCCCTCGATGCGCAGAGCGCGGCCCGCGCCTCCTTGAGCGCCTACCTGGATCCGTACCTCGGACAGACCTTGGGCGAGGCCAAGGCCATAACCGATCTGGCGCTGCGGGATGGCGTACTGCACGCTGAACTCAAGTTTGGCTTCCCGGTTGCCGATTACCGGGAGGAGCTGCAGCAGGCCCTGCAGCCGCTGCTCGGCGACCTCAAGCTGCAGCTTTTGTTGCGTTCCGACATCACCGCGCATGCCGTGCAGCGCACCCTCAAGCCGCTCGCCGGCGTCAAGAATATCGTCGCCGTCGCCTCCGGCAAGGGCGGGGTCGGCAAATCCACGACCGCCGCCAATCTCGCCATTGCCTGGGCCCAGCAGGGTGCCAGGGTCGGCTTGCTGGATGCCGACATCTACGGGCCCAGCCAGCCGCTGATGATGGGCTTGAGCGGCCGCAAGCCGCTCTCCGAGGATGGCAAGCATTTGACCCCGCTGCAGGCTCACGGCGTCGCGGTGATGTCCATCGGATTCCTGATCGATCCGGCGCAGCCCATGGCCTGGCGCGGCCCCATGGTCACGCAGGCGCTGAGTCAGCTGCTGGGCGAGACCCAATGGGGTGAGCTCGACTATCTGGTGGTCGACATGCCGCCCGGCACGGGCGACATCCAGCTGACTCTCGCCCAACGCGTGCCCGTGAGCGGTGCGGTCATCGTCACCACGCCGCAGGACATCGCCCTGCTCGATGCACGCAAGGGCCTCAAGATGTTCGAAAAAGTCGAGGTACGGGTGCTCGGCGTGGTCGAGAACATGAGCGTGCACGTCTGTACGAATTGCGGACACGTGGAGCACGTGTTCGGCAGCGGCGGCGGCGGGCGCATGGCGGCGGAATACGGCGTCCATCTGCTCGGCGAACTGCCCCTCGACATCCGCATCCGCGAGGACGCGGACGGCGGCAGTCCCACGGTGGCCGCCGAGCCCGGCAGCCCGCGGGCCCGCGCCTACCTGCAAATGGCGCGGCGCACTGCCGCGCGGCTTGCGACCTTGAACAAGGACTACAGCCGGGCCTTTCCCAAGATCAGCGTCGAATCGACCTGATGAGCATCAAGAGCGACCGGTGGATCAGGCGCATGGCGCGCGAGCAGGGCATGATTGAGCCGTTCTCGCCCGAACAGGTGCGCATCGACGGCGGCGGGAAGATCGTCTCCTACGGCACCTCCAGCTACGGCTACGACGTGCGCTGCGCGGACGAATTCAAGATTTTCACGAATATCAATTCGACCATCGTCGACCCGAAACGCTTTGACGAGAAATCCTTCGTCGATTTCCGCGGGCCGGTGTGCATCATCCCGCCCAATTCGTTCGCGCTCGCGAGCACGGTGGAGTTCTTCCGCATCCCGCGCAGCGTGCTGACCATCTGTCTGGGGAAATCGACCTATGCCCGCTGTGGAATCATCGTGAACGTGACGCCCCTGGAACCGGAGTGGGAGGGGCACGTCACGCTCGAGTTCTCCAACACCACGCCGCTGCCGGCCAAGATCTACGCCAATGAGGGCGTCGCGCAGATGCTGTTTTTCGAATCCGACGAGGTCTGCGAGACCTCGTACCGCGATCGCGGCGGCAAGTATCAGGGTCAGCGCGGCGTCACCCTGCCGAAGACCTGATCGGGTGCTCCCGGTCGCGGGGCGGCCACGCCGAATACGCAGAAAGGCTAGCGCTTCAGACTCCTGATGCGAATCGCGAATTCGAGGCTTCCGTCGCGGGTGCGTTCCGCCTGCACTGGTATGAAACCGAGGGAGGGCGCGAACCACATGCGCAGCACGCGGTTGCTGCCGGCCCGGCTGCTGGCGACGACCACGGTGTTGAGGTCGCCGAGGGCCGACTTGATCCGCGCGGCGCCCTGGTTGGTGTAGGTGAACTCCTTGGCTTCGTCCTTGTCGACGATGAGGAAGCCCTTCGGCAGATCGCCGTTCTTCAGGTCCTGCATCACCTCGACCTGGATGGACATCACATCCTGAATGCCGTCCCTGATCTTCAGGTCGATCGGCTTGCCCTCCGAGGCGCCGCGGGCGTGATGATCGTCCCAGTCGAATTCGAGGGATACTCTGGATGACCCGTCCTCGGCGCGATATCTGTCCGGCCGTACGTGTCCGCCGCTCATCGTGAACCAGCTCGTCTGCACCACGTCGCTGCTGTAGGCCAGCCGGAAGATGCCGCGGGCGCTGATCCGCCACACGTAGACGAAGCGGTCAGGGGAGCCATCGGCCTTGAGTTCGAGATCGCTGACGCCCACGTGAATGCCGCGCCACTCGGCCACGTAGTGGGCCGAAAAAGGCGCGATGCCCGGCTCGGCAGCGGCGCTGTCCTGCAGCCCGATGAGGGCCATCAACAATACCCCCGCTGCCGCTTTGAACATGAGATCCCTATTTCCCAACGTCGGCGAGCTGCAGCGGCGCGCTCAGTGCGCGTCCGTCGAACCAGGCGCGGCCGCCGGCACACGTCAGCCGATGCTCGCAGAACCAGCGCACCGCGCGAAAATACATGCGGTGCTCGGTCTCGAGCACCCGGGCGGCAAGCTCTGCCTCGGAGTCTCCGGGCATGACCGCGACCCGGCTTTGCAGGATGGCGGGGCCGGCATCGAGCGTCTCGGTCACGAAGTGCACCGTCGCGCCGTGTTCGGCATCGTGTGCGGCGAGCACCCGCCGGTGGGTGTGCAATCCTGCGTACCGCGGCAGCAGCGAGGGATGGATGTTCATGATGCGTCCCTCGAAGGCTTGCACGAAGGGCGCCGACAGTACGCGCATGAAACCGGCGAGCGCAACCAGCGCCGGCGACAGTGCGCCGACCGCCGCGGCCAGCTCGCGCTCGTACGCCGCGCGGTCCGTGGTATGCGGCGCGAGAATCTGCGTCGAGATGCCGAAATCGCGCGCGACCTCGAGACCTCCGGCGGGCCGGTCGGCCAACACGCCGCTCACCCGGTACGGTGAATCGGCCGCGAGGCTGTGCTCGATCAGCGCCCGCATGTTGCTGCCGCGCCCCGAAATCAGGATGACGACCGCGTCGGGGGCGGTCTGCGCGCTCACGCGATGACGACGCCGCGTGCCCCGCGGCGCACTTCGCCGATGACCAGCGCCTCCTGGCCGGCGGCACGCAGCACGGCGAGGGCACGGGCGACGTCATGGGCGGCGAGCTGCACCGTCATGCCGACCCCGCAGTTGAACACCCGGTGCATTTCCGCGTCGGGCACGTTGCCCTGGCTGCGCAGCCACTCGAACACCGGCGGGCGCGGCCACGCGGCCCTCTCCAGCACCGCTTCCAGGCCCTCCGGCAGCACGCGCGGAATGTTCTCCACCAGGCCGCCGCCGGTGATGTGAGCGAGCCCGTGCACCGGCACCTCGCGCAGCAATGCGAGCAGCGGTTTGACGTAGATGCACGTCGGAGCCATCAGCTGGTCGATCAACGGAATGTCCTCGATGCGGGTCTGCAAATCGGCCGCGCCGAGCTGCAGAATCCGGCGGATCAGGGAGAAGCCGTTCGAATGCGGCCCCGACGACGGCAATCCGAGGACGGCGTCCCCGGCGCGCGTTTGCGAGCCGTCGATGATCGACTCCTTCTCGACGATGCCCACGCAGAAGCCCGCGAGGTCATAGTCCCCAACTTGGTACATGCCGGGCATTTCGGCGGTCTCGCCGCCGACCAGCGCGCAGCCGGCCTGCACGCAGCCCTCGACGATGCCGGCGATGACCCGTTCGGCGGTGTCCACGTCGAGTTTGCCGGTGGCGAAATAGTCGAGAAAATACAGCGGTTCGGCGCCCTGCACGACCACGTCGTTGGCGCACATGGCCACCAGATCGATGCCCACGCCGTCGTTGCGGCCGGTGTCGATGGCGAGCCGCAGCTTCGTGCCCACGCCATCCGTGCCCGAGACCAGCACGGGCCTGCGATAGCGGTCGAGGGGCACCTCGACCAGGGCGCCGAAGCCGCCGATGCCGCCAAGGACTTCCGGCCGCAACGAGCGTTTGACGCGCGGCTTGATCCGCTGGACGAGCTCCTCGCCCGCGTCGATGTCGACACCGGCGTCAAGGTAGGTCACGGGCGCTCGCTCAGTCATGGTGTTCCTCGTTGGCGGATGGCGCGGCGGGTCGGCAAGCTGTGGTATTTTACATGAGGAGACAGAGACTTCCGCGCCATCACCATGACACAGCACTCAAGCCCATTGGCAGCCGGTCGACTGCGCGCTGCGGCGCTCGCATGCCTGGCCGCAGCCGCGCTGTGCGCCGCCGCGGACTGCGGCGCGGTGGCGCGCGCCGACCTCTACCAGGCGACGGCGCCGCTCAGCGACCATTCCGAGGCCGCTCAGACGGCGGCCTTCCAGACGGCTTTGAAGACCGTGCTGGTGCGCCTGACCGGCAACCGCAACGCGGATCAGGACCCCGCGCTGGCACCGCTGGTCAATGAAGCGCGGCGCTTCGTGCAACAATATCGGGCGGCTGCGGACGATGAATTGTGGGTGGCTTTCGACGGTGCGGCCGTCGAGCGCTGGCTGACACAGAACGGCCAGCCGCTGTGGGGCCACGAGCGGCCGTCCACCTTCGTCTGGCTGGCGGTGATGTCGACCGGCACGGTGCTCACCCGCGACGACACCTCGGAACTCAAGTCGGATCTCGATGCGGCTGCCGCCGCCCGCGGAATCGTGCTGCTATGGCCGAGCCCGGCGGATCTGCAGAGCAACCGGATCGACTACTCGGCGGTTGCCAACGGCGGCCCGGCCGTGCTGGCGCAGCTCGGGCGCCGGCTCGGGGGCGAGGGCACGCTGATCGGGCGCGCCAGCGGCACGGGCGCCGCCGCGAGCGTGCGCTGGACGCACGTATTTCAGGACCGCAGCAGCGAATTCTCGGGCACCCTGGAGGGTGTGAATCACGCCGCGGACGTGTACGCCGAGATTTTCGCCGCCAGCGGCGCACCCATGCCGGTCGATATCGAGGTGAGCGGGGTGAACGACGTGCGCGGCTATGCCAACGTCGAGAATTATCTCGAGTCGCGTGCGTTCATCTCGCACGTGAGCGTCGAGGCGCTGACCGGTGAGACGGTGAGATTCCGCCTCACCACGCGCGGCGGAGCGGAATCGCTGCAGCGCGCCCTGGCGCTGAATGGTCCCCTGGAGCCGCTGACGTCGGCCGACAACGGTGTACAGCGCTTCCGTCTGCGGCCGTAGCACCAAGGGCTGGGCGATCCCTTGTACGGTTGGATGCGGCGGATTCCCAACGTCATCACCGCGGGCAGGATGGCGTTGGTGGTGCCGGTGGCGTGGACGCTGCTGCATGGCCAGCTCGCGATGACGCTGCTGCTGTTCGGCGCCGCCGCCGCTTCGGACGGCGCCGACGGATTTCTCGCCAAGCGCTTCGGCTGGCAGAGCGATCTCGGTGCGATCCTGGATCCGGCCGCGGACAAGCTGCTGCTCGCCACGGTGTTCGTGACGCTGGCGCTGATTGGAGCCGCGCCGCTGTGGCTGACGGTGACCGCCGTCGGGCGCGATGTGGTTCTCGTGCTCGGTGCGCTCACCTATCGCTATTGGTTCGGTCCCGTCAAGGTCCGCCCGTCGGTGATCAGCAAGACCAACACGCTCTGCCAACTCACCTACGTGCTGGCGGTGATCGCGCGGCTCAGATTCGCGTGGCCGCCCGCCTGGCTGGTGATCCTGCTGGGAGCCTCGGTTTTCGTCACCGTCTGCATCAGCGGCATCGACTACGTGCTCACCTACGGTCGCCGCGCCGCCGGTGAGGTGCGGGCGCGCCGGGCGCCGGGTACCGGGGCCTCATGAAACAGCTGGCCCTCGGGGTGAAGCTGCGCGCCGCGGCGGTGTTCGCGAGCTTTCACCCGGGCGACAACGCCGAGATCCTGGCCGCGCTGCGCGCGCCGGGCACCGCGCCGCTGTGGTTGTGGGGAGCTGCCGGCACCGGCAAGACGCATCTGCTGCAGGCAGTTTGCGCGGCGGCCGGAGAGGCGGCGGCGTACTTTCCCCTGGATCGGCGCGTGGCGCTGCCGCCCGAAGCGCTGCTCGGTTTCGAGGCGAACCGGGTGCTGTGTGTGGACGATGCGGATGCGGTCGCCGGCGACCTGCCGTGGGAGCGGGCGCTGTTCCGCCTGTTCAACGAATCGGCGGAATTGCGGACGCGCCTGATATTCGCCGCCGGTGCCGCGCCGGGCACGCCGGCGTGGGGCCTGCAGGACTGGCGCTCGCGTGCCGCCTCCTGTGTCGTGTATCAGTTGCGCGAACTCGACGATGCCGGGCGCCTCGACGCGCTGCGGCTGCACGCGGCGCAGCGCGGCCTGCTGCTGCCCGCCGACACCGCCGAGTATCTCATGCGGCGCATGCCGCGGGATCTGCCCTCGCTGTTCGCGGTGCTCGACGATCTGGACGAGGCATCGCTGATCGCGCAGCGCCGACTCACCGTTCCGTTCATCCGCGAGGCGCTGGAGAAATCCGCAGGTAAGCCACCATAGTGCAGAACCAGCCGAACACCAGCAGCAGGCTCAGGCCTGCCACCCAGCGGGCCGCCGGATTGACCAGCAGCTCCGTCAGCGCGAACAGCAGGTAGCCCGTCGACAACAGGCTGGCCCAGGCGTAGGTGTAGCGGTGCCCCCGTATCAGACCCCTCAAGGCGGCGAGCAGCGGCACGGCCGCCGCCACGCACAGCGGCCAGGGATAGCCGGCCGCGATCCATGCCAGAGAACTCAATACCACCGCCACCCACATCAAGACGGCCGCGCCGCGCGCGCGCGCCGCGCCGTTCAACGAGCCGCGCTCCTCTGCAACCGGTCCGCCAACGCCGCCACGCGCGAACCCAGTGCCCGTGCCAGCTCGCGCTCCACCTCGGACAACTGCCCGCGGCCGCTGGTCTCGGCCACGTGGCCCGCCCCATAGGGAGTGCCGCCGCCGCGGGTGCGCGTCAGTCCGCTTTCGGTGAACGGCAGCCCCACCAGATACATGCCCTGGTGCAGCAGCGGAATCATCATGGAGAGCAGTGTGCTCTCCTGTCCGCCGTGCAGGGTCTGCGTGGAGGTGAACACCGCGGCCGGCTTGCCGACCAGCGCGCCGGACAGCCACAGCGCACTGGTGCCGTCCAGGAAATGCTTCAGCGGCGCCGCCATGTTGCCGAAGCGGGTGGGACTGCCCAGGATCAGGCCGCAGCACTCGAGCAGATCCTCGTGGCTGGCATAGGGCGCTCCCTCCTCGGGCACGCCAGGTTCGATGCGCACGGTCGCCGCGCTCACCGCCGGCACGGTGCGCAGCCGCGCGGCCATTCCAGCGACCGTTTCGACGCCGCGGCACACCTGCCGGGCCAGGGCCGCGGTGCTGCCTTGGCGGGAATAATACAAAACCAGAATCTCGTTCATCGGTGTGTCTCTCGGGAAAATATGGTGGTTCGTGTCGTGTGCAGCGTCCGCGCAACGGCTCGATCGGGCCTCGACGGTGCGCACGGCGGCCGCTGGTTTGACGAGGCTAGCCGCTATTGTTAGTGTCCTTGTCCCCTATGGTGCGCTTCCTTGCAGTAATGGTCGGTGTGGCTTGCCTCATGGGTTGTCGTGGGGCACCCGTGCAGGAAATGAGCGATGCCCGTCAGGCGATCGAGGCGGCGCGGGTGGCGGGCGCTTCGGAGCGGGCTCCCGGCGATCTCGAGGAGGCGCAGGCCGCCATCGCGCGCGCCGAGTCGCACATCCAGGCCCAGGAGTTCGGCCGCGCCCGCCGCGAAGCGCTCGACGCCAAGCGCTATGCCTCCGCGGCACTCGCCAACGCTGAACACCCGCAGTCGACGGCTCTGCCGAAGCCCTGACTAGAATCTCCACGCGTGCTGCCAGCGCGCCATCACCAACTCCGGGTACGCGCGCCGTCCAACGCTGCCGTTGTAGCGCGCCAGGGCGCGCGGCCAGTCGTGGTTTTCGGCGCGCAGGTAGAATCGCAGGATCTCGCACCCCATGCGGATGTTCGGGGCCACGCGTACCAGTTGATTGCGCACGCCCAATTCGTCCGGCCAGAACGGCATCACCTGCATCAGGCCCACCGCGCCCGCCGGTGACACCGCCCAGGGGTCGAAGCGGCTTTCCACCTCGATCAGGGCCATGACCAGGTCGGGCGGCAGCTTAAGCGCCGGGTCGCGCCTGGCCTCGCAATAGACATGGTCCAAGATGCTGATGCGCTCCTCGTGGGAGGCGACGAAGCGGCGCAGCCGCGGCTCCATCGCCTTGTGCCACACCTCGGCATCGTATTTGTCGGCGAAGCAGTCGGCATCGCCGATGATCTTCTGCAGCAGCGACTTCAGCTCCGGATCGCGCTGCTGATCGGCGCGGGCCGCACCGGGCAGGCAGGCGGCGAGCGCCGCGCCGCAAAGGACGATTCTCGCGATATGTCGCCGCCGCATCGGTCGGGATCCTCAGCCGGGTGGGGGGCGATTTAACTTATCCATGACATAGCCTACCGGATCGGCGACGGGAATATCCGTCGATTCGGTCGCACGGCGCTGACGGTACTCGAGGATGCCGGCATTCAGACCGCGCTCGCCGATCACGATCCGATGCGGTATGCCCATGAGCTCGGAATCCGCAAACTTCACCCCCGGACGCGCGTCCCGGTCGTCGAGCAGCACATCGATGCCCGCCGCCGCGAATTCCCGGTAAAGCCTCTCGGCCATGTCGGCGACGGCCGCCGATTTCTGGTAATTGATCGGCACCAGCACCACCTGGAAGGGCGCGATCGCGTCCGGCCAGATGATGCCGCTGGCATCGTGGTTCTGTTCGATCGCGGCCGCGACCACGCGCGTCACGCCGATGCCGTAGCAGCCCATGAGCATGGTCACGCTGCGTCCCTGCTCATCCAACACCGCCGCCTGCAGCGCGTCGCTGTACTTTCTTCCCAGCTGAAAGATGTGGCCCACCTCGATGCCGCGTTTGATCTCCAGCCGGCCGGCGCCTGCCGGACTCGGGTCGCCGCTTTGCGCGTTGCGGATGTCGCAGGAGGATGGATCCTCCAGATCGCGGCCCCAGTTGACGCCGGTATAGTGCATGTCCTTCTGGTTGGCGCCGCACACGAAGTCCGACATGTGCGCTGCGGCGTGATCCACGTAGATCCGGCCCGTGAAGCCGATCGGCCCGATGAACCCCGGCTCGGAGCCGGTCGCGGCACGCACGTGCTCCGCGCCCGCCATGCGCAGCGGATTCGCCACACCGGCGAGCTTCTGCGCCTTCACGGCGTTCAATTCGTGATCGCCGCGAACCACCAAGGCGACCACCTGTCCGTCGCTGCCGTCCACCAGCAGGGTCTTGGCGCAGCTCGCCGGGTCAACCTTCAGGAACTCGCACAGCTGCGCGATGCTGCGCGCACCCGGCGTCGGCGTCATGACGAGCGGCCGGGCGGGGGCGGTGCGCGGCGAGGCGGGCGGCAGCGTGGCCGCCAATTCGAGATTCGCCGCGTAATCGCCGCTGTCGGAGAACACGATGGCGTCCTCCCCGGAGTCGGCGAGAACGTGAAATTCTTGCGTCATGTTGCCGCCGATGGCGCCGCCGTCGGCCTGCACGGCGCGGAAATCCAATCCCATGCGGGTGAATATCCGAACGTAGGCATCGTACATGGCGGCATAGCCGCGCTGCAGACAGGCTTCATCGACGTGAAAGGAATAGGCATCCTTCATCAGGAATTCGCGCGCCCGCATCACGCCGAAGCGTGGCCGGATCTCATCGCGGAACTTGGTCTGGATCTGGTAGAAATTGACGGGCAGCTGCTTGTAGCTGCGCAGCTCGCGGCGCGCGATGTCGGTGATCACCTCCTCGTGCGTCGGACCGTAGGCGAAGCTGCGTTCGTGGCGGTCCTTGAAGCGCAGCAACTCCGGGCCGTATTCCTGCCAGCGCCCGGATTCCTCCCAGAGTTCGGCCGGTTGTACCGTGGGCATGCTGAGTTCGAGCGCACCGGCGCGGTTCATCTCCTCGCGCACGATTCTTTCGACCTTGCGCAGGGCGCGCAGGCCGAAGGGCAGCCAGGTGTACAGGCCCGCCGCCAGACGCCGGATCATGCCGGTGCGCAGCATGAGCCGATGGCTGATCACCTCCGCGTCGGCGGGCACTTCCTTGAGCGTGGAGATGGGGTATTGGGATAGGCGCATGGCCGCATATCTTACATGAGGGCCCCTGGTATCATGGCTGCTCATGGATGCCGACGACGCTCAGCAGAGACCCCGGCGACGGGTGTATTGGCTGCCGAACCTGCTTACCACCGGGGCATTGTTCGCAGGATTCTATGCAATCGTCGCGGCCATCGACTGGAATTTCGAAAATGCCGGAATTGCGGTGTTCGTGGCCATGATCTTCGACGGCCTGGACGGGCGGGTGGCGCGCTGGACCCACACCGAGAGCGCGTTCGGCAAGGAATACGACAGCCTGTCCGACATGGTGTCCTTCGGCCTGGCGCCCGCCATCGTCACCTACCAGTGGGGCGTGGCGCGGATCGCCGAGTACGGACCGCTGTGGCGGCGGCTGGGCTGGCTGGTCTGCTTCTTCTATGCGGCGGCGGCGGCGCTGCGCCTCGCGCGATTCAATTCGCGGGGGCCCACCCAGGACAAACACTATTTCGAGGGCTTGCCCAGCCCATCGGCCGCGGCCGTGGTGGCCGCCTTCGTGTGGCTCGCCAGCGGCCAGGCCAACATCGGCCTGCCGGGACTCATTCTGGCGTTCCTGGTCACCGCCTGTGCCGGCGCCCTGATGATCAGCCGCTTCGCCTTCAACAGCTTCAAGCAAGTGGACATGGGTGCGCGCGTGCGCTTCACGCATATATTGCTGGTGCCGCTCGCCTTCGTGCTGCTGGCGCTGCATCCGCCGATCGCGCTGCTGCTGTTCTTCGGCTGCTATGCGCTGTCGGCGCCGAGCATCTGGGCCTATCGCAAACTGCGCCGCCGGGCGCGCGGTGTAACATTGCACCCATGAGCAACGCGCGCCGCAACGCCTACCTCGAGGTCCTCGGCCTGCCGGCGTTCGTGCTGCGCCGCCGGCCGGACGGCGGCGCGCCGTCCGACCGCAGCGAGGCGTGGACGCGGCTGCAGGCGCGCGTCGCCGCCTGCACGCGCTGTGCCTTGAGCGCGACCCGCACCCAGACCGTATTCGGCGTCGGCGACACCCGCGCCGCCTGGCTGATCGTCGGCGAGGCGCCGGGTGCGGAGGAGGATCGTCAGGGCGAACCGTTCGTGGGACGTGCCGGCCAGCTGCTCAACTCCATGTTGCGGGCGATCGGACTGCGGCGCGAACAGGTCTACATCGCCAATGTGCTCAAGTGCCGTCCGCCGGCCAACCGCGACCCGCTCGGCAGCGAGGTCGCCGAGTGCCTGCCGCATCTGCAGGGCCAGATCGCGCTGTTGCAGCCGAAAATCATGCTGGCGGTGGGGCGGATCGCCGCACAAAATCTGCTGCGCACGGATGAATCCCTGGCGCGCCTGCGCCACCGGGTGCACGCCTTCGGCGAGAGCCGGGTGCCGCTGGTGGTCACCTATCACCCCGCCTATTTGTTGCGCACGCCGGCCGACAAGCGCAAGGCGTGGGAGGATCTGAAATTCGCCCGCGAGGTGTTCGCGCGTGTCTAGCGTGGAGCGCGAACCCTGGCCCGAGGAGGCGCAGATCCGCCCGATGCACGAACTCGACGTGCCGGTGGTGGTGGCGATCGAGCGCGCCGCCTATCAATTTCCGTGGAGCGAGGGCATTTTTCGCGATTGCCTGCGCGTCGGCTACGTCTGCCGTGTCATCGACGTCGGCGCGGGCACGGCCGGCTACGGCATCATGTCGATCGGCGCCGGGGAGGCGCACATCCTGAATGTCTGTATACGCGACGGCCACCGCGGCCGCGGACTTGCCCGCAAGCTCCTCATTTATCTCCTCGATAGCGCGCGCGCTTCGGGTATGAACGAGGCGTTCCTCGAAGTGCGGCCTTCCAACACGGTCGCCGGCCACTTGTACCGCTCGTTGGGGTTCGAGCAGGTCGGCGTGCGCCGCGGCTATTACCAGGCGTCGATCGGACGCGAGGACGCCGCGGTGCTGCGCCGAGCTCTGCTGTCCGGCCCGGCTTGAGCACCTCGATGTCCGAACTCACGCGCGAAATCTCGCGCCGGCGCACCTTTGCGATCATTTCGCACCCCGATGCCGGCAAAACCACCCTGACCGAAAAGCTGCTGCTGTTCGGCGGCGCCATCCAGATGGCCGGAACGGTCAAGGGACGCAAGGCAACGCGGCACGCCACCTCCGACTGGATGCGCCTCGAGCAGCAGCGCGGCATCTCCGTGACCTCCTCGGTGATGCAATTCCCGTTCGCCGATTGCGTGGTCAATCTGCTCGACACCCCCGGCCACGAGGATTTCTCCGAGGACACCTACCGCACCCTTACCGCGGTCGATTCCGCGCTCATGGTCATCGACTGCGCCAAAGGTGTCGAGGAGCGGACCATCAAATTGATGGAGGTGTGCCGGCTGCGCGACACGCCGATCATGACCTTCGTCAACAAACTGGATCGCGACGGCCGGCCGCCGATCGAGCTGTTGGACGAAATCGAGAGCGTTCTCAGGATCCAGTGCGCGCCGGTCACCTGGCCCATCGGCATGGGCCGCGACCTGCTCGGGGTCTACCATCTTGACGACGACAAGATCCACGTGTACGTCGCGGTCGAGAAGGGGCGCGCCGGCAGCCACGAAGTGATCGACGGGCTGGGAAGCGCTGAGGCGCGCGATTTCCTCGGCGATCGCTATGCGGCCTTCGCCGAGGAGGTGGATCTGGTGCGCGGTGCGAGTCCGAGCTTCGACCTGGCGAAGTACCGCGCAGCCCGGCAGACGCCGGTATTCTTCGGATCCGCGGTCAACAATTTCGGTGTGCGCGAATTGCTCACCGCGTTCGTGGCGCGTTCACCCGGCCCGCAGGCGCGGCCGACCGTGCAGCGACTGGTCGACCCCTACGAGCCGAAGCTCACGGGCTTCGTCTTCAAAATCCAGGCCAACATGGATCAGGGGCACCGCGACCGGATTGCCTTCATGCGCCTGTGCTCGGGCCGCTACGCCAGGGGCATGCGGCTGCACCACGTGCGGCTCGACAAGGAGGTGCGGATCGCCGATGCGCTGACCTTCCTCGCCGCCGACCGCAGCCACGCCGATGAGGCATACGCCGGCGACATCATCGGGCTGCACAACCATGGCACCATCAACATCGGCGACACCTTCACCGAGGGCGAGGTTCTGAACTTCACGGGCGTGCCGAATTTCGCGCCGGAATTGTTCCGGCGCGCGGTGCTCAAGGATCCCTTGCGCATGAAGGCGCTGCAGAAGGGGCTATCACAGCTGTGCGAGGAGGGCGCCACCCAGCTGTTCAAGCCGCTGCGCAACAACGACCTGATTCTCGGCGCCATCGGCCAGCTGCAGTTCGAGGTGGTGGCGTTTCGTCTACAGGATGAGTACAGCGTGCAATGCGTGTTCGAGCCGATCAACGTCGCGGTGGCCCGCTGGGTGAGACTGAGCGATGACAAGCGGCTCGCAGAATTCAGGGAAAAGGCCTACGACAATCTGGCCATGGATCATGCCGGTGAACTGGTGTATCTGGCACCGACGCGGGTGAATCTCGGCCTGACGGAGGAACGCTGGCCGCAGATCAGATTTCTCAAGACCCGCGAAAATCTCGCGGCCTGAAGGCGCGCACCGCCGCGGCGAATTGCACGGCGTCGGCCCGCGAACAGCATGCTCCGTAGCGCAGCGCGGTATAGCGCCGGCACAGCGAGGTCACCACCGCCGCCAGGTCCGGACGCCTGGCCGCGACGCGCGCGGCGTAGGCTTCCGCCCCCTCGTGCGGCATGCGCGGCAGCGCAACGGTGGCGAGCCTGGCGCACAGCCTCTCATAGGCGCCGACCACCGCGTCGTGTGTACGCGGCAGGATCTCGCGCCGAACCTGCCAGGTCAGCCAGACCAGGGCCAGCGCCAGGTTGGCGGCGAGCACCAGGGCGAGCTTGGATTCATTGGGAATCGGGATCTTGAGCCACGACAGCAGCGACAGCTGCGATGCCTGATCGAACTGCAAAATGTGCTCGCGCCAGAACTGCTGGAAGGCGTCGAGGCGCAGCCGCAGGTCCGCGAACCAGTTCGAGGTTCCCGGCAGATCGATGGATGCGTAGTCGTCCGCGCCCGGATCCTGATGCAGGCCGCGCTCGACGCGCTCGGGGGCGATTGCGGCGGTCGGATCGACCCTCAGCCAGCCACGGCCGTCGATCCAGATCTCGTCCCAGGCGTGTGCCGAACTCTGGCGCACGATCCAGTAGTCCGCAAACCGGTTCAGCGTTCCGCCGACGTAACCGGTGACGACGCGCGCGGGGATTCCCGCGGCGCGCATCAGCACCGCGAACGCCGAGGCATAGTGACCGCAATAGCCGCGGCGGCTGTCGAACAAAAAGCCGTCCACCGAATTGTCGGCGAGAGCGGGCGGCGTCAGCGTGTAATAGAAGGGCTCGTTGTGGAACAGGCCGAGCACCGCACGGACGAAATCGCCGTCCGCCGGATTCGCGCCGCGCAGCCGCAGTGCGAGATCACGGGCCCGCGGATTCGGGCCGCCCGGCAGGCCGGTGTCGCGCTGTCGCGTCATTGCACCCAGAGCCCCGGCTGCGGCGAGCCTGGTACGGGATGTCACGGCCACATCGGTGAGCCGCAGCAGCGGGGTGGGCTGCACCAGCATGTAATCGCCGGTCAGCGCGCCGTGCGGCAGATCCCACTGCGCGGGCCAATCGAGCACGAACACCCAATTGTGGCGGTTCGGCTCGATGCTCACCGTGTAGTTGTAGGAGGCCCCCTCGGGCGGCAGCGCCGGAGGGGTGGCGAACCCCTGGATGTCCCGACGCCAAGTGTGGCCGTCGAAATCATGCAGCACCGGGCCGCGCCAGTAGCGTTCCGACGGCGGCGGCACGCTGCCGGTGAAGCGCACCCGGAAGGCGATTTCATCCGACAGCGCCAGATCGGTGATGTCGCCGGGGCTCAAGGTGTCGCTGAGGCCTGAGGAGGCGCGGCGGCCATTGTCCGGGATCTGCCACAGCGGCGAGGAGAATCTCGGGAAGAACAGCCATAGCACCAGGGCGAGCGGCATGGCATGCAGCAGGACCCGGGCCGAGTAGATGAGACTCGCGCGCCAATCCGGACCGCGGCCCGACACCGTCAGGCGCAGCAGCGTCGCCGTGGTCAGCCAGCAGACGCCCACGAGATAGCCGAACAGCCAGAACGAATCGCCGACCAGCAGCGCACTCAGGCTGAGGAAGTAGACCATCAGGATCAGGACGTACACATCGCGATTGGTCTTCGTCTCCAACAGTTTCAAGCCGCCCATCAGTGCGAGCAGCGCGGTGCCGGCTGAAATGCCGTTGAAGGTGCGGTATTGCAGAAACAGCAGCACCACCGCTGCCGCCGCAATACCGAGGCGCAGCACCTGCGGCGGCGGACCGCGGCCGCGCGCCGCCAGCACCAGGCGAATCGCGCCGGACGCGGCGACGGTGAGCGGTATCCACAGCGGCAGGGACGGCAGATGGGGGATCAGGGCCAATGCCAGACAGGCGCAGGACCAGCGCAGCTGCTCGTAAGAGACGTTCCCGGTGTTCATCCGACCTTCAGGGCGGCGAGGGCCCGCAGGCACGCGGCGCGGTGGGCGGGTCCGATCGCCGGCGCAATTTCCATCCGTGGCAGCCGCAGGGCGTAGGGACGGCCCGCGGCCTCGCGATCGAGGATCCACCGGCACAGCTGCGAGAGGCGTGCCTCCGGCGGCAGATCCCCGAGCACATGCCAGTCGAGCCATTCCGGATCGGCGCCGAGGCTCGAGTAGCTGCGCACCGCCGGTTCCGCACCGCGCGCCAGCACCTTCCATGCCATGTGCTTGAGCGGCATTCCGGGTTCGTAGGCGCGCAAGCCGGCGAAGTCCTCCTCGCCGCGGATTTCGGAGACGGCCGCGGCGCCGCGAACACGGTAAGCGGTGCATACACATAGGTCCAGGCGTGAAACCATCCGAACGGGTATCGGGTGTGCATTTCGAACTGGCCCAGGCGGATGACGCCGCGGCGCGCCACCGG
>Ga0224552_1000008_pt1:0-62500 | contig 64962 bp, 52 predicted proteins | sample 714S215metaG_FD_179907 | JGI IMG/M metagenome (GOLD analysis project Ga0224552, IMG submission 179907) | Peat soil microbial communities from Stordalen Mire, Sweden - 717 S2 1-5 | ecosystem: Environmental > Terrestrial > Soil > Wetlands > Peat | place: Sweden: Norrbotten County... | reverse complement strand
TGGCTAAGTGGTAAACGATGTGGGAAGGCTAAAACAGCTAGGAGGTTGGCTTAGAAGCAGCCATCCTTTAAAGAAAGCGTAATAGCTCACTAGTCTAGTCGGCCTGCGCGGAAGATTTAACGGGGCTTAAGCCAAGCACCGAAGCTATGGGTGTGATCACCTTCGGGTGGTTACGCGGTAGGGGAGCGTTCTGTACGCCTGCGAAGGTGAACTGCGAGGTTTGCTGGAGGTATCAGAAGTGCGAATGCTGACATGAGTAACGTTAATGCGGGTGAAAAACCCGCACGCCGAAAACCCAAGGTTTCCTGAGCTATGTTAATCAGCTGAGGGTGAGTCGGTTCCTAAGGCGAGACCGAAAGGTGTAGTCGATGGAAAGCAGGTTAATATTCCTGCACCGATCATTACTGCGATGGGGTGACGGAGAAGGCTAGACGATCCGGGGTTGGTTCCCGGTTCAAGCGCGTAGGGTGGGCTTCCAGGTAAATCCGGAGGCTCGTTAATCCCGAGACGTGAGTACGAGGTCTCCTCGGAGACTGAAGTCGTTGACGCCACGCTTCCAGGAAAAGCCTCTAAGCTTCAGGTAATGATCGACCGTACCGCAAACCGACACTGGTGGGTGAGAGGAAAACTCTAAGGCGCTTGAGAGAACTCGGGTTAAGGAACTCTGCAATTTGACACCGTAACTTCGGGAGAAGGTGTGCCTTTGTTTGTGATGGGATTTACTCCCTGAGCAGATAGAGGTCTCAGATAATCGGGGGCTGCGACTGTTTACCAAAAACACAGGACTCTGCGAACACGAAAGTGGATGTATAGGGTCTGACGCCTGCCCGGTGCCGGAAGGTTAATTGATGGGGTCAGCCGCAAGGCGAAGCTCTTGATCGAAGCCCCGGTAAACGGCGGCCGTAACTATAGGCTCAATAGTGAGCTCTATTGGTAAACGAAGAGTCGAGTCGACGATGTAGAGTTCGTGGGTAAGTAAATTAGGACAACCTCATAAGTTGTAGTTACGTTAATAAACCTGGCTATATGCTGGAAACACTGAGTATCTGAAGGTACTCGTCACCCGGTGATTTTGGGGTGGCAGTTAAAATCCTTGAGTGCAGTCAATCAGCAGGAAAGGCCGGCCTCCGCCGGAATCCTCAGAGACTTTACGCCAGGCTCCATGTTCTTTGGAGATGATAAAGTCCGAACTGCATGGCGACATGCAGGAGTGATGCGCAATGCAAAGCTCCACAAGCACGTTGATTTTGCGTGTTGTGTAACGACCAGAACGGTCCTAAGGTAGCGAAATTCCTTGTCGGGTAAGTAACATTGCCCAGGATAGTGGTGACACTATTCCGATGACCGGCTCAAATCGGTGGAACCCCAACGACGTCTGTGCAAGTGCGTCGAGGGCAATACCGAGGGTAAGATTCGAGGCAAGCGCATGCGCGCCGCTTCGTTTCCCCGTAACGACTCAGGGGTTGAGATCCCTGGATGGTTTAGACAGCTATTCCATAAAACGCCGGCCCTGATAATTGTCTATGCATCTAGATTCCTACTTTTCAGGTTTCGTGGACCGAGAAGTGCTCCACGTAATCATGGAAAAGTGGAATTGTGGATCCATACGACCGGATCGATCGGACCAAACGATCAAATTCGAAGTGAGAAATCTCGGCGATCTGCTATCAACAGTGATACCGCATTTCCGAGCAAATCCGCTGATGTCTTCCAAGCAAAACGACTTCAACAAATTCGCAGGAGTTTGTGAGTTGATGAGCGAAGTCAGGCATCGTGAAATTGACGGCTTTGAGAAGATCGTGCGGTTGTCGATGGAGATGAACCCATCGGGCAAGCGAAAATACTTCGGCAGCGAGTTGCTCAACTCGTTGCGATCAGGTGAACGTATAGTCTATGCCGCGAGTAATCGTGGAAATCATGAAGTTCCGACCTGCACGAATGGCGTAACGCTGGCCCCACTGTCTCGACCCGAGACTCAGTGAACTTGAAATCGCTGTGAAGATGCGGCGTAGCTGCGGAAAGACGGAAAGACCCCGTGAACCTTTACTATAGCTTTACACTGAACTTTGAATTTGTTTGTGTAGGATAGCTGGGAGCCTACGAAGTGGGGACGCTAGTTCTCATGGAGGCAACCTTGAAATACCAGCCTGACAACTTCGCAGTTCTAACCTTGGCCCGTCATCCGGGTCGGGGACAGTGTATGGTGGGTAGTTTGACTGGGGCGGTCTCCTCCCAAAGAGTAACGGAGGAGTGCAAAGGTACCCTCAGCGCGGTCGGTCATCGCGCATAGAGTGCAATCGCATAAGGGTGCTTAACTGCGAGACGGACATGTCGAACAGGTACGAAAGTAGGTGATAGTGATCCGGTGGTTCTGTATGGAAGGGCCATCGCTCAACGGATAAAAGGTACTCCGGGGATAACAGGCTTATTCCTCCCAAGAGTCCACATCGACGGAGGAGTTTGGCACCTCGATGTCGGCTCATCACATCCTGGGGCTGTAGCAGGTCCCAAGGGTATGGCTGTTCGCCATTTAAAGTGGTACGCGAGCTGGGTTCAGAACGTCGTGAGACAGTTCGGTCCCTATCTTCCGTAGCCGTTGGAGAATTGAGGGTGAGCTGCTCCTAGTACGAGAGGACCGGAGTGGACGCACCTCTGGTGTACCGGTTGTCACGCCAGTGGCACTGCCGGGTAGCTATGTGCGGACGGGATAACCGCTGAAAGCATCTAAGCGGGAAGCCCCCCCCAAGATTAGTTCTCCCTAGACCTTTAAGGTCTCTAAAGGGCCGTCGAAGACTACGACGTTGATAGGCTGGGTGTGTACGCGCAGTAATGCGTTTAGCTAACCAGTACTAATTGCCCGTGTGGCTTGACCATATAACACCCAAGCGATTTGTCCTAACGTGCAAATCGTGGTTGGGAAACTGACTTGAATGCGACAAAGGGCGAAAGCCCAAGGGTTGATAGCCCAGGGGTTGATAGCCCGGTGTCGAAACAAATTGTCCGAATTCGCGGGGGCCGAGACATGACTCGGCCCCAGCAACTGGTTTGCCTGGCGGCCATGGCGAGTGGGAACCACCCGATCCCTTTTCGAACTCGGAAGTGAAAACGCTCTGCGCCGATGCTAGTGTCGACTTTGTCGATGTGAAAGTAGGTCACTGCCAGGCTCTTGATTCGATGAACGAACCCCCGACGGCGCGAGCCGCCGGGGGTTTTTCATTTGGCAGGTACCTCTTTCGCGCCGGGAGAGGCGAGAAGAATCTCCGGCAGGCTGCGGTCGGTCAGGGAGCCGAGTTCATCCAGGGCATGGGCGAGCAATGTGCCGGTCGCTCCGCCTATCCCGATGTTGCCGGTCTTGATTGCAGCAAGCGATCGGAGGGCGATATCCATCAGCCGTTTGTGTTCGGCGGAAAAAATCTGCAGGCGCTGTTGCAGAGTTTCCGCCTGGCGCTCGATCGATGTCTGGCGGTTGGAGCCGAACGACGCGACGGCGTCCGCAATCGCATTGTCGAGGCAACGATTCAGCGTGCGAAACTCGTCCGTGGATATGGGCACGTTCTGTTCGACCGCCAACGCGGTCACGCATTGGCACACATCCCCGTAATCGTGCACCACCTGGTCGATGGTGAAACCGCGGCGCAGCAGCTCACTGCCGTGCAAAGCCGCCGCCCGACCGATCGCCGTGGGCGCCGGCGCCGGCGATGAATCGCCATTCCGAACGCCCGTGGTTTCCTCCTCGCGAAGCGTTTCGGCAAGCTGTTGCAGGAACAGCGGCACCCCATGATCGAGGGTTGCATGGATTTCGGCCGGCTCGAACCGTTTGGCGACCTTGTCCCGGCAACGGTTGATCAATATCTGCCGGTTTGCCGTCAAAAATTCGTGAAGCATCATGAACAAACTATCGCCGCCCCCGGACCCGCGGTCTGTACGTCAGCACACATTGACATAATGCACCTACGCGAAGGCGAAACCGGATTTGTGCTCCTTGGCCACGTACATGGCGTCGTCCGCGCGTTTGATCAGCGAAGCCGCCGTGCTGCCGTCCTTCGGGAACACCGAGATGCCGATGCTGGCCCCGGGACAGAGGTTGACGATGACATCGCTGACCCGCACCTCGCATGGCACCTGGACCGCCTTGAGGATCTTCGAGGCAATCTTGGCGATGTCCTTTTGCGCATCGAGCGGCGTCAGCATGTAGGTGAACTCGTCGCCGCCATAGCGGCTCACCGTGTCCTCGTTGCGCGTATTGTGCTTGAGCCGCATCGCAACAGCCTGCAGAACGGCATCGCCTGCCTGATGTCCGTAGGAATCATTGATGCTCTTGAAATTGTCCATATCCACGAACATGACCGCCAGAATCCACCCATGGCGTGTGGCCTGCGCGATACCGTGTTCCAGCCGATCCTTGAACAGCACGCGGTTCGGCAACCCGGTCAACGGGTCATGCAAGGCGGCATTGCGCGAACCCTCCTCCTGTTCCATTGCCGCGGCCAATTGATGATCGACCATGGTCCTATCCCTGATCTCAATCAGCAGCGCTTGATTCACCGCCGCCAGCCTCTCGGATGTATCCAGCAACTTGTGCATAATGGCCGCGCCTTTCTCGAGAGCTATTGCCACTCCCGGCGGCGGGTCGCTGTTCGCAAGTTCGCGCGTGATATCCGTGGTGATCGAGGACAGCTCTGCGGCGGATTGCGTTATGAGCTCATGGATGTGCTCGCTCTGCCCAAACACTTCGCTGAGGAATTTACCCGGCACGCATGCAGGATCGGCCTTTCCGGCTCGTTTGGGCCGCCGTACTTCACAGTTTAGGATCCACGCCCTTCAGTGGACGGTGAAGCCGATCCAGCGCCCGCTGATGATGACTGCCGCCCAGAACAGCAGCGACAGCAGCGCGGAAATTCTGGCAGCAACCGGTGTGGCGCCGCGATCCCAGTCGGCCACGCTGCGATAGGTCGTGAACTGAAAAATCAGCATGTTGATCCCGGCCAATGCCAGGAGCAGCATCTTGAGGCGAAATGCGAGGTTATCCACGTATTCCACAGCCTTCGAGCTGAACAGCAGGGCGCCTGCGATGGCCGCCAGAACGAAGGCGCCCCAGGTGAGCGGCAATACGTCGGCCGAGACATCCCGGACCGAACGGCTCCGCCAGGCCAAATTGAGCAGCCGAAGATCCAGAATCGTGATGGCGCCCACCACGGTCGTCAGGCAGGCCACATGGATGGATTCGAACCAGGGGAAGGCCAGCGAGGATTGGGAAATCCACTGGGCGAAATCGGTGTCCTGCAGCGCTTGTGCCAACGAATGAAGCATCGCTGCCGATCAGCCGTGTTCGACGTAGGCGATCCAGCGCCCGCAGAACAGGATGGCGACCCATACGGCCAGACTGCCGATCGCCAGCAGGCGGGCCGGCATTTTCTTGCCGGGGTCTTCGTCCCAGGCTGCGCTGTTGCGCCGCACGGTGTGTTGAAACGCCGCCGTGACGGCGACGATCAGCAGGATCAGGCCCATCTTCAGGCGGAAAATGTCGTTCAACAGTTCGCGGCGCGGTTCCGCCGCCGTCAGCAGCGCGCCCGTCAGGAGCAGCAACCCCATAGCCGACCAGATCCAGGGGAGGAACCGGCGGTTTGCGTCACTGATCGAGGAGCCACGGGCGGCAACACCCAGCAGCTTCAGGTCGATCATGATGGCGGAGCCCATGATCACCGACACGGCCATGATGTGCATCGACTGGATCGCCGGGATGATCCACTCCTGCGTCTGTATGACCAGGCTGAACGGGGTGGCGGATAGCCAGTCGGAGAATTCGCCAATGACCCGATCCATATCAAGCCAGGCTGCGGAGTGCTGCATTTTGGGTCATCATGTTGAAAAATGGGCCCTGGCGCAAGAACTAATGAGCATTCGTTGAAGGACACCATCCGCATCGGCGGCGCCTCCGGTGCCTGGGGCGACAGCCCGGGGGCGATACCGCAGCTGGTCGCGGCCGGCGTTGATTACCTGGTGATGGACTACCTGGCCGAGGTAACCATGTCGCTGCTGGCGCGCGCGCGCATGAAGGACCCGGCGTTCGGTTTTCCGCCGGACTTCATCGCCTATCTCAAGCCCGCTCTGCCGGACATGGACCGCCGGCGGATCAAGGTCGCCACCAATGCCGGCGGCGTGAACCCGGCCGGCTGCAAGGCGGCGTTGGAGGCGGTGATCGTCGAACTCGGCCTGTCGCTGAAGGTCGCGGCGATCGAGGGCGATGATGTGCTGCCGATCGCGCCGGACCTCGGCATCGCCGGCCTGCCTCCCAAGCTCTTGACTGCAAACGCCTATCTCGGCGCGCTGCCGATCGCAGCCGCTTTCGCCGCGGGCGCCGACATCGTCATCACCGGCCGTTGCGCCGACAGCGCGCTGGCGCTCGGCATTCTGATGCATGAATTCGGCTGGGCCGCGGACGATTACGACCGGCTCGGTGCCGGCAGCCTGGTCGGCCATATCCTGGAATGCGGCCCGCAGGCCACCGGCGGCAACTTCACCGACTGGCACGAGGTGCCGGGCTGGGAGAACATCGGCTATCCGATCGCCACCTGCCGCGCCAATGGCAGCTTCGTGGTGTCGAAGCCGGAGGGCACCGGTGGAATGATCACTCCGGCGGTGATCGCCGAACAGACTCTGTACGAAATCGGCGATCCGGCCGCCTATGTGCTGCCGGATGTAGTGGCTGATTTCTCCCGGTTGCAGCTGCGCCCGATCGGACCGGACCAGGTGCAGGTAAGCGGCGCGCGCGGCCGGCCGCCCACCGGCACCTACAAGGTTTCCGCCACTTATCAGGATGGCTGGCGCGGCGTGCTGACGGTTTCCATCGTCGGAGTGGACGCCGCGCGCAAGGCCGAACGCACCGCCGCCGCGATGATCGCCCGGGCCCAGGCCCTGTTTGCCGCGCGCGGCCTGCCCGGGTTTTCCAGCACGCTGGTGGAGGCATTGGGGGCGGAGGCATCCTATGGCAGCCGATCCGCCACCCGTGCGTCAAGGGAGGTGCTGCTGCGGCTGGTGGTTGAACACGCCAGCCGCGAGGCCATCGAGCTGTTCGCGCGCGAATCCGGCTCCATTGGACTGAGCTGCGCGCCCGGCACCACCGGTATCTACGGCGGCCGGCCGAAGCCGACGCCGGTGGTGCGGCTGTTCACCTTCTTTCTGGACAAGCAGCGCCTGGGTTCGCCGCGTCTGCTGTTGGGCGGCGCGCCGGCGCTCGAGGTGCCGGTGCCGAGCGGCGGCGGCTACGTGGCGCCGCCGGCCTCCCCAGGTGTCGACGACCGGTCCGGCATCCCGGACGAGCCGACCGTCGATCTGCCGCTCTCGCGTCTCGCCTATGCGCGTTCCGGCGACAAGGGCAATTCCTCGAATATCGCCATCATCGCGCGTGAGCCGCGCTTCCTGGCACTGCTGCGCCGGGAGGTCACCCCCGAACGCCTGCTCGCGCAGCTGGGTCACCTGGCCGCCGGTCCGGTCGAACGCTTCGAGGCGCCCGGCCTGCATGCCCTCAACTTTTTGATCGCGGAGGCGCTCGGCGGCGGCGGCATGGCGTCCCTGCGGATCGACCCGCAGGGCAAGGCCTATGGGCAGATGGCCCTCGAGATGCGCATCGCGACCCCGCTGTCGTGGGCGCGGCAACTGGGAGGCGCTTCGCCAATCACGACGAAGTGAACGCCATTTTCCCGGCCCGGGTGCATCCAACCGCCGTGCCGCGACGTATCCCCTGCATCGATCAACAAAGGGGATCTCATGATGAACAGACCTTCGCTTGGGCTGCGCTTGGGTGCGGCGCTGTTGCCCATGTGCGCGATGGCGTCGAGCCATCGTGAAGCGCCGGCGATCGCGGGTCAGCCGCGCCTCGACGGCACCGATTTCTACATGTTTCGCAGCTATGAGCCGGGCCGCAGCGGCTACGTAACCTTCATCGCCAACTATATTCCCCTGGAGGATGCGTACGGCGGACCGAATTATTTCAACCTCGACCCGCATGCGTTGTACCAGATCCACGTGGTGAATGATGGCGGCGCAAAGGACGACCTGACCTTCGATTTTCGCTTCAGCAACACCTACAAGGATTTGGCGGTGAACGCGGGCGGCCGGAAGATTCCCGTGCCGCTCATCAACATCGGGCCCATCGATGCGGGCGGGGCCGACCTCAATGTGACCCAGAGCTATACGGTCACCGTGACCCGCGGCCGCGACCGTCAATCGCTCGGCAACAAGAACCTGGGCGGCACCACGTTCTACAAGCCGGCGGACAATGTCGGCATGAAGTCGATTTCCGATTATCCGGCCTACGCGGCCAGCTTTCTCTATGACGCATCCATCCCCGGATGCGCCAGCCCCGGCAGGGTGTTCGTCGGCCAGCGCAAGGATGGCTTCGTGGTGAATCTTGGCGAGGTGTTCGATCTGGTCAACACCAATCCCGCCGGTCCGCGCGACGGCGAGCCCAATACGCTGACCTACAAGAACGTCACCTCGATCGCCATCGAAGTGCCGATCTCGTGCCTGATGGGCAAAGCGGGTGCGATCATCGGCGCGTGGACCACGGCCAGCGCGCGCCGCAGCGGCGATGACGACGATTCGAGCCAGGGCGGCTCGTGGGACAGCGACGATTTCCGCCAGGTCTCGCGCCTCGGCATGCCGCTGGTGAATGAGCTGGTGATCGGATTGCCCGACAAGGACAAATTCAATGCGAGCACGCCCGACCACGACACGCAATTCCTGAACTACGTGACCAATCCGTCCCTGCCGGTGCTGCTGAACGCCCTGTTCGGCAATGCCGCCCTGATTCCGGGCTATCCGCGCAACGATCTGATTGCGGCCTTCCTGACCGGGGTCAAGGGCATCAATCAGCCGCCCAATGCCACTCCGAGTGAGATGCTGCGGCTCAACACATCCACGCCGCCCACGGCGCCGGCATCGCAGAATGATCTCGGCGTGCTGGGCGGAGATCTGGCCGGTTTCCCCAACGGCCGGCGCCCCTATGATGATGTGGTCGACATCACCCTGCGGGTGGCGGAGGGAGCGCTGTGCGGAGCCATCGGCAGCTGCGGCAGCGAATCCTCGGATCCCAACAAAGGAACGCCCTATACGGACGGCGCGAGGGCAGCCGGCCCCGAGGCTTCTTACGCGCACGTGACGGGCCAGATCAATGCGTCCGACACCTACCTCGGCGTGTTTCCCTATCTGATGACGCCCGTCCCCGGTTCGCCGAACGGGGTCAACGGCATTGCGAAGTGATCCCTCCCTCGGCAGCGCCGGTTTGCGGCAACGCCACCTCGAGCCCCCGGCATACGCCGGGGATTTTTTCGTGACCAATTTCAGTCAGCTGACAGCAAAACCGGTGAATCCGTGTTAAGTAAAACGCGGAGACGCCAGCCGCCGGCATAAAATAAATTTGACATGCAGCCGCAATAACACGACTTTAGCATCTGGTTTTGCCGACCAGGTTGTTGCGCTCGGTGGAGCGACTGGGATAAGGAGAGGATTAGGGGTGATCCGCCATGCCATCAGCCACGCCCGCCTCATGCGGGAATCCACTGATCGTGTCCAGATTGCTCTGAACAGCGACAATCCCAGCGAGCAGCTGGTCGCCAATCGCATACTCGAGAATCCAGTCGCCTGGCAGCAATGGGAGACCGAACATTCGGGCATCATGCGCCAGGTCGCGCTCAACGGCTTCATGCGCACCCAGGTGGCCGTGCTCAAGCGTGCGGCCTTCAGACTGATTCATCGCAAGGCGCTGTTCGAGTATCTGCGGTCGCGGGAGGTGCGCGGCGAGGTGCGCACGCAGATATTCGCCCACTTCCATCCGCAGCAGAGCTACGAGCACGCCGTGGTTTCCGAACATTCGGTGTATCTGCGCAAGGCCTGCAGCTACCTGTGCACGAGCTACGTCGGCGGCGAGGTGATCCGGGACCAGCGATTCCAGGATCCCATGCGCCGCTACGAGGAGCTGTACAGCGCGTATTTCAGGCTATACTGCAACACCTATTTCGAGTCGCGGGATTGCGAGACGGCAGCGGCGCAGTCCGCGCTCCTGCCGCTGCTGAAATTCCAGCTGAGCGAATGGCGCCAGGCCATCATGTCTCCGACCATGGAACTTCCGCGCCTGATGCGCGATACCGAGTACCGGCCGACGGGAGATCTGGAGACCATGCCCATCCTGGAAGTGCCTTTGGAAACGGGCCAGACATAAGCCCGCCTGAGCGATTTGACCTAGACCCGTAGCGGTTGAATCCAGACCCGCCGTTGATGCGAACTTACAACCAGTACATCCCATGAATGCGTCCGTGCTGACACGCATGGCCGGCGGCGATCAGGCCGCCGTACGCGAGTGCATGGACCAATACGGCGCACTGGTGTGGAGCCTGGCGCGGCGCTGGTCCCGCACGGCGGCGGACGCCGAAGACGCGACACAGGAAATATTCTTGGACATCTGGCGCAGTGCAGGCCGTTTCGACGCATCGCAGGGCTCCGACAAAGTGTTCGTCGCGATGATTGCGCGACGCCGCCTGATCGACCGCCTGCGCAAGACCTCGGCCGAGCCGCAAATGGCTTCCGATGAGGTGCTCGAGACGGTGGCCTGGGCGGAGCCTGGAAACCATTCCGAAACCTCGATCGACGCCGCGCATGCCGCCCGCGCGGTGGCGGAACTTCGGCCCGAGCAACGCCAGGTGCTGGAACTCGGTTTGCTGCACGGCCTGAGCCAATCCGAAATCGCGGAGCGGCTGGCGATGCCCCTCGGCACCGTGAAGTCCTTCATGCGCCGCGGGCTGATCAAGGTTCGCGAATACCTGAACATCGACTCCAACGTCGAGGCGAACTCCTGATGTCGACCCCGGAAAAAAATACGCCGGACGACTTCCACATGGATCTGCTGGTCAAGCAGGTCACCGAGGGCGTCACGCCGGCCGAACAGCGCGCGCTCGAGTCCCTGGATCCGGCGGTGAGAAGCCGGCAGATCGCCGAGCTGGAGCGCGCCGCGGCGGCGATCACGGTGGCCGGCAGCGCCCGCCTCGCGCCGCTGCCCCCCGCATTGCGCGCACGCCTGGAGGAATCGGCGCGAACCTTCGTCGCCGAAGCGGGCAGCGCCCCGGCAGCGGGCGCGGCGACGGCAGCGGGCGCAGGCAAGGCGCCGGATACGGTGCGCAGCCTGCCGTTGCGGCGCCCGGCGGTGAGTCTGGCCGGCTGGTGGGCGGCCGCCGCCTGTCTGGTGCTGGCGGTGTTTGCCTGGCTGCGAGTGCCGGCGCCGCCAAGCCGGGCGGCGGTCAGCCCGGCGGCGGAGCGGGCCGCACTGCTGGCGCAGACCGGTTCCCTGAAAATCGAAGCGGCCGGCACTCAGGATCCGGCCGCCGTGGGTGCCCGTGTCGACGTGGTTTGGGACCCGGTCTCGCAGCGCGGTTATCTGCGCTTCGTCGGCCTGGCGCCCAACGATCCCAAGGTCAACCAGTACCAGATCTGGATATTCGACGGCGAGGGCGACCCGCGCTATCCGGTGGACGGCGGCGTCTTCGACGTGCCCGCCGACGCCCGGGAGGTGCTGGTGCCCATCCATGCGGCGATCCGGGTGCACAACGCCAAGGCCTTCGCCGTGACGGTGGAAAGGCCGGGCGGTGTGGTGGTGTCGGCGCGCGGCCGCGTAGTCGCCCTCGCCCAGGCCACGTAAACGACACGGGGTCGACGGCCGGGTGGCCGCGCGCCGGGGCCGCTTCGCAGCGCGAGGTAATCGCGCCGGGGCTATTGCAGGGCGAGCTTGCGCTCCTTGAGCGACGGCGGGGTCCACTGGTAGACCCAGGTCTCGGTCAGCGGACGTCCATGAATGCGCAAGTACAGGCGCAGATCGATCGGTTCCGCACCGTCGTCGGGTGGCCGGATGTCGAACAGGGCGCGGTAGCCGTTGAACGCCTCGAGATAGTGGGCGGTCACGTGTTCGGTCGAGCCGCGCGAGGCGGTGATCACCGCCTCGACTTCGGCATCCTTGGCGAGCGCGCCCAATTCCCCGCCCGCGAAATCGACGGCGAAATGCCAGGAGTAATAGCGCCGCTTCTGTCCCACCGTGCCGCCGATACCGGTGCGCGTGGCGATGGTGAGGCCGAGGGGAGAGAAGAACGGCATCTGCGTGCCCCAGTAGAGGCGATAGCCGTACAACAGCTCCTGTCCCGCCTTGGGTTTGTCGGCCGGATTCCAAAAGGCGACGATGTTGTCGAAGGTCTCATCCACGGTGGGAATTTCCACCAGTTGCACGGCACCCCTGCCCCAGCCGCCGGCCGGTCCTGTCTTCGGCTCCACCCACAGGCTCGGCCGGCGGTCGTAATACACGCCGTCGTCCTGGTAATGGTCGAAATTCCGGTCACGCTGCAGCAGACCGAAGCCGCGCGGATTGTCGTCATAGTAGGAGTTCACCTTGAGCACCGCCGGATTGACCAGCGGCCGCCAGATCCACTCGCCCGGGCCGGTCCACAGCGACAAGCCGTCGGAGTCGTGAATTTCCGGGCGCCAGTCATTGGCGGTGCGCCGGTCGTTCTCGCCGTAGTAGAACATGCTGGTGAGCGGTGAGATGCCGATGCGCTCGATCGCCTTGCGCGGGTAGAAGGCCGAATCGATGTCCATGACGAGCGTGCCGCCCGGCGCGATCAGGATGCGCAGCGCGCCGGCGACGCTCGGCGAGTCCATGAGCGCGAACAGGGTGAGGATCCCGGAATCCTTGGCCGGACGCTCGAACCAAAATGCGGTGAACCGCGGAAATTCCTCCGGGTGATCCATCGCCGTGTCGACCGCGAGCGCACGCGTCGACAGGCCGTATTGGCGCGTATCGCTGCCGACGGCGCGAAAATAGCTCGCGCCGAGAAATGCCGCGACATCGGCCTTCCAGTTGGTCACGAACTGCACGCGAAAGCCGGCGAAGCCGGTGCGATCCTTCATCGCCGCCGGATCGATACCGCTCTTGTCGAATTCGAACATCGCCGGGTCATAGACGATCTCGCGGGCCTGCCCGTCGATGACCTCGTAGAGCCGCACCGGTTCGGTGAAACTGCGGCCGACGTGGAAGAACTGCAGCCGGAACGCCAGACCGTCGTCGGCCCACAGCGAGTGGTCGGTGCGAAAGCGCAGAGATTGATATTGATCATAGCCGAGCCTGGTCAACGCCGCCGGGACCGCGTCCTTGGCCGGCGGCACGTAGGCGTTGCCGGCGAGCCAGCGCGCCTGGCCCTTGACCCAGGCGAAATCGAAGGGCTGGGCGGAGCCGCTGCCCACGGTGGCCGCCGGCAGGGCGCGGGCCGAGCCGAAGCCGAGCTGGCCGGCGGCGAGCACCAGGGCGGATTTCAAAATGTCGCGTCGGTCGATCATGCGGTTTCCTCAAACGAGATAGGCGGTTCGCGGCACATCGGGCAGCAGCGACAGTTGATTGAGCAGGCGCGCATCGCCGGCGATTTCCACGCGCTCGACCGGGGTCAGCCAGGCGAGCGCCTCCTCCAAGGAGCGCGCGTCCTTGAGCTTCTGTTCGGCGGTGAAGGCGTGCGGATCGGGCTCGCCGCGCGGCTGTTCGGGACGCGGCAGATTGCAATTCAGGTGCGTCAGCCGCGCTTCGCGATGGCGGGCGAGATGCTGCAGGCCGTCCGCCGGCAGCGGCACGGCCGATGCCAGCAATGCCTGCCGGCGCAACATCACCTGCGGCCGCTCTACCTCTTCCGGGGTGCGCAACAGCGCCAGGCGCTCGAGCGCGCGCGACAGCCAGGCGCTGCCGCTGGCCCGCGACAGCGGCACCGACAGGAACAACCCCAGCAGGGCGGGCGAAACCCAGGCGAGCAGCGCCGGCGACAGGAACCAGCAGATCACCGCGGTAACGCCGCTCACCAGCATGTGCTTGCGGTGATAGTGCCAGGCCTCGGCCCAGGTGGTGCCGCCGGCATCGCGGCGCTGCGGCTTCCAGCCCGAGTCCCGCCCCACCAGGATGTCGAACACATGGGCGCATTGGATGAACATGAGCACGGGTGCATACATGGCCGACAGCAGCACCTCGAACAGCACGCTCGCGCCGACGCCGATGACGCCGCCGCTGCCGTGGCGGATGCGCTTCGACAGCAGGCCGCGCGCCAGGCCCAGCATCTTCGGGATCAGCAGAACGAACATGCTGAACCAGAACAGCGCCATCATCAGTTCGACGTCGAAGCGCGGCCAGGTCGGAAACAGCTGGAAATCGTGATTGAAATACTCGGGCCGTATCAAGTGCGACTGCAGCGCGAGCGCGAAGCCGATGCCGAGCATCACCAGCCACAGGGGCGAGGAGAGATAGCTCATGATGCCGATGCCCAGATGCAGCCTGCTGGCGAAGCGCAGACCCGCCGCACCGATGATCTTGCCGTGCTGCAGATTTCCCTGGGCCCAGCGCCGGTCGCGGATGGCGATGTCTATCAGCGACGGCGGCGATTCCTCCCACGAGCCACCGAGCTCGGTGGCCATGCGCACCTTCCAGCCGGCGCGGCGCATCAGCGCGGCCTCCACGAAATCATGCGAGAGCACGAAACCGCCGAAGGGCTTGCGGCCGCGCAGCGGCGGCAGGCCGCAGCTTTCGGCGAACGCCGCCACCCGGATGATGGCGTTGTGTCCCCAGTAATTGCCGCTGTCCCCGGACCAGGCCGCCAGGCCGCGCGTGATCACCGGACCGTAGACGCAGGCGGCGAACTGCTGCAGCCGTCCAAAGAAGGTCTGCGCGCCGATGAGCTGCGGCGCGGTCTGCAGAATCCCGAGTTCCGGGTCCGCCTGCATGGCGCACGCGAGCCGCATCAGCGTCGGTGCGTCTATCAGGCTGTCGGCGTCGAGAACGAGCATGTGCTCGTAGCGCCCACCCCAGTGCCGTAAGAACTCCTCGATGTTGCCGGATTTGCGCGCGGTGTTCTGCCAGCGGCGCCGGTACCACACCGGCATGACGTTCGCGAGCGCCTTGCGCAGCCGGTCGATGGCGATGGTCTCGCGGATCCAGGCGTTGGCGTCGGTGGAATCGGAGAGCACGACTATTTCAAAGGCGGCATTGGCAAAGGCGGCATTGGCGGAGCCGGAATCGGCCAGGACCGGGTCGGCGACATCGAGCCGTGCCAGTCCCTCGGCCATGGCCTGTAGCGCCGCCGTCGTGCGCAGCGGATCCTCGTTGTAGATGGGCATCACGATGGCGGTGAGGGCCTTGCCCGCGTCGGGCCGCGCGACCGGACGCAGCGAGTAGGACTCGCGCCGCTTGGAGGCGCCGGCAATGACCGAGCCGGCGGCAAAGGCGATCCAACCGAGCGACACGGCAAAGAAAAAGATCATCAGACCCTGCAGCAGGGTTGCGCTGGCGAAGCGCACCACCTGCAGCATCTGATACGTGCCGTAGGCGGTCACGCCGAGGGTGACGGTCAGCAGGATGAAGCGCGCATACAGCACGGCGGGATCGAGCCAGAAGCGGCGTTGCGGCGGCGGCCGACGTTCCAGATCCTGAGGCAGCATGACGAGCGGCGATTCCGGCGGCATGGCGCCGGACACCATTCGCGATTCGAATTCGACTGCAAAATTCAGCTGGCGGTCCATCGATAAAGCCAGGTTTCCGTGATGGGTTTATTGCCGCGCATGACTCGCAGCCGCATTTCGATCAAATCCGCGCCATTCGGATCGATCTCGAAACTCGCGCGCACGCCGTGCAGCGCGGCATTCGACAGCAGGGCAACATTGGACAGCTTACCGGCGGACGCCGACAGATCCAATCGCAAACCGTCGACATTGTCGCCGGCACCGACGAAGTCGACCAGAAACACACGCCGTCTGCCGTCGAGGCTGGCGCCCGACCGCGTGGCCATCGTCGTGCCCATGCCCTTGAGCGGCTTCGGCAATGCGTTCCAGGTGATGCGATAGGCGAAGTGTGCCCCATGTCCCGGCTGCAGGGGCGCCGCGGGCCGCCAAAACGCCACGATGTTGTCGTTGGTTTCACGGCCCGAGGGGATCTCCACCAGCTCCACCGAACCCGGGCCCCATTCTCCCGCCGGCTCCACCCAGGCGCTCGGCCGCCGCTCGTACATGTTCTCGAAATCCTGGTAGTCGCTCTGCTGCCGTGAGCGCTGCACCAGGCCGAAACCCTGCGGCGGGGCGGTGGTGAAGGTGGAAATCTGCAGCTTGGCCGGATTGGCGAGGGGCCGCCAAATCTGCTCGCCGGATCGCGAGTTGACCTGCAGACCGTCGGAGTCGTGCACCTCGGGACGGTAATCGTCCAGCCGCCCGCGGTTGGTTTCATCAAACAGAAACATGGAGGTCAAAGGTGCGATGCCGACCACTTTCAATTCCACGCGCGGAAACAGGGTGGCGTCGACGTCCATGGCGGTCTCGACGCCCGGCTGCACGGTGAAGCGAAACGCGCCGGTGGCGGACTTGCTCTCCAGCAGCGCATAGATGACGAGTTGCGCGGCCCGCGGCGCGGGCTGTTCGACCCAGAAGTGGGTGAACGACGGAAACTCCTCGCCGGAAGGCTCGGCCGTGTCGATCGCCAGGCCGCGCGCGGACAGGCCGTACAGCAGATGCTGGGCGACGGCCCTGAAGTAGCTCGCACCCTGGAAGACCAGAAACTCGTCCCACACCTTGTTCGAGTTGATGTGGCTGAGCACACGAAAGCCCGACAATGGCAGTGACACCAGGCCGAGCTTCGCCGGCACGCTCGGAGCCATGTCGAACATGGCGGGCGTCGCGACCAGATCCCGCGCCATGCCGGCATCGACGGTGGAGACGGTCACATTGGTTTGAAAATTGAAGCCGACCGGCAGCAGCTCCAGGCGAAACGGCAGCTCTTCGGCGCGCCAGATGCCCATCTCGGGATTGAAACGGATGCTGCGGTATTGCTCGGGGCTGAGCTTGCCGAGTGCGGCCGGCACGGTGTTGCGCTGAGGCGCGAATAGTGTTGCAGCGCCGCGTTTGGCTTCGGCGAGCAGCACCTCCATCGAAAACGGATACGCGGCGGCCGTGTCCGCGGCACGCAGCTGTGCGCATGGCGCATAGGCGGCAACCAGCAGGGCGAGCGCCCACCACGATCTGGCCATTGAAACCGGCAAGGCATACCCCGTTCATCCCCCAATTCCCTACCTTGATGAAACTGGCCTGCTGTGTCAACGGGCATCGCTGCGCGCGCCTGGCTGATACCTGATATCGAGTATAGTTCGACGCCATGCCCAGCCCGGAACCGCAGAGCGCCGCTGCCGTGCTCATGGTGCGGCCCGCCAATTTCGGATTCAATCCGCAGACCGCCGACACCAACCGGTTTCAGCGCGCCCGCGGGATCGAGGCCGCGCAGCGTGCCGCGCTGCGCGAGTTCGACGGACTGGCCGACGCGCTGCGCCGCGCCGGTGTGCAGGTGATCGTGGCCTGCGACACGCCGGAGCCGGTCAAGCCGGATGCGCTGTTTCCGAACAACTGGGTGAGCTTCCACCGCGACGGCACCGTGGTGCTGTATCCGATGCTGGCCGCGAATCGGCGCCCGGAGCGGCGCACCGACATCATCGAAACGGTGATTCGCGAGGGCGGGTTTCGCGTCACGCGCACGGTGGACCTCCGCCATCGCGAAGCCGATGGAAAATTTCTCGAAGGCACCGGCAGCCTGGTGCTCGACCGCGGCGCACGGGTGGCGTACGCCGGGCTCTCGCCGCGCACCGACCTCGATGTGCTCGGCGAATTCGCGCAGCAGCTCGACTATGAGCTGGTGACTTTCGAAGCGCATGCGGACCGCCGGCCCATCTACCACACGAATGTGCTGATGGCGATCGGCGCGCATTTCGCGGTGGTTTGCGGTGAGGCGATCGTGGACGCACAGCGCGCGGCGGTGTTCTCACGGCTGCGCGCGGGCGGCCGCGACGTCGTGGACATCGCGCCCGGGCAGATGCGGGGGTTCGCCGGCAATCTGCTGGAGCTGTCCGGCGAACAGGGCACGGTGATCGCGATGTCGAACGGCGCGTGGCGCGCCCTGGATGCAGGGCAACGCCGTGTCATCGAGTCGCATGGCGGCGTCGTGGCGGTCGACATACCTACCATCGAAACTCTGGGCGGCGGCGGCGTGCGCTGCATGCTGGCGGAAATTCATTTGCCCGTCCGCGGACCTGCGCCGATGTCATAATGACGGCATGTTCGAACTGGCGGTCAAGACGCTCCTGGCGTATCTGCTCGGCTCGCTGCTCGGCAGCCTGCTGCTGGGGCGCCTGCGCGGCGTCGACATCCGCGCCCTGGGCAGCGGCAACGCCGGCGCCACCAACGCTGCGCGCACGCTGGGAAGGACATTCGGTCTCGCGGTGCTGATCGTCGACATCGGCAAGGGCATGCTGGCGGTGTGGTGGCTGCCGCATGCGGCGCTGCCGGGCGTCGGCATCGATCCGCAATTGTCGCGTGTCTGGCTCACCATCGCCGTCGGCGCTTCCGTGGTCGTCGGGCATGTCTACCCGGTGTGGTACGGGTTTCGCGGCGGCAAGGGGGCGGCCACCGTGGTGGGTGTGATCGCCGCCATGGAGCCGCGGCTGCTCGGGCCGCTGCTCGTGAGCTGGATGGCCGTGCTGCTGCTGACGGGCTACGTCGGTCTCGCCACCATGCTGGCCGGCGTGGCGCTGCTGATCGCGGTGTACGTGCTCGAGCCCGCCAATCTGCCGATGCTCGGCTTCTGCGCAGGCCTCGCGGCGTTCATCGTGTTCACCCATCGCAGCAACATCACCCGCATGGTCGCCGGCACGGAAAATCGTGTGAAACGGCTGTGGCTGTTCAGGCCTCGCGCGGCGTGACCCAGCCGCAGATCCTCGCGCTGCTCGCCGACGGGCGGCTGCATTCCGGCCAGCAGCTGGCCGCGGATCTCGGCGTGAGCCGGGCGGCGGTCTGGAAGGGCATCGAGCGGCTGCGGCAGTCGGGCATCGACATCCAGGCGCTGGCGCGCCGCGGCTACTCGCTGGCGCAGCCCGTCGAATTGCTTGACCTGCGGCGCATCCGGGGCGAATTGCGCGCCGGCCGGGCGAAGCGGCTGCGCGAGTTGGCGCTGTTGTTCGAGGTGGACTCCACCAACACGCGTCTGCTGGAGGCGCCGCCGCCGCCGCCGGGCAGCGCCCACGCCGCGCTCACCGAGCTGCAAAGTGCCGGACGCGGCCGCCGCGGCCGCCGCTGGATTGCGCCCTTCGGCGGAATCGCGCTGTCGCTGGCTTGGTCGTTTCCCGAGACCGGGCGCGATCTGCCTTCCTTGAGCCTGGCGGTGGGCGTGGCCGTCGCGCGCGCCCTGGCGCGCGTCGGTGCGCGCGGCATCCGGCTCAAATGGCCCAACGACTTGTGGTTCGAGGATCGCAAGCTCGGGGGTGTGCTGATCGAATTGCGCGCGGAGGCGGCCGGCCCGGCGCATGTGGTGATCGGCGTCGGACTGAACCTGGCGCTGACCGCAGCCATGCGCCGGTCGATCGAGGCAAGCGGGGTGCGCGCGGCTGCCGTGGCGGACGCGTGCAAACCGCCGCCGGCACGCAATCGCGTTGCGGGCGCCATTTTGGACGAGCTATTGAGTATGCTTGAACAATTCGAACGGGATGGATTCGGGCCGTTTCGGGCCGAATGGACCGCTCTCGACGCGCTGTACGGCCGGTCCGCGCGGGTGCTCCTCGCCGGACACGCCATTGCCGGCACGGCTCTCGGGGTGGATGCGGATGGCGCTTTGCGACTCGAGACCGGCGGCACCGTGCAGCGGTTCGTTTCCGGCGAGGTGAGTTTGCGTTTGGAAGGGCAGGACGCGTGACGTTTTTAAAGAGCTTGGTGCTGTTGCTGGCGCTCGCCAATGTCGGCTATTTTCTGTGGGCGCACGGCATCGCGAGTCCGCCCGCGCCCATCGGGGAGCCGGTGCAGGCATCCACGTTGAAGCTTGCTTCGGAAGCGCCCGCCGCATCGGCAGCGATGCGCTCCGGATCCGCGGATGCCCAGGGCGCCGGCCCGGATGGCCATGCCGCCGCAACCGACGTCCCGGCCGGCGCTCCCTCCGCATCGCCGCAGGATGCCGCGCCGGGTTTGCTCAGCAACGTCAAGCGCTGCGTCAGCATCGGGCCTTTCCGCGACGTCGCCGAGGCCGCGCGGTCCGCCGCCACCCTGCGGGGCGGCGGCTACGAACCGCGGCAGCGGGTGGCCGAGGGCGAGGTATGGGCCGGAGTCTGGGTGTATCTGCCGGTGCCGTCGACGCGTGCGGCCGGCGATCAGGTGCTCGCCAAGCTGCGCGCCGGCGGCATCGATGACGCCCTGGAGATGCCGGGTCCGAACGACAGGCCGGTGATTTCACTCGGACTGTTCAGCGAACCGCGGCGCGCCGAGGCGCGGGTGGCGCAGGCGCAATCCCTCGGCCTGAACCCGGGCATTGCCGATCGCAAGCGGACCGGCGATGTGTATTGGATCGACGTCGATCTGAAGCCCACCGACAGCTTGATCAATCCGGCGGATCTGCAAGGCGACTCGCGCCACATCCTGCGGCTGCAGGTCGCCGGCTGTCCGGCGGTCGCGCCGTCGTGAACACGCGCGCGCAGCTGATGCGGGTGTGCGGCGGCATCGTCGCGTACGGCGGCCTGGCGGCCTTCCTGTGGCTGATCGGTGCGCAGATCTACCACTGGTTTCGGGACGGCGAATGGACCCACATCGGCGTGAGCGACGGCCTGCGCATGGGATTGCTGCGCTGCTGCATCAAGGACGGCGACGCCGGTGTCCTCGCCCGCTTCGAGCACTGGCTGGAGGCGCCCACCGACTGGCTGGGGCTGCACCAGGTGCTGGACGTGGTGCCGGCGTCGATCGCCCTGTTCCTGCTCAGCGTGCTCGGCAATTTCATCTTCATCTACGGCGGCGACCTGCTGAGCGGTACGCACCGGGACGGCTCACCCCCGCTTTAATGCGCGGGCTTGCGGAATTCGAGCACGAAATTGTCGGCCTCGCCGATGGCGACATAGCGGGCGCGGTCCTTGTCACCCTGGGACAGCGTGGGCGGCAGCGTCCATACGCCATCCACCCAATTCTTGGAATCGCGCGGGTTGGCGTCGATTTCGGATGAGCCGACGAATTCGAAGCCAGCCTTCCGGGCCATTGCGATCATGAAGTCCTGACGCACGTAGCCTCCCTTGGCCTTCGGATCCTGCGGCTGGTCGTTGCGTCCACGGTGATCCTCGATTCCGAGCAGCCCACCCGGTTTGAGCGCCTTGAAGCAGGCCGCCAGCGCCTGTTCCGCATAGCCGTCGCCCAGCCAATTGTGAAAATTGCGGAAGGTCAGGATCAGATCGGCGGAGCCCGGCGGCGCGATATCGTAGTGGCCCACACCGAGGGTGGTCTCGTGAACGATGCCGAACCGGCCGCCCTGGGCGGCCACGCGCTCATGCCAGCGCGCGAGGCCCGCGTCCTCTTCGCCGCCCGGCACCGGCAATGCGGCGTAGTACCGGCCGCGGTCGGTGAGATAGGGGGCGAGTATCTCCGTCCAATAGCCCCCACCCGGCCACAGTTCCACCACCGTCATGTCGGATTTCAGCCCGAAGAAGGTTAGTTCCTCGAGCGGATGGCGGGCGACATCGCGGGCAACGAAAGCGGGCGTTCTTGCCGGACTCGCCACGGCCCGTTCAAGCGCCGGGTCCACCCGTGTCGGAGCCGCCGCGCAACCGGCGCAGCAGATCGTGGTTATGACAAGCAATGCGCGGATCGGCTGCGGTGCGTTCATGGGACCTCGCCTCTGTGTGATGCACTACTATACCGGCGCCTGCGCACGTCGGTTGGGCTGCGATACACTGGGGCGTCGCCCCGTCACAACCGCGAGCCCCCCATGATAAGGAATCCTCGCATTCTTGCCGTGGCCCTTGCCGTCGTCGTGTCCGCGGCCGCGATGGCCGCCGGTGCCGCTGATGATGCACCCGCCGGCGCGAATTCCACGCCCGCGACGGGGTTCGGCGCCTCCTTCAAGCAAAAGGCACTGGCCGTCGGTGCCGCCGTGAAGGAGGGCGCGCAAAAGGTGGGTGCGGCGGCGGCCGAGATGGGACAGAAGGTCGCCGAATCCACCAAGGAGGGCGCACAGAAGGTGGGTGCAGCCGCCAAGAGCAGCGCAACAAAGATCAAGGCGGCTGCCAAGACCGACAAGGCCGGGGCGAGCGGCACGACGCGCAGCCAGAGCGCCTCAAACCCGTCAAAGGCTCCAACCGTCAGTGCGGCAACCGCGCCCGCCACGCCCGTCTCCAACGATCCAGGGGCTCTCATCAACATGCCCTCCGGCAGCAGCCCCGATCCCGGTAGCGCCAAGCAGTAGGCGATTCCTCGAGAGTCGGCGATGCCCCGGATGGTGTGGCGTCAATTCCCGGGACTATACTAGGCGTCGCTGCAAGTCAGCGCCGCTGCGCGCCGGGGCGGAAATAAGAACGAATCCGAATCGATCATGAGGAGTTGCCCATGAAAATATTGGTTGCCATGCTGGCACTAGCACCCGTCATCACCTTTGCCGCCGCCACCATGACGCCCTTCGACGGCACGTGGAAGGCGAAGCTGGACGCCACCCATTTCTCGAAGAAGCCGGATGTCTTCGACGTCACCAACGGCAAGTACACTTGCTCGAGTTGCGTGCCCGCGATCGCAATCAAGGCAAACGGCACCGACCAGGCGGTGACCGGCCACGACTACTACGACACCGTCTCGGTCAAGGTGTTGAACAAGAACTCGCTGCGGATCGTGAGGAAAAAGGCGGGCAAGGTGATCTATGAAGGCACCAACACCGTGTCCGCGGACGGCAATACCCTGGATCACAAGTTCTCGGATTTGTCGGGGCCGCAGGAGGCGACCGGGGAGTTCACGTTCAAGCGCATTGCACCAGGACCGGCCGGTTCGCACGCCGCCTCGGGCTCCTGGCAGTACGACAAGATCCTGGCGATGTCGGACAGCGGCGCCACCTTCAAGTTCGTCTCTTTCTCCAACGGCCTGAAGATGACGTCCATGACCGGGCAGAGCTACAACGCGAGGTTCGACGGCAAGGATGTGCCGCTGGAGGGCGACCCGGCTCAGACCACGGTGTCCCTGCAGAAGATCGGCCCGCGCGACGTCGAGGAAACCGACAAGCGCGGCGGCAAGACGATTGATGTCTATGACATCAATATCTCGGCGGACGGCAAGACCATGACCTACACGGATCACGACATGGTGCATCAGCGCACCGATGTGCTGACGTACGAGAAGCAGCCGTAGGCGGGAAACCGTAAGAGCCCGAATTCTGGTACCGTTGGCGGGTGAAAAGCCATCGGTTGAAGGTATCCGCGTTCGGCATGATCGCGGCGCTGTGGTGCTGTGGTGCCTGGGCACAGGCGCCGAACGCCGCCACGAAACTCGGACTACCGCCGGATGCGGCGGCCGCGATGCAGGGCATCGACGCGCAGCGCATCCGTGCGCATGTGAGGTTTCTCGCGGACGACCTGCTCGAGGGACGCGGCACCGGCACGCGCGGCGGCGACATCGCCGCGCAGTACATCGCCGCGCAATTCGCTCTCGACGGCCTGCAGCCGGCCGGCGATGACGGCACTTTTCTCCAGAAGGTCGAATTCACCGGCGTGCACACGCTGCCCGGCACGACGGTGCTGCTGCAGTCGCACGGCGGCAAAGCGCTGGAATTGCGGCTCTCGGACGACTATGTGGTCGGCAACCAGCGGCAGACCGACAGCGCGGACATCGACGCGCCGATCGTGTTCGTCGGCTACGGCATCGACGCGCCGGAATATCGCTGGAATGACTACAAGGGCGTGGACGTCAAGGGCAAGGTGGTCCTGGTAATCGTCAACGAGCCGCCCTCCAAGGACCCGAAATTCTTCAACGGCGAGGCGCTCACGTATTACGGCCGCTGGATGTACAAGTTCGAAGAGGCGGCGCGCCAGGGAGCCGTCGGCGCGCTGATCATTCACCGTACCGACCTGGCGAGCTATGGCTGGGACGTGGTGCGCAATTCCTGGGGCGGCGAGACGGTGTACCTGAGCGGTGAGCGGGAGCCGAAGCTGGAGGCGGCGGCCTGGATCCGCACCACGGTGGCCGAGCAATTGTTCGCCGCCGCCGGCCTGAAACTCGACGATATGATCGCGGCGGCTGGCCGCCGCAAATTCAAGGCGCGTGAGCTGCCGATCCGATTCAAGGCGCACATCGCGAGCCAGGTGCGCAAGTTCGATTCATACAACGTGATCGGAATCCTCCCGGGGACCGATCCGGGACCGGCCCGTCAGGCACTGATCTATACGGCGCATTACGATCATCTCGGCGTCGATCCGTCGATGCCGGGGCACAACATCTACAACGGCGCCGTGGACAATGGCACGGGCTGCGGCATCCTGCTGGAACTGGCGCGCGCCTACACCGCCTCGGCATTGCGCCCTCCGCACCCGGTGCTGTTCGCCGCGGTGACCGCGGAAGAGAAGGGATTGCTCGGTTCGAATTACCTCGGCAAGCATCTGCCGATCCCGGCCGCGCGGGTCGCATTGGATTTGAACTACGATGCGGTGCCGCCGATCGGAGAGCCGGAGTCGGTCAACGTCGAAGGCGCGGAGCGCACCAGTTTTTATCCCACCGTGGAGAAGACCGCACGGGCCTTCGGCTTCGAGATCCAGCCCGACGCCGAACCGGGCGCCGGCCATTATTACCGGTCCGATCATTTCAGCCTCGCGCGCGCCGGTATTCCCGCCTTCTCCATCAACAGCGCGCTGAAGTTTGCGGGCCACCCGCCCGAATGGGGCCGGGCGCAGCGCGAGGACTACACCGCGAATCGCTACCACCGGCCCGCCGACCAATATCGGCCGGAGATGGACTTCTCCAGCAATGCGACACTGGCCAAGTTTGGGTTCGCCCTGGGCTGGCAGGCCCTGGCGGCCGCGGACACGGTGCATTGGCTGCCGGGGGACGAATTCGAAGCGGCACGTTTGCGCAGTTCGGCGGCTCCTTAAGACCCATACGACATGGCGGTCACGGATGGCATCGCCGCTTCGGTCCGGCGCTCATTGGAGCGATTGGCGGAGCCGGCGCTCGCGCCCTTCCTCGCCGAGTGGCCGCAGAACGTCGCGGCGCGCGCGGTGGTACCGCACTCCCTGTCCGTACTGCGCTGGCTGCCCGAAGTCGCAGCCGCGGCGCCGCGCTTCGATGCCGAATTGGTCGGCGAATTGTGCGACGTCGCTCCCCTGCTCGCGTGGCGTCAGACCTATTCGGTCGGAGAAGTGGGTCCGCAATTTCTGGACAACTACGGTTGGAGCGAACTCATCGGCCATCGCGGGCCGCTGCCCAGCGAGCGTGTCGCCTGCGGATTTCTGCTGCTTGGGCCTGCCACGTCCTATCCGCGTCACCACCACCAGGCCGAGGAGTTGTATCTGCCGCTCGCCGGCCTGGCGGCCTGGCAGCAGGGCGATGATGCCTGGTGCGAACGGCCGCCGGGAACGCTTATCCATCATCGCAGCGACGAGCCGCATGCCATGAAGACATCTGCGCAGCCGCTGCTCGCGCTTTACCTGTGGCGCGGCGAGGGCTTGTCCGGCAACGCGCGCCTCGATCAATGACTGCGTCGCGGGCCGTGCTAGACTCGCGCGCCATGAAAGCCGGCCTTCTCATCGCCGCAGGTTTGCTGTGCATCGTCATGTGCACCGGTGCCTGGGCGCGTCACCGCAGCCATTCGAGCGGCACACCCGGCGAATTCGACTATTATCTGCTGTCGTTGTCCTGGTCGCCGGCGTATTGCCTGGACGCTCCCGGCGCCGCCGAGTGCAACGGTCCGCGGCGCTATGGATTCATCGTGCACGGGCTGTGGCCGCAATACGAGCGCGGCGCCCCGGAGCATTGCAACGTGCATCGCGAGGTGCCCGAGGACGTGGTGCGCGGGGTCGCCGACTTCATGCCGGCGCGCAATCTGGTCTATCACGAGTGGTCCGCCCACGGCACCTGCAGCGGATTGGAACCCGCCGACTATTTCTCGCTGGTGCGGCGTGCTTATGCCAGCGTGGTGATGCCGCCGCAGCTGACGGCGCCCGGCGCCCCGGTGCAGATGCCCACCACCGCGATCGCCGAATCCTTCCTGCGCTCGAATCCGCGCCTGCCGGCGCAAGCCATGCTGGTGACCTGCTCCAGCCAGGGAGCGCCGCGGCTGCGCGAAGTGAGGGTGTGCTTCGATCGGGCCCTGGCGCCGCGGCCGTGCTCCGCGGATGTCGTGCGGGGCGCCTGCCGCGCACCCGAGTTGATCGTCCCGCCGATCCGCTGATGGGTCACGGCTCCGCGGTCAACGTGCGTCCATAATCGCTCAGCAGAATCTGGATTCCGGCATAGCCCATGATTTCGGGCTGTCCCTGGGAGGAGCCGTTGAGGCTGCGGCCGACCATGAACAGCGCGATAAAGCCCCTGGCGAGCCTGTAGCGGCCGCCGAGATCCAGGGTCGTGGCATGCGGCGCGCCAACGTCGGCACGATCGTCGTAAACTTCCGCGTCGAGTTCCAGCCGCTGCGTCACCGGCCGGCCGGCAACCAGTCCGAGAATGCGCTCACCCGGTCCATGACCGGCGAGGTACCACCCGGCCTCGAAGTCGACGTTCAGCGGACCCAACTTCCTGGTGATTTCGATGGGCAGCAGATAGCGGGGACCCGCGACGGCGATGTCCTTCTGCCGCTCGAGCGAGGAGGTGCCCGCCTCGGCCTGTGGGAAGATCGATGCCTGCCAGCCATCCTCTCCCTGATCCAAAAAGCGCCACTTGAATCCGGGATAGGCATTGCTCCAACCGCTCTGCGATCGGCCGCCGCTCGTCTGCAGCACATAGGGGATCTCGTAGGTCAGTTGCACGCGGTCGCCAACGCCGAAATTCAAATCGATCTGCGGCACCTGGTAGGACGACACGCCGCGGGCGATGGCCGGCATCGCACCGATGTTGATCTCAAAATTCGCGTTGCCGGGCGTGCCGGGATCGTTGGTCAGGAACGGCGGCCCGGCTTGCGCCTGAACTGCACGTGGAATGTGCAAACACACAATGAGTGCAAGGAGCGACGGCAGACCGTATTTCGCCCGCGATGCTGCCATGGGTTCGTACATCCTCGATAGTGAGACAGAGGTCCTGCGCTTCTGAATCATCCATGGCACTATCGCCCTCACGCCTGACACCCGGACGCCTCTCCAGTGGTGATCATGAGCGCCGCAATATCATCGCGCGAACGTGGGTATATCGACCACGGATTCTCCACAGGCAGCCATCGCTATGAAGAGCGTTTTGCTCATTGACGACGACAACGTCTTTCTCCTCACCATCGGCGTGCGCCTGAAGAGCATGGGGTACACCGTGTTTGCCGCCAAGGATGCCGTAACCGCGATATCCGCGGTCCGAAAGAACAATCCCGACGTCATCGTCCTGGACGTGTCGCTACCTGCCGGCGACGGTTTCTTGGTCGCCAAACGCCTCAAGAATCTCATTTCCACCGCCGCGACGCCCATCATTTTCGTCACCGCGAGCGAGGAGCAAGGACTGCGCGAGCGCGCGATGAAGTTAGGGGCCGCGAATTTCCTCAACAAGCCTTTTGATGCCACAACACTGGCAGATGCGATCGAATCGGCTCTCTCCCCAGGCGATTCCTGGCGGCCGCTAGCCAGCGCAGTCTAGCGCTCCCGATCAGGCATGGAAGCCCAGGAACAATTCAGCATTCTTCTGGTCGACGACGACCTCACGATAGTTCGCGTTTTGAACAGCATCTTGAGTAATTTCTCACCCGTCCGATTCGCGGATTCAGGCCGCCTGGCGCTCAAATTGGCGCGTGATAGCACTCCTGATTTGGTGCTGCTGGATGTGGATATGCCGGAACTCAACGGCTTCGAGGTTTGCAAGGCGTTCAAAGCCGATCCGGCGCTGCGTGAAGTGCCAATCATCTTCATCACCGGTCACGAGAACGCGCAGCTGGAGGCGAAAGGCATCGAACTCGGCGCATCCGATTTCATCAGCAAGCCGCTCCATGCACCGCTGGTGCTCGCCCGGGTACGCACCTACCAACGACTGAAAACGCTGTCCGAAACCATGCGCGGCGCCGTCAAGATCGACTTCCTCACCGGCGCCTTGACCCGCCGTGAGCTGGAGAAGGCCCTGACGCAGGAATGGCTGCGATCAAAGCGCAGCGCAGCACCGCTATCGTTGCTGTTGGCCGATATCCAGAGTTTCGCCGCCTACAACACCGCGCATGGTGATGGTAAGGGCGATGATTGCTTGAGATCGGTGGCCGCGGCTCTGCGTTCGGTGGCCCGACGGCCCGCCGACGCATTGGGTCGCTACGCCGGCGGCCAATTTGCGCTGCTCTTGCCGAATACCAATGCGAAGAACGCGAGCCATGTCGCTCAGCGCGCCATCGATGTGGTCGGCGAACTGCGATTGCCGGACGCAGAACCGACAGGACACGACCGCGTCGCGCTGTCCGTGGCCGGCGCCTGCTTTACGTCAACACGCGCGCCCGGCACAGATGCCGATGCCACGTCCGTTCCAACTGATTTGATTTCGGCCGCCGAGAGTGCGCTCATAGGCGCCAAACGGGCCGCCGGACGGCCGGTCAATGTGATCGACATTGGCGGCAAAGACCGCCGTTTACTCCGGGCCAACCGGACCTGATTTCATGACGACCATCTCCCTGAACGGCGACGGCAGTTCCACCAGCCGCGCATTGCTCGAGGCTGAAGCACTGCAGCGAGCCATCTTCAACAGCGCCAACTTTTCCATGATTGCCACCGACGCAAGGGGCGTCATACAGATCTTCAACGTCGGCGCCGAGCGCATGCTCGGCTACACCGCCAAGGACGTGGTCAACAAGATCACCCCGGCCGATATCTCGGATCCACGGGAGATCGTGGCGCGTGCCCACGCCTTGAGCGCCGAACTGCACACCTCGATCGCGCCGGGATTTGAGGCGCTGGTGTTCAAGGCATCCCGCGGCATCGAGGACATCTACGAGCTGACCTACATCCGCAAAGACGGCAGCCGCTTCCCCGCGGTGGTTTCGGTCACGGCACTGCGCGATGCACAGGACGCCATCATCGGTTACCTTCTGATCGGTACCGACAACACGGCCCGCAAGCGCGCGGAAGAAGCGCTGCTCAAGGTGGGCGCTCTGCAGAGCGCCATATTCAACAGTGCAAATTTTTCCAGCATTGCCACCGACGCGAATGGCGTCATACAGATCTTCAACGTCGGTGCCGAGCGGATGCTCGGCTACACCGCCGCGGATGTAGTGAACAAGATCACGCCGGCCGACATTTCAGATCCGTTGGAAATCATAGCCCGCGCCGAGACACTGAGCGGTGAGTTGCAAACGGCAATCGCACCCGGGTTCGAAGCGCTGGTGTTCAAGGCCTCCCGTGCCATCGAGGATATCTACGAGCTGACTTACATCCGCAAGGACGGCAGCCGCTTTCCTGCGGTCGTTTCGGTCACCGCACTGCGCGACTCGAACGATGCCATCATCGGTTACCTTCTGATTGGCACCGACAACACGGCCCGCAAGCGAGCAGAAGAGGCGCTGGTCAAGGCGGGCGCCTTGCAGAACGCGATCTTCAACAGTGCAAATTTCTCCAGCATTGCCACCGATGCGAAAGGCGTCATACAGATATTCAACGTCGGTGCGGAACGCATGCTCGGCTACACCGCCGAAGACGTGGTGAACAAGATCACTCCCGCCGACATTTCCGACCCCCAGGAAATCATCGCCCGTGCCGAAACGCTGAGCGATGAATTGCAAACTCCAATCGCTCCGGGGTTCGAGGCCCTGGTTTTCAAGGCGTTCCGCGGCATCGAAGACATCTATGAGCTGACGTACATCCGCAAGGACGGCAGCCGCTTCCCAGCCGTTGTTTCGGTCACCGCGCTGCGCGATGCGGACGGCTTGATCATCGGCTATCTTCTCATCGGCACCGACAACACGGCTCGCAAGCAGATCGAAGCGGAGCAGACACAGCTGGCCCAACGCCTTAGAGACCACCAGTTCTATACCCGATCCCTGTTCGAATCGAACATCGACGCGTTGATGACGACGGACGCGCCCGGCATCATTACCGACGTCAACAAACAAATGGAGGCGCTCACCGGCTGCACGCGCGATGAACTGATCGGTGCGCCGTGCAAGACCTTCTTCACGGATCCCGATCGTGCCGAAGCGGGCATAAAATTGGCGCTAAGCAAGAGAAAGGTCACGGATTACGAGCTGACCGCCCGCGATAGAGACGGCAAGGAGACCGTCGTGTCCTATAACGCGACCACCTTCTATGATCGTGATAGAAAATTGCAGGGCGTGATTGCCGCGGTACGTGAAATCACCGAGCGCAAGCAATACGAGCGATCGCTTCGAGAGGCGACGCATCGGGCCGAACATGCGAACAACGCGAAGAGCGAGTTTCTGGCGAATATGAGCCACGAGATCCGCACCCCCCTGAACGCCATCATCGGACTGGGCTATCTGCTCGAACACACGACCTTGAGCGAGGATCAGCGCCAGCTTCTGGCCAAAATTCAGTTCGGCGGACGGGCACTCCTGGGCGTCATCAACAATGTGCTCGACCTGTCCAAGATCGAAGCCGGGGAGATGGCGCTCGAGGACGAACCCTTCGATCTGCCACAGCTGGTGCGAGACCTCGGCCAGTTGCTCACGCCGCAGGCGGTGTCGAAGGGAATCGATTTGATCGTCCAGTGCGCACCCGGGTTGCCACGCATCGTCAAGGGCGATGCGTCGCGTCTGCGGCAGATTCTTACCAATCTGATGGGCAATTCGATCAAGTTCACCGAAGCGGGCAGCGTGGAATTGCAGGTCACCTGTACGGAGCAGAGTTCCGATCGTTGCCGATTACGTTGCACGGTTCGAGATACCGGCGTGGGCATAGAGGCCGGCGCTCTGAAGCGTCTTTTCACGCCTTTCACCCAGGCTGATGCGTCCACGACGCGGCGCTTTGGCGGTACCGGGCTCGGTCTGTCGATTGCACGCCGGTTTGCCGAACTCATGGGCGGGGAAATCGGCGTCACCAGCAACGTCGCCAAGGGCAGCACTTTCTGGATCGAACTGCCCCTGCGAATCGTTCACGACTTGGACGGTACGGCCGGCGCGCGCGGCTTGAAAATCCTCGTTGCCGACTCCCATGGCGACGCACCCGAACGCCTGGTCGCCATGGCTCGCGCATTGGGCTGGAACCCCCAGGTCGCCGAAACGGGTGAGCAGCTGATCGGAATCATGAACAACTCGAGAGGCGCGTGGCCCGATGTATTGATCCTGGATCTGCATCTTCATGATATGGACGCCCGCCAGCTGATTGCACGCCTCGAAAAAGAATGCGGCCCAGACACGTTGCCGCCGATCGTGGTCGTTGCCGAATCAACGCAGTCTTATGCAGAGCAGGAGCAACTGGCTGGCGCATCGGATGTGCTGCTCATGCGACCGCTGACCAGTTCGGCGCTGTTCAACGCCGTCAACGCCACCGTGTCAAAGGGCCCCGACACTCTCGAACGCGTGTTGCAGTCCACGAATTTCGACGAGTTCCACGCGCAATGGCTTCACGGCGTGAGCGTCTTGGTGGTGGATGACAGCGACATCAATTTGGAGGTGGCGCAGCGCATTTTGGAGCGACAGGGCGCCCAGGTAACCACCTGCTCGGATGGCATGGCTGCGCTGGAGCACGTGCGGCTACATCCGCGGACGCTTGATATCGTACTCATGGATGTGCAGATGCCCATTCTTGACGGAAACGCCGCCACGCGACGCATCAGAACGGAGCTGAAACTCGCGACGTTGCCCATCGTTGCGCTGACCGCAGGCGCATTGGTCGCGGAGCGGCAGCGCGCCCTCGAGGCCGGAATGAATGATTTCATCAGCAAACCGTTCGATCCGCAGGCGCTCATCCGCAAGGTCCGCCGATTGGTTGAAGAGGCGCGGGGTCAATCCATACCGATGGTCATTCTCGACCCTGAACCAGCCCGCCGCGACGGCAACACCTTGTTCATGTCGTCCATTGATCCGGCGGTAGTGCAGCAGATGTTCGGAGATGATTTGACGCTCTTCAAGTCCTTGCTGGGTCGAATACTGCGTGACTATGCAGATCTATCCTCGCCAAGCAGCGCGTCATTGGATGACGAGGCGACGCGCAGCCGGCTGGCGGCGCGCACGCACAAATTAAAAGGCAGCGCCGGAATGATCGGCGCAAATCGCGTCATGCGGCTTGCAGGTGCGGCGGAGACGGCGCTTCTGAAGGATCGTTCGCTCGATGCCATGGGGAAAATCCTGCAACAACTGGCGGCGTCGCTCACCACCTTGCGCGAAGAGGCGGAACCTTATTTGGAATGCCGACCCGCCATTGAAGCGAATGCACGGGATGTCGTGGGAAATCCTCACCAGATCAACACGATCGAGATTGACGAGCTGTGCACACTTCTGGATGCCCGCGATCTTTCGGCAATCGATAAGTTCAGCGGACTATCTCAATCATTGCGCAGCAATCTTCATTCGGCGCGCTTCGATCGTCTTTCCGAGGCGATCGACAATCTGGACTTCACGCAGGCGGCGGAGATTTTGCGGGAAGCGCGCCCGGCGATTCGCGGGCTGTCCCCGATCACCATTGCGGAAATTCCTTTGGGAGTTGGTGCCGACTGAGGGATTCGAACCCCCGACCTACGGTTTACAAAACCGTTGCACTACCGCTGTGCTAAGTCGGCACAGTAACTTGCCTCAATCCAACGCCACGCAACTCAGCGCCTCAGCCAGCTGGGTGGATGGCGCGGCGCGGTGGACCGGGCGATCATATTATCGCGCTCCAGGCGCGGCTGGCGAGTAAGGGCCTCACTTTGCGACGGGGAGAGCCGCCAGAATAAGACTATTGATTTTATTCGATGATTAGCTAATCATCGCACTATGAGTCAGGTATTCAGAGCCCTTTCCGATCCCACCCGACGGCGCGTGCTGCAGCTCCTGCGTAAGGGGCCGATGAGCGCCGGCGAACTCAGCAGCCAGTTCAACGTCTCCAAGCCGACGATGTCGGCACACTTTTCCGTGCTGAAGGCGGCTGACCTGGTGCATGCCGAGAAGGCCGGGAAGTCAGTTATCTATCACTTGAAGCTCTCTGTGCTCGAAGACGCGCTGCTGGGCTTCGTCCAGTCGTTTGACCTCGGCGTGAATGCGAAGAAGCCCAGGAAGGAGATAGTGCGATGAATAAGGATCTGATCGAAGGCCTCGCGTGGGGCGGCAGCATCGTTGCTCTGGCGATCGGCGCGACCCTGGCGCACAAGTTCGGCTATGTCGAGGCCGACACCGTGCACAGGGTGATCTTTGGCAGCATCGGTCTGATGGTCGCCGGGTTCGGGAACCGGATTCCCAAGGCCTTCGTTGCTAGCGCCCAAGCGCGACGTGCCAAGCGGGTCGCGGGCTGGTCCATGGTCCTCAGCGGGCTCGTTTACGCGGGACTGTGGGTTTTCGCCCCCATGCCAGTGGCAACATGGGGTGGGTTCGGCGCCATACTGGCGGGGATCGCGGTGACCATGGGCTACTGCCTTTCACTGCGGTCGAAGGCGAGAGCCGCCTGATTGGCGCTGTCGTTGCGCCTTGCGGCCACATCCGAGGCCATCAGCGTCGACCGTGTCATTCCCTATCGAGCACAAAAGAATCAAAAAGAGACGAACCGTGCTAGCAAGTGGAGTGTGCGACGGTGGCATTGCGCTATCGCTGGCATTGCGCTGCCGGTGGCAGCGCTACCGGTGATCCCGCGGGCCGCCATGCGGAATGGAAGGCATGGCATGACCGGCGGGCGCGCCTCGATAGGCGTGGGCTCCGGGCCGATAGCCGGGCAGGCGGCGATCGCCGCCGCGCGGCGGACCCACGAGATAACCCGGGCCTTCGTAGCCATAGTTGTCGAAGGGTTCATAGAAATTTACGCCGTAGCCGACGCCGACATCGCCGTAGCCGGCGTCGCCGGGCACCACGCAGCCGGCGGCGCACAGCGCCAGGATCATGGCCGAGGCGGCCGCCCATTTCACGCTGAGCCTGCTCATTTCGCCGCCTCCCCAGAGTCGTTTTCAGTCCATTCCATCACCCCGAAGCGTGCGCCCGCCGGATCGGCAAGGATGGCGATACGCCCGCCGTGACGATCGAGATGCGGTTCCGAGAGCACCTGACCGCCGAGCGAGACGGCTTTGGCTGCGGTTGCGGCGGCGTCCGCGACGCGCACGAAATTCAGCCAATGCGGATGGCCGAGCCGGCCGGCAGGAAAGCTGTTGGCGCTGCCGCGCGCGTATTCGCCGGACGACAGTACGAGATGTTGGGCGGCGGGGGTCCCGGGGGCGTTATCGGCCGGCAGGTCATAAACCTCGTAACCGAAGACCCGCTGATAGAAGGCCGCATCGGTGTCCGGGTCAACGGTCATCAGCGAACTCCAGATCCACTCTCCGGGCGCCGCCAGAACATCCGGCGGGTCGCCGGCACTGGAGGCGAGCACCGCAAAAACCGCTCCCTGCGGATCGGCGAACACGGCCTGGCGGCCGCGCTGCGGATAATTGTGCTCGACGGCGAGTTCCTTGCCTCCGCGGGCCTGGATGATCTGCGCCGCCTGAGCGACGTCGCGCACGGCAAGGAAGGGCAGCCAGGCGGGCCGGCGCTGTTCTCCCTTCGGCAGTTCGCGGCGGATCATCCCGGCGACCGGGCGGTCGTTCACGAAGGCAATGACGAAATCCTTCTGGCCGCTGATATCGCGGTAGGTCCAGCCGAACAACGCCGCATAAAAGGTCTTGGCTGCGTCCACGTCCGTGGTGACGAGGTCGGCCCAGACGAGCTTGCCGACGTGATGTTCGGTGGAGGCCGGCGAGACCAGGGGTGGCAATTCGAAGGCGGCGCTCGCGGCGAGCGCGGGCGCGGGGGTGAGGACAGTGAGCGCGGTCAGTGCGGTCAGTGCGGTCAGTGCCGCGCGGCTGGTGAGCACGGGGCGGCGGGTGAGCGCAGCGCGGCGGGTGAGCGCGGCGCGGCGGGCGACGCGCGCGAGGGATGCCGATGAGGGCCGCAATTTCCGGTCAATCTGCATGGCAATCTCCGATGAAATATTCTTGTTCCGTCACCCTGCCACAAATCGCGGCGGCGCGCAGTCGGCGCGCAACCCCAAGTCCTGTAGGCGCTACGCCGACCGTGGGTATGGCATCATGCCGATTTGACCTCGAGGCGAACGATTGAGCAAAGATACACCCGCGCCGATCGGGGCACCGCGCATTCTTTTCGCGAGCATGGTCGGCACGACCATCGAGTTCTTCGACTTCTACATCTACGCCACGGCGGCGGTGCTGGTATTTCCCAGGCTGTTCTTTCCGAGGCAGGATCCGACCACGGCGACGTTGCAGTCGCTGGCGACCTTTGCCCTGGCCTTCTTCGCGCGTCCCGTCGGTTCGGCGTTGTTCGGCCACTTCGGCGACCGCATCGGCCGCAAGGCGACCCTGGTGTCGGCATTGCTCACCATGGGGTTGTCGACGGTGTTCATCGGACTCTTGCCGACCTATGCGTCGATCGGCGTGGCCGCCGCACTGCTGCTGGCGGTATGCCGCTTCGGGCAGGGTTTGGGTCTGGGCGGGGAGTGGGGCGGGGCGGTGTTGCTGGCGACCGAGAATGCGCCGCCCGGCAAGCGGGCGTGGTATGGCAGCTTCCCGCAGCTCGGCGCACCAGTCGGCTTCCTGTGCTCCACCGGCGTGTTTCTGGTGCTGACGCAGCGCTTGAGCGATGCGCAGCTGTTCAACTGGGGCTGGCGGATTCCGTTCCTGGCGAGCGCGCTGTTGGTGCTGACGGGATTGTACGTGCGGCTCAAATTGACCGAGACGCCGGAGTTTCGCCGCACCGTCGACCGCGGCGAGCGCGTGCGGCTGCCGCTGTTCGCGGTGTGTGCGCAGCACCCGCGTGAACTGATCCTCGGCACCTTGGCGACGACGGTGACCTTCGTGATCTTCTATCTCATGACGGTGTTTGCGCTGAGCTGGGCGACGACCGCACTGAAATTCGGTCGCGAGCAATTCCTGATCCTGCAGATGGTGGGCGTGCTGTTCTTCGGCCTGACCATACCCTTCTCGGCCGTGCTGGCGGACCGGATCGGGCACCGGGTCATGCTGATCGCGGTGACCATCGGCATCATCGCATTCGGCTTCGCCTTTGCACCGCTGTTCGGTGCCGGGACCACGGGGGGCGTACTGGCCTTCCTGATCCTGGGATTTTCCCTGACGGGATTGACGTACGGACCGCTCGGCAGTGCGCTGGCGTCGCTTTTCCCGACGCCGGTGAGATACACCGGCACGTCGCTGTCCTTCAACTTCGCCGGCATCCTGGGGGCCTCGCTGGCGCCCTATATCGCGACGGATCTGGCATCGCATCACGGACTCTCCTGGGTGGGCGGGTATCTGTCGGCTGCGGGGCTTGTGAGCCTGGGGGCGTGGGCTTCGATCAAGGGCGATTGACGTGCAAATAACTTCTGCGCATTTTCAAGTATAAAAAAAGCACTTCACAAGGCATGATGCGTCGCCAAACATGCGCCCTCCAAGGCCGCTGTCGGCGCCCAATCAGGAGTCTGGGAATGCGTTTACGGGTCGTCGCGGCCGCGATCGCGACGGGTGGATTGATGTTGCAATCGGCGCTGCATGCGGAACCGGCCGCCACGGATGCGGGCGTGGATGGTGCGCTCGAGCCGATCGTGGTCACGGTACAGCGCCGCGAGGAGTCCGCGCAGAGCGTGGGCATCGCGCTCACGGTGCTGCCGGGATCGGTGCTGGCGGACAAGGCGATCACCCGGGTCAACGATTTGCAAAACGCGGTGCCGAGCCTGCAGATCGAGCCGGCCTTCGGCAGCGACCAGCCGCAGTATCGATTGCGCGGCGTCGGCTTCATCGACTACACCTCGAACAACACCTCGCCCGTGGGCGTGAGCGTCGATGGCGTGGCGTTCGCATTCCCCATCCAGACCGAGGGGCAGCTGTTCGACTTGAGCCGTGTCGAGGTGCTGAGCGGCCCGCAGGGCACCCTGTATGGCCGCAACACCACGGGCGGGGTGATCAACTTCATCACCAACCAGCCGACCGAGGAGACCCATGCCGGCGTCACCGCTGCCTATGGCTCGCACGACCAATTCGATGCCGAGGGCTATGTGTCGGGCACGCTCGCCGACGGACTGACGGGGCGCCTGTCGGCGGCCGGCGAGACCGGGGGAGCCTGGCAGCGGGATCGCGACACCGGCAGGATGCTGGGCAACAAGGACAAGTTCGCGCTGCGCGGGCAGCTGCTATGGCATCCGGTGGAGAGTGTGAACGTGCACGTCGGGGTGCATGTGGCCGAGGACAAATCCGACGAAACGGGACTGCAGCTGATCGCCCCGTACACACCCACCAACGGCGGCGCCGGCGGCCCGGTGATTCCGGCGGACACCTCGCCGTACGTGACGGGCTGGAGCCTCAATCCGGCGTTTGCGAAAATCATCGGCATAGCCCCGGATTCCAAGCTCGGCCTGGACAATTCCAACGACGGCGCCGACCTGACCGCCGAGATCGATTTCGGCGGCGCGAAGCTGACCAGCCTATCGGCCTACAACAAGCTGATCCGGCGCGAATTCAGCGACTGGGACTCGACCCGATACACCGACTCGGATGAATACCTGCGCAGCGACGCGGGCGTGTTCTCCGAGGAGCTGCACCTGGCCTCCACCGGCACGGGCGCGCTGGGCTGGGTGGGCGGCGCGTATTACTCGAAGGAGAATTTCGACGAGCGCTTCTATTCGGATTTCACCGACCGCCTGGGGGGCATCGCCCTGACGTCCTACGGCCAGGACTCGAAGTCACTCGGCGTTTTCGGCCAGGCAAACTACCGCTTCACGGACGATCTGAAAGGAATATTCGGCGTGCGCGAGGAGCATGAATCGCGGGATCTGATCGATCTGTCCACGGGGTTTCTGACGCCGGCGGTCATCCCGTTCACCGCCAACCTCAACCGCTCGATCACCTCGAATCTGCCGTCCGGAAAGATCGGTCTGGACTATCAGTTCTCGCCCGACACGCTGCTGTATGCGAGCATCAGCCGCGGGGTGAAGTCCGGCGGATTCACGGCCCACAACACGGTGGCGGCCGCGCAGGTGGATCCGTTCGAACCGGAGAAGCTCACGGCGTACGAAATCGGCATCAAGTCGGATGTGACGCCGTCATTGCGTATCAACGGGGCCGTGTACCATTACCAGTACAAGGATCAGCAGATTCTGACGACGGTGTTCGACACGGTCTCGCAATCCTACATCGGCATATTCACGAACTCGAATTCGCGGATCGACGGCGCGGAACTCGAACTCGCCTGGCGGCCGGTCGCGGGACTGACGCTCTCGCAATACGCGGGCTTCGTCGAGGGCTATTATCAAAGTCCCCTGACCAGCATCGATCAGGCGGGCGCGACCGGCCCGGTGGACTTCGACGGCCGGCCGCTGTCCTTTCCCAAGTGGAGCTACGGCGGCGATCTGGCTTTTGCCTGGAGCCTCGGGGGCTACCGGCTCACCGCGGAATCCAACTACAGCTTTCACGACACGTACAGCCAGTTCTTCCTGTTGGGCAGCTCCGAGTTCACCATCCCCAACTATTGGCTGGCGAATGCCAACCTGTCGCTCTCGCCGGCGTCCGGCGCGCCCTGGACGGTCACGCTGTGGGGCCGCAACATCTTCGACAAGGCCTATGACACGACGCGCAATTTCTTCCTGCCGGGAACCGACGTGGGGCAGGCGGGCGAGCCCACCACGGTGGGGATCCGCGTGAGCTACCGTTACTGATGAAAGTGGCGGGCATCATCCTGGTGATCGTCGTGGTGCTGGCGGCCGCGGCGTGGCTCAAGCTGCGCGGCCCCGATATTCCCTACGAGACCCTGGAGGCAAAGTACGCGGATGGCGCGTCGTACTTCGTGGATCTGGCCGGCGGATTCCGCGTCCATTATCAAGACACGGCCGTCGCGGGGGACAAGGCCGGCGGCAGCGACGGCAAGCCGGCCGATTCGAAGCTGCCGGTCCTGTTGCTGCTGCACGGCTTCGGCGATTCGTACACCACCTGGGAGGGCTGGGTGCACGACCTCGCGCCGAAATTCCGGGTCATCAGCCTGGATTTCCCGGGCCATGGCCTGACGCGCGCACCGCCGGGGTATCGCCTGAGCGGCGACGCACTCGTCGAGTTCGTCGATGCCTTTGCGGCGCGGATTGCGCTGCCGAAGTTCGCGGTGGCGGGCAATTCCATGGGCGGCGGGGTGGCGTGGGGGCTGGCGCTACGCCACCCGGAGCGCATCAACGCGCTGATCCTGGTGGATGCGGCCGGCTTTGCGAATGAAAAGCCGCCGGCGGCGCTGCCGCTCGCCTTCAAGATTCTGCAATACCCGATCGGCCGCGCCCTCCTGCGCAACATCGACAACCGCCCGCTGATCGATGAGGGATTGAAGATCGACGTGTTCGACAAATCCCTAATCACCCCGGCGCTGGTGGATCGCTGGGCTGAACTGCAGCGCGCGCCCGGGCATCGCGCCATCCTGATGTCGGTCGATCCGCGCGCCCAGCATGGCGCGACGGCGCAGGAGCTCGGCCGCATCAGGGTGCCCACCCTGGTGCTGAACGGCGCGAACGACGTGCTGGTGGAGCCGGCGAGCGCGCACAAGTTCGCGGACGCCATTCCCGGCGCCAAGCTCATCATCTACCCCGACGTCGGGCATCTGCCGCAGATCGAAATCCCGGCGCGCTCGGCCGCGGATGTGGCCGCCTTCCTGACCAGGCCGCCGTAGGAGCATCCGGCGTGCCGCGCCGGTATCATCGGCGCCATGAACCTGGATCCTCTGGGCAATGCCGTGTCCGCCGAATCCTCGGCCACGCTGCGGGCGATCGACGACTTCGCCGAGGGCCTGCTGGCATACGAGACCCGGGCGGAGAACGTGCTCGGCGCGGCGGATGCGGACCCCGGCTGCTGCCTGGTGAACGCCTACGCGGGCATGCTGTGGATGCTGCTCGAGTCGCCGCAGGCGCCGCGCCGCGCCGCGCCGTATCTGGCCGCCGCGGAACGGGCGGCCGCGCACGCCAGCCGGCGCGAGGCCATGAACACGGCGATGCTGCGCGCCTGGGTGGACGATGACCTCGCCCGCTGCCTCGGGTTGTGCGCGCAGATCTCGGACGAATTCCCGGGCGACCTCACCATCGTCAAGCTGCATCAGTATCTGGAGTTCAATCGCGGCAATTTCGCGCAGATGCTCGGCGCCGTGCTCAAGGTGCAGGAGCACAACGCCGGCGTGCCCTACGTACACGGCATGGCCGCCTTCGCCTACGAGCAGATGCATCGGCTGGAGGAAGCCGGGGAGGCGGCGCGGTGTTCGCTCGCCATGCGGCGCAAGGAGCCGTGGGCGCAGCATGCGCTGGCGCATGTGATGCTCACCCGCGGGCTCATCGACGAAGGCGCGCAATTCCTGGAGGGCATGGCCGACACCTGGACCGGGCTGAACTCGTTCATGCTCACCCATCTGTGGTGGCACCTGGCGCTCTTTTATCTGAGCCAGAGCCGCGACACGCAGGTGATCGAATTGTACGACCGGCATTGCTGGGGCGTGGCGAAGAGCTATTCGCAGGACCAGGTGGGTGCGGTGTCGCTGCTGGCGCGCATGGAGGCCGCGGGCCTGGACGTCGGCGGCCGCTGGCAGGAACTCGGCGAGCATCTGGCGGCGCGCCACGACGACACCGTGCAGCCGTTTCTCACCCTGCAGTACCTGTACGGCCTGGCGCGGGCCGGGCGGCCGGAAGCGGCGCTGCTGCTCGAGGCGGTGCGTCGGCGCGCGCACAGCGCGCCCGAATTCAGCCGCGAGGTGTGGCGGGAGGTGGCGCTGCCGGCTTGCGAGGGCCTGTACGCGCACGCGCGCGGCGATCACGACACGGCCTGGCGGCGTCTCGGCGCGGCCCTGCCGCGGCTCATCGAAGTCGGCGGCAGCCACGCGCAGCGCGATCTGTTCGAACTGTTGCTGATCGATGCCGCGCAGAAGAGCGGACGCCTGAACGCCGCGCAGCAGTTGCAGGAGGCGCGGGCCAAGGCCCGGGCGGCCGCGCGGCGCGCGAGCCCGGCGCTGCGCGCGAGCCCGGCGCCGCCGCGCTGATGACGCCCCCCGCGGCCGTGCTCAAGGGTGTGGCTGCACTGTCAGGTGTGACGGCGCTGGCCGGTGCGGTGGCGCTGGCCGGTGCGGTGGCGCTGCTGCCGGCGGCCACGGCGCAGGCGCGCGATGCGGTGATCATCGGCGTGCAACTCGAGCCGCCCATCCTCGACCCCACCTCGAGTCCGGCGGCGGCCATCACGGAAATCGAGTACGGCAACGTGTTCGAGGGGCTGGTGCAATTCGCCGCCGATGGCTCGCCCCGGCCGGCGCTGGCCAAGTCCTGGGAGATCGCCGCCGACGGCCTGTCCTACACCTTTCATCTGCGCGCCAACGTGCGCTTTCACGACGGCACGCCGTTCGACTCGGCAACCGCGAAATTCTCGCTCGATCGGGCGATGGCGCCGGATTCGGTCAATCCGCAAAAATCGCGCCTCGACGCCATTCGCGCGGTGCTGGCGCCGGATCGGCTCACCCTGCGCCTGACGCTCAAGCGCCGCTCGGGCGGCCTCTTGCAGTCGCTCGCCTGGGGGGCGTTCGCGATGGTGGCGCCGCGCTCGGCGGCGGCCAACGCCGTCGATCCGGTGGGCACCGGGCCGTTCAAGTTCCTGGCGTGGCGCCGCGGCGATTCGCTCACGCTCACCCGCAATGCGGATTACTGGGGTGTACCGGCGCGCCTGCAGCGCGCCACCTTCCAGTTCATCGCGGATCCGTCGGCCGCGTATGCCGCGCTGATGGCGGGCGACATCGACGCGTTCTCCAACTATCCGGCGCCGGAGAGCATCGCGCAGTTCCAGGCGGACAAGCGCTTCGTGGTGTTCGTCGGCTCCACGGAGGGCGAGACGCTGCTCGCGCTCAACAACCGCAGGCCGCCGTTCGACGACATCCGGGTGCGGCGCGCCATCTCCTACGCGCTCGACCGGCGCTCCATCATCGAGGGCGCCATGTACGGATTCGGCGTGCCGATCGGCAGCCACTTTCCGCCGCAAAACCCCGCCTACGTGGACCTCACCGGGCGCTATGCGCACGATCCCAAGAAGGCGCGCGAACTCTTGCGGGAGGCCGGCCGCGAGGGGTTCGCGGCGGTGCTGAAGCTGCCGCCGCCGAGCTATGCGCGGCGCAGCGGGGAGATCGTGGCGGCGCAGCTCGCCGCGGCCGGCATCCGGGTGAGGATCGAGAATCTCGAATGGGCGCAGTGGCTCGACGAAGTGTTCACGCGCCATGACTTCGACATGAGCATCGTGTCGCACGCCGAGCCCATGGATTACGACATCTACGCCCGCGATGACTATTACTTCGGCTATCGGGATGCGGATTTCAAGGCGCTGATCGCCGCGCTCGACGACGCCATCGACGATGGCCGGCGCCGCGAGCTGCTCGGGCTCATCCAGCGCAAGCTGGCCGACGATGCGGTCAACGGATTCCTGTTCCAGTATCCGGCGCTCGACGTGTGCGACGCGCATCTGCACGGCATCGGCTTCGGCGGGGTGCTGAATGTCATCGAGCTGGACAAGGCCGCGTTCGACGATGCGAGTCCCACGCCGGGCGCCGCCGCCGCGCGCCCCAGCATTGCGGCCGCCGCCGTGCTGCTCGCGGTGTGTGGCGGCGCGCTGCTGCTGTTCGCGGCGCGGCGCTTCGGGCCGTGGTTCGTGGCGCAGCGCCTGGCCGTGCTCGCCGCCACGCTCGCGGCCGCGAGCGCCATCGTGTTCGTGATCGTGCAGATCGTGCCGGGCGATCCGGCGCGCTTCATGATGGGTCTTTCGGCCGAGCCGGGCGCGGTGGCGACGCTGCGGCATCAGCTCGGCCTGGATGCGGCGCCGTGGCTGCGCTACCTCGACTGGCTGCGCGGCCTGGCGCACGCGGATTTCGGCATGAGCTATACCTATCGCATACCGGTGGGCGCGCTGATCGCACAGCGGCTGCAGGTCTCCTTGCCGCTCACCGCCTATGCGCTGGCGCTGTCGACGCTGTGCGCGCTGCCGCTCGGGCTGCTGGCGGCCGCGCGCCGCGGGCGGCCCGCCGACCTGCTCGTGACCGGCGTGACGCAGCTCGGGCTGGCGGTGCCGAACTTCTGGCTGGGCATGATCCTCGCCTGGGTGTTCGCGGTGACGCTGCACTGGGTGTCGGCGGGCGGCTTCCCCGGCTGGCAGGCCGGCTGGTGGGCGGCATTCAAGGCCCTGACGCTGCCTGCGGTGGCGCTCGCCATGCCGCAGGCGGCGATTCTGGCGCGGGTGCTGCGCGGCAGCCTGCTCGATACCCTGAACGAGGACTACGTACGCACGGCGCGCGCCAAGGGCGCGGGCGACTGGCGCATTCTGTGGCGCCATGCCCTGCCGAACGCACTCATCCCCGTCATGACCATTCTCGGCATGCAGTTCTCCTTCCTGTTGGCGGGCGGGGTGATCATCGAGAACGTGTTCTTCCTGCCGGGGCTGGGGCGGCTGGTGTTCCAGGCCATCGTGCAGCGCGATCTGATCGTGGTGCAAAGCGTGGTGGTGATGCTGGTGTTCGCGGTGGTCTCGGTGTCCTTCGTGGTGGACCTGTCGCATGCGCTGATCGATCCGCGGCTGCGTACGTCCGGCAGCGCATGAGCCTGCCCACCCGCAATCTGAGTTTCGCGATCGGCGTCGTCATCACGGCGGTGTTCATCGGCGCGGCGGCGCTGTCGCTGGTGTGGACGCCCTACGATCCGGCCGGCATCGACATCCTCTCGAAGCTGCGCCCGCCGAGCGCGCAGCATTGGTTCGGCACGGATCAGCTGGGGCGCGACGTGCTGTCGATGATCATGGCGGGCGGTCGCAACTCGGTGGGCGTGGCGCTGCTCTCGGTGGTCATCGGCCTGGGCGCAGGCGTGCCGCTCGGGCTGGCGGCGGCGGCGCGCGGCGGCGGCGTGGACGAGTTTCTGATGCGCGGCAACGACGTGCTGTTCGCCTTTCCGGCACTGCTGCTCGCCATTCTCATCACGGCAGTGTTCGGCCCGGGCGCGATCAATGCCATCATCGCCATCGGCATCTTCAACATTCCGGTGTTCGCGCGCGTGACCCGCGGCAGCGCGCGTGTACTGTGGACGCGGGACTATTGCCTGGCGGCGCAGGTGGCGGGCAAAGGGCGCCTGCGCATCTCCGCCGAGCACATCCTGCCGAATCTGGCGGCGCTGCTGGCGGTCCAGGGGACGATCCAGTTCTCCCTCGGCATCATCGCCGAGGCCGGGCTGTCCTATGTCGGGCTGGGTGCGCAGCCGCCCACCCCGAGCTGGGGGCGCATGTTGAACGAGGCGCAGACGCTCACCGCCAGCGCGCCCTCGCTCGCCTGGTTTCCGGGCCTCGCCATCGTGCTGTTCGTGCTGGGCGTGAATCTGTTGGGCGATGCGGCGCATGGCGCGGTCCATGAACCCTGAAACAAACGCTGGAATAAACCCTGGGTCCCCGGGAATGAACTCCGGCGTCCCGGGCGCGGCGCTGCTCGAGGTGCGCGACCTGTGCGTGTCGCTCGGCGGCGCGGCGCTGATTCGCGGCGTGTCTTTCGCCGTGAACGCCGGCGAAGTGCTGGGCCTGGTGGGCGCATCGGGAAGCGGGAAATCCCTGACGGCGCTGTCGTTGCTGCGCCTGCTGCCCGCGGGCGCCAGCGCCACCGGTCAGATCCTGTTGCGCGGCGAGGATCTCGCGGCGCAGAGCCCCGCGCGGCTGCGCGCGGTGCGCGGACGGGAAATTGGCATGGTCTTTCAGGAGCCGATGAGCGCCCTGAATCCGCTCATGACCATCGGCGAGCAAGTGGCGGAGACCGTGCAGGTGCATCGCGCCGCCGCACCGGCCGAGGCGCGGCGCCTGGCGCGCGCAGCGCTCGACCGGGTGTGGTTGCGCGGCGACGCGGGCGATCCGGATCGCTATCCGCACGAGCTGTCCGGCGGCCAGCGCCAGCGCGTGGCCATCGCCATCGCCGTGGTGCTGTCGCCCGCGCTGCTCATTGCCGACGAGCCCACCACGGCCCTGGATGCCCACACCCGCGAGCAGGTGCTCGCCGTGCTGTTCGATCTGGTGCGCAGTGCCGGCATGGGCCTGCTCCTCATCACCCACGACATGTCGCTGATCGCCCGCACCGACCGGGTTGCTGTATTGCATCGGGGCCGCATCGTCGAGCAGGCGGCGACGGCCGAGCTGCCCGATGCGCTGCGCCATCCCTATGCGCGGGCGCTCATCCAGGCGGCGCAGCTCGAGCCGCGGCGCACCGCGGGGGCCGGTGCGGCGGCGGCCGGTGCGGGCGCGGCGCCGGTGTTGGAGCTGCGCGACATCGTGCTCGACTACCCGCGGCGGCGGCGCTCGCTGCTGCAGGCGCCGCCCGCGCTGCGCGCCGTGGACGGCGTGTCGCTGACGGTTCGCGCCGGCGAGACGGTGGGTCTGGTGGGGGAGTCCGGCGCCGGCAAGTCGAGTCTGCTGCGGGTGGTGCTGGCGTTGGCGCGGCCGCAGGCCGGCGAGGTGCGCCTGCTCGGCGAGCCCTTCGCTGCGCATGCCGGCAACTCGAAGCGACTGCGACGCGCGATCCAGATCGTGTTCCAGGATCCCTACGGCAGCTTCGATCCGCTGTGGAGCGTGGAGCGGCTGGTGGCCGAGCCGTTCGCGCTGCTCGCCGCGCCGCCGGAGGCGGCCGAGCGCCGCCGGCGGGTGGCGGCCATGCTGGAATTGGTGGGCCTGCGCGCGGCCGACATGCGCCGCCGCCCGCGCGAGTTCTCCGGCGGCCAGCGCCAGCGCATCGCCATCGCGCGCGCGCTGATCATCGAGCCGCGGCTGATCGTGTTCGACGAGGCGGTGTCGGCGCTCGACGTGCTGCTGCGCGCGCAGATCCTCGCTCTGCTGGCGGAGCTGTCCGCGCGGCTCGAGCTCGCGTATCTGTTCGTCTCGCACGATCCCGCGGTGGTGCGCGCCATTGCCGATCGCGTCTATGTGATGCAGGCGGGACGGATCGTCGAGGAGCGGCTTCAGCGCGCGTGATGCACGGCGCGGGCGATGGCGCGCGCCACGCAATCGGCGCCGGCCGAACCCAAGCGCGCGATGAGGGCGGGCCGCTGCTGCCGGCCGCTGCCGCCGACCGCGGCGCTCGCCAGCGCAAACACCGTGTCGCCGTCGAAGGGCGTGTGCGCCGGCCGTACGGCGCGCGCGATGCCGTCGTGCGCCATCATGGCCACGCGCTTGCATTCGACGGTGGCGAGATCCGCCGTGCAGGCCACCACCGCGAGGGTGGTGTTGGCGCCTGCCTGCAGGCGCCCGAGCTGCTGCAGGCGGGATTGCGCGGGCGCCGGGTCGCTCGCATCGACGGGTTCGCGCGGCGCTCCCGCGCCGCCGAACTCCGCCTGCAGCTCGAAGGGCCAGGCCCAGTAGGTCCTGCCGTCCGGCATGAACACGGAGCCGACCGCATTGACGGCGACCAGCGCGCCCACCACGAGCCCGTCGCCCAGATCGAGCGAGGCCGAACCGATGCCGCCCTTGGAGAGGCCCGCCATGGCGCCGTAGCCGGCGCCGGCGCAACCCTGCGCGAAGTCCGCGCCGGCGGCCCGCAGGGCGCTCACGCCGAGCTCGCGATAGGGCGGCGCCGCGCCCCAGGCCTTGTCGCCGCCGTTCGACAGATCATGCAGCACGGCGGCCGGCACGATGGGAATGGCGTGCGTCCCGGGGCGCAGGTTGAGGCCGATGCCCTCGGCCGAGAGCGCCGCCGCGACGCCGTCGGCCGCCGCCAGTCCGAACACCGAGCCGCCGGCGAGCACCAGCGCGTGCACGCGGCCGACCAGATTCTCGGGCGCGAGCACCTCAGTCTCGCGCAGGCCCGGGGCGCCGCCGCGCACATCGACCGCCGCGTTCCAGGCCGCGGCGCACCTCAGCACGGTCACGCCGGTCTTGGCCGCGGCGGCGTCGGCGTGGCCGACGCCGAGGCCGGCGACATCGGTGATGAGGTTCTTAGGTCCCGGGCGGAACATGGGGCCTGGCGCAGGGCCTAGCGCGGCTGCGCCGCGATCACGGCCAATCCCTGCAGCACGAGGTCCGGCACGATCTCGCCGCGCGAGCGCATGCTGCCGGTGATCATGCCGGCATCGCCGCCGGTGATGAACATCTTGGGCTTGACGCCGGTGCTGTGTTCGACCACCTCGGCGGCGCGATCCGCCATGCCGGCGAGCGCGAACACGGCGCCGCGCGACACCGCGCCGATGGTGTTGTTGGCCAGCACGCCGGCCATCGAGGGCGTGCTGTGCTCCACCGCGCGGGCGATGTCGCTGGTCTTGTTGAGCAGCGCCTCGCGCATCATGTGGATGCCGGGAACGATCAGTCCGCCGAGATGCTGGCCGCCGGCATCGACGCTGTCCACCTTCACCGCGGTGCCGACGTCGACCACGCACAGCACCGAGCGGTGGAGCGTCCAGGCGCCGATGACCCCGAGCCAGCGGTCCGCCCCGAGCAGCGTCGGATCCAGATAGCCGTTGGTGAGCTCGTGAAAATTGCGGGTGGCGGTGATGAATTCCACATTGAGCTTGAACACCCTGCGGGCCAGACGCGTCAGCGTCTTGGCCATGGCGAGCCCTGCGACATTGGACACCAGCACCCGGTCGGGCCGCTGCGCGGTGTCGAACAGCGCGGCGGTCCACAGGGCCGATTTGGCATCGCGGTGGACCACGGCCTGCTGGTCGGAGAGTCCGGTGCTGGTGAGCCATGCCCACTTCAAGCGGGTGTTGCCGACGTCGATGACCAAGATCATGCGTGATTGCCCATTGCGCCGCCGGCCGCGATAAAGTGCGCAAGGATAGCATTTTGTGTTTCGCCACCGAGGGAGTCAGGATATGTCAGCTGAGTCCGCCCGCTGCGATCGCCCGCTCGTGGTCCGTTGCGGCGCGTTCGGCGACATGGTGCTGCTGACCGCGATGATCCGCGAATTGCACGCGCGCTTCCGGCGCCCGGTGGATCTCGTGACCTCCGGATCCTGGAGCGAGCCGCTGCTCGCCGGCCAGCCCGGAGTCGGGGAAATCTTCTGTGTGCGCAGCCGCAAGACGCCGTATCTGCTCTCCGTGGGCCAGCGCCGCGTGGTGCGGGGGCTGCGACGGCGCGGCATCGGACCTACGTGGTATTGCGACGGCACGCATGCCGCCATGGCGATGCTGGTGCGCGCCGGCATCCCCCGGGATCTCATCGTCGATGTGGCGCAGCACCCCTTGCTGGCGGGCGAGCATGCCACGGAACAGTGGCATCGCCTGGCGCAGATCATGCCGGAGGGGTTGGAGACGCCGCCGCCGCCGGGCCGGCCGCTCGCCGGCGGCTGCCAACTGGCGGTGAGCGCCGCCCAGCTCTTGGATCTCAAAGGCTGGCTGCAGAAGCGGGGCATCGGCACGCCCTTGGTGGTGGTGCAGGCGGGCAACAAGCGCACCATGCGGCGCGGCCCGCGGCGCCTCGCCGTCAATCACAAGTACTGGCCGGCCGCGCGCTGGGCGGAGGTGATCCGGCATCTGCGCGGCGATCTGCCGCAGCATGCCATCGTGCTGCTGGGAACCGGTCCGGAATTCGCGCTCAACCGGGAAATCGCCGCACTGGCCGGCGTCTCCGGTGTGTACAACGCCGCCGACGATCTGCCCATTGCGCGGCTGGTCGCGCTGCTGGCGCGCGCCAGCGCGCTCATCGGCGTGGACTCCGGCCCGGCGCATGCCGCGGCCGCGGTCGGCTGTCCGCAGGTGGTGCTGTTCGGCCGCGCCTCACCCACGTTGTACCGGCCGCGGGGCACCGCGGGCGCGGAGGTGCGGCTGCTGACGGGCGAGGTAAACGGCCAGCCGAACATGCTCGGCATCGCAGCCAAGGCGGTGATCGAGGCGTGGGACGGCCTGACCCTGCGGCTGCCGCAGGGAGCTTGAGCGGACAGGCTGGGCGGGTTACATCAGCGCGCGCAGCATGTCCGGGGTTACCAGCACCACGCCGCGCTTGGTGACGAAGAAGCGCTTCGCATCGAGCACCGCGTCCATGCCGATCTGCATGCCGTCCGGGATGACGCAGTTCTCGTCGAGGATGCAGCGCTTGATGGCGCAGCGGCGGCCGATGGTGACCCCGGGCAGCAGCACCGAGCTGTCGATGCGGGTGCCGTCCTCGATGCGCACGTCGTTCGACAGCAGCGATTGGACCACCGCGGCGCCGGAGATGATGCAGCCGCCGGCCACCATGGAATTGACCGCCATGCCGCGCCGGCCTTCCTCGTCGAGCACGAATTTCGCGGGCGGCTGCTGCGCCTGATAGGTCCAGATCGGCCATTGATGGTCGTAGATGTTGAGCTCCGGATTGAGTGAAACGAGCTCCATGTTGGCCTCATACAGCGCGTCGACGTTGCCGACGTCGCGCCAGTAATTCTGCGCGCGGGTTTCGATGTCCTGGAAAGGATAGGCGAAGACGCGCATGCGGCCGATGGACGGCGGGATGATGTTCTTGCCGAAATCGTGGTTGCTGTCCGGGTTGACGGAATCGTCGGTGAGCAGCTTCTCGAGGCGTTCGCGCGCGATCACATAGATGCCCATGGAGGCGCGTGCGAAATTCTCGTGGCCGTCGATCGGATCGGGCTTGTTGGGTTTCTCGGCGAACTTGACCACCCGGTTGGTATCGTCGGTGGTCATGATGCCGAATTCGTGCGCGCGTTCGATGGGCACGTCGACCACGCCCACGGTGATGTCGGCCTCGCAGGATTCGTGGTAGGCGATCATGGGGCCGTAATCCATCTTGTAGATGTGATCCCCGGCCAGGATCAGCACATGGGTGGGGTGGTGCGAGCGGATGAAATCGAGATTCTGGAACACGGAGTCGGCGGTGCCGCGGTACCAATGCGCGCCGGTCTGCTGCTGGGCCGGGATCAGCTCGACGAATTCCCCCATTTCGCCGCGCAGATAGCTCCAGCCGCGCTGGATGTGCTGGATCAGGGACTGCGACTTGTACTGGGTGAGCACCGCGATCTGGCGGATGCCGGAATTGACGCAATTCGACAGCACGAAATCGATGATGCGGAATTTGCCGCCGAAGGGCGTGGCCGGCTTGCAGCGGTGCTGGGTTAGGCCTTTCAAACGCTCGCCGCGGCCGCCCGCCATGACCACCGCCAGGGTGCCGCTGGTCAGGCGGCTGACATAGCGCCCGGTGGTGTTGCGCGCCGCGTGCCGCATGCCTACGATGGTGTCGGTGAAATAGTTCATGGATGAGTTCGCCCCCCGAACCTTACTCAGCGTGCCACAGTCGCGATTTTCCCGCACGCGCTTTTGCGCACAGAATCCCGTCAAAAGCGTTGGTAGACTGTGCGGATGGCCGCACTAAAGCTGTGCATCTTGAGTTCGGAGATCATGCCTTACGCAAAGACCGGCGGTCTTGCGGACGTGACGGGCGCCCTGGTGCACGAGCTTGCCCTGCTGGGCCACGAGGTGCGGCCGTTCATGCCGCTGTACGCCTCGGTGCGCCGGCTGCCGGATATGAGCCGGGTGGCCGGCGCCGAAGCGGTGCCGCTCGACATCGGCGGCGTCACCTATGAATTCTCGCTGTGGTCGGCGCGCGGCCCGGACGGCGACCCGCCGATGTATTTCGTGGATTGTCCGCCGATGTTCGACCGCAGTGCCTTCTACACCACCGATCCGGACGAGCACCGCCGGTTCCTGCTGTTCACGCGCGCGGTCATCGAATCCTGCCAGCGCCTCAAGTTCGCGCCGGACGTGTTTCATTGCCATGACTGGCACACCGCCTTCCTGCCGCTGTACCTGAAAACGACCTATGCCTGGGACCGCCTGTTCGCAGGCTCGCGCTCGGTGCTGACAATCCACAACATCGGCTATCAGGGCATCATGCCGGCGGACGCGCTGCCGGACCTCGAGCTCGGTACGGAGGAATCGCGCCTGGACCAGAGGGATCTGCGTTTCGGGCTGATCAACTCCCTGAAGCACGGCATCATATACGCCGATGCGGTCACCACGGTCAGCCCCACTTATGCGCGCGAAATCTGCGAAACCTCGCTGGGCATGCAGATGCAGGGCGTGCTGCGGGCGCGGGCCGGCGGCATCCTCGGGATACTGAACGGGGTCGAGTACCAGGATTGGGATCCGCGCGTCGACAGGTATCTCGCAGCGCGCTTCGGACCCGAGGATCTCGGCGGCAAGCTCGTGAACAAGCAGCTGCTGGCGCAAGGCTGCGGCCTCGATCTACCGGCATCGGCGCCGCTGATCGGCATGGTGACCCGGCTCGCCGAACAGAAGGGGATCGACATCCTGTTCGATTCGCTGCCGCGCGTGCTCGAGTCGCGCTCCGCCGGATTGGTGGTGCTCGGCAGCGGCGATGCCCGCTATGCGGAGTTCTTCGCGGGTCTGGCGGTGCGTTTCCCCGGGCGGGTGGCGTTCCGTTCGGGCTACGACGAGGCGCTCGCGCACCTGATCGAGGCCGGCAGCGACATGTTCCTGATGCCCTCGCGCTACGAGCCGTGCGGCCTGAACCAGATGTACAGCCTGCGCTACGGCACCATCCCCATCGTGCACCGGACCGGCGGGTTGGCCGACTCGGTGCAGCACTTCGACGCGGCGCAGGGCAGCGGCACCGGCTGCGTGTTCGAGCATTACGACGCCCCGGCGGTGCACTGGGCCCTCAACACCACCCTCGACTGGTTCCAGGATCGGCCCGCCTGGCTGCGGCTGATGCAGAACGCCATGGCGGCGGATTTCTCCTGGAGCCGCCAGGTTCGCGAGTACGAGTCGGTTTACGGCCGCGTGCTTTCGAGCAGCGCATAGCGGCGCCCGTGCGGCAGCGCATAGCGCGCCGCGACTTGCAGCCCTGCGGCGCCGAGCCAATCCGGGTCGCCCGCATCCGCCAGGCGTACCAGCAGCCGGCTCCGAGGCGGCATCGCGGCCGCATCCGCCGGCCGGTCGATGCGCGCCACCGAGGTGCGGGCATACAGATCGATCATGGCGCGGGTGGTCTCGTCGGGGGCGAGCAGGTAGAGCGGCCGGCCGGCGGAGTCGCGCTGCACGGCGCGGGCGATGGCCGCCAGATCCTGCCAGCGGTCCACCTGGCCGTAGAGCAGCGGCGCCGGGCCGAGCAGTAGCGCGAGGTAGGCCGCCAGCAGGGCGAGCTGCGCGCCGGCCATGGCGCCGCGGCGCAGCCGGGTCCAGGCTTGCGCCGCGCCGGCCACGGCGGTGGCCAGACCGAGCGCGGCCCACGCCAGGCCGGCGCCTGAATACGCCGCGGACGCGCTGTCGCGATGCACCAGCAGCAGGGCGGCGGCCATGACCGCGGCCGCCATCAGCATCAGCACCGCGGTGGCAAACATCGCGCGCAAGTCCCAGCCGTCGTGCTGCGCGGCGCTGCCCTGCACCCACCAGCCGAGCAACAGCGCCGCGCCGGGCAGCGCCGGCGCCAGATAGATGTTGCGCGCGGTGGCCGCCAACGACAGCACGGCGAGCGCCGGCAGGCATGCCGCGAGCGCAAAGCGCACCGCGCGGCGCGAGTCGCCGCCCAGATGGCGCTGCCGCCAGGCGCGGCGTGCCGCCGCCAGCATCAGCAGCGTCCAGGGCCACAGGTACATGGGCAGCTCGAGCAGATACTTGCCGGGCGAATTGCGATGCCCGGTGGCGTATTGCAGCTCCGGCGGCGCATCGACGCCGACAAAGCGGCCGACCAGATTGTTCCAGAAGAACACCCGCAGATGCGCCGGGCCGTCGGGGCCCGCATACACGAACCCGACCCAGACCAGGATCACCGCGGCCTGCAGCAGCAGGCCGGCATACAGCTCGAAGCGCAGCAGCTCGCGCCAGCGCCGCTCCCAGATCACCAGGGTTACGAGCGCGAGCGCGGGCACCAGCCACGCCGCGGCACTCTTGGCGAGGAACCCCAGGGCCAGGGCGGCGTGCATGAGCAGATAGCCGCGCAGGCGTTCACGGGTAGCCGCGGCATGGAAGCCGGTGTACAGGCCGGCGAGGGCGACCGCGGTCGCGGCGAGCAGCGGGGCATCGGTGGCGAGCCAGATGTCCACCTGATAGGCGAGCAGGAAGGTGCTGATGGCGGCGGCGGCGGCCACGCCCGCGAGGGCGCCCGCGGCACGGCGGGCGAGCAAACCGGTGCCAAGCGCGGTGATCAGGGCGTACAGCAGATTCGGCAGCCGCGCGGCCCACGCGCCCATGCCGAACAGCTTCATGGATGCGCCGGCCAGCCAATAGGTGAGCGGCGGCTTTTCGCAGAACGGCTCGCCGGCGAGCAGCGGCACGGCCTTGTCCGTCTGCCAGCTCATGCGCCAGGAGATGTCGGCCTCACGCGGCTCGTCCGGCGTCCAGTAGCCGCGCGCGAACAGCCCCGCGCCCACAGCCGCGATGAGCGCCGCGAACAGCGCCGCGGCGACCAGGCCAGGCGTCCCACTCCTCATCCGGGGGAGTATACCGGGCGAGGCCCGAGGGTCAGTCCACGCCGCGCTGCTTCAGGAACTCACCGAGGATGCGTGCGGTGTGGCCACGGGGACGTCGCACCACGGACTCCGGCGGCCCCTGCGCCACGATGCGCCCGCCGGCCGCACCGCCCTCGGGTCCCAGATCGATGATCCAATCCGCTTCGGCCATCACGTCGAGGTTGTGTTCGATCACGACCACCGTGTTGCCGGCGTCGACCAGCCGGTGCAGCACGCGCAAGAGCTTCTCGACGTCGGCCATGTGCAGGCCGACGGTCGGTTCGTCGAGCACGTACAGGGTGTGCTGGCCCTCGCGCCGCGCCAGGTCCCGACCGAGCGCATCGGTGCGCACCTTGGCGAGTTCGGCCACGAGCTTGATGCGCTGGCTCTCGCCGCCGGACAGCGTCGGGCTCGGCTGGCCCAGACTGAGGTAGCCCAAGCCGACGTCGGCGAGCAGGCCCACCGCATGGCGCACGAGGCGCTGCGCCGCGAAGAACTCGAGCGCCTCATCGACGCTCATGGCGAGCACCGCGCCGATGCTGCAGCCCTTGAACAGGATGCCGAGGGTCTCCGTGTTGAAGCGGCGCCCGCCGCACACATCGCACAGCACCTGGACGTCAGGCAGGAAATTCATCTCGATGCGCTGCATGCCCTGGCCCTCGCAGGCCTCGCAGCGGCCGCCGGCCGAGTTGAACGAAAAGCGGCTGGCCGTGAAGCCGCGCATGCGCGCTTCGGTCGACTCCGCATAGAGCTTGCGGATCGCATCCCAGAAGCCGACGTAGGTCGCGGGGCAGGAGCGCGGCGTCTTGCCGATGGGGGTCTGGTCGACCTCGAGCACGCGGCTGACGCCCTGCCAGCCGCGAAGCGCCGTGCAGCCGGCGAGCGGCGGCGCGGCGCCGCGCCGCGCGGCGTGCGACAGCAGGGTGCGCAGATTGCCGAGCAGCACGTCGCGGGCGAGCGAGGACTTGCCGGAGCCGGACACGCCGGTGACCACGGTCAGGCGGCCGAGCGGGATGCGCGCGTCGATGCCGCGCAGATTGTGCATCACCGCGCCGGCCACCTCGATCGCGGCGCCGTCGCGGCCGACCGCCCGGCGCCGCGAGCGCGAGTGCTCAAGCGGCGCCCGCAGGCAGCGCCCGGTCACCGACGCGGCCATGCCGGTGAGCTCGGCGGCCGTGCCCTGCGCCACCACCTGCCCGCCGCGCGTGCCCGCGCCCGGCCCGAGGTCGATCACCTGATCGGCGCGGCGGATCGTGTCCTCATCGTGTTCGACCACCACCAGCGTGTTGCCCTTGGCACGCAGCCCCTCGAGCGTGGCGAGCAGGTTGGCGTTGTCGCGCGGATGCAGGCCGATGGTCGGCTCATCGAGCACGTAGCACACGCCCCTGAGGTTCGAACCGAGCTGCGCCGCCAGGCGGATGCGCTGCGCCTCGCCGCCGGAGAGGCTCGGCGCGGCGCGATCCAACTGCAGGTAGCCGAGACCGACGTCGCAGAGGAATGCGGTGCGTGCGGCGAGTTCGGGCAACAGGTCGCGGGCGATGTCGTGCTCGCGGCCGGCGAGCTTGAATCTGCCGAGTGCCCGCGAGAATTCCGCGACGGGCAGGGCGGTGAGCGCGGCGATCGAGCGGCCGCGGAACAGCACGCGACGCGCCACCGGATTGAGCCGCTCGCCGGCGCACTGCGGGCAGGTCTGCGCCGCCGCGCCGGCCTCGCGCCACACCGATTCCTCGCCGCTCTGCTCGGCGTCGAATTGCGGCAGCTGCACTCCCGTGCCGAAGCAATGGGTGCACCAGCCATGGCGCGAGTTGAAGCTGAACAACCGCGGGTCGAGTTCGGGAAAACCCGTGCCGCAGGTGGGACAGGCGCGCTTGGTCGAGAACACGCGCACGGCGCCGGAATCGCCGGCCGCGTGCACCACGCCGCGCCCATGCGCCAGCGCGGTCGCGAGCGCTTCGCGCAACTGCGCCTCGCCGCGTGCGCCCGGCGTGAGGCTCGCCACCGGCAACTCGATGTCGTGCTCGACGAAACGGTCGAGCCGCGGCCACTTGGCGGTGGGCACCAGGGCGCCGTCCACCCGCAGATGCGTGAATCCCTTGCCCCGCGCCCAGCGGGCGAGGGTGGTGTACAGCCCCTTGCGGGCGGTCACGAGGGGCGCCGACAGCGTGAGGGGGCGGCCGCGATGCTCGCGCAGCAGGCGCGCGGCAATCGCGTCCGCGGACTGTGGTTCGATCGGAACGTCGCAGGCCGGACAGTATTGCGTGCCGAGCTTGACGTACAACAGCCGCAGGAAGTGGTAGATCTCGGTGAGCGTCGCCACCGTGCTCTTGCGGCCGCCACGGCTGGTGCGCTGTTCGATCGCCACCGTCGGCGGAATGCCGAAGATCGCGTCCACGTCGGGCCGCGAGGCCGGCTGCACGAACTGCCGCGCGTAGGCGTTGAGGGATTCGAGATAGCGCCGCTGGCCCTCGGCGAACAGGATGTCGAAGGCGAGCGTGCTCTTGCCGCTGCCCGACACGCCGGTGATCACCGTGAAGCGGTTGTGCTCGATATTCACGTGGATGTTCTGCAGATTGTGCTCGCGTGCGCCGTGGATCTCGATGGCCGCGTGACCCGCGGCGGCGTACGGCAGCCCTGCCTGGTCGTGCACCGCGGCGCCGAACGCGGGCGCCTCGAGGGCGGCCTTGAGTGCGCGGCCGGTGTGGGACTTCGGATCGAGCATCACCGCTTCCGGGGAGCCGGCGCACACCACTTCGCCGCCGGCTTCGCCGCCCTCCGGGCCGAGATCCACGATCCAGTCCGCGGCGCCGATGACGTCCAGATTGTGCTCGATCACCAGCAGCGAGTGGCCGGCCTCGGTGAGGCGCCGGAACGCGCGCAGCAATTTGGCGATGTCGTCGAAATGCAGGCCGGTGGTGGGCTCGTCGAACAAGAACAGCGAGCCGCGCCTGCCGGCGCCGGCGCGCTCGCGCACCGCATAGTCGGCCAGATGCGCCGCCAGCTTGAGGCGCTGCGCCTCGCCGCCGGAAAGCGTGGGCACGGGCTGTCCCAGACGCAGATAGTCGAGACCGACCTCCGCCAGCGGCGCCAGTCGCGTGCACACCTCGGCGTCCGCGGCGAACACGCCGAGCGCCTGCGAGACGGTCAGATCGAGCACATCGGCAATGCTCATGGGCGCAGAGCCGGCGCGCCGCAGCTTGACCTCCAGCACCGCGGCGCGGAAACGCCGCCCATCGCAATCCGGACAGCGCAGGTACACGTCCGAGAGGAATTGCATCTCGACGTGCTCGAAGCCGTTGCCGCCGCAGGCGGGACAGCGTCCGGTGCCGGCATTGAAGCTGAAAGTGCCGGCCGTGTACTTGCGCGCGCGCGCTTCCGGGTCGCGGGCGAACAGATTGCGGATCGCGTCGAAAGCGCCGACGTAGCTCGCGGGATTCGAGCGTGTGGTGCGGCCGATGCGGCTCTGATCCACCATGATGACCTCGTCGATGAGTTCGGCGCCGAGCAGCCGGCGGTGCGCGCCGGGTGCTTCGGTGGGGCGCCCCTTGGCGCGCAGCAGCGCCGCGTACAGGACATCATGGATGAGCGAGGATTTGCCCGAGCCGCTGACGCCGGTCACGCACACCAGGCGGTGCAGCGGGAACTCAGCATCGATGTTCTTGAGATTGTGCAGGGCGGCGCCCTCGATGCGCAGTGCGCCGTTCGCCCGGGGTTCAACGGCCGCCGCGCCGGCAGCCGCGGCGGCCGGCCCGCGCGGGGCCGCGATGCGCCGGCGGCGAAACAGGTAGTCGGCGGTGAGCGAGTTTTTGGCCTGCGCCAGTTCGCCGGCGCGCCCGTAGAATACGATCTCGCCGCCGTGCTCGCCCGGGCCCGGGCCGATATCGAGCAGCCGATCCGCGGCCAGCATGACCTTCGGGTCGTGTTCGACCACGACCAGGGTGTTGCCGGCATCGCGCAGCCGGCGCATCACCTCGACGACCCGGTCGACGTCGCGCGGATGCAGTCCGATCGACGGCTCGTCGAGCACGAACAGGGCGTTGACCAGCGAGGTGCCGAGGGCGGTCGTGAGGTTGATCCGCTGCACTTCGCCGCCCGAGAGCGTGCGCGACTGGCGGTCGAGGTTCAGGTAACCCAACCCGACATCCGTCAGATATTTCAGGCGGGTGCGGATCTCGCGCAGCAGCACGCCGGCGCCCTCGTCGAGCGGCGCCGGCAGTTCAAGCGTATCGAAGAAGCCGCGGGCGCGCCCGATCGGCATGAGCATCAATTCGCGGATGTTGACGGCGGGCGTGCCGAGGCGCCACAGCAGCGCGTCGGGCTTGAGGCGCGCGCCGCGGCAGGCGGTGCATTCGCTATAGGAGCGGTAGCGCGACAGCAGCACGCGGATGTGCATCTTGTAGGCCTTGGTCTCGAGCCACGCGAAGAAGCGGCGCACGCCATACCAGACGTTCTTGGTCCATTCGCCCTCGCCGTCGATCACCCACGCGCGCTCACGCTCGGAGAGCTCGAGCCAGGGGGTGTCGATCCGAATGCCTCGCTTGCGCGCGAACCGCAGCAGGTCGCTCTGGCATTCCTCATAGGATTTTGTCTGCCACGGCTTGACGGCGCCCGAGCGCAGGCTCAGCGCGGCATCCGGCACGACCAGGCCGTAATCGACGCCGATGCTGCGGCCGAAGCCGCGGCAGGTCTCGCAGGCCCCGACCGGTGAATTGAAGCTGAAGGTGCTCGGGCTCGCGTCCTTGTAGGTGATGTCGCAGTCCGGACAGTGCAGATCGGTGGAAAAGCGCCAGGGCGGGGCGTCCGCGGCAGCGAATTGGCCCTCGGACTGGCCCTCGGGCAGGGGATACACGTCGAGCCGCCCCTGTCCGACCTTGAGCGCCGCTTCGATGGCGTCACCGGCACGCGCCGCGTCGGCCGCCGACCAGCGAAAGCGGTCCTGCACCACCTGCAGTACGTCGCCGCCGCGCGGGTGAAAGCGGGTGTAGCCCTGCCTCTGCAGCAGGGATTTGATCTCGGCGGCGGTGAAATTCGCCGGTACCGGCACCGGGAAGCTGAACAGCAGACGCGGATCGCCGGCTGCCCGCGCGCGCGCCTCGAGGGCGTCGCGGATGCTCTCGGGGGTGTCGCGGCGCACCGGCCGGCCACAGCCCCGGCAATGCAGCACCGCGGCGCGCGCGAACAGCAGCTTCAAATGGTCGTTGAGCTCGGTCATGGTGCCGACCGTGGAACGCGAGCTTTTGACGGGATTGTTCTGATCGATGGCGATCGCCGGGGGAATGCCCTCGATACGGTCGACAGCCGGCCGATCCATGCGGTCCAGGAACTGGCGCGCGTAGGGCGAGAAGGTCTCGAAGTAGCGGCGCTGTCCCTCGGCGTACAGGGTGTCGAACACCAGCGATGACTTGCCGGAGCCGCTGACGCCGGTGACGACGATCAGCTCGCCCTGCGGCAGATCGAGGTCGAGATTCTTGAGATTATTCTGACGGGCGCCGCGGATGCGGATCGCCGCGATCGAATCAGCGTCCGCCGTATTGCTCCATCATCAGTCCGGTGCCGCCGCGCGTGACGTGCGCCACGATGGCGGTGCGGCGGTGGATCTTGGTCACCAATCCCAGATCGATGGCGAAGGCGAGCTGCACCTGTTGTCCCTTGCGCAGACCGAGATTTTCGGTCTCGACGAACACGCCGTTCGCACTCAAGTTCTTCGCCTTGCAAATGCGGCTCTTGCGTCCCGACATCACCACGTAAACCGTGGTTCGTGCGCGGTGGCGAGTGTGCAGTCGACGCTCCATCAGGTCATCCGTTGTTTCGATTTTGCCCAATCGGCAGCGCCATTATGCACACTGAACGGCGTTTAGCGAAGGCCTTGCAGCCGTTTGGAGATGGGCTTCGAAGGAGTCCGACAGTTATGTGCAATCGCGGCGCGGGAAGCGCTGCGGTGCGGATTTCAGCCGATGTCCTTGCGGCGAATCGCGAGTTGTTCGGGGGCCTCGATGCCCATTTTGACGCGCCGGCCGGTGCCCCCGAGCAGGGTGATCAGAATCGGGCCGTTGGCGAACAATTCGGCCAGCGTCATGCTGGCATCCGCGCCCTCGGCGGGCTGGATCACGATCGATTCGTCGGCGCGGCGGCTGAGGACGAGCATGGTCAGGCTCGCGCCAGCGCGCGCAGCGCCCGGGCGAAGGTCTTGCCGTGGGGGCCGTAGGTATCGGACGGGCCACCGCGGATTATGTCGATGAGCTGGCGGATCTGGCCCTGGCGCAGATGAATGATCTGGCCGTTGACCTGGTTCGCATTGCGGCAGCCCGCGATCAATTCCATCAAGGAGCGCCAGCGCTGCGCCACGACCGCGCCGGCGTCGAATCCGGGTCCGGGTTTGCCAACGCCGCTCAGCGCACGCCGTTCGGCCTCGAGCTTCTCGAGGGTCTCGAACAGCTGCAGCTTGTGCGCGGCCTTTTGCGCCACCCGTTCGGTGGAATCGCCCGTCAGGGCGCTGCGCTCCTCGGCCAGGGTCGCCGCCAGCGAGCGGGCAACCTCGATCTCGCGATCCAACAGATCCTCGAGGTCGCGGCGGGCGGCGCTGTTCATGGGTCAGTTAACCCAGGTCGCTTTCGTACGACAATATCTTGGTGGCGACCCGGGCGGAATCGATGCGGTAGGTGCCGCTCTGCACGGACTGCTTGACGGCAGCTACCTTGGCCGAATCCACGACGGGGGCCGCGGCGATCGCCTCGCCGATCTTCTGCAGCGAGCGCGCCGATGCCGTCAGGGTGAGCTGGTCCGCGGCCGGCGCAGCCGCCGTGGCGGGCGTCTCGGTCTGGGACTTGTCGACGGACTGGCTGTTGCCGACCGAACCCTTGACGGGTGCGAGCGGCTCGTTCGCCGTATAGCCACTGATTTTGTTAGGCACCTGCAATCTCCTCAAAGGCGCTCAATCTGAGCTGCCATGCAATGTTATCGTCTGCACCGCTATGAACTTTAACGGGGAAGTCAACTTCCGCATTCCCGAAAAGTGTTATCGACGGTGAGCCCCTGCCACTGAAGGCTCATTGAAAGATAATTTCCACCACTTGTTCGGAGCGGGCAATCCCCTCGACGATCTTGCCTGACGATAGATTTTCGACCCTAACCCGTTGATTGACCAGGCCATCGTTCATGGCGCGGCCGGCCATGCGCACGCTGACGCCGCCGCCGGAGGCGATCAGGGTGACGGTTTGGCCGCGCTGCACCACCTTCGATCCGAGCAGCAGCTGGTTGGTGAGGACGGCACCGCCGGCGATAGCGCGGGCCACGGTCAGGCCGACGGCGATGCCGGCGTCGTCGAGATAACCCGGCGGCAGCCGGGCCAGATCCTGCTGCTCGATGCGCACGTCCGTGGCGGTCAGCACGCTGCCGGCGATGAGGGCGTGCGCCGCGACCGCCACCGGCGAGGTGCCGATGACCCTGACGGGTACATAGAGGTGCCAAAGAGGAGGGCCGGCGCCGGAGCTGCAGCGCAGTTGCACGAGCACGCGGTTGCGATCGTGGGCACCGGGCGCGGGCGCGGAGGAGATGTTTGCACACGGCGCGAGCTGCAGCCGCGGCGGAATGGGGCCGACCGCAAGGCGCTGCTGCCCGGTGAGCGGCGGCAGCGTGCGCAGCGCCTCGGAGCGCGCCAGGGCTTCGAGCTGCGGGATGTCCTGAGCGGACGGCGGGAGCGCCTGAGCGGCGGCGCCGGCCGCGGCCATGGCCATGGCCGCGAGATTCAGGCAAAGCGCCCAGCGACAAACTATTGACGGAATCGTTGGCATACGGGAGAAGAAGCAAGCGCCGTGCCAGGCGGCCCTCATCCGGCGGCCGGCGCAACGGCGCCAACCGCCATCCGGCGCCGGCCGGAGCCTTGCCGCCCCCCGCCGCCGGCGGCAATTCCTTGCCGCAGTGCCGTGGCAGGCGCCGTGAGCGGCGTTAAAAAAGCGCCCCGGTGCCGCTCCGGCAGGCCGTTGGTGCGCCGCTTCGCACTTGGCACAGCTCTTGCTTGAGTCCGTACCGAGGAGCCATCACCGACATGTTCGACAATATCTTCGGCATTCACGAATCGGCGCTGCTGCTGCAGGGCGAGAGGCTCGGTGTGCTCACCGCCAACCTCGCCAACGCGGACACGCCGGGCTACAAGGCGCGCGACATCGACTTCGCCGCCGTGCTCGGCCAGGCCGCCGACGAGCAGGCGCCGCTGCCGCTTCGCGTCACGCAGGCGGCGCACATCGTTACGCAGTCCGCGGACATGCCGGCGGCCGAACTGAAATACCGCAATCCCTATCAGGCATCGCTCGACGGCAACACCGTGGAGATGCCGGTGGAGCAGGCCGCATTCTCGGAGGACAACGTGCGCTCCCAGGCGAGCCTGATGTTCATCAACGACACGATCGCCGACTTGTCGCTCGCGATCATGGGCTCATGACCGCCATGACGGCCGTCATGGGCGTCCGGGAGGAATAGATGTCGCTCTTCGACATTTTCAACGTGGCCGGCAGCGCGCTCAATGCGCAGACCATCCGCCTGAACACCACGGCCAGCAATCTCGCCAACTCGGAGAGCACCGCCGGCGATGCCAGCAAGGTCTACCGCGCCCGGCATCCGGTGTTCGAGGCCATGATGGACGACACCGCGACCGACGACCAGCAGGCCGCGATCGGCGTGCGCGTGCTCGGCGTGGTGGAGAGCACCACGCCGCCTGCCATGCGCTATGAGCCGCAGAATCCGTCGGCCAACAGCAACGGCTACGTCTACATGTCGAACGTCAACCCGATCGAGGAGATGGCCAACATGATATCCGCCAACCGCTCGTTCGCCTCCGACATCGATGCGATCAACACGGCGCGCGATCTTTTGCTCAAAATCATCTCGATGGGCCACTAATCTCGATGGGCCACCAGGAGCTACCATGCTGATCAACGGAACAGCATGGTAGCTCCTGGTGGC
>Ga0224552_1000006_pt1 | contig 76789 bp, 75 predicted proteins | sample 714S215metaG_FD_179907 | JGI IMG/M metagenome (GOLD analysis project Ga0224552, IMG submission 179907) | Peat soil microbial communities from Stordalen Mire, Sweden - 717 S2 1-5 | ecosystem: Environmental > Terrestrial > Soil > Wetlands > Peat | place: Sweden: Norrbotten County, Stordalen Mire... | reverse complement strand
GCACCATACGCCTTCAGGATAGGGCGGACATTTGCCGAGACCCGCCCCCTGCAGCAGCACCCCTTGAAAATGCCAGTTCGCCGGCAGGGTCACGGTATAGGCCGGCATGTTGTTCAGGGTGGTATCGGGCACGGTCTCCGTGCGCGTGCCGCCGGCGCCGGCCGCCGGCACGGCCAGCCCCAAGGCGCCCGCCCACACGACGCCCGTCAGGACCGCGCCCGCGGGCGTCATACGCGCGTGTCTGGTTGGGATGCTCATGGGGCTTAAAATACCATGCGGCTGGAGCCTGCAGCAGCCCGGCCGAGATTTGGGCGGAAATTCGCTCCGATCGGGGCCAACCTTAGGTCCGGGAAGCCCGCTGAAATCGATCAGGACGCGGTTCTTGGCTAGACTTACCCGGGCTAGACTTGTCCGGGCATCGGCCCCAACGCGGAGATTCCCATGACCAGCGCAGGCGAACAGGCGAGCCACGAACTCAAGAAACTCATCGGCGAATTCGAACACATGCTGGACGCGGCGCTGCGGGAGATCAAGAGCGAAACCCGGGCGGTTGACCGCTACGTGCACGACAATGCGTGGGTGGCGGTCGGGATCGCGGCGGCGGCGGGTTTCGTGTTCGGCTGCCTGGTCGGACGCCGCGACTAGGCTCCCAGGAGGGCGACCCATGACGGATGACAAACCCGGAACCGGCGATCGGCTCGCGGCGCTTTTCACGCTGTTGAACCGCGTAGGTGCGGTGCTGAACGGGCTGAACGGCATCGTCGAGAGCCGGGCCGCGCAGGTGGCGGCGTTCGAGATGCGCGCCGTGCGCCGCGCCGCCGGCGTGTTCGCGCTGGCGCTCGCGGCCGCGCTGTTGGCGTGCGCTGCCGCCGGATTCGCGGCGTTCGCGATACTCGCGGCGCTGTGGGACACCCATCGGGTGCTCGGCGCCGCCTGCATCGCCGGGGTGCTGGTGCTGCTCGCCGGGATCGCTGCGCTGCTGGCGCGCGGCATCACCCAGCCGGGTTGATTCCGCGCATGTACACGCCGGCGCAATTCGAGGAAAGCCGCGTGGAGGTCATGCAGGCGCTGATGCGCGCACATCCGCTGGCGACGCTGGTGACCCAGGGGGAATCCGCCCTCGTCGCGGACCACATCCCGGTGGAAACCGCGGCGGCACCGGCGCCGTGGGGCACGCTGCGCGGGCACATCGCGCGCGCCAATCCGCTGTGGCGCACGTGCCGCGACGGGGCGCAGTCGCTGGCCATTTTCCAGGGGCCGCAAATCTACATCACACCGAGCTTCTATCCGACCAAACGCGAGACGGGCGAAGTCGTGCCGACCTGGGATTACGCGGTGGTGCACGCGCGCGGTGTGCTGCGCTTCATCCAGGATGCGGTCTGGCTGCATGCGCTGGTCAGCCGGCTCACCGACGCGCACGAGGCGCCGCGTGCGGCGCCGTGGAAAGTCGGCGACGCCCCGCCCGCCTATATCGACAAAATGCTCGCCGCCATCGTCGGTTTCGAAATGACCATCGAGTCGCTCACCGGCAAATGGAAGGTGAGCCAGAATCGCGGGCCTGCGGATCGGCGCGGCGTCATCGAGGGATTGCGTGCCGGCGCCGACGCCCGCGACAGCGCCGACGCCCGCGACATCGCCGACATGCTCGGTTCGCGTACCTGATGCTCTGGTCCGTCCTCGATCAGTCGCCCGCCTCCGAAGGCAGCACCCAGGATGCGGCCATCCGTGAATCCCTGGCGCTGGCACGCTGTTGCGATGTGCTCGGTTACAACCGCTTCTGGGTATCCGAGCATCACAACAGCGCGAGCATCGTCGGTACGGCACCGGAGGTGCTGATGGCGGCGATCGCCGCGACCACGAGGCATATCCGCGTCGGCAGCGCCGGGATCATGCTGCCGCATTATCCGGCGCTCAAGGTGGCGGAGCAGTTTCGCGTGCTGGAAGCGATCGCCCCGGGGCGCATCGATCTCGGGGTGGGCCGCGCGCCGGGCTCCGACCGCCTTACCGCCCATGCGCTCAACCCGCACGCGTCGGTCGACGAATTCCCGCGGCAGGTTCAGGAATTGCAGCTCTGGGTGCAGGGTGCGCCGCTGCCCGACGGCCATCCATATCAAAAGATCGCAGCCCACCCCACCGGGCCGACCAGTCCGCAGCTGTGGATTTTGGGCAGCTCCGACTACGGCGCGCAGCTCGCCGCCTATCTCGGCCTGCCGTATGCCTTCGCCTACTTCTTCAGCGAGGGCGCCGGCGTGGATCAGGCGCTCGATCTGTACCGGCGAAATTACCGCCCGAGCCCCGCCAACCCGGAGCCGCACGCCACGATCTGTGTGTGGGCGGTGGCGGCGGACTCCGAGGCGGAGGCGAGGCGCCTGCTGACGGCCCGCGAACACTGGCGCATCGGCTTCGAGAAGGGCCTGCGCACACCCCTGGTGTCCCCGGAAACCGCGGCCGCGTATCCGTACTCCGAGGCGGAAATGGTGGTAATCGAAAAGCTGCGCGCCAGCGCCATTGCGGGCACCGCCGCGCAGGTGGCTGCCAGACTCAATGCCCTGGCGCAGCGGCTCGAACTCGGCGAGATCGTCATCAATACCTGGACCTTCGATCCGGCCGCCCGGCGCCGGTCATATGCCCTGCTGGCGGCCGCCTTCGGTCTGCGGACAACCGCATCGGCGGCATGAACGTCGTCGAATCGGCCCGCCTGGTGCTGCGCCGGCTGGACGTGCACGACGCGAGGTTCATCCTCGAGCTGCTGAACGACCCAGCCTTCATCCGCTTCGTCGGCGACCGGGGGGTGAGGGATTTGGCGGATGCCTATCAATACATCCTGGACGGCCCGATCGCGAGCTACCGTCGGTTCGGCTTCGGCCTGTATCTGACGTCGCTGCGGGACGGCGCACCCATCGGCATCTGCGGACTGCTGAAGCGCGATGCGCTCGAGGACGTGGACATCGGTTTCGCGTTTCTGCCCGCCTACGGATCGCGGGGCTATGCCGTCGAATCCGCCTCTGCCGTGCTGGAGTACGGCAGGCGGGTGCTGGGGCTGCGGCGCATCGTCGCGATCACGGCACCGGACAATCACGCCTCGATCGCCGTGCTGCAGAAGATCGGCATGTCATTCGAGCGCATGGTGAAGCTGTCGGAGCAGGGCAAGGAGCTCAAGTTGTTCGTCTGCGCCGGGTGATTCACCGGCCGGCGCCGGCTGCGGGTATAGTCCGGTCACCAGGGGAGTTCGACATGCATCCATTCCCGCATCGCTACGTGGTCAATGCCGTGGTGCGCCCGGACGGCGACGTGCCGCTGGCGTGCGAGGGAACGCGGGTCATCGAGTCCGCGCCGCCGAAGGAGTTCGACGGTCCCGGCAATCAATGGTCGCCCGAAGGGCTGCTGACGGCGGCGGTAACCGATTGTTTCGTGCTCGGTTTTCGCGCGATCGCGGCGGCGTCCAAATTCCAGTGGATCAGCCTGGAGTCGCGCACCGAAGGCACTCTGGAGCGGATCGACGGCAAGATGCGCTTCACGCGGTTCGCCACGCACGCCCGGCTTCTGGTGTCCGCGGGGGCGGACATGGAGCGCGCGCGCCGATTGCTGGAGAAGGCCGAGCAAACCTGCCTCGTGTCCAATTCGCTGAACGGCGAAAGGATCCTGACGATGGACATCGTGCCCGATGCGGGCGATGGCGGCCGGCGTTAGGAGGCGCAGGTCCTGCCGGAAGCGCCCCGTCAGTCGTCCATCAGGAAGCTGCGCAGCTGTTCGCTGCGGCTCGGATGGCGCAGCTTGCGCAGCGCCTTGGCCTCGATCTGCCTGATCCTTTCGCGGGTCACGTCGAATTGCTTGCCCACTTCCTCGAGCGTGTGATCGGTGTTCATGTCGATGCCGAAGCGCATGCGCAGCACCTTGGCCTCCCGCGGCGTCAGCTGCGCGAGCACCGAATGCGTGGTCTCGCGCAGCGATTCCGTGGTCGCCGAGTCGATGGGCGACGACACCGAGGTGTCCTCGATGAAATCCCCCAGGTGTGAATCCTCGTCATCGCCGATGGGCGTCTCCATCGAGATCGGCTCCTTCGCGATCTTCAGCACCTTGCGCACCTTGTCCTCGGGCATCTCCATGCGCACCGCGAGCTCCTCCGGCGTCGGTTCACGGCCCATCTCCTGCAACATCTGCCGCGAAATGCGGTTCAGCTTGTTGATGGTCTCGATCATGTGCACCGGAATGCGGATGGTGCGCGCCTGGTCGGCGATGGAGCGAGTGATGGCCTGGCGGATCCACCAGGTCGCGTAGGTCGAGAACTTGTAGCCGCGGCGATATTCGAACTTGTCGACCGCCTTCATCAGGCCGATGTTGCCCTCCTGGATCAGATCCAGGAACTGCAGGCCGCGATTGGTGTATTTCTTGGCGATCGAGATCACCAGGCGCAGGTTCGCCTCGACCATCTCCTTCTTGGCGCGGCGCGCCTTCGCCTCGCCGATGGACACCTCGCGGTTGATTTCCTTGATCTCGTTGATCAGCACGTGGAACAGCCGCTCCAGGTCCTTGAGCTTGTTCTGACGCCGTTCGATCTCGTCCTTGAACTTGGCGAGGGGGGCGGAATAGCGCTTTTTGGCCTTAATGTGCTTATCGAGCCAGCGCGTGCTGGTCTCGTTCTTGGGGAAGGTCGAGATGAAGTCCTTGCGCGGCATGCCCGCCTGCTTGATGCACAGGAACATGATCTCCTTCTCGAGCAAGCGCACCTCGGTGACATGCTGGCGCAGGTTGTCGATCAGCTGATCGAACATCTTCGGCGACAGCTTCAGCTCCATGAGCTCGCCGCAAATCCGCTTGCGCAGTTTCTGCGTCTTCGGATCCTTCGAGCCGAGTTTGTCGAGCGCGTTCAGGTACTGGTGCTGGATCTTGGCGATGGACACGAAGCGCCTGGCGGCCTCCTCCGGATCCGGACCGGTGTCGATGGCCTCCTCTTCCTCCTCGCCGTCGGTCTCGTCGTCGTCGTTGGCGGCGACCTCGCGCTCGAGTGCCATGATTTTCGGATTCTGGGGCTGCGCGATCTCATCCGGTGCGTTCGGATCGACGAAGCCGACGATGACGTCCACCAGGCGCATCTGGCCGGCTTTGACGTTCTCGTAGTGCCTGAGAAGCAAATCGTAGGTGCCGGGATAGCCGCCGAGGGCGATCTTGACCGCCTCAAGACCCTCCTCGATGCGCTTGGCGATGCGAATCTCGCCCTCGCGGGTGAGCAGTTCCACCGTGCCCATCTCGCGCATGTACATGCGCACCGGATCGGTGGTGCGGCCGAATTCGGCATCCAGATTGGCGAGCGCCGCGGTGGCTTCCTCGACCGCCTCCTCGTCCGGCGCCGCAGTGGCGTCGGTCAACAGCAAGGACTCGGCATCCGGCGCCTTCTCGTACACCGGGATGCCCATGTCGTTGATCATGTTGACGATATCTTCGATCTGTTCCGGATCGACGATTTCGCTGGGCAGATGATCGTTGACTTCCGCGTAGGTCAGGTAACCCTGTTCCTTGCCGCGCGCAATCAACAATTTCAGCTGCGACTGACGCTCGTCCGCGATCTGAGTCGCTGTGCCCGCCGGCGCTTTCTTGATCAAGGTGGACGCCTCGTAAAATCTATGGAATTGAACGCCAAGCCGGCTAGTATACGTTCGCAGCTATTTTGTGGCCACACGTAAAGCGCTAGGATGGTGGACTGGGCCGGGACTTCGATTTGAGAAGCAGACTCAATTCCGCCTTTTCGTCGTAATTCAAGCCCATATCCTCGGCTTTTCGGAGTAATTCGTCCATTCTGCGCCGGGGCCCATGCTCCTCGAGCAGTTTCTGCACGGCCATCTGCAGCTCGCCGGCGGCGGCGGCGGGTGAGGCCACCAGCGGTTCGGTGGCAGCCAGCTCGGCCAGGCGGGCGAACTCCGGGCGATCGCGCCAGCGTTCGAGCAGCAGGGCGGTGTTCGGCTGTTCCACGGCGGCGGCCTGCAACAGCAATTCCCGCAAGACCCCCACCCCTGGCTTGTCCACCGCCGCAAGCGAATCGGTGTTTTGCACGGCGCGCGCCGCCGACGGGTGGTGCAGCACCAGGGTGATGGCCTGGCGCAGCAGATTGCCGCGCCCGGCCGCCATAGAACTGCGGCCTGCGGTCATGAGACTTCGGCCTGCGCTTATTGGACTGCGGCCGCCCGCACCGGGTTCCGTCGCCCGACCGGAGCCGCCGCTTGCGGATGCGCCCATGAGCAGCTCCTTCAACTTGGGCGCCGGCATGCGAATTTGCGCTGCCAGCCGGTCGGCGAGCAGCTCGCGATAGACGCCCTCCGGCATGCGGGCGAACAGCGGCCGGGCGAGCGCCGCGAGCTTGGCGCGTCCATCCACGTGCTCGAGGTCGACCTGCGGCAGCAGCTGCTCGAGCAGGTATTCGGACAGCGGCAGGCAGGTCTTGAGCCGCTGTTCGAAGGCCGCGGCACCTTCTTCGCCGACCAGCGAATCCGGGTCGTGACCCTCGGGCAGGAACAGGAATTTCAGCTCCCGGCCGTCACGCGCCAGAGGCAGCGCGTTTTCCAGGGCGCGCCAGGCGGCCTGGCGGCCGGCGCGATCGCCGTCGAAACAAAACACCACCTCCGAGGTCAAACGGAAGATCTTGTTCAAATGCTCCTGGGTGGTGGCCGTGCCGAGGGTCGCGACGGCGTAGGTGATGCCGGCCTGATGCAGCCGCACCACGTCCATATAGCCCTCGACCACCATCAGCCGCTTGAAATCGGCGTGTGCGCGGCGCGCCTCATACAACCCGTACAGTTCCCGTCCCTTGTGGAACAGGTTGGTCTCGGGCGAATTCAGGTACTTGGGCTCGCCCTCGCCGATGACGCGGCCGCCGAAGGCGATCACGCGGCCGCGCGAATCGCGGATCGGGAACATGAGGCGGTCGCGAAACCGGTCATAAAAGCCCGTCTGGCTCTGGCCGCCGCGCGTGTCCCGCTCGATGATGAGGCCGGCCTGCAGCAAGGCGCGGCGGTCATCCGCCTGCGCGCCGAAGCGATTCAGCAGCGCGGCCCACGAATCCGGCGCCAGACCCAGCGCGAATGCGGCTGCGGTCGGCGCATCGATGCCGCGCCGGCGCAGATATTCAAGGCCGCGAACGTCGTCGCGCAGATTCTGCTCGAAAAAGCGGCAGGCGCGCTCCAGGGTGCCGTACAGATCCGTGCCACCGTCCGCAGCGCCGGCGGTTTGTGCCTCGCGTGGAACCGCGAGGCCGGCGCGCTGCGCCAGCTCGAGAATGGCGTCCGGGAACTCGAGCTTCTCGTACGCCATCAGAAATCCGATGACGGTGCCGTGGGCACCGCAGCCGAAGCAATGATAAAACTGCTTGTCTGGACTTACCCAGAAGGACGGCGTCTTTTCGCTGTGGAACGGGCAGCAGGCCTTGTACTCGCGCCCGGATTTCTTGAGCGGCACGCGGGCGCCGACGATTTCGACGATGTCGGACCGCGCCACGACTTCATCGATGAAGGATTGTGGTATGCGCCCGGCCATGGACGGCGCGCGATCAGCCGCCGAGCTTGGCTTTGATCTTCGAGCCGACGGCGGCCATGTCGGCCCGCCCCTGCGCCCTGGCCTTGATGATGCCCATGACCTTGCCCATGTCCTTGATGCTGGCCGCGCCGCTCTCGGCGATGGCGGCGGCGATGAGGGCATCGATTTCCGCGGCGCTCAACTGCGACGGCAGATAGCCCTGCAGCAGGACCACTTCGGCCGTTTCCTTGGCCACGAGGTCGGGCCGGTTGCCGGCCTGGAACTGCACCAGCGCCTCCTTGCGCTGCTTGATCATCTTCTCGAGCACGACGATCACCTGGGCGTCGTCGAGGGTGATGCGCTCATCCACCTCGCGCTGCTTGATGGCCGAGGTGATCATGCGGATGAGGCCGAGACGCTCCTTTTCGCCGGAGCGCATCGCCGCTTTCATGTCTTCGGTAATTCGCTCTTTGAGAGACATCGAGCCCTTGGAATCACCCTTGATTCAAGATGGGGGGGTCACGATCGACGGGAAAATCACACTCAATACGGCCGGGCCGCGGGTCAATACGGCCGGGCCGCCGGCGGCGTCGAGGGGGCGGCCGGGCTGCCGCCCGAGCCGCGCATGTTCTCGCGCGACAGACGCTTCAGGTGGCGCTTCACGGCGGCGGCCTTCTTGCGCTTGCGTTCCTGGGTCGGCTTCTCGTAGAACTCCCGGCGGCGAAGCTCGGTGAGCACGCCGGCCTTTTCGCAGGCGCGCTTGAAGCGGCGCAGGGCGGCGTCGAAATACTCGTTCTCGCGAACACGAACGCTGGGCATCCAGACCTCAACAATGGTTGTCGGCCGCCGGCAATCGGCGATCGGGGCGCGCATTCTAAGGTGCCCCCCTGTAAAAGGCAAAACCTGCGGAAACTTGGGGTTAGGATGTCCGGCTTATGCGCGTGATCGGCATCGAGACCTCCTGCGATGAGACGGCCGTGGCGGTGTACGACGCCGCCCGTGGCCTGCTCGCGCACCGGCTGTACAGTCAGATTCCGCTGCACCGTGCCTACGGCGGGGTGGTGCCGGAACTGGCCTCGCGCGACCACGTGCGCCGGCTGCTGCCGCTGGTGCGCGAGGCCTTGGCCGATGCCGGCACGGACCGGCGGACCATCGACGGGGTTGCCTACACCGCCGGCCCCGGCTTGATCGGGGCGCTGCTGGTGGGAGCGGGATTCGCGCGCAGCCTGGCCTACGCCTGGGAGCGCCCGGTGGTGCCCGTGCATCACCTGGAGGGACATCTGCTGGCACCCTTGCTCGAGGCCGACGCCCCCGGTTTCCCGTTCCTGGCGCTGCTGGTGTCCGGCGGCCACACCCAGCTGGTCGACGTCCGGGGTCTCGGCGATTACCGGATATTGGGCGAGTCGCTGGACGATGCCGCCGGCGAGGCGTTCGACAAGACCGCCAAGCTGCTCGGCCTACCGTATCCCGGCGGCGCCGCCCTGGCGAGGCTGGCCGAGACCGGCCGTCCCGGCCGTTTCGTGTTCCCCCGGCCAATGCTCGACCGGGGCGGCCTGGATTTCAGTTTCAGTGGCCTGAAGACCGCCGCCCTAGTAGCCTTGCGCGGCCGGTTGCTGGACGACGAAACGCGGGCCGACGTGGCGCGCGCCTTCGAAGATGCGGTGGTCGACACGCTGGCCGAGAAGAGCCGGCGCGCGCTCGAGGCCACCGGCCGGCGCTCCTTGGTGCTGGCCGGCGGAGTCGGCGCCAATCGGCGTCTGCGCGAGCGGCTGCGGGAGGTGGCGCGCGCCAGCGGCGCCGCCCTGCACGTTCCCAGGCCGGAATTCTGCACCGACAACGGCGCGATGATCGCGCTCGCCGGATGCATGCGATTGCAGACCGGAGCGCACCGGGATGTGTCGATCACCGCCCGTGCCGCGTGGGAACTCGGGGGTCAACTTACGGGGGTTTGAGCATTCGATGGACAAGATCTTCATTCACGCGCTCAAGACCGAGGCCATCATCGGCATATTCGATTGGGAGCGGCAGGTCAAACAGACCGTCCTGGTCGACATCGAGATCGGCGCCGACATCACCAAGGCGGCGCTCAGCGATTCGATCGACGATACGCTGAATTACAAGCGCGTCGCCAAGCGCGTGCTGGCATTCATCGAGGGTTCGCAATTTCACCTGGTCGAGACTCTCGCCGAGCACATCGCCATGCTGGTACTCGAGGAGTTCGACGCCTCCTGGATGAGCCTGAATCTGAGCAAGCCGGGGGCGATACGCAGCTCGCGCGACGTGGGGGTGGCGATCGAGCGCAATCGCGACGACCTGACCCGCTGGCGCGCGGCCCGCGGCGCCCGCTGAGGCGCTGCTCCCACTGAGGCGCGGCTCCCACTGAGGCGCTGCCCCCAAGGCAACCGCTCCCGCTCAGGCGAGCCGCTCGGCGACCGCCCGGCCCGATTCGCCGGTTCCGGCCGTACCGCCGAGATCGCGCGTGCGCAAGCGGGCGTCCGCTACGGTGTCCTCGATGGCGCGGACGATGGCCGCCGCCGCCGGCACCTCGCCGAGGTGCTCGAGCATCATCGCGGCCGACCAGATCTGGCCAATCGGATTGGCCACGCCCAAACCTGCGATGTCCGGCGCCGAACCGTGCACCGGCTCGAACAGCGATGGATGGCGGCGCTCCGGGTTGATGTTGCCCGAGGGCGCAATGCCGATGGTGCCGGTGCAGGCCGGTCCCAGATCGGAGAGGATGTCGCCGAACAGGTTGGAGGCCACCACCACGTCGAAACGGCCGGGATTGAGCACGAATTGCGCCGCCAGGATGTCGATGTGGTACTTGTCCCAGGCGACCTCCGGATACGACTTGGCGATCTCGACCACGCGCTCATCCCAGTACGGCATGGTGATGGAGATGCCGTTCGATTTGGTGGCCGAGGTCAAATGCCGGGCCGGGCGCCGTCGCGCGAGCTCGAACGCATAGCGCAGGATGCGGTCCACGCCGATGCGGGTCATCACCGTCTCCTGCAGGACCACCTCGCGCTCGGTGCCGGGGAACATCCGTCCGCCCACGGACGAATACTCGCCCTCGGTGTTCTCGCGCACGACCAGAAAATCGATGTCGCCCGGCTTTCGGCCGGCCAGCGGACTGGCCACCCCGGGCATCAGGCGTGCGGGCCGCAGGTTGACGTATTGGTCGAATTCGCGGCGAAACTGCAGCAGCGACCCCCATAGGGACACGTGATCCGGCACCTTGGCCGGCCAGCCGACGGCGCCGAAGAACAGCGCGTCATGCCTGCCGATGAGCTCCTTCCAGTCGTCGGGGAGCATCTTGCCGTGTTTCAGATAATAGTCGCAGGAGGCGAACTCGAATTCGTCCAGGGCCAATTGGAAGCCGTGGCGCCTGGCCGCCGCCTCGAGCACGCGGATCCCCTCCGGCATGACCTCCTTGCCGATGCCGTCGCCGGGTATTACGGCGATGCGGTAGCGGCGCGCCGGCGCGGCGGCCGTCACGGCGTCGATTGCGGTGTCGTCATGGCAGTCACTTTACTAGACACGCCGGACGTTGCCGAGCGCGCGGCCGGCCGGATGCACGTCCGCCCGGCGGACGGAACCGGTCAACTGCGTCACAGTCCGGGTCCCGGCCGGCCGGCCGAAACGGTGTGCGACTCAAGAATATGCAGCGCCGAACGATATCGTGGGTATGTCAGGACCCACGCGCCCGGTACGCACCGGGAGGGTCCAAGGAAATGCATGGTGACCGCGGACAGATTACTGCAGGAATCGGAGCCGGCGCCCGGCGGGGAGTCCCTCGAGCAGCAGCTGTTCAATCTGCGGGCGCAGCTGCACGAGCTCAAGGCCGAAAGGGCGGAGCTGCGCGCCGAAATGGCGCTGCGGGACCAGGCGCTCGACGCCACCAACACGATGTTCGTGATCACCCAAAGGGTCTCGCCGGAGCCCCTCATCGTCTATTGCAACAACGTGGCGGCGGGGCTGCACCATTACCGGCGCGAAGAGCTGATCGGCCGGGGAGCAAGCGTGCTGGTGCACGCCAACAGGACCCGTAAGCCGGATTTCGCCGACGACTTCAGGATTCTGGCGAGCGGCAAATCCATCAGCTACGAAACCCAGGTGGAACGGCCGGACGGCAGCGAGTTCTGGCTGGGCGTCACCGTCAAGCCGATCTTCGACAACCTGGGGCGGCTGACCCACTCGGTGGCCACCGGCGCGGACATCACCGCCAAGCGCGAGGCGGCGCGACGGCAGCAGGAACTGCAGGACAAGCTCGTCGACGAGATGAAGGAGCGCGAGCGCATGGCGGTCGAGCTGCAGCTCGCCCAAAAATTGGAGTCCGTCGGCCGGTTGGCGGCCGGCATCGCGCACGAGATCAACACCCCGATCCAGTACGTCGGCGACGGCGTGCATTTCCTGCGCAGCTCGCACGGCGACCTGATGCAATTGCTCGACGCCTGGCGCGGCGCACTCGACGAGGCGGCGGGAGGCTCGCCCGGTCCGGCGCAGCGGGCCGCCGAGCTGGCCGAGAAATACGACCTGGAATTCCACCGCGCCGAGGCGCCCAAGGCCTTTGACCGCATTTTCGACGGCATCGAGCGGGTGGCCAACATCGTCAAGGCGATGAAGGAGTTCGCCCATCCCGACGCGAGCGAGCACAGCGCCGCCGACCTCAATCACGCGATCAGAACCACGCTGGTGGTGGCATCCAACGAATACAAGTACGTGGCGAAGATCGTGACCGACCTCGGGGACATCCCGTTCGTCAGCTGCAATGTGGGCGAATTGAACCAGGTGTTCCTGAATCTGATCGTCAACGCGGCGCACGCCATCCACGACGCCGGCAAGGAACTCGGCAGCGGCGAAATCCACATCAGCAGCGCCGTCGATGGCGATGCGGTGGTCATCCGCGTTCGCGACAACGGCTGCGGCATCCCCGCCGAACACCTGTCGAGGGTTTACGATCCGTTCTTCACGACCAAGGAGGTCGGGCGCGGCACCGGACAGGGTCTGGCCATCACCCGCTCCATCATCGTCGACAAACATGCGGGCGACGTCAGCGTCAAGAGCACGGTGGGAGTGGGCAGCGAGTTCACCCTGCGCCTGCCCATCGGCGGCGGTGCGGCGCCGGCCACATGAAGCGCATCGTCTTCGTGGACGATGAACCCGAACTGCTCGATGGCCTGCGGGCACGCCTCTACAGGCACCGCGCCGAGTGGCAGATGACGTTCGTGACCAGCGGCAAGGCCGCCATCGCCGAATTCGAGGCGGGTCACGTCGATCTGATCGTCTCGGACATCCGCATGCCGGCAATGGACGGCACCGAGCTGCTCGGCATCGTGCGCCAGCGCTGGCCGGATGCGGCGCGCATCGTGCTCTCCGGCTATGTCGACCAGGCCCAGACCCTGCGCCTGACCTCGCTCGCGCATCAATACGTGGCCAAACCCTGCGACGCACAGCAGCTGGAAAACATCATCGAGCGATGCTTTCATCTGCAGGATCTGCTCGCGCAGGAATCGCTGCGCAACACCGTCGGCCGCATCGGCAAATTGCCGGCCATGCCGAAGACCTCGGCGCGCCTGCAGCAGGCGCTCGCCACGCCGGACGTGACTACCGAGGAGATCGGCAGCATCGTCAGCGCCGATCCGGCGATCGCGACCAAGGTTCTGCAGATTGCAAATTCCGCCTTTTTCCGCTCGCGGCGCCCGCTGGTGCGGGTGCGCGACGCGGTGACCTACCTGGGCTTCAGCACCATCCGCAATCTCGTCCTGTCCGCGGAGGTGTTCAGCCAGTGGAGCCGCCCCGCGAACCTGCCGCAGCTGGATACCGAAGCGCTGCAGGAGCATTCGCTGCTGATGGCGGCCGCGTGCGCCGCGCTGGCGGTCAAAGGCATCTCGGCATCGGAAGCCTGGCTCGCCGGACTGCTGCACGACATCGGCTACTGGATCCTGGTGCAGGAATGCCCGGAAGCCCTGGCATCGGCTCTCGAGAAGTCGCGCACCGAAGGGTTGCCGCTGTACGAGAGCGAGCGCCAGATCATCGGCGCCAGCCATGCGCAGATCGGCGCCTATCTGCTTGGATTGTGGGGTCTGCCGTACACGGTGGTGGAGGCGGTCGCGCTGCACCATACGCCGCGCTCGGCCGGCATCCACGGCTTCGATCTGCTGAGCGCGCTCGCCGTCTCGCACGCCATACTCGACTCCGCCGGCGGGCATCCGTTCGCGCTCGGCTTCGAGACCGATCCGGGCGTCGATGCGGAATATCTTTCCGGCCACGATGCCCCTTTCGATTGGGACGAGGCGCGCCGGCGGGTGCATGACAGCGCGACGGCGAACCAGCAACCCTAAACCACTTGGGCAAATCATGAACCGTCCGGAACTACCCAGGGTCTTGTGTGTGGATGACGAGCCGCGGATTCTCGAGGGCCTGGCGCTGCACCTGCGCCGCGACTACCAGGTCTTCACCGCAAACAGCGGCCAGATCGCGCTCAACATGCTGCAGGAGATGCCGGCTCCCGCGGTGATCGTCTGCGACATGCGCATGCCCGTCATGGACGGCGCGACCCTGCTGAAGCGGGTCAGGGAAGCGGTTCCCGACATGACGCGCATCCTGCTGACCGGCGAGCCGGGCCGCGAGGCGGCAATCTCGGCGATCAACGACGGCCAGATATTCCGATTTCTGACCAAGCCCTGTGCGCCGGATGCGTTGCGTGCGGCCATCGAGGCGGGGGTTGCGCACCACCGGCTCGTGGTGGCGGAGAAGGTGCTGCTGCAGGAAACGCTGGTCGGCTGCATCAAGGCGCTGATCGACGTGCTCGCCATCACCAATCCCGTCGCCTTCGGCCGCACCAACCGGGTCAAGCGCCTGGCGATGGAGATCTCGGCCGCGGTCGGCGCGCAGCGCTTCTGGCAGCTCGAGGCGGCGGCCATGCTCTCGCAGATCGGCTACATCTCGCTGCCGGTGGAACTGGTCGAGAAACTGTTCTACGGCGAGCGTCTGACGAGCGATGAGCGCACGCTGGCGGACGGTGCGCCCAAGGTGGCGCAATCGCTGCTCGGGCACATTCCGCGCCTGGAGCCGGTGATGCAGATACTGGAGGGCAGCAAGCAGCCGCAGCTCAGTCAGGCGCAGGCCCCGGTCGATCTCGGCGTCAACATCCTGCATCTGGTGCTCGACTACGATGCGCTGATCGCGCAGGGGCAGTCGGCCAACCAGGCGATTGCGCACGTCCGCGGCAAGCCCGATCTGTACGACAAGGCGCTGGTCGAGGCGCTGGCAGCCCTGGTCGGTGCTGCGCGCGGTACGCAGGAAATCCGCGAAGTGGCGGTCGGCCGGGTGAAACCCGGCATGATCATCCTGGATGATCTGCGTACGCATATCGGTACGCTGCTGGTGCCGAAGGGCTTCGAGGTCACGGACGCCTTTCTCGAAGGCATGCGCAACTTCGGGCCGGACATCCTCGCCGAGAAGGTGCGCGTTTCGGTCATGACCGCGCCGGCGGACGCCGCACCGCCACGGGTCGCCGCCGCCAAATAGCCCCTGGGCCGGCGCTGCTGCGTGGCGCCGGCGCCGGGCAATTCCCGAAGTCGGAAAGGTGCGCGCCTTGCGTCAGGTGACGGCGCGGCGCCCGGGTTCGGCCGGCGGCGCAAGCCAGCCGCGCCCGCGCCACAGCGCCAGGGTATCCGCATAAGCGGCCACCACCGCGGCGTGGGCGGCACGCTCAACGATCTGGCCGGTGCAGGCTTCGAGCTCCGCCGCGGCCCTCGCAAGCCTCTCGGCGGACGTGGTCGCGGCGGAACCCTTCAGCAAATGGGCCAGTTTGACCAGGCTCGCGTGGTCGGCGGCGTCGAGCGCGGCGTCCATTTGCGCCAGAATCTCGCTGCCTGACTGTTCGAACAGTGCGACGATCTCGCGCAGAAATTCCGGGTCATTGCCGGTCCGCTCGAGCAGCTGCGCCTCGTCGAACAGGCCGGCGGCCGGCGCCGGTGCGGAGGTTACGTCGCGCACCGCCGTCAATATCGCCGACTGCAGCCGTTGCGGATCGATGGGCTTGGTCAGGTAGTCGTCCATTCCGGCCTCCAGGCATTTGTCGCGGTCCGGACCGAGCGCGTGCGCGGTGAGTGCGATGACGGGAATGCGCGGATTTCTGACCCGGCCCGCGGCGCTGCGCAGCTGGCGCGTGGCCTCATAGCCGTCCATCTCCGGCATCTGGCAATCCATCAGCACGATGTCGAAGTCGGCCGCCCGCAGTGCCGCCAGCACTTCGAGTCCGTTGCCCGCGAGGGAGACCGCCGCGCCCATTTTCTGCAACATCCGGGCGGCGACCTTTTGATTGACCAGGTTGTCGTCCGCCAGCAGCACGCGCACGCCGTCGAGCTGCGGGCCGGGCGACCCGGCGGCGCGCACCATCCCCTGCTCGAGCTTGCCGGGCCGGGTGAGTTCGCGCAGCGCGCGGATCAGCACGGCGGTCTTGACCGGGGTGCTGATCACGCGATCGATCAGCCCCGGGTCGGCCTCGGTGGCGGCCGCCGACATGGAGCGCAGCAAGATCAGCGTGGGCGCGGGCACACCGCATTCGCGGATCCTCGCGGCCAGCCAATGCCCATCGTGATCCGCATAGGTGTGATCGATGATCATCGCGGCCGGTGGCCGTCCCTCGCCGAGCAGCGCGCGGTATTGATCGAGCCCCTTGCGGGCGGCGCCCGCCGACTTGATTTCGCAGCCGGCCGCGGTCAATTCGCGTTCGAGTATCCGGCGGCGAACCGGATGGCTTACGACCAGCAGCACCTTCAATCCGTCGAGCCCGGGTTGCGAGTCGCGGCGGGCATCGTCGCAGATCTGCAGCGGAATCCGGAAACTGAAGGTGGACCCCGTGCCGGGGCTGCTGTCCACCTGGATGGAGCCGCCCATGGCTTCCACCAGGTGTTTGGAGATCGACAATCCCAGGCCCGTCCCACCGAATTTGCGGGTGGTGGAACTGTCGGCCTGGATGAAGGGCTGGAACAGGGTGTGAAGGACGGCCGGTGCGATGCCGATACCGGAATCGCGAACCACGAAGGTCAGCAGCGCGCGCCCGGAATCGTCGACGGCGGCCTTGGCGCCGAGACTGATTTCGCCCCGGTCGGTGAACTTGATGGCATTGCTCAGCAGATTCAGCAGAATCTGGCGCAGGCGCGTCGGGTCGCCGCGACAGCGCCGCGGGGCGGCCGGATCGATGTCGACCAGGAATTCCAGGCCCTTTTCGGCGGCCCGGAGCGCCACGGTGTCGACCGTGTCGTCGATGACGGTTTGCAGGTCGAATTCGACGGATTCGAGTTGCATGCGGCCGGCTTCGATTTTCGACACATCGAGAATGTCGTTGATCAGCGCCAGCAGGGACTGGCCGCTGGAACGGGCGATCTGCGCATATTCGCGCTGTTCCGCCGCCAGCCGGGTATCGAGCAGCAGTTCGGTCATGCCGATCACGCCATTCAAAGGCGTGCGGATCTCGTGGCTCATGTTCGCCAGGAAATCGCTCTTGGCGCGGTTGGCGGCCTCCGCGGCCTCTTTCGCCACCCGCATGTTCTCGGCGACGCCGCGCGATTCGGTGACGTCCTGGATCGCGCCCATCACGCCGGCGCAGACCCCATCGATCATGCGCGGCTCGCCCACGGTGCGCACCCACCGCTGATGGCCGCCGGCGGTGACGAACGGCGTGACCAGGTCGAAGGGTTCGCCGGACTCGAACGCCGCATCGAGCGCGCGCCCGATCGATTCGCGCGCGTCGGGCGGATAGAACTCGAGCATGCGCTCGATGGTGATCTCGGCTTCGCGGGGCAGTTCGTAGATCTGATACACCATGTCCGACCACACCGGTCCGGCCTGCCCGCGCACGACGGGTCCTGCGGCCCCGCACTTGAGCTCCCACCCGCCCACCCCGCCCAGGCGGCTGGTGGCGGCCAACATGGCCTCCTGCCGTGTCAGGCGCTCCTCGGCGAGCTTGCGTTCGGTGATGTCGACGATGTGGGAGTAGAACCCGACCACCTTGCCATCGACGAGATGCGGAATGTATTCGCCGAGGGCGTGCACGAAGCGCCCGTCGGCATTGAAGCTCTGATCGAAGCTCTGGCGTTCGCCGCGTAGCGCCGCATGCACGCGCGCGAGCTTTTCCGCGTTGAGCACCCGGCCAAACAGTTCCGCGAAGGACTTGCCGATCATTTGCTCGCTGGACAGCCGGAACCAGGCAAAATGCGCCTGATTGGCAAAGCCGCAGATGAGATTCCGGTCCCAATAGGCGATCATCGCCGGCACGCTGTCGGCGATCTGGCGCAGACGCTCCTCGCTCTGGCGCGTCCTGGCTTCCTGCGCGGCACGCAGGTCCTGGTCCTTCTTTTGCTCGGTGATGTCCTGAAAGGAGCCGGCGATGACGAAGCCGTCGGACCGGGTCTCCCGCTCCGCGCTGAAGCGTGCCCAGCGCGGCTCCCCGGAGGCGGTGTGGTAGGCCACCTGCACATCGAAGGGCTGGCCGGTTTCGAGCAGCCGATCCCGGGCGGCCAACAAGGCGGGACGGCTTTCCGGTGCGATGTAGTCCATGGCCACCTTCGGGGTGATCACGGTGTCCAAGGGCAGCTGATGCAGTCTGTACACCTCGGGCGACCACAATAGCGATTCCCTGGTGGTATCCAGAATCCAGCCGCCCACGCCGCTCACCCGGCTGCTGATGCGCAGCAGCGCTTCACGGGCCCGCAGCTGCGCTTCGGAGCGCGCCAGATCCGAAAGCGCGTCCCGGTTCTTGACAGCCTGCAGTGTCAGATCGGCGTTCATGCCTGCCAAACGCCTGGCCTTCGCGCGCGCGCGGACCAATGCCGTGACGAGCAGCGCCATACCGGCAACCGATAGTGGGATCAGCCAATCATGGTAGGAAACCTGCATCTTGCCGCCCAGCGCGTAATCCGACCCAGTGGATATCGGCTGGGGAACATTGGAATTGAGGCGCGGAGGCATTGAAGTTTGCGGTGCCGCTGCCGATCACCTGCGCAGGCCGTGTGCGCCCCAGGAGCCTTGATGCAAAACACAGATGCCGGACATTCCCGGGTGGGCGGCACCATCGCCGTTTGCTGCGTCATCACCGCGCTCGAGGGATTCGACATCCAAGCCTTCGGGGTGTCGGCGCCGCAACTGATTCACGCCCTGGGAATGAACGGCGGCCAGCAGGGATGGGTCGCGAGCGCGGCGATGGTAGGACTGGTGCTGGGTGCATTCGCGGGCGGCTGGCTGTCGGACCGCGTCGGACGCAAGCCGGTACTGCTCGCGTCGGTGATCGGCTTCGGCGTGTGCTCCCTGTGGACGGCACTGTGCCACGACTACTCGGTGCTGCTGGTGGCGCGATTCGTCACCGGCTTGGGCTTCGGCGGGGCGCTGCCGAACCTGATCGCGATCGCCAGCGAGATCAGCCCGCCGCGGCGCCGCGCGGCGACCACCAGCGCGATCTTCTGCGGATTGCCGGCGGGAGGCGCCGCCGTCGCCTTGCTGGCGAAGCTCATGGGCAATCATGTCGACTGGCGCGTGATATTCGCCATCGGCGGCGCGCTGCCGCTGGCGGTGGTGCCGCTGATCGTGTTCCTGCTGGCGGAGACCCGGCCGGCGCGGGCGCCTGCCGCTACCCATCGGATTCACACGGCGTTGTTCGGCAAGGGTCAGGCGGCGCCCACCGTGCTGCTGTGGCTCGCCAGCCTGCTGACCATCCTGTTCCTGTACTTGATGCTCAATTGGCTGCCGAGCTTGGTGGTCGCCAAGGGATTCTCGCCCGGCGACGGCGCGTCGGCGGCGCTGGCCTTCAATCTCACCGGCATCGTCGGCGCCCTGGTGCTCGGCTGGGTGGTCGACCGCATCGGCTTTCGCTGGGCACTGTTCATGACCTACGGCGCGCTGACGGCGGTGGTGTTCGCCCTGGGGTTGGCCAGCCCGATTCATCTGATCGTGGTGCTGTGCGCGGCGGCGGGCTTTCTGGTGCTGGGTGCGCAATTCTCCCTGTACGGTTTGACGCCGCTGCTGTATCCGGCGCAGATGCGCGCGGCAGGCGCCGGCGCGGCGGTGGCCGTCGGGCGCTTCGGGTCGATCATCGGACCGCTGATGGCCGGACAGATGCGCCTGGCCGGCTGGTCGGCGGCGCAAGTGCTCACGGCCATGCTGCCGGTGGTGTTCACCGCGGGCTCGGCGGTGTTCCTCCTGACCTTCCTCGGCAATCGGCACGAGGACTGAAGCCGCGGCGGCGCGTTGGCGGGCCGGCGGTTTATACTGACCGTCCCGTCTTCAATCGAGAGTTGCTTGCCGCGACGCACCACATCGACCGCAGCGGGTGCGGCGGCTTGCCTGATGCTCGCCCTGGCCGGCCTCCTGCCGTTCTGCGCGCAGGGGCAGGGCGGGCGCGCCGTCATCATCGCGACCGAGGGCGACTACGCCCCCTGGAATCTGACCCGTGCGGACGGCGTGCTGGACGGCTTCGAGGTGGAACTCGTCCATGATCTGTGCACGCGCATGCGCCTCGAGTGCCGGCTGGTCGCGCAGGATTGGAACGGCATGATCGCCAGCCTGCAGGCCGGCAAGGTCGACGTGCTGATGGACGCCCTGTCGATCACCGAGGAGCGCAGGCTCATCCTCGCCTTTTCGCGGCCGTATGCGCGGACCGCCGCGACCTTCGTGGCCTTGCGCGGCTCGGCGCTGGGGCGACTGCCGCTGTCCGGCCGCACGCTCTCCTTGAGCCGGGAAAGCGCACCCGACGATCCGGCCGTACAGGAACTACGCGCCGCCCTGCGCGGCAGGACCATTGCGATCCAGGCGGCCTCGATCTACGCGCGCTTCATCTACCTGAATTTCGGCGACATCGCGACGGTGCGCGAATACAAGTCCTCGGCCGAGCACGATCTGGACGTGCTCGCCGGGCGGGCCGACGTGGCATTCGACGATGCCACTTATTTCAAGACCGCTCTCGCCAACGCGGATGAGCGCGAACTGACGCTCAGCGGCCCGTTGATCGGCGGAGCCATCTGGGGGGAGGGCGAGGGCTTCGGCTTTCGCCGCGACGACGTGCAATTGAAGGCGGCATTCGACGCGGCCGTGGCCGCCGCCATCGCCGACGGCACCGTCAGGCGCTTGAGCGAGAAATGGCTCAAGATCGACGTCACGCCGTATCAGCTGCCGCCGGCCGCCGCCGTGGGCAGTGGCGAGCCCGCCGCGCCGCGCGGCGGCGCGCAGCCGGCCGAAGCGCCGCCCGGCGATGGTGTGTCCGGACATGCTGCGCCGGGCGAGGCACTGCCGGATGTCCTGCAGATCTTCGGGTTCGGCGCCGGCGGCTGGGGCCGCGCCCTGTTGCTCTCGGCACTCATGACGGCCGTGGTGACGGCGGCGGCGCTCGGCGTGGGCGCCGTGCTGGGCGGCCTGATCGCCGCGGCGCGGCTCTCCGGCAACGCGGCGCTGCGCGGGGCCGGTGAGATTTATTCCACCCTGTTTCGCGGCGTTCCCGAACTGCTGGTCATCTACCTGATTTTCTTCGGCGGCTCGACCCTGGTGACACGCGTCGCCCTGGCGCTGGGCGCCGGCACAGTCGCCGGGATGCCGTCGCTGGCGGCCGGCATCCTGGCCGTCGGGGTGATTTCGGGGGCCTACCAGGCCGAGGTGTATCGCGGTGGCTATCTCGCCATATCCCGCGGCGAAATCGAGGCGGCTCGCTCGATCGGCATGCGCACCGCGATGCGGCTGCGGCGCATCGTGGTGCCCCAGGTACTGAGGTTCGCGCTGCCGGGATTGGGCAACGTGGTGCAGCTGACGCTCAAGGATTCGGCGTTGATCTCGGTCACCGGCGTGGCCGAGATCATGCGCACCACGGAGGTGGGCGCCGGCTCCACCCACCGCTATTTTTTGTTCTATCTGGTGGGCGGCGCGCTGTACCTGGCGATGACGGGACTTTCCGGCCGGGCGTTCGAACACGCGGAGCTGCGCGTCGGCAGGACCCTGCGCGCCTCCCCGGGCGGGATCTGATTGCCGTCCGCCGGCGAATTCGGCTTCCTCGCCGCCACCCTGGGTGAGCTGCTGGCGGCGCTGCCGGTCACTCTCGGGCTGTTTTTGGCCTCCATTGCGCTCGGCGGCGTGCTCGCCGCGGGCCTGACCTGGGTACGCCTGCGCGGGGCGCCGTGGATCGCGCGACTGGTGCGCGCCTACGTGTTCGTATTCCGCGGCTCGCCGCTGCTGATCCAGATGTTCCTGGTGTTCTACGGCCTCGCGCAGTTTCCCGCCGTGCGACACGGCATGCTGTGGCCGGTGCTGCGCAATCCGTTCGCCTGTGCGGTCATCGCGCTCGCGTTGTGCACGGCGGCGTACACCGCGGAAATCTTCCGCGGCGCGCTGCTCGCGGTGCCGGTGCAGCAGATCGAGGCCGGGCGCGCCTGCGGCATGTCCGGCTGGCTGCTGCTGCGGCGGATCATCGCACCGCTCGCTTTGCGCCAGGCGCTGCCGGCGTATTCGACCGAGATCGTGCTGATGGTGAAGTCGACGTCACTGGCCAGCCTGGTCACCGTCTGGGAGGTCACCGGCGTCGCGCTGCGCATCATTTCCACGACCTACAAGACCCTGGAGGTGTTCATGTGCGCCGCGGCCATCTATCTGTTGCTGAATTTCGCGATCCTGCGCCTGATCGCCGTGCTCGAATACCGCCTGTCGCCGCAGCTGCGCGCAGCGGCGCCGGCCGCGAGGCGGGCCGGGGCGGCCGCGCCATGAACATCGTGAGCGCCAGGAACATCCACAAGCGCTTTGGCCAGCAGGAGGTGCTCAAGGGGGTCTCGGTGGCGGCGAACCGTGGCGACGTGATCTCGATCCTGGGCTCGAGCGGTTCGGGCAAGAGCACCTTTTTGCGCTGCATAAACCTGCTGGAGACGCCGGATGCGGGCGAGATCACCGTTGCCGGCGAGCGCATCGTGCTCGGGGCCGGCCGCGCGGCGCGCTCCACGCGCCTGCGGCGCCAGATCGACCGCATGCGCGGCGAGCTCGCCATGGTGTTTCAAAGCTTCAATCTGTGGTCGCACCTGACGATACTGGAGAACCTGATCGAAGGACCCGTGCACGTGCAGAAGCGCGCCCGCGCCGAGTGCATTGCCGAGGCCGAGGCGCTCCTGGAAAAGGTCGGCATCGCGGACAAGCGTGATCATTATCCGGCGCACCTGTCCGGTGGCCAGCAACAGCGTGCGGCGATCGCGCGCGCGCTGGCGATGCGCCCGCAGGCGCTGCTGTTCGACGAACCGACCTCGGCGCTCGACCCCGAATTGGTGGGCGACGTGCTGCGGGTGATGCGCGCGCTGGCCGAGGAGGGCCGCACCATGCTGGTGGTCACGCATGAAATGAGCTTTGCGCGCAGCGTGTCGAACCGGGTCATGTTCCTGCACCGGGGTCAGGTGGAGGCCGAGGGGCCGCCCGATGAGCTGTTTCGGGACCCGCCGACGGAGCGGTTCCGCCAATTCATCTCCGGACACCGGTGATCACGCTCGACACCACCTTCGCCTGGCGCGAGGCCGGCGCAATCGCCGAGGGCAGTGCAGTTGCGCTCTCGGCGCGGGCCGAGAGCCGCATCCGGCACGCGCGCTCCCTGGTGGAATCGATCGTCGAGCGGGGGATCCGCGCCTACGGGGTCAACACCGGCGTGGGCGCCCTGTGCGAGGTGATCGTGGATCGATCGCATCAGCAGCAGCTGTCGCACAACATCGTGATGAGCCACGCCGCCGGCGCGGGGCCGCTGCTCGGCGTACTCGAGACCCGGGCCATCATCGCGGCCGCCGTCAACAACCTGGCGCACGGCTACTCGGGCGTGCGTCTTGAGGTGGTGGAGGCGCTGATCGCACTGCTCAACCGGGATTGCGTGCCGGAGGTGCCGGCGGGCGGCTCGGTGGGGTATCTGAGCCACATGGCGCACATTGCGTCGGTGCTGTTGGGAGCGGGACACGCGCGCGTGCGCGGCGAGCGCTGCCCGGCGCTCGAGGCGCTGCGCGCGATCGGGCTCGAGCCGCTGCTGCTGGAGGCCAAGGAGGGCCTCAGCCTGGTCAATGGCACGCCCTGCGCGACCGGCCTGTTCACGGTGGCGCTGCTGCGCCTGGAGCGGCTCCTGGAATGGGCCGATGGCGTCGCGGCCATGACCGTCGAAAACCTGCACGGCCAGCCGGCCGCGTTCGACGCCGAGGCGCTTGCGCTGCGGTCATCGCCCGGGGTTGCGCGGGTCGGCGCCGGATTGCGCGCGCTGCTCGAGGGCAGCGCGCTGCTGGCGGCGGGCGCGGGTCGCCGCACCCAGGACGCGCTCAGCCTGCGCGCCATTCCCCAGGTACACGGCGCGGTACGCGACGTATTCGAGGTCTGCGAGGCCGTGCTGGACCGAGAGCTTGCCTCGGTGAGCGACAATCCCGTCGTCCTCGGCACCCCGCAGGCGCCGCGGGTGATATCCGAAGCACACGCGGTGGGCACGGCGATCGGCCTGAGCGCCGATGCGCTCGGAACGGCGGTCGCGCAATTGGCGGCGATGGCGGAGCGGCGCATCGACCGGCTGGTCAATCCGCTGGTGAGCAATCTGCCGGCCTTCCTCGCGGACGGCGCGGCGGCGTCGGGCTTCATGCTGGCACAGTACACGGCGGTCTCGCTGGTGGCCGAAAATCGCCGCCTGGCCGCGCCGGCGAGCCTCGACGGCGGCGTCACCTCGGGTCTGCAGGAAGATCACCTCGCGCATGCCACGCCGGCGGCATTGAAACTGCTGCACATCATCGACAACGCCGAAACCGTGCTCGCCATCGAATTGCTCGCGGCGGCGCAGGCGTATGACCTGCAGACGGGGCCGGCGCCGGCACCCGCCACCGTGCGGCTGTGGCGCGCCGTGCGCACGCGGGCCGCGCATTATCGCGACGATCGTCCGCTTGCGCCCGACATCGGACGCGCGCGCGAATTGCTGCGCACCCGGCGGCCCTGAGGCGCAATCAGGCGATATTGCCGGCCGGTGCTCGACGGGAGGACCCGTGCGCCGATTGGCCCGTCACGGCCTGCCCCGATTTTCATCGGAGCCGCGCGCCGCTAGCGCGGCCTCCACTGCGTCAGGAACCCGGTGACGGCGGCCGACTCCATGTGCCTCATGGCCTCGAACTCGCCGGATTTCTGGCTGTAGACGATCCTGCCGTCCGGCTCGAGGACGGCCAGCGCCGGGACGCCTTTTTTCAAGGGAATCTCCAGCTTCTCGGCGATGTCGAGGTTGCGTTCGAGCATCCTTCCGACGTTGACGTGCACCAGCACATAGTTGGCCGCGAGCAGCGCTGCGTTGGCGTCGTCGTGCAGATACAGATCGAGCACCTGGCAATCCGTGCACCAGTCGCCGCCGAAGTCGACCAGCACGCGCTTGTGGCCGGCGGCGGCGGTCTGCAATCCGGCGGCGAGATCCGCGGCCGCGAGCTCGGGGGCGGGATAGATGTGCCGCCCGGCCGCCCCGGCGGGCGCGACGCAGATCGCACACAGCGTCAGGGCGAGCGCCGGCAGCAGTGCGTATCTCATTTTTTCTTCAGCAGCTGGTGCAGGCTGTCAACGCCTTTCTTTTTCAGCACCGCATCGAGCCGCGTATTCGGACGAAACTCGGCGAGAAAATGCGCGCCGTATTCCTTGCGCAGCGTCTTTACTTGCGTGTCGCCGCGCTTGTGCCGGATGCCGCCGCCCTTGTCACGCTGCCGACCGTCGAGACCTTTCTTGAAATGCTTGGCCGCCATGTTCAACTCCTTCCCGCACCGATTGAAAATCCGATCGACGATGATTCGGCTAATATAGCCTGCCCGGCAAGGAACTCAACTTTTACCGGCCAGCAACTCAACCTCCCCGGCAAGGACATGCGTCATGGCCATCCCGTGGCGCGTCGCGCCGCCCCTCGTCAGCACCGCGTTGATCATGATCGGCGCCGGCGTCATGGGCTCGCTGCTGCCGCTGCGGTTCCTGGCGATGGGCTTCTCACCCGGAGTAATCGGCGTGATCGCGACGGCGGAGGCGCTCGGTTTCCTGATCGGCTGTCTGTATGCACACAAGCTCATTGCGCCCGTCGGTCTCGAGCGCGCGTATGCGACCTTCGCGGGACTCAAGGCGGTGGCGATTCTGGGGCTGCACTTTGCGGACGGCCTCGAAACCCTGGTGGTGCTGCGATTCATGATCGGCGCGAACGCCGCCGGCCTCGCGATCATCGTCGAGAGCTGGCTCAACGCGCTGGTGCCGAACGAGCAGCGCGGCCGGATACTGACCATCTACGTGCTGGTCTATGGGTTGTTCTTCGGGGTGGGGCAGCTCCTCAGCCGCAACCTTCAGGTGCGCGGTCCGGAATTCCTGTTCATCGCCGGCATCGCCACCACCCTGGCGCTGGTGCCCATGGTCGCCATCAACGTGCGCGCGCCGGTCATGCCGCAGCGCGTGCGGCTCGAGATACTGAAGGCGCTGCGCACGTCCCCGGTCTCGGTGCTGGCCTGCCTCCTCAACGGCCTGATCTTGACGGCGTTCACGACGGTCGGTCCGCTGTTCAGCGAGCGCATCGGCTTAGACCAGCCGCGCATCGTGCTGCTGATGGCCTGCGTCTCGCTCGGCGGACTGGTGCTGCAATGGCCGATCGGCTATGTCTCGGACAAGGTCGACCGGCTGTATGCCCTCATCGGACTCGGAACCGCCATACTCCTGGTGGCGGCCGCGCTGGTGGCGGCCGACCGGCACACGTCTTTCGTGCTGCTCGCCGTGCTGTTCGCCGCGTTCGGCGGCCTCGCCGAGAGCCTGTATGCGGTGGGCGTCGCCCATGCGAACGACCGCGCCGTCGTCACCGAGTACGTCGCGCTGTCCTCGACGCTGCTGTTCGTGTGGGCGCTCGGCGCCGCGATCGGCCCGACCACCGGCACCCTCGTGATGCAGGTCGTGCCGGGCGCCTTCTTCGTGTACGTGTTCGTGCTCACGCTCGCCTTCACACTGTTCGCGCTGTGGCGGCGCAGCCGCAGAAGGGCCGATCGCGTGGTCGAGTCGCGCGAGGAGTTCCTCGCCTACCCGCAGACCTCGCCGGAAATTTATGCCTGGCTGCCCTATCACCGCGAGCCGCCGGAGAGGGGCGGATCCGCACCGCCGCCGCCCGGCGATGCGACGGCCGGCGATGCGGCTGCCGGCGAGCCGCCGCCTTAGAGCGGGATGCGGGGCGGCCTGCGCTTCAGATGCTGCGTCCGCCGTCCACGGCAATGATCTGGCCGGTGATGTAGGGTGCGTCCTTCGCCAGGAACAGCGCCGTGCGTGCAATGTCCTGCGGGGTGCCCTGCCGCTTGAGCGCGGTCTGGGCGATGATTTCATGCTTGAGTGATTCATCGATTCCCGCCTCGGGCCACATGACCGGTCCGGGCGCGATGCCGTTGACGCGGATATCCGGGCCGAGCTCACGCGCGAGCGAGCGGGTGAGCATGGCGAGTCCGGCCTTGGCCACGCAATACACCGGATGAAGCTTGAGCGGCCGGAATGCGTGGATGTCCAGCATGTTGATGATGAGTCCGCGGCCGGCGCGCAGCGGCGGGACGGCCGCCTGCGACAGGAACAGCGGGGCCTTCAGATTACTGCCGATCAGATCATCCCATTGCGCAGGGGTGATCCGGCCGACCGGGGTGGGATAAAAGCTCGAGGCATTGTTGATCAGGATGTCGAGACGGCCGAACGCCGCGAGGGCGGCACCGATGAGGCCCGGCGCCGCGCCGCCCTCCAAGAGGTCCGCGGCATGCACGGCGGCGGAGTCCGGGCGTGTACCATTGAGCTCATCCGCCAGAGCCTGCGCCGCGGCGGCCGAGGTGCGATGATGAATGAGCAGATTGGCGCCGGCGGCGTGCAGCGCGCGCGCCACTGCGGCCCCGACGCGCCGCGAGCCGCCCGTGATCAACGCAACCTGCCCATCGAGCGTGGACACGGCGATACTGGACGTCATGCGAAGCAACGATACCGGAATGTCCGGGCAGCGTGAACCGCAGCTGGCGGCGGCGGAGGCCGAACATGCCGCGCGCGTGCACGGCCACATTGCGGCCGAGATCCTCGCCGCCGGCGGCTGGCTGAGCTTCGAGCGCTTCATGGACGTCGCGCTGTATGCGCCGGGCCTCGGCTATTACAGCGCCGGCGCCCACAAGTTCGGCGGCGGCGGCGATTTCACCACGGCGCCTGAGATTTCGGCGCTGTTCGGCGCCTGCGTCGCGCGCCAGTGCGCCGAGGTGCTCGCTGCGGTGGGGCGGGGCGGCATCCTCGAGATCGGTGCGGGCAGCGGCCGTCTGGCGGCCGACGTTCTCGGGCGGCTCGAACGCTCCGGCGAACTGCCCGAGCATTATTGGATACTCGAGATCAGCGCGGATCTGCGCGAGCGTCAGCGCCGTCTGCTGGGCGAGCGGCTGCCGCATCTCATGGGACGGGTGATGTGGCTCGATGCCCCGCCGGTGCAGCCCTTCGACGGCGTCATCCTCGCCAACGAGGTGCTGGATGCGCTGCCGGTGGCGCGGTTTCGCCGCCGGCGCTCGCGGGTGGAGGAATTGGGCGTCGCCGTCGATGGCGACCGCTTCATCTGGGCGGCGCGCGACGCCGGCCGTGACATGGCCGGTGCCGTTGACGTCCTCGCGCGCGCGGCCGCGGCGGCCGGCGCCGGCGAGTGGCCGGACGGCTATTTGTCGGAATACTGTCCGCGGCTCGCCGAGTGGACCGCCGCCGTGACCCGGCCGCTCGCGGCGGGAGCCGTGCTGTGGTTCGATTATGGCCTGCCGCGGGCGCACTATTATCTGCCAGAACGGCACGACGGCACGCTGCTGTGCCATTTCCGCCACCGCGCGCACGCTGATCCGCTGCGGTTGCCCGGCCTCGAGGACATCACGGCCTGGGTTGATTTCACCGCACTGGCGCTGGCGGCCGCCGGCGCCGGGTTCGAGGTGGCGGGTTTCACCACCCAAACCTACTTCCTGGCGGGCCTGGGGGTGGACCAGGAAATGCTGGCGCTGGCGCAGTCCGACGAAAACCGGTTCGCGCGCCTGGCGAACGAGGCGCGCCGACTCATGCTGCCGGGCGAAATGGGCGAGCGCTTCAAGGCCATGGCCTGGACGCGCGGCATGCGGGCAGCGCTCGGCGGCTTCGCGCTGCGCGATCTGCGCCACGTGCTGTGATCAGGGTTTGGGTGCGGCGATGGCGGCGATGGCGGCGCTGCGCGCACGGCGCAGCCCGGCGGCGATCTTCACTCCGCTGCCCGAGGCGAGATCGCCGGGCGCCGGCCTGACCGCGGCCGCGGCATCGCGCGCCGCCTGCAGCCAGGGGCGCTGCGGATAGGGGCGCGCCTGCAATCCCGCGCGTCCGCGGTAATCGGCCTCGCAGGCGAGCAGCATGTCGGCAAAGCGGTCGGGGCGGCGGAAGGCGTCCACTCTCTCGAACATTTCGACGATGGTGCCGGGCCGCAGTTCGAGGGCGCGATGGACCAGACCGTGATCGCGGGCGACGATGAGCGCCAGTTCGCGATAAGCGGTGGGGACGCGCAGGCGTGCCGCGAGCGTCTCGATGAGCGCGACGCTGCGCTCCTCGTGGCCGCGATGGCCGGGCCATTCCGCGCGCGGCGTCGCGCCCTTGCCGAGATCGTGCACCAGGGCGGCGAAGCGGACCGCCGCATCGGCGCCGAGCGCGACCGCCTGATCCAGCACCATGAGCACGTGCACGCCGGTGTCGATCTCCGGGTGCCACTCGACCGGCTGCGGCACGCCGAAAAGCGCGTCGATTTCCGGAAAAATCACCCGCAGGGCCCCGCAGCCGCGCAGCACGCGGAAATATTCCGAGGCCGCCGTCTCGCGCAGTGCCTTGTCCGTCTCCTGCCAGACGCGTTCGGCCACCAGCGCATCGATCTCGTGCCGCTCGACCATGGCGCGCATCAAGGCGAGCGTTTCCGGCGCGATGCGAAAACCCAGTGGCGCGAATCGCGCTGCGAATCGCGCAGCCCGCAGCACGCGCACCGGATCCTCGGCGAAAGCGGGCGAAACGTGGCGCAGCAGCCGCGCCTCGATATCGGCGGCGCCGCCGTAGGGATCGATAAGGGCACCGTCGCCGGAGCGCGCCATGGCGTTGATGGTCAGGTCGCGCCGCGCGAGATCCTCCTCGAGGGTCACCCCGGGGCCGAATTCCACCGCGAAGCCGCGATAGCCGGGTGCGACTTTGCGCTCCAGGCGTGCGAGCGCGTATTCCTCGTGGGTCTCGGGGTGCAGGAACACGGGAAAGTCGCGGCCCACCTCGCGGTAGCCGCCGGCCAGCAGCTCCTCGCGGGTTGCCCCCACCACCACCCAATCGCGTTCCCTGACCGGCACACCGAGCAGCGCGTCCCGGACGGCACCGCCAACCAGATACACTTGCATGGGTGAATAGTAGCAGCATCGCGCCGGCGGCCCGCGCCGCCCTGATGGTCGCAGCGGCCGCCTCGAGCGGCGGCTGCTACTGGCTGCAGAGCGCGGGCGGTCAGCTCGATCTGATGTCCAGGCGCGTGCCGATCGCGCGCGTGATCGCCGCGCCCGCGACGCAGCCGGCGGTGCGCAAGCAGCTCGAACAGGTGACCGCGATCCGCGACTTCGCCATCAGCGATCTCGGCCTGCCGGACAACGGCAGCTATCGCAGCTACGCGGACCTGGGCAGGAGCTACGTGGTTTGGAACGTGTTCGCCGCCCCCGAATTCTCCGTCGACGCGAAGCAGTGGTGCTATCCGATCGTCGGCTGCGTCGTCTACCGCGGATACTTTGCCGAGCGCAACGCCCGCGCCTACGCGACCAGGCTGCGCGCCCGCGGTCTGGATGTCGCGCTCGGCGGGGTGGCGGCCTACTCCACGCTCGGCCACTTCAACGATCCCATACTCAACACCATGCTCGGCTGGAACGACGTGGAACTCGCCTCGATCATCTTTCATGAACTCACGCATCAGCTCGTGTACGTCAAGAACGATTCCTCGTTCAACGAGGCGCTGGCCACTTTCGTGGAAGAGGAGGGGGTCCGCCGCTGGCTGCTGAAGACGGGGCGGGAGAAGGACCTGGCCGATTACACGCTACAGCAGTCCCGCGCGCAGCAGGTTCTCGAACTCCTGGGCCGCACCCGCGAACAACTGCGCAGCGTCTATGCCTCACGGCTCGCGCCGGCGCAGATGCGCGAGCACAAGCATGCAGCATTTGCGGCGCTGCGCTCGGCCTACGCCGACCTGCGGGCCGGTTGGGGCGGCCGCGCGCCGTATCAAGGATGGTTCGACGAAGACTTGAACAACGCGAACCTGGTGTCGGTGTCGACCTACCGGCGCTGCGTGCCGGGATTCGCGCGGCTCCTGGCAGGCGCCGGCGGGAATCTCCAGGCATTCTTCCGGCAGGTTCGCGAGCTCGCCAAGCTGGAATCCGTGCGGCGCGACGCCGCCGTATGCGCCCGCAGCAATATCCGGGCGGGCCGCTAAGGCGGCCGGGCCGCTAAGGCCGGCCGGGACCGGTACGGCCGGCGCGGCCCGCGGCGGCGCGGCAGCGGCTGAGGCGCGCGTTGTCCTCGAAAGCCCCGAGGTACAGGGCGGCGGCGGACTCCATCGATTGCGGCGCGATGCCGAGCGCTGCGAGGCCATCGCTGGTGCAGACGCTGTCGATGCCGAGCGAACGGTAATTGTCGGTGGAAAACGGACGGCCGGGAACGAAGTCCATGACCAGCGCCTGCAGCCGCGAGACGAAGTCCGGCAGGCCGATGATGAGCCGGCGGCGGCCGGTGAGCGCGGCCAGCCAGGCGACGATGTCTCTCAGCGAATAGTCTCTCGGACCGCCCAATTGATAGGTGCGGCCGATGCTGTCCGCGCGCGCCAGGCAGCGGACCATGGCCTCCACCACATCGTCGATGTACACGGGCTGCAAGCGGGCGCGCGGCTTGGCCAGCGGAAACACCCAGGGCACCGCCGCGAGCAGCGACACGAAGCGGTTGAGGAATGAATCGCCGGGTCCGAAAATCACGGACGGCTGAAAAATGGTCCAGCCGGGCGAACTCCCCGATTCGTGCAACAGGCGCTCGGCCGCGCCCTTGGAACGTAGATAATGGCTGGGTGCGTCGGGGGCGGCGTTGAGCGCCGACATCTGCAGAAAGCGCGCGACGCCGGCGGATTTGGCGGCCCGCAGGGCACCCTGAGTCAATTCGGTGTGCGCGCGGCGAAAACCGCCGCCACCGAATCCGCGCTCGTTCAGGATGCCGATCAGATTGATGACCACGTCCTGGCCACGGAAGCGCTCGGCCAGTTCGGCCGGGTCATACACGTCGCAATTCTCGAGCGCGAGACCGGGCAGCACCAGCATGTGCTTGTGCTGTTCGCGGTCGCGCGACAGCACGGTGACGCGATGGCCATCCTTGATCAGCCGGCAGACCAGCCTGGTTCCCAGGAAGCCGCTGCCGCCGAGCACGCAGATCGACATCGGCCGCATGGCGTCAGCGTATCGGGATGAGCAGCAGGTTGGAGCCGCGGCGTACGTTCAAGACCAGCACGTTGGCGCCCTTGGCGATTTCACGCAGCGCCTTGGTGCTGGCGACCGGAGTGCGGCCGACGGCGATGATGGTGTCATTGGCGCGCAGCCCCGCCTGCGCCGACGGGCTGCCTTCCTGCACGGCCTTGACCAGCACGCCGCCGCCGTCGGCGGCATCGACCAGCTCCGCGCCTTCGAGCCCCTTGTTGATCTCGGCGGCATTCGCCGTCTCGGTGTCATTGCGCTCCGCGATCAGCGCGATGACCTTGCGCGGTTTGCCGTCACGCAGCAGGCCGATCTCGACCTTGTCGCCGACGCGCATCATGCCGATGGCGTTGCGCAGCTCACCCGCGCCCTTCATGGTCACGCCGTTGACGGTGGTGATGATGTCGCCGGTCTTGACGCCGGCACGTTCGGCGGAGGAGCCCTGCACGACGCCGGCGACCAGCGCGCCGCTGGATTCGGACAGGCCATACTCCTTGGCGATGTCCGGCGTGACGTCGTAGATGTTGACGCCGAGCACGCCGCGCTTGACTTCGCCGTACTTGATCAGCTGGTCCATCACGCCCTTGACCATGTTGACCGGAATCGCGAAGCCGATGCCGATGTTGCCGCCGCTGCGCGACAGGATGGCCGAGTTGATGCCGACCAGCTCGCCGCGCAGGTTGACGAGCGCTCCGCCGGAATTGCCGGGATTGATGGAGGCGTCGGTTTGGATGAAGTCCTCGTAACCCTCCGGATTGATTCCTGAGCGGCCGAGGGCGCTGACGATGCCCGCGGTCACCGTATGCTGCAGACCGAACGGATTGCCGATGGCCACCACGTAATCGCCGACCTCGAGCTTGGCCGAATCGCCGAGCGACATGGCCACGAGATTCGGCTGCTTGGCCTGCAGCACGGCGATGTCGGAGCCTTCGTCGGTGCCGATGACCTTGGCAGTGAAACTGCGGTTGTCGAGCAGCGTGATGGTTATCTCGCTGGCGTTCTCGACGACGTGATGATTGGTGATGATGTAGCCGTTCTTGGAATCGACGATGACGCCGGAGCCTGCGCTCTGGAACTGCCGCTCGCGCGGCCCGGAATCCGGCGGCACGTCGAAGAAGCGCCGGAAGAAAGGATCATCCAACAGCGGGTTGCGCTGTCCCTGCTGCTCCTTGATGGTGCCGCGGGTGGCTATATTGACCACGGACGGCGAGACGCGCTTGACCATGGGCGCCAACGACGGCAGCGGTGCCGCATCCAGGACCGCGGGCAGCGCTGCGTGCGCCGGAACCACGGACTGGGAGAAAAAGGCCAACGCCAGCGCAATGGCGGCAAACTGATTACGCAGATTCATGCGCGGTCCTTTGGAGTGGAACTATCTTGATGTCTCGCCGGGACAAGGGTGGCGTGGTCGGACCCGTCCGACCCCGCCACCCCCGATTCAGACCCGCGATCTTACACGCAAAGACCGCGCCGCCGCCCGCGGGCCGTCAGGCCGCTTCGACGGTGATCTTGAGGGGCTGGACCTGCGCCAGTTTGGGGATCACGACCTCGAGCACGCCATGGACGGACTTCGCCTTGATGTTCTGGGCATCGGCGGACTCCGGCAGGCTGAAGCGGCGCAGAAATTCACCGCTGACCCGCTCGACGCGCCGATAGCCTTCGCGCGCCTCGCGCCGGGTCTCATCGCGCTGTCCGCGGATACTGAGCACGCCCTGTTCGGAGGTGATCTCGACGGCCTTCGGATCGACTCCGGGCAGATCGACGTGCAGCACGAATTGATTGGCCTCTTCATGGATGTCGGCGGGCGGCAGCCAGGCGCCGGAATCGGTGGCAGTGGTCTGCGGCGCGCCGAACAAGCGATCGATGTCCTTCTGCAGACGGCTGACCAGCGCCCAGGGCTCATAACGTACGACTGTCATGGACTGTCTCCTTAAAAATGGATGTGTAAATTGAAAAATCCAACCGAAAATCCGCAAAAAATCATTTCTGAAGATGCCGTGCAGCGGTGCTCACGGCATTTTTTTCCATGCACACGAAATAGGGTTGGGGCGGCGGATTTCAACGGCGAGTTGCGGCGATTCCGTGACGCAGTACCGATCGGGCGAGCCCGTCAATGCGACATAATGTGGATGCGGTGTGGAAACACAAGATCTTGCGATGTCCGGAAATTACTCTTGACCTAGGGCTCGCAAAGTGCAATCAGGTGATTTATCTAGATATTTTTATAATTCATTGAAAAATATAATATTTTTATCGACTAAATTGGCAGAGAAATATCTTGACGGTGGTCGCCGCCAAGTCTTAACCTTTCACCATAGGCACAAGATGTAGTGGTTGGCTCTCGCGTTAGTTCCCCCTCAGGTTCAATTCAAAACTCGATCGATCGATTGCGGACCTGCGCGGTTTTGCGGCCATTTCTGTTTTGTCGGGATCAAGTCGGGACAAAGTATAACGGAGCGGTTTCGTACCCATGAACACGGTGGTCAAGCTTCAGTCAAAAGATGTCGGCAGCATTCCCTTCCAGGAGGCCTCCTTCGACATCTGGGACAAGAAATACCGCCTGACCGCCAAGGACGGTACGCCCATCGATCAGTCGATGGACGACACCTACAAGCGGGTCGCGCGCGCGCTCGCGGACGTCGAGCCGGAAGAATGCCGGGAGCAGTGGAACGATTCGTTCCTCTGGGCGCTGCGCCATGGTGCGATTCCGGCGGGCCGCGTCACCTCGAATGCCGGCGCGCTCGAACACAAGCCCGCCACATCGACCATCAATTGCACGGTGTCCGGCACGATCCGCGATTCGATGCACGACATCCTGAACAAGGTCCACGAAGCCGGACTCACGCTCAAGGCGGGCTGCGGCATCGGTTACGAGTTCTCGACGCTGCGGCCGCGCGGCGCCTATGTGTCGGGCGCCGGCGCGTACACCTCCGGTCCGCTGTCCTTCATGGATATCTACGACAAGATGTGCTTCACCGTGTCCTCGGCGGGCGGCCGGCGCGGCGCCCAGATGGGCACCTTCGACATCGGCCACCCCGACGTGCTCGAGTTCATCCGCGCCAAGCGGGAGAACGGCCGGCTGCGGCAGTTCAATCTGTCCCTGCTCATCACCGATGAATTCATGCGGGTGGTCAGAAGCGACGGCGATTGGAAGCTGGCGTTCCCCCTCGGCATCAAGGAGTTCGAAAGCGAATCCCCCGATCTGTCCGACGAGGGCAAATTCGTGTGGCGCGAGTGGCCCCATACCGACGGCTACGTGGCCAACGAGGAGGGGCTGGTCGCCTGCAAGATCTACAAGACCCTGCCCGCGCGGCGCATGTGGGATCTGATCATGTCGTCGACCTACGATTTCGCCGAGCCGGGATTCATCCTGGTCGACAAGGTCAACGAGATGAACAACAACTGGTGGGCGGAGAACATCCGCGCCACCAATCCATGCGGCGAACAGCCGTTGCCGCCCTACGGATCCTGCCTGCTGGGCTCGGTGAATCTCACCAAGTTCGTCGTCGATCCTTTCACCGAGAGCGCGCGCTTCGACTGGGAGACCTACCGCAAGGTGGTGAAGGTGTTCACGCGCATGCTCGACAACGTGGTCGAGATCAACGGCCTGCCGCTGGAGCCGCAGCGCAATGAAATATTGCGCAAGCGCCGCCATGGCATGGGCTTCCTGGGTCTCGGATCGACCATCACGATGCTGTGCATGAAATACGGCTCCAAGAAATCGGTGGCGTTCTCGCAGAACGTTTCGCGTGAGATGGCGGTGGCCGGCTGGGAAGCGGCGCTCGATCTGGCGCGCGAGAAGGGCCCGGCGCCGATCATGAGCGAGGAGTTCACGGTCACGCGCGAAATGCTGCGCAAGCGCCCCGAAATGGTCAAGGACGGCTGGCGGGTCGGCGCACGGGTGCCCGGCCGCGTCCTGCACGCGCGCTACAGCCGCTACATGCAGAGAATCGCCGAGGCATCGCCGGAATTGGTCGACGAACTGGCCGAAATCGGCGCGCGCTTCACGCATCACACCTCGATCGCGCCCACCGGCACGATATCCCTGTCGCTCGCCAACAATGCCTCCAACGGCATCGAACCCTCGTTCGCACACCACTATTTCCGCAATGTGATCCGCGAGGGCAAGAAGTCGAAGGAGAAGGTGGACGTATTCTCGTTCGAACTTCTCGCGTACCGTGAGCTGGTGAACCCCCGCGCCATGCCGAATTCGCAGAATCCGGCGGAAAAGCTGCCGGATTACTTCATATCGGCGGACGACATCGGCCCGAAAGAGCACGTCGACATCCAGGCGGCTGCGCAGCTGTGGGTCGACTCGTCCATCTCGAAGACGGCGAACGTGCCGACCGACTACAAGTACGAGGACTTCAAGGACATCTATCTGTACGCCCACGAACAGGGGCTCAAGGGATGCACGACGTTCCGCTTCAATCCGGAGGCCTTCCAGGGCGTGCTGGTCAAGGAGGAGGACCTGAAGAACACGACCTATGTGTTCACGCTGGCGGACGGCACCGAAGTCGAGGCGAAAGGTGATCAGGAGATCGAATACGACGGCGAGATGCACACCGCCGCGAATCTCTACGACGCGCTCAAAGAAGGTTATTACGGGAAATTTTGATCATGGCAAAAATCAAGATAGACAAGAAGATCACCAAGTACCGGGTGCTCAAGCCGGAGATCAAGGACGCCGCCGCGGCTGCGCCCAAGGAGGCCCTGAAGACGCAGGACAACGTCATCTGGATGCACGAGAAGCTCGAGCGGCCGGAAGTGCTGATCGGCTCGACCTACAAGATCAAGACCCCGGTCTCGGATCACGCGATGTACGTGACCATCAATGACATCGTGCTCAACGAGGGCACGCCGCACGAGCAGCGGCGGCCGTTCGAGGTGTTCATCAATTCGAAGAATCTCGACCATTTTCAATGGATCGTGGCGCTCACCCGCGTCATCTCGGCGGTGTTCCGCAAGGGTGGTGACACCACGTTCCTGGTCGATGAGCTCAAGGCGGTGTTCGATCCGAAGGGCGGCTACTGGCAGCCGGGGGGCAAGTTCATGCCCTCGACCATCGCGGAGCTTGGCTACGTCATCGAGCGCCACCTGCAATCCATCGGCCTGCTGAAGAAGCCCGAACTGGACGTGCACCAGCTCAAGATGGTTCAGGAAAAGCGCGCCGAGTTCGAGGCACGCGCCAAGCAGACGGATGCGTTCTCCAAATCGCATTTTCCCGAAGGCGCGCAGCTGTGCGCGAAATGCAGCACGGCCGCGGTGGTCATGATGGACGGCTGCCATACCTGCCTGAACTGCGGCGACTCGAAATGCGGATAGGCGTCGGATCACGCGCCAGGTCACCGGCATTGCGATCAACATAGCCGCGACGCGATATCTTGCGACCGCGGCGGTGATCGCGCTGCTCGCGCCGCCGGCGCGGGCGGCCGATCCGGTGCAAATGCCACCGCCGCCCGGGGCGCCTGCGAGCAGTCCCTTCGTGTATCCGACGGAACTGGAGCCGGACGTGCGCTTCTGGATACGGGTCTACACCGAGGTGGGAACGGGCGCGGGGCTGCTGCACGACGACCGCCATCTCGGACTGGTGTACGAGGTTCTGCATTTCGACGCCGACCTCGCCCCGCAGCTGCGCGAGAAGCGGGTGACGGAAGCCAAGGCGCGCTACGTCGAACTGCTGCGCCGCTTCGCGGCGGGCGGGGAGCCCGGCAACGCGCACGAGCGGCGCATCCGGCACGCCTTCGGCGAACAGGCATCGGCCGCGGACTTTCGCGACGCGATCACGCGCATCCGCTTTCAGCTGGGACAGGCCGACCGGTTTCACGAAGGTCTGCAGCGCGCGGCCGCCTGGGAGACGCACATTGCCCGCAGCTTGCGCGATCTCGGCGTGCCGGAGGAGATCGCGGCGTTGCCGCACGTCGAATCCTCGTTCGATACCGCGGCCTATTCACGCGTAGGCGCCGCCGGCCTGTGGCAGTTCATGCCCTCGACCGCACGCCGCTTCATGCGCGTCGACTCCCTGGTCGATCAGCGGCTGGATCCGTACAGCGCCACCGAGGCGGCCGCCAATCTCATGCTCTACAACTACCGGCTGCTCGGCAGCTGGCCGCTCGCGGTCACGGCCTACAATCACGGACCCGGCGGCCTGCGCCGCGCCCAGGACGAACTTGGCACCAGCAACATCGCCACCATCCTGCGGCGCTATCAAGGACCCAACTTCGGCTTCGCCTCACGCAATTTCTACGTGGCGTTCCTGGCCGCGCTCGAGATCGACCGCCGCGCCGACGGTTACTTCGGGCCGATCGTGCGCCTGCCGAACACCGAGAGCTGGACCACCGAACTGCCCGACTACATTCCCGTGGAGGCGCTGGCCAGGGCCTTCAGGGTCGACCTGGGGGCGCTCAAGGTGCTGAACCCGGCGCTGCGCCCGCCCATCTGGAGCGGCGCACGCTTCGTGCCGCGGGGCTATGCGCTGCGCCTGCCGGGAGCGGCGCCGGCCCCGGCCGAACTCGCGGCCGCGTGGTCGCGGCTGCCCGCGAGCCAGCGGTATCTCGCGCAGCGCAACGACGGCAGCCATCGCATGCGGCGCGGCGAGACGCTGGCGGTCGTCGCGTCCAGGATCGGCGTGAGCTTGAGCCGCCTGCTCGCGGCCAACGGCATGCGGAGCACGGCCACCGTGCAGCGTGGCGAGACGCTGGCGTTGCCGCTGCCGCTGTCGCGCGCCGGACAGGGGCTGGGCGCGGACCTGACGCCGTCCACCACCCGCGCACCGCCCACCGCCATCACGTCACCTGCCGCGCCAAACCCGGCCGCCGACCGCGCGCCATCCGATAGCGCCGCGCCGCCAGTCCCGCTGTTGGCGATGCGCACGCCCCCGCCTCTCGATGCCTCATTGCCGCCGCGTCCGCCGGCCGCTGCGTACCTGCACGCCTTCGGGTACCGGCAGATTGATGCGCCGGAAGCGCTCGACGAGCCGCCGCCGGCCGGGCAGTCAGCCGGGGAGGCGCCGCCGGCGGCTGGCGCAAGCGCCGCGCGCGCAGCGTCGCCTCGGTCACCCCAATCGCCCCAGTGGTCCGAGTTGCCCCAGCTGCCGCGCGGCGCGCCGCCCATCGAGGCCTCCCTGCCTGCGCGCACCCGGCGGGGCGTGCATGAGGCGGAGTTCGACTGGCAGCCGCAGAGCGCCGCACTGGCACCGGCGGCGGCCCCGGCGGGCAGCACCGACACATTGGATTACAGCGTCGGCGGCGATGGCACGGTGGTGGTGCAGCCGGCCGAGACGCTCGGATATTTCGCCGATTGGTGCGGCGTGAGCGTGGCGCGGCTGCGGGCGCTCAATCACCTCAAGGGAGCCATGGTGGCCCTCGGCCGAAGGGTCACCCTGGATCTGTCGAGGGTGTCCGCCGCGCAGGTGCAGACCGCGCGGCGCGCCTATCATCAGAGCCTGCAGGAGGCTTTCTTCGCCTTGCACCGCATCGCCAGTACGGACAGCTACGCCGTCAAGCGCGGCGAAACGCTGTGGAGCATCGCGCAAACGCACGCCGATCTGCCGATCTGGCTGGTGGCGCAATACAATCCGGACGTGGATTTCAACGAAGTGCGGTCGGGCACGCCGATCGTGCTGCCCAAGGTCGTCGCCATCAATCGCCGATGAGACCGCGCGCCCGCACGTACCGATCGAGCGCCGCGCGGGTATCGTGGGAGGGCAGCATCGCGATGTCGCCGCCGCCGACGGCACGGCATTGCAGATCGAGCCGGCGGCTCGCGGCCAGCCGCTTCAGTCCGGGCACCGTGAGCGCGAAATATGCCGTTTGTCCCCACGAGACCACGGGACGATACGCGTCGCCGACCAGGGCCGGCGGATCGATCGGCGTGAGCACCATGGGGCCGTCATCGAGCAGCAAGCTGAGTGCCGCGGGCGCGCGAATATCGGCGGGTTGCACGTCGTTGCCGGGGGCGATGTGAACCCACAGTCCATAGCTGTAGCTGCCCATGCGATTCCATTCGACCGGTCCGAGATAGGCGAAATTCGAGCGCTTGCCGAATGCCACCCCGGAGAGCTGCACGAACTCGATGGGATCGTCCAGTACGCCCACGGTAACGCCGGTACGCGGGTCGAGCACCTCGACGGTCTTCTGCGATTGGCCGGCGCAGCCCAGCGCGAGGCCGGCGGCCATGCCCAGCAAGATTCGCCATGAACGCATGCGGCCAGTATAGCCGGGACGTGAGCCACGGCAGATCCTCCCGGCCGCGCTTCACGGTATAATTTTGCCAATGTCAAATCGAAATCCACCCTGCCCGGCGAAACGCCGCGCCGTCCGTGCGCTGCTGGCGCTCGGCGCATCGGTGATCATTGCCGCGGCCGGCGAGCCCGGCGCCGCGGTCGCGGGGGAGATCGCGGCCGCAGACCGCGTCGTCGTCGTCAAATCGCAGCACAAGCTGTACCTGTACAACGGCAGCCGGCTGCTGGGGGCGTATCGGGTGGCCCTGGGATTGAATCCGATCGGCCAGAAGGAGCGCGAGCACGATTTCCGCACGCCGGAGGGACGTTACAGCCTGGCGCGGCGCAATACCCGCAGCGAGTACTTTCTCGCCATCCAGGTATCCTATCCGAACAAGGAAGACGAACAGCGGGCGCACAAGAAGGGCTGGGCTCCGGGAGGTGCGATCATGATCCACGGCTGGCCCAATGCGCCCAAGCATTCGCCAGAATATTACGCGTCAAACGACTGGACCGACGGCTGCATCGCCCTGTCCAATTCCGACATGGTCGAGGTTTGGCTGCGCACACAAGACAATACCCCGATCGAAATTCGTCCCTGACGGTGCCCCGTGGAAACCACGATTCTATCGAGTGACATGGTGGATGCGCGCGTCGGTCCCAAGGGCAGCCTCGAACAACTGTCGCAGCAGGAGATCGAGAGGCTGGCCGATTCCAGCCAGGGTGGCCTGTACCCGCTGTTCCGCAAATGCGCGCTCGCCGTCCTCAACTCGGGCGGCGACGTCGATGATTCCCGGCGGATCTTCGAGAAGTACCGCGATTTCGATCTGCGCATCGTGCGCCAGCCCTGGGGCATCAAGCTGGAGATCAAGAACGCGCCGGCCTCGGCTTTCGTGGACGGCGAGATGATCAAGGGATTGAAGGAGCACCTGTTCGCGGTGCTGCGCGATGTGGTGTTCATCTCGACGGAGATCATGGAGGGCGGCCGCTTCGACCTGAAGTCCTCCTCCAGCATCACCAATGCCGTGTTTCACATACTGCGCAATGCACGGGTGCTGGAATTGCAGATGCGGCCGAATCTCGTCGTCTGCTGGGGCGGGCACTCCATCGGCCGCGTCGAATACGACTACACCAAGAAAGTCGGCTATGAGCTCGGGCTGCGCGGGCTGGATGTTTGTACCGGCTGCGGTCCGGGCGCCATGAAGGGTCCGATGAAGGGCGCCGCCATCGGGCACTCCAAGCAGCGCATCGTCAACGGGCGCTATCTGGGCGTCACCGAACCGGGCATCATCGCAGCCGAGCCGCCGAATCCGATCGTCAGCCAGCTGGTGATCATGCCGGACATCGAAAAGCGCCTCGAGGCCTTCGTGCGCCTCGCCCACGGCATCGTGATATTTCCGGGCGGGGCGGGCACCGCCGAAGAGATCCTGTATCTGCTCGGCATCCTGCTCGACCCCGCCAATCAGGATCTGCCGCTTCCGGTGGTGTTCACCGGCCCGGCGGACAGCATCGAATATTTTCAGCAGATACACCGCTTCGTCGGCGCAACGCTCGGCGCAGCGGCACAAATGCGCTACAAGATCATCATCGACGACGCACCCGGCGTGGCCCGAGAGCTGGTGCAGGGTCTGAAGCTGATCCGCGACTATCGCCGCGCAAAGAGCGATTCCTACAGCTACAACTGGCTGCTCCGGATTCCACTGGAGTTCCAGCTGCCGTTCGAAGTCAGCCACGAATCGATGCGTGCGCTGCGCCTGTCGCATGACCGGCCGATCCATCAACGAGCGGCGGATCTGCGCCGCGCCTTTTCTGGAATCGTCGCCGGCAACGTCAAGGAATACGGGGTGAGCGCCATCGAGCGCCATGGCCCGTTCGAACTGACCGGGGATCCGTCGATCATGGAGCCGCTGGACGAGCTGCTGCGCTCCTTCGTCGCGCAGCGGCGCATGAAACTCGCCGGAGCCGAATACGTCCCCTGCTACCGGCTCGTCGCGTGAACACAGCGCAATCGATCCGCTACGTCTTCGACCTGCCGGACGGAACCAAGCGTGCGATGGATTTCCGGTTCGACGCGCGCGATTTCCGCCTGGCCAATGCGGTTCCGCCGGTCGCGCCGTTCTGGGCCGAGCTGGAATTCTGCCAATGCGCCAATTGTCCGCTGAGCGCCGCGCAGCAGCCGCATTGTCCGGCGGCGCTGCAGATGGTCGGCCCGATCGAGCAGCTGAAATCGCTGGTCTCGTTCGACACCGTTGCGGTCACGGTGACGCAGGCGGAGCGCACCATTCACGTCGAAACCTCGGCGCAGCACGCCATGGTCTCCGTGCTCGGCCTGATCATGGCGACCGCCGGCTGTCCATGGACGGATCATCTGCGCCCCATGGCGCGCTTCCACCTGCCGTTCGCGAGCGAAACGGAAACCGTGTACCGCAGCGTGAGCATGTATCTGCTCGCGCGCGAGCTGATGGGCGAGAGCGACGAGCCCGCGTACGACGCGCTCAAGGCGCTGTATGAGAATCTGCACGTCGTGAATCGCGGAATTGCGAAGCGCCTGGGCGCGGCGACGCGCACCGATCCTGCGAGAAACGCGATCGCGATTCTCGACACCTACACGACTTCACTACCCGCCGCGCTGGCCCGTTCTCTCGACGAACTCGAGCCGCTGTTCGACGCCTGGCGCGCTGAAAAAAAACAGGTCATTTAACTTACCGCGACAATGCGTGAGATGCGTATCCCACGCTCGCGGCACGGCCGGGACGGCGCCGGTTCGCTTGTGACACAGTTCCTGTCGATGACGGTGCGCGGGACGTACTGTCACCAACATCGAACGAGGCATAGGTGATGACCGACAGCAAACATCATGGTCGATATTCCGGAGCGGAACGCCGTGGTACGCGTGCGGAAACTGCCCCGAAGCCGACCACCGCGGGATCCCGCGAGGCGTACGCCAATCTGCTCAAGCGCAGCGAGAAGCCCGGCGGACGCCACTCGGCCATCACCAACAGCCTGTACAGCTGGCACAGCTACAAGAATTGGGCGGAAAAAATCCGCGGGTCCTTCGACGAGAAGAAATAACCAGGCCGCCCGGCCGCGCGCTCACGCAATCTCGGACAGCTGATTCAAGCCACTCAAAGGCTGCCGGAGCGGCTCCTTCGCCCTCAACCATGCGAGCATGGGCTTCCAGTCCTCGACATCCTGCGCCACCATCTGGCGCTTCATCTCGTGCAGCCCGAGACCGAATTCCGCCGCGCGCAGGTAATTCTGCGAATCGCGAAGAGTCGCAATGACCGGAATGCGCAGGGTGTCCAGAAAGCGCATCAGCTTCTGGTAGACGGTGGTATTGCGCTTCACCCGGTTGGCGACCACGCCGATGCTGTTTTCCTCCCGGCGTATCTTTGCGACCAGCAAAAGGTCGGAGATGCAGCGCGAAAACGAATGGATGTCGATGTCCGAAGGCAGCACCGGCACGATGATGGCGTCGGCGCTGCGCGTCAGTTCGGGAAAATCCCGGGGCGGCACCGCCGCCGGCGTGTCCATGACCACGTGTGCGGCGTCCTCCGGGACGCGCAGCTGCCAGGAGCGTGTGACGCGCACATTGCGATCGAACGTGGTGACGCCGTGGATGTGGGCCTGCTCGGGGCGGCGCTTCTTCAACCAGCGGCTGCTCGAACCCTGAGGGTCGCCGTCGGACAACATGGGGCGGTCGCCGAGACTCGCAAAATATCCGGCGAGATTCGTGGCGATCGTCGTTTTGCCCGAGCCGCCCTTCGGATTCAGAATGAGAATTCGCTGCATTACCATAAAGCGTACGCAGCGCACGCCGGCGTGGCAAGGGGCGGCCCGGCGGCAATCGTTGCAGTTGTGAGGCGACTCACGTTCATCGCGCGGTGGCGCGACTAGACTGATGCGCATGGAAAGAGTTCTACAAGCCATCGATGAATGCGACGATGCGCTCGCCGCCTGCAGGCAGTGGTGGCTCGGATCGGCGACCAAGATCGCCGTGCTGCTCGCCAGCGCCGCCGCGGCCGGATTGTTCGTGGTGGCGCTGCTGCGGGGTGCGGCGCCCGTGCTGCTGATGACCTGCACAGCCGTGACGCTGGCGGCCGCGGCGCTCTCGGTCAAGCGCCGCACCGAAGCCGAAGCCGCGCTCTAGAAATCCACCCGCCCGCCGCGGTGGCGACATGCCCCCCGGTGGCGGCATAATCCCGGCGATGACCTTGGCGCCGATGACATTGCGGATACCGGGTCCCGCCGGCGATCTCGAAGCCGCGCAGGAACCGCAGTCCGACTCGGCCGCGCAGTGCGCGAGCTACGCGGTCATCTGCCACCCCCATCCCCTGTACGGGGGCACCATGCACAACAAGGTGGTGACGACTCTGGCGCGGGCCCTGCAGGCGGCCGGCATGCCGACCCTGCGCTTCAATTTTCGCGGTGTGGGAGCGAGCGCCGGTGTCTATGACGAGGGTCGTGGCGAAACCGACGACGCCGCGGCGGTCGCCGATTGGGGTGCCCGCCGCTGGCCGGGTGGGCGCCTGGTCGTCGCCGGCTTTTCCTTCGGTGCCTACGTCGCGCTGCGCCTTGCCCGGCAGCGCCCACTCGAGCGGCTGATCACCGTGGCGCCGCCGCTGCAGCGCTTCGATTTCTCGGATCTGTCTCCGCCCGCGTGCCCGTGGCTCATCGTGCAAGGGGATGCGGACGAGCTGGTCGATGCCGCCGGCGTCATCCACTGGGCAGAGGGTCTGATGCCGCGGCCCCATCTGGTGGTTCTGCCCGGCGTCGGGCACTTTTTCCACGGCCGCCTGCAGGAACTCTCCGACGCCGTGATCGGCGAGATCCGGAGCGGCCGGCAGGATGCCAACCGCACCGGACAGGAAGCCGGTTAGTTCACGAATTCCTTCAGCGTCTTGAGCGCCGCGATGCGGACCTTCTTGCTCGCCGGTTTGGCTTTGAACAGCATCTTCTCGCCGTTGAAGGGATTGATTCCCTCGCGCGCCTTGGTGGCGGGCTTCTTCACAACCTTCATCTTGAGCAGACCGGGAAGGGTGAAAATGCCGTGACTGCGCAGGCTCTTCTTGATTGCGGCGGAGAGTGATTCCAACACGGCTCCGACCTGCTTCTTGGAAAGCTCCGTTTCCTTCGAAATGCCGGCGAGTATTTCGGACTTGGTCGGTGCTGCATTCTTTTTCGCCATATTGAATCTCCTACTGCGGGTTGCGATCTTGTACTTTAAATTCTGACAAATTCAACTCGGCGCCGAAAATAACATAGAAAAAAGCCGATGTTTAGCGCAATTTCAAAAAAAGTTGCACGCGGGGAGTGCGCGCGAGCCTGAATTTTCAGGCCTCCGCGCCTCGCACGCGACGTGCGCCGCGCGCATCCGTCGCCGAATGCAGACGCCTGCGACCAGCGCTCGACGCCGGCCGCAGTGATTTCAGCAACGTAGCGCACATTGTTGCCGTTCCTGACAACGTGCCGCTCAATGCAGCAGCACCAGCAGCGCGCCGATGGCGATGCAGACCCACAACACCGAAAAATCGACCTGCCCGATGGGCGGGATCAGCCGGCGCACCGGCTTGAGCACCGGTTCGCAGAGCTGCGCCAGCAGACGCACCCCCGGTGCGTAGCCGCCGGGCGCGATGAAGCTGGTCAACCAGTAGACCAGCAGTGCGAACAGGTAGATCCGCAGCACCATATCGAGGAGATCGACGACCGTGACGCGCAGGAACGCCAGCGGATCGGCGAAGCTCAGGCCCGAGAGGCCGAACAGCGCAGCGGTGCGCGCCGCCGCCATCAGCAGCACCGCGACCAGCGTGGCGGTGTCGAGCTTGCCCACCGGCGGCAGCACGCGCCGCAGCGGCAGTATCAGCCAATTGGTGACGCGCACGATGGCATCGGCCATCGGGTCGCGAAAATCGGCGCGCACCCGCTGGAACAGCAGGCGCAGCACGAAAGCGAGCGTCAGCAGCCACAGCAGCGTGTCGACGATGTACCGGATCGCATCCATCTTGAGAAGCCTCGCTGCGGCGCGGAGCGACAGGCTCCCTACAGTGCGCCGTATTCCGCGCCGAGTTCGGCGGAACGGCGATCGGCCGCCGCCACGGCGTGCGCAACGATAGCACGAAGCCCCGCCGCATCCAGGACCTCCAGGGCCGCTGCCGTGGTGCCGCCCTTGGACGTCACCTGCTCGCGCAGGGTCGCCAGCGATTCGGTGGATTGGCGCGCCATCTGGGCGGCGCCATACGCCGTTTCCAGCGTGAGACGATGAGCGACCTCGTCCGGCAGGCCGCGCTCGTGGGCGGCGGCTTCGAGCGCCTCCATGAACAGGAAGAAATAGGCGGGACCGCTGCCGGACAGCGCGGTGACGGTATCCATCTGTGATTCGTGCTCCACCCACACGGTGGCGCTCACGGCGGCCATGATGGACTCCGCGAGCGCGCGCTGGGCGGCGCCGACGCTCGGCGGCGCATAAAGACCCGTGGCGCCGAAGCCGTTCAAGGCCGGACGGTTCGGCATGGTGCGCACAACCGCGACCCGCGGCCCGAACCAGCGCGCGAGCGCGGCGTGGGGGATGCCCGCGGCCACCGAGATGACCAGCGGCGGCTGCCCGCCGAGATGCGCAGCCAATCCTGCGGCCACGGCGCGCATTTGCTGCGGTTTCACGGCGAGCACCACGACCTCGGCGCCGCTCACGGCGAGCGCGTTGTCCGCGGCAGTCCTGATGCGAAATTGTGCGGTCAGGCGCTGCAGCTGATCCGGGCTGGGATCGGCGACCACGACGTTGCCGGCGGGCAGCCCGCGCTTGATGAGGCCGCCGATCAGGGCGGCCGCCATGTTGCCACCGCCGATGAATGCCAGTTTGCGTATGTTGTTCATGGGCGCTCCGTGCGTGATGCCGTCAGCGCGGGCCGAACAGCGCGCTGCCGATGCGCACCAGTGTCGCGCCCGCGGCGATCGCGGACTCGAAATCCGCGCTCATTCCCATCGACAGTGTATCGAGGCCGAGCCCGTCCACATTCAGCGCCTGTCGCAGGTCGCGCAGGCGGGCAAACACGGCGCGTTGCGCCGCGGCATCCGGCTGCGGGGGCGGCATGCACATCAGCCCGCGCAGCCGCAGCCGCGGCAGGCCGCGGATGGCGCCGGCCAGAGCGGCGAGCTGCGAGGGATCGACGCCGCGCTTGCCCGGCTCCGGCACCAGCATCACCTGGATGCACAGATTCAACGGCGGCGCGTGGAAGGGACGCTGCTCGGACAGGCGCCGCGCCAGCAAGGGCCGGTCGACGCTGTGGACCCAATCGAAGCGCTCGGCGACCACGCGGGTCTTGTTCGACTGCAAAGCGCCGATGAAATGCCAGTGCAGCTTCAGGTCGGCTAGCGCGTCCATCTTCGGCAGGGCTTCCTGCAGGTAGTTTTCGCCGAAATCCGTGACGCCGGCAGCGGCGGCGGACCGCATGGCTGCGGCAGACTGCGACTTGCTGACGGCAACCAGCGTGACCGATGCAGGGTCGCGGCCGGCCGCCAGGGCCGAAGTGCGTATCCGAGACCGGACGTGGTTCACGTGAACCGCCAAATTCTGCGGACCAATTAACATATTGAATGGCGACACCCTCTTATATACTGCTGGTGGCCGGGGCCTGGAATTAGGAGCCGTGAATGGCGGTTGATATTGCGCAGCTTCTCGCTTTTGCGGTGAAGAACAATGCGTCGGACCTGCATCTTTCGGCGGGTGTCGCGCCGATGATCCGCGTGGACGGCGACATCAAGCGCATCAACATGCCGGCGCTCGTGCACAAGGAAGTGCACAGCATGGTGTACGACATCATGAATGACAAGCAGCGCAAGGCGTTCGAGGAGTTCTTCGAAACCGATTTTTCATTCGAAATTCCCAAGCTCGCGCGATTCCGCGTCAACGCATTCAACCAGAATCGCGGCGCGGGCGCGGTATTCCGCAACATTCCCACGGCCATCCTGTCCCTGGACGAACTGAACGCCCCCAAGACTTTCAAGGACTTGTGCATGCTTCCGCGGGGGCTGGTACTGGTCACCGGCCCGACCGGCTCCGGCAAGTCGACCACGCTCGCGGGCATGGTCAACCATTGCAACGACAACCGTCCGGATCACATCATCACCATCGAAGATCCGATCGAGTTCGTGCACGAGAGCAAGCGCTGCCTGGTCAATCAGCGTGAGGTGCATCGCGACACGCTCGGCTTCAGCGAGGCGCTGCGTTCGGCGCTGCGCGAGGATCCGGACGTGGTGCTGGTGGGCGAAATGCGCGATCTGGAGACCATCCGCCTGGCTTTGACCGCGGCCGAAACCGGGCACCTGGTGTTCGGCACCCTGCACACGAGCTCGGCCGCCAAGACCATCGATCGCATCGTGGACGTGTTTCCGGCCGCCGAGAAGGAAATGGTGCGCGCCATGCTGTCGGAGAGCCTGCGCGCCGTCATCTCCCAGACGCTGATGAAAAAGGTCGGCGGCGGCCGCATTGCGGCGCACGAAATCATGATCGGCACGCCTGCCATACGCAACTTGATCCGCGAGGGCAAGATCGCTCAAATGTATTCGGCCATCCAGACCGGCCAAAGCCAGGGCATGCAGACCCTCGATCAGTGTCTGCAGGACATGGTGCAAAAGGGGCTGGTCAGCCGCGAGGAAGCGCGCTTCAAGGCTCAAAACAAGGACAGCATCTAAATGGAACGCGAACAAGCAATCCGCCTCATGCAGGATCTGCTGCGGCGGATGGTCGAAAAGAAGGGCTCGGACCTGTTCATCACCGCGGGCTTTCCGCCGGCGATCAAGGTCGACGGCGAGATCCGGCCGCAATCGGACCGCACACTCAGCCCGGAACAGAGCGCCACCATGGTGCGGGCGATCATGAACGACCGCCAGACCAAGGAATTCGACTCCACCAAGGAGTGCAATTTCGCCATTGCCCCCCCCGGCATCGGACGCTTCCGGGTGAGCGCCTTCGTCCAGCAGGGATACACCGGAGCGGTGCTCAGAACCATCAACGCCAAGATACCGACGCTCGAGGAGCTCGAGCTGCCGCCGATTCTCAAGGACGTGGTGCTCTCCAAGCGCGGCTTCGTGATTCTGGTGGGCGGCACCGGCTCGGGCAAATCCACCTCGCTCGCGGCGATGGTCGGCTACCGCAACGAGAAGACCCGCGGCCACATCGTCACCATCGAGGATCCGGTGGAATACGTGCACGCGCACAAGGGCTGCGTGATCACCCATCGCGAGGTCGGTGTCGATTGCGACAGCTGGCATCTGGCGCTCAAGAACACGCTGCGCCAGGCTCCCGACGTGATTCTGATCGGCGAAATTCGCGACCGCGAGATCATGGAATACGGCATCCAATTCGCCGAAACGGGCCATCTCGTTCTGGCCACGCTGCATGCCAACAGCTCCAACCAGGCGCTCGACCGCATCATCAACTTCTTCCCCGAGGAGCGGCGCGAGCAGTTGCTGATGGATCTGTCGTTGAACATCCGAGCGCTCATCTCGCAGCGGCTGATTCCGCGGGAATCGGGCAGCGGGCGGATCGCGGCCATGGAGATCATGCTGGCATCGCCGCTGATATCGGATCTGATCTTCAAGGGCGAGGTCAACAAGATCAAGGACGTGATGGCGCGTTCGAACCGGCTCGGTATGAAGACCTTCGACCAAGCTCTGTTCGAACTCTATGAACAGGGGCTGGTATCCTACGAGGATGCGCTGCGCAATGCGGATTCGAAAAACGAGCTGCGCCTGCGCGTCAAGCTCGAGAGCAAGCGCGAAATGAAGAATCCGGAGGCGGCGGGCCAGAACCTGCGCATCGTCGAGGAAGAAGAAGGCCAGGTCTTTTAGGGGTCCCGCTGATGTCATCCGTCGCCACAGCGCAGGTGATGAACACCAAGCCGCTTTTCAAACTCATGGTGGAGAGAAAAGCATCCGACCTGTTTTTCACCTGCAATGCGCCCGTGAAGATCAAGATCGAGGGCAAGATCTTTCCCGTCAACAAGCAGATCCTGAGCCCCGAAACCGTGCGCCAGGCCGCGCTCGGGCTGATGACCCAGGACCAGATCGACCACTTCACGGAGGAGCTGGAGATAGACTTCGCGATCTCCGAGCCCGGCCTCGGCCGCTTCCGCGTCAACGTGTTCTACCAGCGCGGCTACCCGGCCATGGTGCTGCGCTACATCACCGCGGAGATGCCCCGGCTCGAGGATCTCGGCATGCCGGAGATCATGAAGGATCTGGTGATGCTCAAGCGCGGACTGATACTGATGGTCGGCGCCGCCGGCGCGGGCAAGTCGACGACCCTGGCGGCGATGATCAATTACCGCAACGAAATCTCCTCGGATCACATTTTGACCATCGAGGATCCGATCGAATTCCTGCATTCCAACAAGAAATCCATCGTCAATCAGCGCGAAGTGGGACTGGACACGAAATCCTTCGCACGTGCGCTGCGCGGCGCGGTGCGCGCGGCGCCGGATGTGGTGTTGATCGGCGAGATACGCGACCGAGAGACCATGGAGGCGGCCATCGCGCTTGCCGGCACGGGACACCTGTGCATATCGACACTGCATGCCAACAACTGCGCCGAGACACTGGACCGCATCATCAACATGTTTCCGCGCGACCAGCACAACCAGATCTTTCTGGATCTGTCGCAATACCTGCGCGCCATCCTCTCGCAGCGTCTGGTATCCGCGAAGAGCGGACTGCGCGTGGCGGCGTCCGAGGTCATGGTCAACACGCCCCACATATCCGAGCTGATCAAGAAGGGCGACGTGATCGGCGTCAAGGAGGCGATCCGCACCGGCACCGAGCGCGGCATGCTGAGCTTCGACAGCTCGCTGTACAACCTGGTGCGCGAGGGACGCATCGATCTCGAGGAGGCGCTGGCGAGCGCCGATTCGCGCACCAATCTCGAGGCCAAGATCAACTTCGGCTGAGGCTTCCCGGGACCGGCAGCCCCGGCGCTTCGACCGGCTCGGACTGCCCGGCCCGGCAGGGCACGAGATTGCCCTCGAATTCACGCGTACACGTCTCCCAGCCGAAGCCCATGGCGTACTGCCGGCACGCGCCGGCTTCGAGCGCCAGTGCGCGCCGCGCCGCGCTTGCCAGATCCTCATCGAGCGCGCCGGTCACACCGTCGCGTATCACATCGATCGGTCCGGCCACGGGAAAGGCGGCCACCGGCACGCCGCACGCCAGCGCTTCGAGATTCACCAGCCCGAAGGTGTCGGTCAGGCTCGGAAACACCATGACGTCGGCCGCGGCCAGGTGCGCGGCGAGGTCCTCGCCGAAGCGGAAGCCCGCGTAACATGCCCGCGGATATTGCGCCTCGAGGCGCGCCCGCTCCGGACCGTCGCCGATCACCAGCTTGCTGCCGCTCCAGGGCATCGCGAGGAAGGCGTCGATGTTCTTCTCCACCGCCAGGCGCCCGACATAGGCCGCCACGGGCCGCGGCAATGACAGGAACTCCTTGCCGCGCGGCCTGAACAGCTCCGTATCCACCCCACGTCGCCACACCGCCAGGTTGTCGAAGCCGCGCGCCGCGAGCTGGCGCCGCACGCTCGGGGTGCTCACCATGCAGCGCGCCGCTGCGCCGTGAAACCAGCGCAGCAGCCGGTAGGAAAGCACGACCGGGATCGGAAATCGCGCCCGCAGGTATTGCGGGAACTGGGTGTGATAGGAGGTCGTGAAGCGCCAGCCATGGCGCCTGCAGAATCGCCGCGCCGCAAGTCCGAGCGGCCCTTCGGTGGCGATGTGCAGCGCCTGCGGAGCGAACTCGAGCAGCCGCCCGCGCAGCGGGCCGTAGGGCCGCAGCGACAGCCGTATCTCCGGATAGGTCGGGCAGGGGATGCTGCGGAAATCCTGCGGCGTGACCATGCTCACGCAGTGCCCGAAGCGTCCGAGCCAGGCGGCGGTCTGCGACAGCGTGTTCACCACGCCGTTGGTCTGCGGGTGCCAGGCGTCCGTGACGATGGCGATTCTCATCGGCGCACTGTGACAGCGGTGCATGAAGATTCGATGAACGGGGCATGCGGCCGCAAGAAACGGCGCGCGCTGTCATGCGCCTGCAATGGAAATCCTATATTTGCTTCATGCACGATTTCTCAACCCACCCCAGGAACCCCCATGCACAGCTTTTGGCGAATGCTCCAGACCCAACGTTGGGATGACCATCGTTACTATCATCACAGCCGGATCAACCAGTCACTGCACCTGCTCAGCGCATTGAGCTTCCTGGCCGCGTACGCGATGGTGTTCAGCAACCCCGCGGCCGCCGCGCTGATCGCCTGGCTGGTGGCCATGGTCAGCCGCCAGGCCGGGCATTTCTTCTTCGAGCCCAAGGGTTATGACGCTGTCAATCAGGCGACGCACGAGTACAAGGAGCAGATCAAGGTCGGCTACAACCTGCGCCGCAAGATCGTGCTGCTCGCCGTCTGGGCGGCTTCGCCCGCGGTACTGTGGCTCGACCCGACGTTCTTCGGCATGTTCGCGCCGCACGCGGACGGCGCACAGTTCGTGCGGCACATGGGCCTCATATGGCTGATCATCGGCTGCGGGGGCCTGCTGTTCCGCACCGTGCAGTTGTTCTTCATCAAGGACGTGCAGACCGGACTGGTGTGGCTGACCAAGATCATCACCGACCCGTTCCACGACGTGAAGCTCTACTGCAAGGCGCCGCTTCACCTGCTGCGCGGTGAACTCATCGATCCGATGGGCGGCGAGCAGCGCGCCTGAATCATCTCCATGAGCACGCGCCGCCGGATGGAACGGTTGGTGAGCGCGGGCGGTGCCCACCACCAGCCGTCGCGCTGCATGGCGAGAGCCGCCGACACGATCCGGTCGGCGACCGCGGCGAAATCGGCGTCGGTGAAATTGAGGCTGAAGATCAGGCGGCCGGTCCCCACCCAGCTGAGGGCGAGGCCGGCCGCCCGCAGATAATATTGCAGCATCCAGTTGTACCGGGACGGATTGAGGTAGTCGATGGTCCAGATCGAGCACAGGTTGGCCAGCCGCAGCGGCAGCCCGGCATCGCGCAGGCGCGCATTGAGCGAGGCGGCACGCGCGTTCCACAGCGCGTCCTGATCCGCATACAGCGCGCGCACCGCGGCAGTCTCGAGACGCCCGAGGAATTCGGCCATTGCACCCATCACATAAGGATGTGCATTGAAGGTGCCGCGCGCGAAGCACACGTCGGCCGGCCGGTCCTCGCGATATCGCCGCATGTTGGCGTGCGATCCGCACAGCACGCCGACCGGCAGTCCGCCGGCGACGGTCTTGCCGTAGGTGACCATGTCGGCGCGCACGCCGAAGAACTCCTGGGCGCCGCCCGCCGCGAGGCGAAAGCCGACGAACACCTCGTCGAATATCAGCACGATATTGCGCGCCGTGCACGCGGCGCGCAGCTTGCGCAGCCACACGGCATAGGCTTCGCGGTCGAAATGCGCGCCGCGCCCGCTGTCGACCAGGGTGGAATCGCCCGGGGCGCCATGATTCGGATGCAGGGCCTGCAGGGGATTGACCAGCACGCAGGCGATGTCGCGCCGGCCGTGCAGCACCCGCAGCGCGGCCTGGTCCATGTCCTTCAGGGTGTAGGTGTCGCGGGCGGTCTGCGGATTGCCGACACCCGGCTGCACGTCGCCCCACCAGCCGTGGTAGGCGCCGCAGAAGCGCACCAAATGGCGGCGGCCGGTATGATAGCGCGCGAGGCGCACCGCCTGCATCACGGCCTCGGTGCCGGACATGTGGAACGAGACCTCCTGCATGCCGGATATCTCGAGCAGCCGGCGCGCATTGCCGGCGACCAGCGGATGATAGGCGCCGAGCACCGGGCCCAGATCGCGCACGCGCTCTGCGCCGCGGGCGATGCAGTCCTTGTAGAAATCGTAGCCGAAGACGTTGACGCCGTAGGAGCCGGTCAGATCGTAGAACCGGTTGCCGTCGAGATCCACCACTTCCACCCCGGCGGAGGCGGCGACGAAGGCGCCGCCCTGCAGATGCTCGCGGACATGACGGCTGAATTGGAACGGCACGCGGTAGCGGGAGGTGAATTGCAGGTCGGAGATGCCGTCCGCAGCCTCGGCGGTGAGCGCCGCGCTGCCGGCGAAGCGACCGGCATACAGCGCGGCCAGGCGCATGAAGCCGGTCCGCCGCGCCGCCGCGACCTCCTCCGGTGCGGCATCCGCCCGGAAGAATTCCGCCTCGCCGTATTCGTAGTACGGGACCAGCCGCGCAACGCGCCGTGCCATGCGCGAGTGCCCGGCGAGCGATCGATGTTTGGCAGCCGACAGCTGCAGCCGCAACCTCAGTGCGCGCAGCATGAACACCAGGGCGGCAGCGCCCAGGACGGACGCCAATACCGCGATGATCGGGGACGTGCTCACCTGTTTCCTCGGCGGCCGCTGTATTGCATGGCGATGACACTTCGATGACCGGGCGGACGCGGCGCCCGGCGATCCTGCGGCTGCTGCAGGAGGACCTGAATTTCCTGCTGACCAACCGCATCCCGCGGCGCGCGCTGACGCGACTCATGGGGTGGCTCAGCCGGCTGGAGCAGCCGTGGCTGTGCCGCGCCGGCATCGCGGTGTGGCGGCTGTTCACCGAACTGGATCTGAGCGATTCCCGGCGGGCACGCTTCTCGAGCCTGCACGACTGCTTCACCCGCGAACTGGCCGAGGGCGCGCGGCCCATCGACCGGGATCCGGCGCTGCTCGCGAGTCCCTGCGATGCGATCGTGGGTGCCTGCGGCACGGTGACCGAGGGCGCGGTGCTGCAGGCCAAGGGATTTCCCTATCCCTTGATGGATCTGCTGGGGGACGCGGCGCTGGTACGATATTACCGCGGCGGCAGCTATGCGACCCTGAGGTTGACCTCGGGCATGTACCATCGGTTTCATGCGCCGGCCGACTGCCGCATCGAACAGGTCAACTACATCTCCGGCGACACCTGGAATGTCAATCCGATCGCCCTGCAGCGGATCGAGCGGCTGTTCTGCAAGAACGAACGCGCCATCATCCGCTGCCGGCTGGCCTGCGGCCGCCTGATCACCCTGGTGCCGGTGGCGGCCATCCTGGTGGCCAGCATCCGTCTGCGCTTTCTGGACGTGCGGCTGCATCTGCGCTATCGGGGGCCGCACGTGATCCCCTGCGACGTCGCGGCGTGCAAGGGCGAGGAGCTCGGCTGGTTCGAGCACGGTTCCACCGTCATTGTGTTCGCACCCGCCGGCGTGTCACTGTGCAGCGGGCTGCCGGGCACCCGCATCAACATGGGACGCGGATTGATGCAATTGCCGGCGGGCGCTTCCGGCGACGCCTGGGGCGACGCCTGGCGCGGGGGTTTTAGTCGATGACGTGGTCGGCGGCACAATATTCTCTGTTCGAGGCTGAGCGCAATCGCCCGATCCGCGATCTGCTGGCGGCGTTGCCGCCCATCGCCGTGCGCAACGCCATGGATCTCGGCTGCGGTCCGGGCAATTCCACCGAGCTTCTGGCCGCGCGCTTTCCCGGCGCCGCGGTGGCCGGCTTGGACAGCTCGCCCGACATGATCGAAGCGGCCCGCAGCCGCCTGCCCGGACTGCGTTTTGAACTGGCAGACCTCGAATCCTGGGGCGACCCCGGACCGTTCGACCTGCTGCTTGCCAACGCCGTGCTGCAGTGGCTGCCGGACCATGCCACCTTGCTGCCGGCGCTCACCGGCAGGCTCGCGCCGGGCGGCTGCCTCGCCGTGCAGATGCCCGACAATCTGGATGAGCCGGTGCAGCGGCTGATGCGCGACATCGCGCTCGACGGACCATGGGCGGCCAAGCTCGCCGGCGCCGCGCGGCAGCGCACGGCGCCGGCCACCGCCGAGGGCTATTACGCGATGCTGCGGGTGCGGTGCACGCAGGTGGAGATCTGGCGCACCACCTATTTTCACGCGCTCGCAGGCGGCCCCGGCGACGTGGTCGACTGGTTCAAGGGCAGCGGGCTGCGGCCCTTCCTCGAGCCTCTCGAGCAGGCTGAGCGGGGCGCCTATCTCGAGCGCTACCTCGCCGGCGTGCGGCGCATACTGCCGCCGCTGCCCGGTGGCGGCGTGCTGCTGCCCTTCCCGCGGCTATTCCTGCTCGCCGTCCGCTGAGCCGGGTCCGGCAAAGAACACCGCGGCCGCGTCGAACACCGGACCGTCCACGCAGACGCGCTTCATGGCCGGCCCGGCGGGCGTGTGCACCGCCACGGCGCAACCGGCGCAGCCGCCCACCGCGCAGGCCATGAACTCCTCCAGGCACACCTGCGCGGGGACCTTGAACTGCCGTGCGAGCCGTGCGGTCGCTTGCAGCATCGGCGTCGGGCCGCAGGCGAACAGCTCCACCTCGGCGAGCGCCGCGGCATTCAGCGTAAGCAGATAGTCGGCCGCGAGTGCGGTGACGAAGCCGTCGTAGCAGCCGGCGTAGCCCGCGCAGCTCGCCAGGCGGCTGGCGACGCCCCATTCCTCGAGCAGGGGCATGGAAGCGATCGCACCCGCCGGCATTCCCGGCACCAGGATGGTGGAGGGCCGGGACTTGAACGGGAAGGGAATCTCCGAACCGAACAGCGCCAGCGGCCGCCAGGGTGCGCGGCCCGCCAGCGTCTCGGCGAGAAACACCATGGGCGGAATGCCGACGCCGCCGCCGATCAACAGGCCGCGGGGCCGGCCGGCGTGCAGGCTGAAGCCGACGCCGATCGGCCCCATGAGCGCCAGGTGTTCGCCCGGCTTGCGCCGCGACAGCAGCTCGAGGCCGTGGCCGTGGACCTTGTACAGGATCTCGATCCAGCCCTCGGCGGCATGGGCGCGCATGATGGACAGCGGCCGGCGCATGGGCAGCGACTCGTCGCAGCGCACATGCGCGAACGATCCGGGCATGGCGGCCGCGGCGCAGCGCGGCGCCTGGATGCGGATGATGAACTGGCCGGCCGCGAACGCGGTCTGCCGCAGCACCACGGCATCGTCCTCGACGAATATCGTCCCGCGATGCGCCGCCGGCGCCACCGCGCCGCCGCCGGCCGTGTCGGGCGCGAGGCTCACAGCGGCCTGCGATGACGGGTCAGGGTCGCGGCGATGGCGGCGAGCACCGCCATGCGCACCGCGACACCGTTGTTGACCTGTTCGCGGATCACCGACCGCGGTCCGTCGGCGACGGCCGATTCGATCTCGACGCCGCGATTCATGGGTCCGGGATGCATGATCAGCACGCTCGGGCTGGCGAGCCTGAGCCGCTTCGCATCCAGTCCGTATTCACGAAAGTACGCGGCGTCGTCGAGCGCCGCGGCCTGCGCCATGCGCTCCTTCTGGATGCGCAGCATCATCACCACGTCGGCGCCCGCGATGCCGTCCTCGATCCGCGTGAAGCGCTGCGCGCCGCGAAATTCATCCTCCGGCGGCAGCAGCGACTGCGGTCCGATGAGCCGCAGGTCCGTGGTGCCGAGCGTCGAGAGCACCTGCGAGGCGGAGCGGGCAACGCGCGAGTGCCTGATGTCGCCCACGATCGCCACCTTGAGGCCCGCAAAGCGACGCTTGTGCGAGCGGATGGTGAGCGCATCGAGCAGGCCCTGGGTGGGATGCGACAGGTGGGCCTCACCGGCGCTGATCACCGAGACGTGGGGCGCGACGTGGTCGATGAGAAATTCGGGCAGCCCCGCCTCGGAATCGCGGATCACGAACACATCGGTGTTCATCGCCTCGAGGGTGTAGATCGTGTCGAGCATGGTCTCGCCCTTGGCGCGCGAGCTCGACTGCAGGTCCAGATTGATGACGTGCGCACCGAGGCGGCGGCTGGCCAGATCGAAGGAGGCGCGTGTGCGCGTGCTCGGTTCGAAGAACAGATTGGCGACGGTGACGCCGGCCAGCTCGCGGCCCTCGTAGGCCGGCTGTCCCGGAAAGCGGCGGTAGCTCTCGGCGCGGTCGAGGATCGCCGTCAGGGCGTCGCGTGCGAGGCCGTCGAGGGTGACGAGATGGCGCAGGCCGCCGGCGCCGTCTTGTTGTGAACGCATGTGCGCCTCAGGTTGATCCACTGAACCAGCGCTCCAAGATCACGCAGGCGGCGGCGCCGTCGACGTCGGCCTTGGCCACCCGCCGCTTGCGCAGCCCGGATTCGCGCGCCTCCCGCAGCCTCGCCTGCGCTTCCAGCGACGAAAAGCGTTCATCGACAAGCGTCACGGGCAGGGCGCAGCGGCGGGTCAGCTCGGCCGCGAAGCCGCGTGCCGCCGCCGACATGGCGCTCTCGGAGCCGTCGGCATTATACGGCAGGCCGACCACCGCCAGGGTGGGCTGCCAATCGCGCACCAAGGAATGAATCATGTCCCACGGCGGCCCTTGCGGGCCGCCGTGCAGGGTCGCGAGCGCCGCGGCCGTGCGCGTCAGGGTGTCGCCGTGCGCCACGCCGATGCGCCGCAGTCCGAGATCAAAAGCCAGAATGAGCCGTGGCGCCGGGGCGGCGGCCATCAGGCGTTGCCGCTGATCGCGCTGATGCGCGACAGCTCGACACCGAGCAGGCGGGCCGCGGCCTCCCAGCGCGACTCGAACGGCAGATCGAAAATGATGGCCGAGTCGACCGGCGCGGACAGCCACGCATTCGCGCGGATCTCGTCCTCCAGCTGGCCTTCTCCCCAGCCCGCATAGCCGAGCGCCACCACCGCCTCGGTCGGACCTTCGCCGCGGGCCATGGCCGCCAGGATGTCGCGCGAGGTGGTCACGTGGATGGCGTCGGACACCTTGAGGGTGGATTCCCAGGTTCCGCCGGCCGGATGCACCACGAAGCCGCGATCGGTCTGAACCGGTCCGCCGCGCAGCACCTCGCGCTCGCGCAGCGGCCCTTGGGCGATGCTGATCTCCAGCTGCTCGAAGATCTCGCCCATGCGCATGGGCAGCGGTTTGTTGAGGATCAGGCCGAGCGCACCGTGCGAGCTGTGATCGCAGATCAGCGCCACGGACTGGGAAAAATTCGGATCCGCCATCGAGGGCATGGCGATCAGCAGCTGGTTGGTCAGATAGCCCGATTCGCTCACGATGCCGGCATCATGGATCCACCGCCTCCGGTGCCGCAATGAAAACGCCGGGTCCCTGCGCGGCGCCATCCAGGAATTGCCATTCGTAGGCGATGCGCATTTCGTCGTGCGTGGCGCCGAGTTCGCGGGGAAAGGGTTCGAATGGCGCGGCCAGCCGCAAGATCCGGATGGCAGCCTCGTCGATTTCGGGGTGTCCGCTGCTGCGGCGCACAACTGCGTCCGTCAGCCTACCGTCGGCGGCCACCGTGACCTCGAGCACCGGCGTGCCGGAGAGTTTCGCGCGGCGCGCCGCGTCCGGAAAGTTCATCGTTCCCACGCGCTCCACTTTACGTCGCCACGCGTCCAGATACACGGCCAGATCGGATTGCCGGGTGTCGGCGGAGATCCACAACTGATCCTTCGTCTCGCCACGCAGGCGCAAAGCCACGCCGTCATCGTTGGGGGTCATGCCCAAATCCGGCTTTTTCTCGAGCAGCAGCGGCAGCTGGGGCGTGTCGTGGGGCACTTGGGGGCCCGCGAAGTACTGGATTCTCACCGCCGGCCAGCGGGTCGTGAGCATTTCCTCATCGCCCTCGCCGGCGGCGTCGTGCTGCGCGGCCACCCCGTCGCCGCTGGCGACGCCGAGTCGGTCGAGCGCCAGCGCGGAGGATTTCGGGATCAGGGCGCGTTCGTCCCGCGGCGTGTTGCCGGAGCCGTGCTGGCTGCGCTCGGCCAGATAGCGGGCGTTGTGATTGTCCTGCGCCGCCGGAACCTGGTCGTTCACCAAAATGACCTCCAGGGCGGGCGGCCCATCGCCGCCGGCAGCGCGCGGCGGACTGAAGGTGATGCCCAGGATGAGGATGCCATGCAGCAGCAACGCGAGGAAGCAGGTGGTCAACAACCGGTCGGAGACCGGCGGCAGTGCGGCCTTGATCAGATCCGGAGTCACGATCCGCCCAGGATGTCCACGATGGCGTCCATCAGCATGCCACCAATGTCGACACCGTTTTGCTTGTTTAGTTCGCGGATGCCGGTCGGACTGGTGACGTTGATCTCGGTGACATAATCGCCGATGACGTCGATTCCGACGAAAATCATGCCCGCTGCGCGCAGCTTCGGCCCCATTTGCGCGCACAACCAGCGGTCACGCTCGTTGAGCGGGCGGCTTTCGGCGCGGGCCCCCGCGGCCAGATTGCCGCGGTTGTCATCGCCGCTGGGCACGCGCTTGAGCGCGAATGGCACCGGATCGCCGTTCACCAGGATGATCCGGCAGTCCCCCGCACTGACGATCTCCGGCAGATAGCGCTGCACGATGGCGAAGCGGGTGCCGTAGTCGGTGAGGGTTTCAAATACCACGTTGCGGTTCTTATCGCCGCTCTCCAGGACGAATATGGAGCGGCCGCCCATGCCGTGCAGCGGCTTGCAGACCGCCCTGCCGTGTTCGCGCAGGAACTCGCTCATGTCGTGCATGTCGCGGGTGATCAGGGTCGGTGCACAGCATTGTGGAAACCACGCGGTGTAGACCTTCTCGTTCATATCGCGCAGTCCCTGCGGGTGGTTCACCACCAGCGCACCCTGCTCGCGGGCGCGATCCAGCACATACGTGGTGTAGATGTACTCCATGTCGAACGGCGGATCCTTGCGCATCAGAATGACGTCGTAATCGCCCAATGGGGCAGCGACCGGCGCGCCGCGCTCGAACCAGTGCGCGGTGTCGTCGTACACCGCGAGCGGCGCCAGGCGCGCGTGGGCCACCCCGTCGCGCAGCCATAGATGGCGCTGTTCCGCATAATGCAGCTGCCAGCCGCGCTCCTGTGCCGCCAACAGCATCGCCAGGGTGCTGTCCTTGGCCGGCTTGATCGCCTCGATGGGGTCCATGATCACGACGAGACGTAGTCCGGAAGACATGCGGGTTCCTTCGCCGCCTCGAAAAGCCGGCGGCGCGTCGCAGTCTAGCGCAAGCCCGTGCCGCAGCAGCGACCTCTGAGAACTGTGAACCAGGCCTCCGTCGTTTGCGCTCGCTTGGGTCGAAATGTGGAGGGCTTGCCGTGGCTTGCAACGCATGGATATGTTAAAAAGCCACAGGATTCCAGCACATACAGCACCCGGCTAATACGAGCCTTAGAAGGACGGGTCGATGGAGAGCGCGATCACGAACGACAAAGCCAAGCTCACGGGCTTGAAGGTGCTGGTCATCGACGACAGCAAAACCATCCGCCGCACGGCCGAGACGCTGCTCACCAAGGAGGGCTGCGAGGTGTTCACGGCGATCGACGGCTTCGACGCGCTGTCGAAGATCGCCGATCACCAGCCGGACATCGTTTTCGTGGACATCATGATGCCTCGGCTGGACGGCTATCAGACCTGTTCACTGATCAAGCACAACAAGGTGTTCAAGCAGATCCCGGTGATCATGCTGTCGAGCAAGGACGGTCTTTTCGACCGTGCGCGCGGCCGCATCGTGGGCTCGGAACATTATCTGACCAAACCCTTCACCAAGGACGAACTGCTGGGCGCCATCGAGGCGCACGTGGGCAAATGACGGAGAATCCGCGCATGGCATTGATTCTTATTGTCGACGATTCACCCACCGAAGTATTCGTGATGCAGAAGGCCCTGGAGAAACACGGCTTCAAGACCGCGGCCGCCGAGAACGGCGCCGAAGGCATCCGCAAGGCGAAGGAGATGAAGCCGGACCTGATCTTCATGGACATTGTCATGCCCGGGGTCAACGGCTATCAGGCGACCCGGGCGCTGGCCAAGGATCCGCAGACCAGCCAGATTCCCATCATCATGGTGACCACCAAGGGTCAGGAAACGGATCGGGTGTGGGGCTTGCGCCAGGGGGCGGTGGATTATCTGGTCAAACCGGTGTCCGCCCAGGCTCTGGTCGACAAGGCGACGGCCGCCCTCGCCATATGACGAGCGCCGACAGCGGATCCAAGGACAGCCTGCGCAGCCTGCGCGACCGGCCGTTCGAACTGCTCAAGGAGCTGGAAAAGCGCAGCCGGAGCGTGGCCGCCGGCAGCGAGCCGGACGCCGCTGCCGGCCGCGAGTGGGTGGGGGTCGCGTTTCGCATGGGCGGGGAGACTTTTCTGGTGGCGCGCCAGGAGACGCGCGAGGTGCTGGGCTATCCGGCCGCGGTAACGCGCATTCCAGGCGCCAAGGCGTGGGTGAAGGGTCTGGCGAACGTGCGCGGGCAGCTCTTGCCGATGCTGGATTTGCGGCAGTTTCTCGGCAGCGGTGTCACCGCCGCCGGCCGCAACACCCGGGTGATCGTGGTCAACCACCGCGACATCCCCGCGGGCCTGGTGGTCGACGAGGTGCTGGGGTTTCGCCGCTTCGCGGATCGCGAATTCAACGCCGATGTGCCGCCCACGGTGATTCGATGCGAACATTACCTGGCCGGCGCGTTTCGCCGCGGCGGCGAGGTGTGGCCGGTGTTGAGCTTGAAGAGTTTGGTCGAGAGCCAGGGATTCATGCAGGCGGCGAGTTGAAAGACGACACGACACGAACGGAGAAGAATACCGGCCTGGGGGCGCTGCTGCCGCCGGCGCTGGTCTCCATCATCGTGCTGTTTCTGGGGATTGCCGCCGCCTTGACGCTCATGACGCGCACGGCCCCGCCGGCAGGCCCCACCGTCGAACAGTTCAGCTTCGTCGCCCAGCGAATCCCCTACGAGGCGCAAAACGCCCTGCGCGGCAACCCGAGCACCTTCGACACGCTCGCCAAGAGCATGGCGCAGCTGAAGGCGCTGCGCGCGGACATGCACCCGGGTACCGACCTCGCCGATTCGAATTGGCGCCGGTTGAGCGACGCCGCAACCACGGTCGGCGACGCGCGCGCGGCGGTGGCCGCCATTCAGGAGGCCGGCCTGGAGGTGCGCGAAACGGCACCGAAGCTGCTGTCCGAACTCGGCGATCTGGCGAGCGCGGTGGGGGTGCAGAAGCTCGAGGGCATGAGCCGTTATCTGGAGCGCTTCGAGCTGACCATCCAGCGCATCCAGCAGGATCTGAACGGCCTGTCATCGGGAGTGAACGACGCCGCTCCCGCCGCGCAGCGGCTCGCCGACAGCCTGGAATTCCTCAACCAGGTCATGCGCGGGCTGTCCGGGGAGGACTCGGGGCTGGCCCTGTCGCGCGTCACCGGCGCGGACGCTGAAAAGCACCTGAAGATCCTCGTGCAGCGCAACCTGGAGTTTGCGGCCAGTGTGCGCAAGGCCATCGGTGCCGCCGAACCCCTGTCGAAGGCGCAGGCCGCCGCACGCCTGCTGCCCTCGGCCGCCGCCAAGCTCACGGCAGAACTGGGCGACCGCGCGGCCGCACCGGCCGACACCGGCCGCAGCTACACGCCGTGGATACTGGGCTGCCTGGGACTCGCGCTGCTGACGCTGCTGGTGCTCGCCTGGGTGTACCGCAATTCGGTCAACGTGCGCCGCACGGCGGAGCTGCGTGTGCGCGAGAACGAGCGCAACCAGGAGGCCATCATGCGGCTGCTGGATGAGCTGTCGAGTCTTGCGGACGGTGACCTGACCGTGCAGGCAACGGTCACCGAGGACATCACCGGGGCGATCGCCGATTCGATCAACTATGCCGTCGAGGCGCTGCGCGAACTGGTCACCACCATCAATGACAGCGCGATACAGCTCGACGGAGCCACCAAACAGACGCAGGCGGCGGCGGCCCATATGGCCAAGGCCAGCGGCGCGCAGTCGCGGCAGATCACCGCCGCCAGCGATTCGATGGCCGACATGGCCTCGTCGATCGAGGAGGTGTCCGGGAATTCCGAGCGCTGCTCCGACGTCGCGCGCCATTCGGTGGACATCGCGCACAAGGGCGGCGACGCCGTGCGCCGCACCATCGACGGCATGAATGCCATCCGCGAGACCATCCAGGAAACCAGCAAGCGCATCAAGCGGCTCGGCGAGAGCTCGCAGGAGATCGGCAACATCGTCGAGCTGATCAACGACATCGCCGAACAGACCAACATCCTCGCGCTCAACGCCTCGATCCAGGCGTCCATGGCGGGTGAGGCGGGACGCGGCTTCGCGGTGGTCGCGGACGAAGTGCAGCGGCTCGCCGAGCGCGCGGCCAACGCCACCAAGCAGATCGAGGTGCTGGTGCGGACCATTCAGACCGACACCAACGAGGCCGTCGTGTCGATGGAGCGCAGCACCACCGACGTCGTCGGCGGCGCGCTGCTGGCGGAGAACGCCGGTGCCGCGCTCGAGGAGATCGAACAGGTCTCCAACCAGATCGCCAACCTGGTGCAGAACATCTCGGCGAGCGCACGCCAGCAGGCGGTGGCCTCGGGCAACATCTCGCGCAACATGCAGGTGGTGCGCGAGATCTCCACGCAGACCGCCGATAGCTCCGCCGCAACGTCCACCTCGATCGGCAAATTGGCGGCCCTGGCGGCGCAGTTGCGCAAATCGGTCGCCGGCTTCCGGCTGCCCGATTTCGGCGGCGGCACGACCACGCTGAGCGCCGCCTCCTCGACCCGTCTGCCCGCGCTCAAGGAGCCGGTCAATGCGGGCAGCGGCAATCCCGCCGGCGGAAAATCCCCCCCGGTGCGCAAGGTCAGCGGCCTAGGCGCGTGAGGACGGCATGCCCGCCCATTGCCAAGCATGACCGACATCAGCTCCCAAACATTGCATCTGGTCGCCAAGGAACTGGCGATCACGCTCGCCGACGCACGCGAATCGCTCGAGGCCTATGCGGAACGTCCCGAACAGCGGGATCTGCTCGAAAAGTGCGCTGACCACCTGCATGTCGCGCACGGGGTGCTGCGCCTGGTCGAGGTGTACGGTGCCGCGCTGCTCACCGAGGAGATGGAGCACGTCACGCGTTATCTGATCGACGCCAGCGGCGATCAGAAGCGCCAGCTCGACGGCCTGGACGCGCTGATGCGCGCCATGGTGCAGCTGCCGACCTATCTCGAGAGGGTGCTCTCGGGCGGCCGGGATCTGGCCCTGGTGCTGCTGCCGCTGCTCAACGACCTGCGCTCGGTGCGCGGCAGCCCGCTGCTCTCCGAAGGCACGCTGCTGCTGCTCAATCTGAAGTCCAACCAGTCGCCGCAGCCGCGGTCGCTGCAGGCGGGCGAAGCACCCATCACCGTCACGCAATGGGCGCGGCGCCTGCGGCCCCGGTTTCAGGTCGGCCTCCTGGGCTACATCCGCGGCGAGCGCGTCGATCAGAATCTCGACATCATGGGAAAGGTGGCCGAAAAGCTCGAGCAAGTCGCGACCACCCAGCCGGTATTTCAGTTCTGGTGGGTCACGGGCGCGGTGATCGAGGCGCTGCGCGCGAACGGACTGCCGGGCAGCGCCACCCTCAAGCGCCTGCTCGGGCAGGCCGACCGGCAGATCAAGACCCTGTACGAGATCGGCGAGACCCGCTATTGCGAGAACCCGCCCATCGATCTGCTCAACAATCTGCTGTATTACGTGGCGCGCGCCACCACCGAGGGCGGCCGCATCGGCTCGGTGCGCGCCTCGTTCCGGCTGTCGGAGCTGCTGCCCGTCGACGATTCCATCGAGCACGAGCGCGAAAGCCTGTCCGCGCCCAGCGTCAAACTGATGCACACGGTCGCAAGCGCCATCAAGGAGGATCTGTCCAAGGTGAAGGACGTGCTCGACATTTTCGTGCGCCGCGGCGGCGGTCGCATCGATGAGCTCGCGCCGCAGCTCGATCTGCTGAAGAAGATCAGCGACACCCTGGGGGTGCTCGGCCTGGGCGCACTGCGCCAGCGGGTGCAGCAGGAGGTCACCGATCTGTCGGAAATGCTCTCGATGGGCAAAACCCCGTCCGAGGAGGCGCTCGTCAAGGTGGCCGGCGTGCTGTTGTCGGTCGAGGACAGCCTCGACGATCAGCTGGTGCGCCTGATCCTGCCCGCACAGCGCAGCGACGAACAGGCCGATCCGCCCGCCGACGAGGACGCCGAGTTCCGCCTGGTGAGCGAAGCGGTGCTGCGCGAATGCATCGTCAATCTGGCGCGCATCAAGGATGCCGTATCGGCCGCCGTGCACAAGGCCGGGGACTATCCGCCGCAGGGACTCGACAACGTGCCGCAGCTGCTGCGCGGGATCACCGCGGGACTGCTGATGCTCGGCAAGGGCCGGGCCGTGGAGCTGATGGATGCCATCGGCGCGCACATCCGCACGCTGGTGGAACCCGGCGCGCCGCCGCCGGATGCGCTGCGTCTGGAGCGCGTGGCCGATGCCATCGTCAGCATCGAATACTACATGGAGACTTTGCAGAGCGGCCGCAACGATCCGTGGTACATGCTCGACAACGCCGAGATCTGCATCAACGCGCTCAAGGTGGAAAAGCCGCTGCGCGTGCCCTCGCTGGCGCCCGCCGCCGAGGCGGGCGTCACCCAGGTGCTCGAGCGGCACGTGTCGGCGGTGGCCGAGCGGGCCGCGGCCCTGGAGCGGGCCAGGAGCGCGCACGGCGCCACCCAGCCGATCGCCGGGCCGTTCGCCGCTCCGCCCGATCCGCAGCTCCTGGAATTGTTCATCGAAGAAGCGAAGGAAGAGATCGCCTCGATCGGCATGAGCTTTCCGCTGTGGGACCAGAATCCCATGGACCTGGAGTCGCTCGCCACACTGCGGCGCAGCTTTCACACCCTGAAGGGCAGCGGCCGCATGGTCGGCGCGAACCTGATCGGCGAATTCGCCTGGTCCATGGAGAATCTGCTCAACCGGCTGCTCGACAAAACGCTGACCCGCACGCCGGGGATGATGACGCTGCTGCGTTCGGCGGTCGCCGCACTGCCGCCGCTGGTCGAAAAGCTCGAGACCGGGCGGCCGCTGCCGATGCGCGTGGATTCGCTCATGGCGCGCGCCAATGCCTATGCGGAGGGTCTCGATCCGGAACAGGCCGCGCTGCGGCACGTGGCGCCGGAGGATCGTTCCGGGCACACCACCACCCTGGCGCCGATCGCCTCGCCGCCGCCGCGAGCAGCGGTCAGGCCGGCCCCGCTCCCGACACCTGCGCCGCCGCAGGCCGCGCCGGTCCCGCCGGCACCCGTGCCCGAGGTGCAGCCGGCGCCCGTACCCCAGGTGCAGCCGGCGCCCGTACCCCAGGTGCAGCCGCCGCCCGTACCCCAGGTGCAGCCGCCGCCTGTAACTCAGATCCAGCCGCCACCGGATCTGCGCCTGGCGGCACCATCCGCCATGGATCCGGTGCTGCACGACATCTACAGCAAGGAGACTGCGAGTCACTTGACCGAAATACGCGATTACCTGCGCAAGCGTGCCGGACAGGCCGCACCGCATCCCCTGCCGGAGAGCGTGTACCGCGCCATTCACACCTTGAGCGGCAGCTCGAAGATGGCCGAAGCGCGCCAGGGCGTGCGCATCACGGAGCCGTTGAACCGCTACATGCGCAAAGTGTTCGACAGCGGCCAGGGCCTGTCCGATGACGGGCTGGCGACGCTCTCGCAGGCGGTCGGCGCCATCGAAAACGTGGTGTCCCACATCGACGAGAACTCGGCCTTCTTCCCGGAGCAGCCGTCGCTGCTGGCCAGGCTGCAGGCGCTGGAGTCCGAACTCGATGCCGCGCTGGCGCACACCGCCGACGCGAATGCGATGTCCGGCATGATGCCGGCATTGTCGGTGGCGCCGCCGGACGACGAGTTTGACCTGGAGATCGCCAATATCTACAGCGAGGAAGCCACCGAGCTGCTGGAGGCCGCCGAAAACTCGCTGACTGCCTGGAATCTTAACCGTCACGACAAGGAGCGGGTGGCCGACCTGCAGCGCCAGCTGCACACCCTGAAGGGCGGCGCGCGGATGGCGGGCATCAGCGCCATGGGCGACCTGAGTCACGAGCTCGAGTCGCTGGTGATCCAGATCGAATCCGGCGCGGTACCGGGAGATGATCGGGCGCATGCGCTGCTGCAGGCCAGCCTCGATGAACTGGGACGCATGCGCGACATCGTGAGCGACGGGGTGCCGCCGCCGCCGGCCACCGGCATTCTGGCGCAGCTGCGGATGCTGATGGCGGGGCCGGAAGCCGCGACGGCGGCGCCCGCCGCGCCGCCGCAGACGCCCTCACCCGACATCACCCAGCCGCTGGCCATCACCCAGCCGGTGGAGCTGCCGGCTGCGGCGTCCACGCCCGCCCCCACGCCGGCGCCGGCGCAGCTGCTGTTCACACAGGCACCGGCGGCAACCGTCGCGCCGCCGCCGGTGGCGCCGATATCGATCGTCGCGCCGCCCATTGCCGCACCGCCGATCGTCGCGCCGCCGATCGCCGTACCGCCGATCGCCGCGCCGGCGCCTGCTGTGGCGGCGCGGGCTACTGCAACGCCCGTCGCGGTGGAGCCTGCCGCAATGGAGCCTGCCGCAGCCATGCCGGTATCGATGGCCGCGCCAGCCGCCGAGGCGCTGCCGGCCGCCGACACGCCGGCGTTGCCCGGCCGCGACGCGGCACCGGCGGAGCGCACCGAAATGGCCAGGGTGGACGCGGATCTGCTCGATACCATGCTCAACAACGCCGGCGAGGTGAGCATCTTCCGCGCGCGTCTCGATCAGCAGGTGAACTCGATCGACTTCAATCTGGCGGAACTCGCGCGCACCGTGACGCGCCTCAAGGATCAACTGCGCAGCCTGGAAATCGAGACCGAGGCGCAGGTGCTGAACCGCCACCGCGACATCGATTCGCGCAAGAGCGATTTCGATCCGCTCGAACTCGACCGCTACTCCGCGCTGCAGCAGTACTCACGCGCGCTCGCGGAGACCTCCGGCGACGTCGCGAGCATTCAGGCCCTGCTCGAGACCCTGGCGCGCGAAGCGCAGAATCTGCTGACGCAGCAGGCGCGGGTCATCACCGAATTGCAAAACAGCCTGATGCGCACGCGGCTGGTGCCGTTCCAGCGCCACGTGCAGCGCCTGACCCGCCTGGTGCGCCAGACCGCAAACGACACCGGCAAGCGCGCCGAGCTTTCGGTGCTCGGAGCGGCGGCCGAGCTCGACCGGCAGATGCTGGAGCGCATGGTGCCGCCCCTGGAACACATGCTGCGCAACGCCGTGGCGCACGGCATCGAGACGCCGGAGCGGCGCGCGGCCCTGGGCAAGCCGGACGTCGGCCACATCACGGTCACCCTGGAGCGCGACGGCGCGGAGGTGGTCATCGTGGTCGCCGACGACGGCGCGGGCATCAACGTGAAAGCGATCCGCGACAAGGCGGTGTCGCTGGGGCTGGTCGATCCGGATGCCCGGCTCAGCGACGAGGAGGCCATGCACCTCATCCTGGAGCCGGGTTTCAGCACCGCCGGGCGGGTCACCCAAGCGGCCGGTCGCGGCGTCGGGCTGGACGTGGTCGCCACCGAGGTCAAGAAGCTCGGCGGCGGACTGGTCATCCAATCGACGCCGGGCCAGGGATCGAAGTTCACCATCCGTCTGCCGTTCACCCTCGCCATCAGCCAGGCGCTGATCGTGCGGGTCGCCGAGGAGGTGTACGCGCTGCCGCTGGCGACGGTGGAGGGCGTGGTGCGTCTGCCGAAGAACATCGTCGCCCGCCATCTCGGCAAGGACGCGCCGCCGTTCGAGTACGGCAATCAAAAGTACCGCTTCCAGCAGCTCGGCTCCTTCGTCGGTCTCGGCGCCACCCGCCTGCCCGAATCGGATGTGTCGATGTCCGTGGTGCTGATCCGCGCCGGCGATCATTCCACGGCGCTGGTCACCGACGAACTGGTGGGCAGCCGTGAAATCGTCGTCAAATCGCTGGGGCCGCAGATGTCGGCCATCCGCGGCATCGCGGGCGCCACCATACTGGGGGACGGCCGCGTGGTGGTGATTCTCGACATGGGCTCGCTGGTGCGTTCGGAATGGCGTGCGCGGACGGCGGACCTGCCCGCGCTCGACCAGCGGGACCGGCGCAAATTCGCCATCGTGGTGGATGATTCCATCACGGTGCGCCGGGTGACCCAGCGGCTTCTGGAGCGCAACGGCATGCGCGTGCTGACCGCCAAGGACGGCGTCGACGCGCTGTCGCTGCTGCAGGAGCACGTCCCGGACATCATTCTGCTGGACATCGAGATGCCGCGCATGGACGGTTACGAGGTGGCCGCGCACGTGCGCAACGACCCGCGACTGCGGCACGTGCCGATCGTGATGATCACCTCGCGGGTCAGCGAGAAGCACCGCGCGCGTGCCATCGAGCTCGGGGTCGACGACTATCTCGGCAAGCCCTATCAGGAAACCCAGCTGCTCGACGCCATCGATCCGCTGGTCAATCGCCGCAGCGCGGCTGCGAAATAAGCCGCATTTACGGAGAGAAACCTTGTCGGATCTGCGCGAAGAGCTCTACAGCCTGCTGGTGCCGCTGGCGGGCGACCGTCTGATCGTGCCGCGCGCCTGCGTGGCCGAGGTGATCGGCTATCAGACCCCGGCGGAGATGAGCAACGCGCCGCCGTGGTATGCCGGCGTGGTGAGTTGGAGCGGCCGCAGCGTGCCGCTGGTGTATTTCGAGGGCGCCTGCGGGCAGGCGCTGCCGCCGGTCACCAGCCGCACCCGCATCGTGGTTTTTCACGCCACCGTCGGCAAGCTGCAGTCCGGCTGCTTTGGGATCCTGACGCAGGGGTTTCCGCAGCTGGTGCGGGTGAATGCGGACGTGATCCGGCCGGATCCGACCCGCAGTTTTGCGGAAAGGTCGCCGGTCATCTGCCAGGTGCGCATGGTCAACGAGACCCCGCTCATTCCCGATCTGGAACGGCTCGAGCAGATGATCGCCGAGGAGACCTCGGTCATCGGCCAGGAGCCCGCCTGAAGCGGGTGCAATAGTCCCGCACCGCGCGGATTACTCACACCGGCCGGCGCAGATCGCCGTAAAGCGACTGCAGCCAGACGACGGCGGCGATCGCCGCGGTCTCGGTGCGCAGAATGCGCGGCCCGAAGCTGATGCGCGTGAATCCCGCCAGCCGAAATGCTTCGAGCTCATCCGGCCCGAATCCGCCCTCCGGTCCGATCGCGAGGTCGGCGCCGCCCGCCGGGTGCGCAATGGCGGCGCCGGCCCCGGCATCGGGGTCGAGCAACAGACGCACGGGAGGCGGCGCGGCATCCGCCTGCAGCGCCGTCCCGGGACCGCCGAGGTAGGAGAGCAGCGGGCGCGGCGATTCGATGACGGGCAGCCGGTTGCGCCCGCATTGCTCACAGGCGCCTGCGGCGACCGCACGCCAATGCGCGGACTTGGCAGCCGATTGGCGCTCGTCGAGGCGCACCACGCTGCGCCGGCTCAGCACCGGTACGATCCGCTTCACACCGAGTTCGGTGGCCTTTTGCACGATGAAATCCATGCGATCGCCGCGCGGCACGCATTGCACCAGCGTGAGCGCGAGCGGCGACTCGCGATCCACCAGCGCCGCGGCGCCCACCGCGGCGTGCACGCGCGAGCCGCGCACACTGGTGATCGAGCCCAGGAATTCGCGGCCATCGCCGTTGAAGAGCACGATGTCCTCGCCGCCGCGCGCGCGCAGCACCCTGGCCAGATGCACCGAGGCGTCGGACGGCAGCTCGACGATCATGCCTTCGCCGAGGGCGGCATCGACATGGACGCGCGTCAGGCGCAATTGTCGGCGGCGGCGTTCATCTGTCCGTCATTGTCGCATATGCTAACGCCGGACCGAATGTGCCGACGCCGGCCGCCGTTGCCGTCAGCGGCCGCTCGAGGCGGGGGTTTTTAATGCGCAGCACCTATTCGCGCTTGCCGGCTTTGCGGATCGACCTGCGCCGCGGCCTGCTGTGCGGCGCCGCCTTCATCGAGTCGCCGAATCACGATGCGCGGCCGGCCGGAGCGCGGCCGGAGCTGATCGTCGTGCACGGCATCAGCCTGCCCCCGGGGGAGTTCGGCGGCCCGTGGATCGAGCGGCTGTTCACCAATTCCCTGCCCGCCGACGCGCATCCGTATTTCCGCACGATCGCGGATTTGCGGGTGGCGCCGCATCTGCTGGTGCGGCGCGACGGGTCGATCGCGCAATTCGTCAGCTTCCGCGACCGGGCCTGGCATGCCGGAAAATCGCGCTACCGGGGGCGCCAAGCCTGCAACGATTTTTCCATCGGCGTGGAGCTCGAAGGCAGCGATCACCGCGCCTACGCCGGGGTGCAGTACCGCGCGCTCGCGGCTATCGTCGAGGTGCTGTGCGGCGCCTATCCGGGGCTGTCGCCGCGGCGCGTGGTCGGCCACAGCGACATCGCGCCGGGCCGCAAGACCGATCCGGGCCCGGCGTTCGACTGGCGGCGCGCGCGCCGGCTGATCTCGCAACGGCTGGCGCGCCTCAGCGCCGCCACAGCACTTCGCCGCCGCTTTCGAGGCGCGCCAGGACGCGCGCCAGCACGAACAGCAGATCCGACAGGCGGTTCAGGTATTTGAGCGACTCGGGTGCGACCGCCTCGGCGCCCGCCAGGGTCCAGGTGCGCCGTTCGGCGCGCCGGCAGATGGCGCGCGCCAGGTGACAGGCCGCGGCCGCCGGACCGCCCCCCGGCAATATGAATTCCTTGAGCGGCGGCAGCGGGTCGTTGAAGCGGTCCAGCTCCGCTTCGAGCCGCTCGACCTGCGCGGCGGTGATCTGGCGCGTGCCCGGAATGGCGAGCTCGCCGCCGAGGTCGAACAAATCGTGTTGCACGTCGGTGAGCGTGCGGCGGATGTCCTCCGGAAGCGCGGCGGCAAGCACCACGCCGATGGCGCTGTTGGTCTCGTCGATGGCGCCGCAGGCCTCGATCCGAGGCCCATCTTTCGGCACGCGTGACCCGTCGCCCAGCCCGGTGCTACCCTCGTCGCCGGTACGCGTATAAATCTTGCTCAGCCGATTGCCCATGATCCGATAACTCCGCCGGGGGGAGCGACGGTAGGTGGCCGGCCAAGCCCCTGTCAAGGAGCGTCTTCGATGAATCCGTCAGCGGAACTGAACGCGGCATTGGAGGCCGCGGCCAGGGCGGCGCAGATCGTGCGGTCCCTGTACCAGCGCAACGTCGAGGTGCACATCAAGGCCGACAAGTCGCCGGTGACGGAAGCGGACGTGCGCTGCGAGATCGCGATCCGCGAGATTCTCGAGGCGCGCTTCCCGAGCTACGGATTCTTCGGCGAGGAGACCGGCAGCCGGGACCGGGACGCGGAGAGCATCTGGCTGGTCGATCCGATCGACGGCACCAAGGCCTTCGTGCGCGAATATCCGATGTTTTCCACGCAAATCGCGCTGATGCGCGGCGGCGAGCTGGTGCTCGGGGTGTCGAGCGCTCCGGTGTACGGCGAGCTCGCCCATGCCGAACGCGGTCGCGGTGCTTATCTGAACGGCAGGCCGCTCGGCGTGAGCGACATCGCGACGCTGGAGGCGGCCGCGCTGTCCACGGGCAATCTCAAGAGTCTGGCGCTGGGCCGCCAATGGACGCGTTTCGGCGCCCTGGTCGGCCGGCTGAACCGCATCCGCGGCTACGGCGATTTCCTGCATTATCACCTGCTCGCCGCCGGCAAGATCGACGCCGTGGTGGAGAGCGACGTGAACATACTGGACATCGCCGCCGCGGTCGCCATCGTCACCGAGGCCGGCGGGCGCTTCACCGAACTCGATGGTTCGCCGATCACGCTGCGCTCGACCTCGGTGCTCGCGACCAACGGCGGCCTGCATGCGCCGGTGCTGGCGGCCCTTCAGGCCTGAAAGAACACGCTGCGCCCGTCGAACTGCGCCGCCAGGAAGCGCGTGTCGTACAGGGCCGACAGATTCCCGGCGGTGAGAATGTCGGCGGTCGCGCCCGAGCGCCAGCGGCCATCCCCGCCGATCAACAGGATCTGATCGGCGAAGCGCGCGGCGAGATTCGGATCGTGCAGGGTGACGACGACCACGGCGCCCCGATCGGCGCGCGCGCGCAGCAGCTCGAGCGCCTCGAGCTGATGATTCGGATCCAGCTGGTTGGTGGGCTCGTCCAGCAGGAAGATCCGCGGCGTCTGCGCGAGCACCGCGGCGAGCGCGGCACGGCGGCGCTCGCCGCCCGACAGGGTGAACACGTCACGCTGCTCATAGCCGGCGAGCCCGACCGCGGCGAGCGAGTTCGCGGCGATCGCGACGTCGGCGGCGGACTCCCATTGCCAGTGGGCGATGTGCGGATGGCGGCCGAGCAGCACCGTTTCGAGCACCTTCGCGGGAAACGGATCCTCGACGTTTTGCGGCAGCAGGGCGAGTTCGCGCGCCAGCGCACGCCGTGGCCAGGCGGCGATGCGGCGGCCGTCGATCAGAACCTCGCCGGCGTGCGGTGCACGCAGCCCCGCCAAGGTGTGCAGTGACAGGCTCTTGCCGGAGCCGTTAGGTCCGAGCACTGCGAGCAGTGAGCCGGCCCCCACCGCGAGATCCAGGGCGCGCACCAGGTTGCGCGAGCCGACGCCGACGTCCACGGCGCGGCACTCCAGGAGCGGCGTCAATCGGCGGCTTCCACGGTCAGCTCCAGCACCTCGCCGTCGGCGGCCGTGTAGGTGACCAGCATGGATTTGCAGCACACCGGACAGTCCTCGACATAGGATTGCTCCGGAACCGACAGATCGAGCGACAGATTGATGGTCTGCCAGCAATGCGGGCACTGGGCGTCGCAACCCTGCAGCAGGTTCATGGCTGCAATCGCACGGCCGACCAGCCGATCGGCCCGGCGGCGCCCGGCGGCGTGGTGCGGCTGTAGCGCACGCGCTCGTGAATGCGGTAGCGGCCCTCAACCCACAGCTCCGCGGCCTCGACGTGCAGCCGGTAGCCGCCCCAATTCGGCGGCCGCGGCAGATCGAAGTCGCCGGCCGGCTCTGCCGTGCCCGGGCCGCCATAGGGGATGCCGAAGCGCTGGGCCGCGGCGGCGACCCGCCGCACCAGGACCTCGCGCGACTCGACCGGCTCGCTTTGCCGGCTGGCCCAGGCGCCCAGGCGGGCCTGCCAGGGCCGGGTGCGAAAATAGGCGTCGTTGTCGGCATCCGGCAGCCGCTCGACCCGGCCTTCGGCGCGCACCTGCCGATGGGCGTGATCCCAATGAAACACCACCGCGGCGCGCGGATTCGCCGCCAGTTCGCGGCCCTTCTGCGAATGATAATTGGTGAAGAAGGCGATGAATCCGCGCTCCGCCGCGATCTCCTTGCACAGCACGACACGCGCGGAGGGCTGGCCGTGGCCATCCACGGTGGCGAGCACCATGGAGTTCGGATTCGGCTGCGCCGCTGCCGTGCGGGCCTCGGCCAGCCAGTCATCGAGGAGCGCCAGCGGATTGGCCGGCAGCGGGTCCGGAAGGTGCGAGTCCATGGGCCGATGGTAGCCGAGATTGCGGGGTTTGCGCTTGCAGACCCGGTGAGGTGCCAGTAAAAGGAGAAGCGCTTCGACAAGGGGAGTGCGCGTGAACCTGGATGACCTGCGATCCGAACTGACCGAGCTCGACACACGGCTCGTGGAGCTGGTCGCGCGCCGCCAGCGTCTGAGCGAGCAGGTGGCGGAAGTGAAGCGCGCCACCGGCAAGCCGACCCGGGACTTTGCCCGCGAACGCGAAGTGATCCTGCGCGCGCGCACCGCCGCAGAGCGGCTCGAGGTCTCGCCCGACCTGGCCGAATCGCTGCTGCGGCAGCTCATCCAGTCCTCGCTCGCCACCCAGGAACAGGCGCGAGTGGCGGCACAGGCTCAGGGCAGCGGCAAGCGTGCGCTGGTGATCGGCGGCCACGGCAAGATGGGCGCCTGGTTTGCCGATTTTCTGGGCTCGCAGGGCTTCGGCGTGAGCATCGCCGATCCGGCCGGCGGCCTGCCCGGCATGCGGCTGGTTGCCGACTGGCAGAGCGATCCGCTGGATTTCGACGTCATCGTGCTGGCGACGCCGCTCGGCGTCACCGCGGAATTGCTCACGGTGCTGGCGCGCCGCGCGCCGCGCGGCCTGATATTCGATCTCGGTTCCCTGAAAACCCCGCTGCGCGCCGGCCTCCACGCCCTGGTGGCGGCCGGCTGCCGCGTGACCTCGCTGCACCCGATGTTCGGTCCGGACACCGAGCTGCTGTCGGGGCGCCACGTCATATTCATCGACCTGGGCCATGCCGCCGCCCTCGTCGAAGCGCAGGAGCTGTTCGCGGCGACCATGGCCGAGCGCGTGGTGATGAACCTCGACGAGCACGACCGGTTGATCGCCTATGTGCTCGGCCTGTCGCACGCCCTCAACATCGCCTTCTTCACGGCGCTCGCGGACAGCCGCGAGGCGGCGCCACGGCTGGCACGCCTGTCGAGCACGACCTTCGACGCGCAGCTCGAGGTGGCCGCACGGGTGGCCGCGGAAAGTCCCGAGCTGTATTTCGAAATCCAGAGCCTGAACGAATACGGCGGCGAATCGCTCGAGGCACTGCAGCAGGCGGTCGGACAGCTGGTGGCCGCGGTGCGCAGCCGCGACGCCGGCGAATTCACCGCCATCATGAACCGCGGCCGCGCCTATCTGGATGTGCGCGCCGCCGAGCGTGCCGGCTAGGCTCCTGATGGATCCGGACGCGCAGGCACAGATCCAGGAGCTCAAGAGGCGGCTGGAGGAATTGACCGTCCAGGCCGAACGCAACGAATCGATACTCAAGCGCACCCTGGTG